>Ga0209341_10001657_pt1 | contig 21871 bp, 28 predicted proteins | sample RifCSP13_2_FD_184020 | JGI IMG/M metagenome (GOLD analysis project Ga0209341, IMG submission 184020) | Soil microbial communities from Rifle, Colorado - Rifle CSP2_sed 13_2 (SPAdes) (version 2) | ecosystem: Environmental > Terrestrial > Deep subsurface > Rock core/Sediment | place: Rifle... | reverse complement strand
TGGCCGCGGTGCTCGAGGCTGGCTCTGCGCTCGAGACCGAGGTGCGGGCGACCGTGCTCACCGGCGTCGCATCCGACATCCCGGGCGGCGTGTCACCCGCTCCCGTCGCGGCTCTCCGCGGGGCCTTCCGATGACGACGCCGGAGGTCGCCGTCGAGGCCCGTGCCCCTCGGCGCCGCCGCGTGATCCGGCTCGGGAGAGCGGAGCCGCTTGTCTGGATCGCGCCGGCCCTTGCCGTCGTCCTATTCGTGTTCGGGTACTCCATGGTCGAGCTCGTCAGGAAGGCGCTCACTTACAAGGGGCAGTGGGTGGGCATCGACAACCTGCGGCTGACCGTCGACGACCCGGTCTTCCGCACGGCGCTCAGTCACAACGCCCGGCTGCTCCTCGCCGTGCCAATCCTCGTCGTGTTCGCCCTGCTGATCTCAGTGCTCCTCTTCGAGGGGCTGCGCGGGTGGCGATTCCACCGCTGGGCCGTCTTCCTGCCGTACGTCCTGCCGATTCCGGTCGTGGGCGTCGTCTTCGGGCAGCTCCTCCAGCTGAACGGCGTGCTCAACCGCGGCCTGCGGGCTGCCGGGCTCGACGCGCTCGCGCTCGACTGGCTCGGGCAGCCGCGCTGGGCGCTCTGGACGCTGACCGGCGTCATCATCTGGAAGGAGCTCGGCTTCGGCGTGATCCTCTTCCTCGCGCGCCTGCTCTCGGTGCCGGCTGAGCTGTTCGAGGCGGCGAGGACGGATGGGGCGCGCTTCTTCCGGCTGCACCGGCACATCACTGTGCCCCAGCTCACCGGCGTGATCGCCTTCTACGTCGTCGTCGAGTCGATCACGATGGTGTCCTGGGTCTTCAACTACGTGTACGTGATGACGAACGGGCAGGGTGGGCCCGCCGATTCGACCCAGGTGACGGAACTCTACATCTACCAGACGGCCTTCCAGTTCGGCGCGCCCGAGATCGCCGCCGCCGCGGCCACGATTCTCTTCGGCGCGATGCTGGTCCTGATCGTGCTGTTCTTCCGCGTGCAACGGCGGGGGCTCGGAGCCGGTGAGTAGGACGCTCGGCAGGCTGACGAAGCACGGCGTTCTGCTCGCCACTACCGCCGTCGCGCTGTTTCCGATCTACGTCATGGTGAGCGCCGCGTTCAAGACGCAGAGCGGCTTCTTGGACGACCCGTGGGGGCTGCCGCTCGAGCCGACCCTGAACGGCTTCCGCACGGCCCTCGGCGACCAGTTCCCGACCTGGTTCGCGAACAGCGCCATCCTGACGACCGGAGCGGTCGCGATCACGCTCGCGCTGGCCTCCCTCGCCGGTTGGGGCTTCGCCCACTGGGACTTCCGCGGCCGCGACACGCTCCTCGGCGTCCTCGTCTCGCTGATGGTGGTGCCGCCCGTCGTCCTGCTCGTGCCGCTGTTCGTGTTCGGCGTCGAGATCGGCTGGATCTCGACGTTCCGCCTCGTGATCCTGATCTACGTCGGCTTGATGCTGCCCTTCTCGGTCTACCTGCTCGCGAACTTCTTCCGCACGATCCCGCGCAGCCTGATCGAGGCGGCCATCGTCGACGGCGCCTCGTCGTGGTCTGTCTTCCGGCGAATCGTGTTGCCGCTCTCAGCCGCGCCGCTGCTTACGCTCGCGGTCGTGAACATGCTCTGGGTCTGGAACGAGCTCCTGATCGCTCTCGTCTTCCTCCAAGACGACTCGAAGCGGACGCTGATGGTCGGCATCACGGGCTTCCAGAACCGCTACAACCTCGACGTGCCCGTGATCATGTCAGGGCTGACGCTCGCCACCCTGCCGATCCTCGCCTTCTACCTGTTCGGCCAGCGCTTCTTCGTGCGCGGGCTCGTCAGCGGGGCCGTCAAGGAGTGACCTCTCCGCCGGGCGCAGGCGCATAGATGTCGCTCCAAATGGACTCGGGCCCCGTGGGCGGAGCCGTCTCCGCCTCGGCCCGTACCTGCCTCGCCCATTCGAGCGACTCGGCCTGGATTCGAGCGATCTTCTCGTCGGTCACCACGCCCCAGGCCACGAGCGACTTGCGATAGCGCTGGATCGGGTCGACCGACTCGCGCCGGCGGCGACGCTCCTCGGCGTCCTTGCCACCGGAGGAGAAGCCGGAGTGGTGCTCCCAGCGCACGGTCTTGCACTCGATGAAGGTCGGTCCGCGCCCCCTGCGCGCCCGCTCGACGCCCTCGCCGACGGCAGCCCGTACCGTGAGCACGTCGTTGCCGTCGACGATCGCCGCAGGCATCCCGAAGCCACGGGCGCGGTCGGCGATGTCCGGCGTCGCCTGGCTCTTCGACGTCGGAACCGAGATGGCGACTCCGTTGTTCTCGCAGATGAAGACGAGCGGCACCTTCCAGAGCATCGACATGTTCAGCGTCTCGAAGAACTCGCCCTCGCAGGCTGCGCCGTCGCCGAAGAAGCAGAGCACGACTTGGCCCGTCTTCCGGAACTGGCAGGAGAGGGCGACGCCGCCGGCGTGCGGGATGTGCGCGGCGACGATCGCGTTCGTCGTGAGGAGGCCGACGGCGGGATCGGAGAGATGCATCGAGCCGCCCTTGCCCTTGTTGATGCCCGTCTGACGGCCCATCAGCTCGGCCATGACCGCCACCGGACCGACGCCCTTCAGCAGCGCCTCCCCGTGTCCGCGGTAAGTAGCGAGCACGAGGTCGCCCGGCTCGATGACGTCCAGGGCGCCGGCCTTGATCGCCTCTTGGCCGATGCAGGGGTGGGTCGATCCGGGGATAAGGCCTGCCCGGAAGGCTGCGACGGCCTCCTCCTCGAATGCTCGGACGCGGGCCATGTCGCGATAGAGCCGGACGAGATGCTCGTCGGCGAGATCGGCGGGCCGCTCTCCGACCGGCGCCTCTTCGACGGGTACAGGCAACACGGTCATCGTCCTTTCGTATCCGGGTTGACACGCGGCCGCCCGCTGAGCCGCTCTCCGTCGGTGGCGAGCTGGCGGACGGCTTTCGAGACCCGCCGGAGCGTGAGGTGGACCATCACGCAGCCCGTGCGAGTCCCAGCAGCCGCTCGGCAGCGGCCACGATGGACTCTGCGCCCGGGTAGACGGCCTCGATCGCCGCCGGAGCGCAGGGGATCGGGACGTCGAGCGCCGCGACACGTTCGACCGGGGCATCGAGGTAGTCGAACCCCTCCTCCATGCAGCGTGCGGCGATCTCGGCGCCGACACCGCACGTCTTGTGGGAGTCGTGGCAGACGGCGAGTCGCGTCGTCTTCTCGAGCGAGGTCAGGATCGCCTCCATGTCGAGCGGAGCGATCGTCCGCGGGTCGATGACCTCGACCGAGATCCCACGCTCCGCCAGCGCGTCCGCCGCGGCCAGCGCCTCGTCGACCATGGCCGAGAGGGCGACGACGGTGGCATCGGTTCCCTCTCGGGCAATCCGGGCCAGGACATCGGGCCGCACGGAGGGACATTCGCCGTCACGCGCGGGCTATGGGAGAACCAAGTGGATGATCGGCTCGCCGCTCGCGAACGCCTCGTCCAGGGCGCGGTTGACGGCCGCGGCGAACGTCAGCTCGAGGACCTGCGTCTCCGTTTCGGCTGAGATGCTCGTGGATCTCCCTCCGGCGTCAGTGCATGAGAAGGACGCAACAACTTCGCGTTCGCGGCGAAAACCCTACAACGGGACTAGAGCCGCGGCGACTCCCCCTCTTCAGCCCGCAGAAGCGAGATCACGTCGAGGAACGCAATCTGTGGCGCGCCCTCGATACGGTAGGCCGCCGGGATCGTGCGGGCGAGGTCTGACTCGCGAAATTCGTGTAGCGACTCCTCGCCGTCCCAGACGTAGATCCCGACGTACTCCCCCGTCTCTCGCTCTCGTGTGTAGTACTTCTGCAGAAGGCCGGACAGCGCGCGGAACTGCGGAGCTCGCTCGGCGATCGTTGCGCGCACCTCCGCGTCCGGCAACCCGCTCGTGACCTTGACGATCTGCACGATCATCCGTGTCTCCATTCATGCGGTTCTCTTCTTCACGGTCGGCTGCAGTATCCCACCGGCGCCGCACCGTCTCGCCTCGGCGCCTCGGGTGCGCAGATTTGGCCGGTCAGCGAGGTCTCGCACCTGCGCGGGGCATCTAGAGGAGCGCCGTGGTTGCGCCGCCGTCGATCGTCACGCACGCGCCCGTGATGTACGCGCCCGCCTCCGAGCAGAGGAAGACGACGAGCCGGCCCACCTCTCGGGGCGCCCCGAGCCGCCCGGCCGGGATGAGCTTGAGATAGAGCTCCTCGTCCATAGCGCCCCGGGCGACATCGGCATCCCACATCGGCGTGCGGACGAATCCGGGGGCGACGGCGTTCACGCGCACACCGTACGGTGCCCACTCGCCTGCCGCTACCTTCGTCATCATGATCACGGCCGCCTTGGGCGCGCAGTAGGTGATGCGGCCACGGTTCGGGACGAAGCCGCGGATCGAGGCGATGTTGACGACGCTTCCGGACCGCTGTGCGACCATGGCTCGACCGGCTGCGCGCATGCAGTAGAAGACGCCCGTCTGCATGACCGCGATCGAGTCGTGCCAGTCCTCGTCGCTCGTCTCGTGGGTGAGCGGGCCGGTGCGGCTGATCCCGGCATTGTTCACGACCACGTCGAGTCGGCCGAGCTCAGCCACGGCGGTCTGGAAGGCTCCGTCCACCTGCTCTCGGCTGGCGACGTCGGCCGCATAGAAGCGCGAGCGGACGCCGAGTTGCGTGAGCTCGCGGGCGGCCCTTTCGCCTGACTCGGGATCGATCTCGAGTACCGCCACGTTCGCTCCCGCACGCGCAAGTTCCTCCGCGATGGCGCGGCCGATGCCCGTCCCAGCTCCGGTGACTAGCGCCACCTGACCGTCGAGCGCACGCATTTGCCACCTCCTGGGTGATGCGTTCGCCAGGGGCCGAGAAATCCTCCCCTTTACCGGGGCGGCTGCCGCGTGGCATAGTCCGGCAGCCCGATCGCTTCCGGCCTCCCATGGCTGAGATCGAAGGTCTCCACCATACGTGCTTCACCGTCTCGAGCCTCGAGCGCTCGTTGGCTTTCTACCGAGACCTTCTCGGCTGCGAGGTGCTCGCGAGGCGGGAACGAAAAGGTGGCTACTTCGCCGCGATCGTCGGCTACCCGGATGCGCACGTGCGGATGGCGCACCTGCGCGTCCCCTTGAGCGAGCACCTGATCGAGCTCTTCGAATACCTCGCTCCTGCAGGCGCGCCTGTACCAATCGAGCCCAGGCTCATCGGCTGCGCGCACCTTTGCTTCCTCGTCTCCGACCTCGAGGGGCTCTACGAGCGTCTGCGCGCGGCGGGAATCGACTCCTTCTTCGGCGCACCAGTTGACATAGGACCGAACGGCGAGGAGCGTGCCCTCTACCTCCGCGATCCGGACGGGATTATCGTCGAGCTCTACCAGCGCGGCTCAGAGCCGTGATGAGAGCTGCCTTCGAGCGTTCCTTCCGGGGAAGAGCATCCGGGGACCCTGCGTGAGGCAACCGCCTCGGTGAGCGGGTCGGGCGTGCGAGAGAAGGGAGCGCGAAAGTGACGGGGGCGCTGGGAGGTGGGTTGACTTCGTTCGGCGCGCCGCGTTTCCCCACCGAGCGCATCGAGCTGATCTGGCACGGGATCGATCACGCCGAGGGCCTTGCGATCGACGCCGACGGGACCGTGTGGTGCGGCGGCGAGGAGGGCCAGGTCTACCGCGGCCTTCTCGATGGTGAGCCGCAGCAGGTCGCGGCCGTCCCCGGGCGCACCCTCGGTTTCGCCTTGGACGGGTCCGGCAATGCCTACTGCGCGTCGTACGCCGAGGCCGGCGTCTTCCGGATCACCCCCGGCGGCCGGGTCGACCGCATCTCCACGGGAGCACCGGAGCTACCGGCGGAACTCCCGAACCAGCCCGCCTTTCTCCCGTCCGGCGTCCTGGTCTTTACCGACTCAGGCGTGTGGGGAAAGCACGACGGCCGCATCTATGCGGTCGGCGTAGAGGGTACGACGCGCGTCGTCGACACGAGCGCCTGCCGCTTCCCGAACGGCCTGGCCGTCTCGCCGGACGGCCGAGCGCTCGCCGTCGTGGAATCGGCGCTCCCCGGTGTCTCGCTTCTCTCGATTGGGGAGAACGGATCGCTCGCGGCGCGCGAGGTTCTCGTCGAGTTGCCGGGGACTGTCCCGGACGGCGTCGCGTACGACGAGCAAGGGCGCCTCCTCATCTCCTGCTGGGCTCCCGACGCCATCTTCGTCCTCGCACCCGACGGGGAGCTCAGCATCCTCGCCCACGACCCGCTCCGCTACGTCCTCCACGAGCCGACCAACGTCGCCTTCGTCCCGGAGACGAGCCGCCTTGTCACCGCCAACTACGGCGAGCGGTTTCTCTCTGTCCTCGAGCACGATACGCCGGGCGCGCCGCTCCCTCGGCCCGAATTCCCCTGGAGACCGTGAAGACGACCGCGAGCTTGTCTCCCGCTCCCCTGGTCTGGCACCTCCGGATCGGATGGCCGCAGGAGATCCCGATGGATGCTCCTCGATCTCGATTGCTGAGTGCCGTAGGCCACGCTCATGACACGCTGGCTGTGCACGGCGATGCAGGCGATGGACATCTCCTTCGGGCAGGTCGAGAAGCCGATCGAGCCAGATGCGTCGGTACTCCGGCTTACAGAGCTGGTCACTCGCTGGCGAACATACTGGCGAACGAGCACATTAAACCCTGCAAATCAGCCCCTTCTCAGTCGTCTTGAAAGCCGTTGGCCCTGAGAGGGGCCCGTGGGTTCGAATCCCACCCCCGCCGCTCATCCAAGCGGTACGCGCCGCGACAGGTGCCACATCTCGCTGACATGCAGCAGCTTCCTTGACCCGCGGGATCGGTCCGCTGAGGTCCATCGCCGTCCACCGGAGTCGACTGGTTTCTGCACTCACTGGCGAACGACTGGCGAACGGGGCTCGTCACTCCGGTTACTACCGGGACAACGAACGGGCGCGCCGGCAGCTGCCGTCAGCGGCCGTACGACGAAGCGCGCGCCCGCGGAAGCCGCTTCGGCGGCGTGAGCCGGAGAGGACGTCTCGCGGCAACCGCACGCGCGGGATGCGGTTCAAGGGACATCGCGGCGGACGGTGGCGATCCAGCCGGCGGCGGCGATTGCCGCGGCGTAGAGGGCGAGCAGGAGCGCACCCGGGGCAGGGGCGAGCAGCGTGTCACGGTCGAGGCCGGTGATCGCGGCTGCCGCTGCGCCTGGCGCGAACCGGCCCGCGCCCGGCACGAAGTCGAGAAGCAGATTCTCGATGAAGAAGAGCCAGAGGACGATGGCGACGAGGCTTGCGACCTGGTTGCGCAGCAGTGCCCCGAGGCCGAGGCCGATCGGCGCCCACAGTGCTGCCGAGGCGATCCCGCCGGCGGGCATGAGTGTGTAGTCGCTGCCGTCGAGCGTGATCGGGATCCCGCGCGCGGCGAGCGCGGCACTGCCGACGCCGAGGGCGACGCCTACAGCGACGAGCGCGAACACGATCCCGACGAGTCCGCTGGCCACGATCTTCGCCGTGACGACGCGGCCGCGCCGCGGCGTCATCAGGAAGGTGGGCCGGATCGTGCCGTGGCGGATCTCGCCGGTGATCGACATCGCGCCAACGAGCCCGGCGAAGAGCGCGCCAAGGAGCGACCCGAACCGGAACACCTCCACCTGGTCGGAGGCGCTCTCAAGCCGATCGGCGGGGAGGCTGAGGCCGTGCAGCAGGACGGCCAAGAGAACGAGCCCGAGCATGGCGAGAAAGAGCCCGAGGTTGGTCGAGGTTGAGCGCTGCTTGAGCAGCTCGGCGCGCAGCTGAGCGGTCACGACGCCTCCCCTGCGGTCAGTTCGAGGTAGACGTCCTCGAGCGTCCGCCCTCGCTCGGTCAGGTCGGCCAGGGGCCCCGTCGTGAGCAGGCGGCCGCGATCGATGATCACAACCTGGTCGACCGTCTGTGCGACCTCGGCGAGCACGTGGCTGGAGACGAGCACGGTGCGTCCTTGCTCGGCGAAGCGGCGCAGGAAGCCGCGCAGCCAGTGCACGCCCGCCGGGTCGAGCCCGTTCGCCGGCTCGTCGAGAATGAGCAGCTCGGGGTCCCCGAGCAGCGCGCCCGCGAGCCCGAGCCGCTGCTGCATGCCCAGCGAGTAGGTCTTGACGCGACGGGCGGCGACGGGCTCAAGCTCGACCAGCTCGAGCACCTCCTCGACGCGAGCTCGGCTGATCTCGGCGGCGAGCGCGAGTACGCGCAGGTGGTCTCGCCCGGAGCGCCCGGGATGGAAGTCGTTCGACTCGAGCACCGCGCCGACCCGACGCGCCGGGTCGTCGAGCTCGCGATAACGGCGACCGAAGACGAGCGCCTCGCCCGCGGTCGGCCGGGCGAGCCCGAGCAGCAGCCGCAGCGTCGTCGTCTTGCCGGCCCCGTTCGGGCCGAGGAAGCCGGTCACCGTGCCCGCCTCGAGCGAGAACGTCAAGTCCTCGACCGCGAGGACATCGCCATAGCGCTTGGTCAGCGAGCTGGCCGTGACCACCGGATCGCGAGCGCCGCCGTCGGCGGGGACGAGCCGGGGTCTCTCCCGCTCGTGGACGCTCCTCGCCGCGTTTTGGTCCGGCCTACTGGGCACCAGGGCCGAGGGTGCCGGTGAGGTGCAAGACGAGAAACAGCAGGACCAGGGCGATCGCGATCATGATCCCAAGCACGAACACCCAGCGTGGCGTGCTGGTGGCCGATCCGCGGTCGGGCCCCACGTCGGTGTCGTCGCCGCTGTCGGGGTAGGGAGGCGGGTCAGCCATGTGCGTCTCCTCTGTCGCGCGGCCTGTCGGGATCTTTGGACGGCGGCAAGTTTATCAGACAGTATGTCTATATCAAATCAGAATGTCTCGGACATGGTCGTCACGTATGCTTGGGCGGTGCCGAAGCTGTGGAACGAGACGATCGAGGAACACCGCCGCGCGGTGCGTGACGCGACCCTGGACACCACTGCGGCGCTGGTGGCCGAGCACGGGCTGCGGCCGGTGACGATGTCGCAGATCGCCGAGGAGACCGGCATCGGACGTGCGACGCTGTACAAGTACTTCCCAGACGTCGAAGCGATCCTGGTCGCCTGGCACGAACGCCAGGTCGCCGACCACCTCGAGTATCTCGCGGAGGTCCGGGATCAAGCTGGCGACGCTGGCGAGCGGCTCGAAGCTGTGCTCGAGGCCTACGCGCTCATTTCCCACGAGCACCACGGCACCGAACTCGCGGCACTCCTGCATCGAGGTGAGCACGTCGCCCGAGCGCAGCAGCAGCTCCGCGACTTCATCCGAGACCTGCTGACCGAGGGCGCAGCGACCGGCGACCTGCGGGACGATGTCGCGCCTGACGAGCTCGCGAACTACTGCCTCCACGCCCTCACGGCAGCCAGCAGCCTGCCGTCCAAGGCCGCGGTCCGCCGGCTCGTCACGGTCACTCTGGCTGGGTTGCGGCCCAGCGCCTAATCCGACTCGTTCCGGTGCCGCTGGAGCCGGAAGTCCTCCTCACTGCTACACGGACGCAGCGGGGTAGGGAAGGCTGCCGCCGCGCGAGGCCTCCCAGATGCGCCAGTCGAGCTCGTAGGCCCTGATGCCGAGCAGACGGGCGGCCCGGGTCACTACCTCCACGACATCGGCGTCGCTGAGCGGCCGGCCGACGGCGGCTTCGGCAAAGCGCCGCACGTGCACGTCAGGCTTCACAGTGTCCACGCCTTGGCGCATGAGCACGTTCTCGATGTAGCCCTCGCTCTTGGCCTGGAAGAGGCTCGTGGAGTTGTTCGCGAACGCCTGCGAGGCGACGGTCAGGACGAGCAGCCCGGGGAAGATGAACTCGAGGTAGGGGACGCCTTCGATTTCGCGGATGCGGTCACCGAGCACGCCGCCGAAGACGGCCAGGAAGAGCGCAGCGGTGACGACCGGAGGCAGGATCGTCTGCGTCCAGAGCGAGAGAACCCGCCGCACCTCCCGGTCGGCGAGCGCCGAGGTTCCCCGGCGCTGCGCCAGACGAAGGTCGACGGCGCTCATGCCCGCATCGCTTCCAGGTAGGCGTCCTCGAGCCGCTCCCCGCCGTGGCGCGCGACGAGCTCGCCGGGCGAGCCCTCGTCGACGATCCGGCCGGAGCGGATGAAGGCGACCCGCTCGCAGAGCGCCTCCGCCTCCTCGATGTAGTGGGTTGTCAGAAGTACCGTGAGGCCTTCTTCACGGTGCAGCTTGCGCAGGTAGCGCCAGAGCTCGTGACGGAGCTCGAGATCGACGCCAGCGGTCGGCTCGTCCAGCATCGTCAGCCGCGGACGGTGGACGAGCGCGCGGGCGATCAGCAGCCGGCGGCGCATCCCGCCCGAGAGGCGGTTCGGCTTCGTCCCCGCTCGTGCCGTGAGGTCGAAAACGGCGAGTAGCTCGTCGGCCCGCACCTCGGCGTCGCGCTTGTGCATGCCGAAGTAGCGGCCGTGGTAGACGAGCACCTCGCGAGCGGTCAGGAAGCGGTCGAGGTGCACCTCCTGCGGCGCGAGCCCGAGCAGGAGCCGGGCGCGCGGGTCGGTGACGGCGTCGTGGCCGAAGACGAAGAGCTTCCCGGCAGGCGACCGCACGAGCCCGGCGATTGCGCCGATGAGCGTCGTCTTCCCCGCCCCGTTCGGGCCGAGCAGCCCGAAGAAGCAGCCCTCCGGCACGCGCAGCTCGAGCGCGTCGAGAGCATGCGTGCCGCCGGCGTAGACCTTGGTCAGCCGGTCGACATAGAGCGCGGTCCGTTCGTGCGGGGTCAGGGTGTCCATCGCGCAGGCAGGTTACGCCGCCATCGGTCGAGCGCCGTGAGCGGTCATCGAAACCCGGTGGAACTGGCTCGGAGGATGGAGCGTTCATGGCCGTCTTCCTAGTCGCAGCGGCAACAGGCCCCTAATGGAAGGTCATGCGGCGCCACATAGCCGAAGGGCGCCCGCGTCGAGCGCCCTTCCCACACCGGACTTGACACCTCGCGACTTACTACGGGCAGAGGACGGGTCCGAGCGCAGAGTTGTCGTTCGCGTGCCCGTGGCCGTTCCAGGGACCTGGGCCGTCCGCCGGAGTCGCGCTTACGACCTCCCAGTTGCCCGGGAATGTTGCGGTCGCTCCCGGGACGATCGACACCCCGATGCTGGCGCGCGACACGAGTTCGATGGATCTCCACCGGGTGGCCGACTTCCAGGCTCGCATCGACGCTGCGAACGCAATTGGGAGGGTCGGCAGACCGGAGGAGGTTGCCGACGCCGTTCTCTTTCTTGCCTCGGCAATGTCCTCGTACATCACGGGCACGACCATCGTCGTCGACGGTGGCTTTCTCGCGCTGAAGTCCTTCTGACGGTCTCTGCGATGCGCGGCACGCCTTAGCTGTCGATAGCCGGTGCCTCGAGGAGCTCCGGGTCTTCGAGCAGTCTCTTGATCGTGCCGAGAAAGCGGGCTGCGTCGGCGCCGTCGACAGCTCGGTGATCGGCGCTGAGAGCAACGACGGCGACGCGCTCAGTCGCCACGTGTCCTACGACGAGCTTGAGCCGCTCACTGGTCTTCCCGACGGTCAGGATCCCGACCTGGGGTGGGGTGATGATGCCGTAGAAGCTCGTGATGTCGAACATCCCGAGATTGCTGAGGGTGAAGGAGCCGCCGGTGATCTCCTGCGAGCGGAGCTTGCCTTCTCGGGCACGGACGACAACGTCGCGCAGCGCACGCGCCATCTCGACCACCGACAGGGTGTCCGCCTTGAGCACTGCCGGCGCGATCAACCCTCCGTCCAGAGCGACGGCGATCGCGAGATTGACATCGACCAACTCGAGCAGTCCCTCTTCCGTCCAGTGCGCGTTGAACGCCGGATGTTCACGTAGGGCGAGAGCGGTCGCTCGCGAGAGGAGAGCCGAGACCGTGACCTTGACATCCGAATCCGCGTTGAGAGCGTCGAGCTGTGCAAGCGCAGCGTCGACGACGATGTCCGTCTGGAAGTAGACGTGAGGAACCTCCTTCTTGCTGAGACTCATGCGACGCCCGATCGCAGCCCTCATCGGAGTGGTCTCGACCAACCGGCCGTCCTGGTGGTTGCCCGCCTGGCTCACCCGGGCCTCCGACCGATCACACGGCCCATTTGGCGTCCGTCACAGGGAGCATCCCACGTGATTCCTGGTGCCGCAGGTCGAGCGTGAGGCTCCGTTTGTTTCGGTTGATGTCTCCGAACGGCAGCACCGCTCAGCTGTCCTCGGGGCGATCGTCTGACGAGCCCTTCGTCGCCGTCATGCCTGCCGCCCTGCCTCGGAGCAGGACCGCCTCTGCCATTTTCCGCGAGGCCTCGTCGATCATCTCATTGTTGTGGACGACCGCGCCGAGACGCTTCTCCGACGTGGCTTCCGCATAGGCAGCCTCGAGTTGCGCGGCGCGGTCAAACTCCTCCTGCGTCGGCTGGAACACCTCGTTGCAGACCGCTACCTGATCGGGGTGGACGGCCCACTTGCCGTCGTAGCCGAGGAGGCGTGATGTCGTCGCTACCCGCCGCAGTCCGTCGAGATCGCGGATGGCGGCATACGGGCCGTCGATCGCCTGCTGACCGAACGCGCGGGCGGTGACGATGATGCGGGATAGGGCGTAGTGCCAGCGGTCACCGGGATAGAGCGGCTCTTCTCCCCCGACCGACAATTGCGGGATGCCTAGGGAGGCGGCGAAGTCACCGGGGCCGAAGATGAGCGCCTCGATCCGGGGTGAAGCGGCGGCGATGGCTTCGATGTTCATCAGCCCTCGGGCAGTCTCGATCTGCACCTCAAGTCCGATCTGTTGCTCGAGTCCCGACGCCGCCTCGATCTGGTCGAGGAGATGGTGTGCGAAATGGACGTGGGCAGCTTCCTCGACCTTCGGGAGCATCACGATGTCGAGCGTGTGCCCCGCGCCTTCGATGACCGCAAGGATGTCCCGGTAGCACCACTTCGTATTGACGGCATTCACCCGCACGCCCAGCGTCTGCGCCTGCCAGTCCTGCGCGGTGAGCGCGCGTACAACTCGATCGCGTGTGGCGTCGCTCTTGTCGAGCGGCGCGACGGCATCCTCGAGGTCGATGAACACCTCGTCCGCGGGGAGCGAGGCCGCCTTCTCGAGCATGCGCTCGCTCGAGGCAGGCACTGCGAGGCACGAGCGACGCAGCCGAGGACTAGTCGAGGGCATAGCCGCTCTCGACGAGTCGTACGGCTCCCGTCGGCGTGACGACTGCGTCATCCTCCCAGCGAATGCCGCCGAGCTCGGCATCGTAGATCCCCGGCTCGACCGCCACGATCATGCCGTCGAGCAGCTCGTGGTCACTTCCGGGGACGAGTTGCGGTCGTGCTTCGTGGTACCGGAAGCCTAGGCCGTGACCGGTGTGGTGCGGGAACTGCGTGAAGCCCAGCTCCTGACACGCGGCTCGCGAGGCAGCGTCGACATCGCCTGCAGCGGCGCCCCCGCGGCTCGCCGCGAACGCCGCGTCGATCCCGGCCGTAACGGCCGCAAGCGCCTCTCGCTGCCGCTCGGTGGCACGACCTGCGACGACCGTGCGGGTGTGATCGGCCCAGAAGCCGTCCACGACGGTCCCTAACTCGAGCATGACGACGTCGTCCGGATCAATCCGCCGCGCACGGTGCCTGAAGTACTGCCAGGCGTTCTCCGTCTCCGGGCCGGACCACACGGTCGCGTACGAGCGGACGACCCGAGCGCCCTTGTGACCGTGACCCCCGGAAACGATTGCAGCGTCCACCGCCGCCGCCACCTCGGCCTCGGTGCGACCGGCGACCGCCTGCTCCTTGAAAGCGTCGAGCCCGAGCCCGGCAATCTCGTTCGTGAGTCGGATGCGAGCGATCTCCTCGTCGGTCTTCACGAGCCTCACCGTCTCGAGCATCGCGGTCACGTCGGCGAGCGTCTCGGTCTCGAACGTCGCGCGGATTAGGGCTTGCGTTGGCGCGGCGACGGCGTTTGCTTCACCGGTGAAGGTCGGCAAGCCGATCGTCTCGAAGCTCCCCTCGAACCCGATCCGTCCGCCCTGCACCCCGAGATCGGAGGCGACCCCGCGGAGTATCCGTTCGATCGCGGCGCCTGCAGGTCCGGCGTCGAAACGGATGATGGGAAACGTCTCAATCGCTCCGCCCCAACGCGTGATCGCGTCCTGCTGCTCGTAGTCGGGGATGACGAGTGTCGGAGACCCCTCACGTGGGACGACGACCATGCCGAGGCCGCCGATCTGCAGCCAGTACCCGGTGGCGAGGAGAATGTTCTCGGCCAGACGCAGTACGACGGCGTCGACATCGCCCATCGCCTGCTGGAGCTGCGTGATCCTCGTCATGGCTACCAATGGCTGTTGACGGTTGCGCCGCCATCCACGTACAGGGCCTGGCCGGTCACGTAGCTGGCCCGCGGCGAGGCGAGGAAGAGCACTGCCGCCGCTATCTCCGACGGGTCCGCAAACCTCTTCATCGGAATCAGCCGCGTCACCTGCTCCTCGTGGAGCAGGCCTGACGCGATCGTTCCTTCCATCCTCTTCGTCATGGTGTAGCCGGGCGCGACCGCGTTGACGCGGATGCCGGCCTCAGCCCACTCGACCGCGAGCACGTGCGTCAGACCCTCGATGCCAGCCTTTGCCGCGCTATACGAGGCTCGTTTCGGGATGCCGAGCTTGGCGGCGATCGACGAGATGCTCACGATGGCGCCGGCACCCGAGGCTGCGAGGGCCGAATACGCGGCCCGGCAGCACCGATAGGTGCCCTCGAGATGGACCGCGACGAGCTGCTGCCAGTCGTCGTCCGGTACGGCGCTGGAGGGCTGCGGGTTGATCGTCCCGGCGTTGTTGACGAGCGCTTGCAGACCGCCAAAGCGGTCGGTCGTGGTCGCGATGGCACTGTCGATGGACTCGGTCGATGTGACGTCGGCCGCGACGCAGATGACCCGCTCACCGCTCGGGTCGAGGTTGTTGGCGGAGCTTTCCGCTTCGGCAACGTCGATGTCGGCGATCGCGACCTGGTATCCGTCGGCGAGAAAGGCCTCTGCGGTCGCCAAGCCGATGCCTCGGGCGGCGCCCGTGATGAACACCGCTCTACCGTCACTGCTCATCATCTCTCCTCCTTCTCGCTGTCGGTCGCGAGGCCGAGCTGCTCGTCTGTCGGATAGAAGAGGGGCATGCCGCGAAAGCCCGGTCGAAAGCGCGTGAGATGCCAGCGGCCGATGTTGGGCACGAGGATCTCGTCGAGCTCGGCTCCGACGAAGATCACGTTCGTGGGCGCCGCGAGTAACGTCCCTTGCCTGTCCTCGGCGAGCACCTCGAGCCTTCCGTCGTCGGGGTACCACCGATAGATCACATCCGGCCGGTAGCAGGCGATCACGAGTGAACCGTCTTCGGCCACGGCCACGCCGTCCGGAACGGCATCGCCCATCTCCGCCAGCACCGAGGCGTGACCGGCGCTCCCGTCGGATCGGAGCTCGATGGAGAGCAGGCGCCCAGGCGTGCTTTCGAGCACGAAGACGCACGATTCGTCCGGCGCGACCGCGAGCCCGTTCGGGAAGTTGGGCGCGGCAGTACACCAAACGCGCGTCACTCCGTCGGGCGTGACGACGAGGATCCGCCCGTTCGACCGGTTCCATTCGCCAGAGTCAGTCACGAGGAAGCGACCTTTCGAGTCGAAGGCTCCCCAGTTGGGGGTTACGAACGGCACGTCGCTGGTGCCGGCTGTGAAGACCTCGCGCTCCCAGGTGCCGGGCTCGATGCGCCACACGCATCGATGGCGGAGGTCGCACGCGTAGATCCGGCCTGCTGCGTCCGCGGCGAGCCCGAGCAGGAAACCCCCCGTGGTCAGGCGCTCAACCGGCTCGTCGTCGACGATCTCGTAGAGCTGGCCCGCCTCCCCGCTCACGAACACCGTACCGTCGGGCGTGACGCAAATGCCTTCGGGGTGATCGAGACCGTGGGCGATCACTTCGAGGCATTCGTGGAGGATCGCCGCGGAGGTCATGTGTCCGTCCCGCGCTGCAGCACGATCATGGTGCGTGTGAACACCGCGACGACATCATCGTCCTGGTTGCGGGCCGTAGTCCGCACCGTGAGCTCGCCGCGGTCCGCGTCCGCGTGGGTGGAGACGTCGACGATCTCCGACCTGGAGTAGACGGTGTCGCCGGCGAAGACTGGAGCGGGAAAGGTGATGTCGTTCCACTCGACGTTCGCGACGGCGTTGAGGCTGACGTCGACCACCGAGAGACCGAGCGCGACGGCGAGCGTGAGGGTGTTAGCGACGGGTAGACGCTCAAGGCCGCGCTTGGCGACGAAATCGGCGTTGGTGTGGAGCTGGTGCGGGTTGCACGTGAGCAGGGAGAACCAGACGCAGTCGGCCTCGAGCAAGGTGCGCCCGAAAGGATGATCGAGTACCTGACCGGGGCTGAAGTCCTCGAGGAAGCGTCCCGGCATGGTGCTCACGCACCGACCTCCAGGTACCCGATGATCTCACCCGGCGAAACGAGCGCGTCAGGGCCATGGACGATCCCGGCGAGTGTGCCGGTCTGGAACGCTTCGAGTTCGATCGTCGACTTGTCTGTCTCGATCTCGGCGATTGCTTCCCCGCGCTCGACCTGGTCGCCGACCTGCTTGAGCCAGCTGATGATCTTCAGTGGCTCATCCCCGTCGCCGAGGTGGGGCATGCTGATGTCGACTCTCATCGGCGTGCCTTTCGGGGAGCGGCGGTGGAGGCGCGGACGATCAGCTCGGGTGGGTTCTTGAGCATCTCGTCGGTGACCGGGTGGCCCTGGGTGGCGCGAATGAGCATTTGCATCGCCCTGCGCCCCATCTCGAAGTTCGGCATCTGCACCGTCGTCAAGGACGGAGAGGTGATGGCCGCGATCGGATGGTCGTTGAACGCGACGACCGAAACCGCGTCGGGGATCGCAACCCCGGCGTCGCGCAGGCCGGCGAGGATCCCGAAGGCGCCGAGCAGCGTCGAAGAGAAGATCGCCGTCGGACGTTGGCGGCCGGAGGTGCTCAGGATCTGCGCGACTGCTTGCTGGCCGCCCTCTTCGGTCGGGTCGCCCGACGCGAGCCAACGCTCGTCGATCGGAAGACCTGCCTTGGCCATGGCCGAGCGGAAGCCTTGGAAGCGGCGTTGGCTCGTATCGGTCTTCGGGGCGAACCCGACATACCCGATCTTCCGGTGCCCGAGCGAGATTAGGTGCTCGACGGCACGTACCGCCCCCCGGCGGTCGTCCACCACGACCGAGCCGTGGATGCCCGACGACCGTCGGTTGACGAGCACGAGCGGCAAGCGCCGTTCTGCCAGGCCTTTTACGAGAGGGTCGTCCGCGGTGGCAAAGCCGACGATCAGCCCGTCGACCCGTCCGTCGAGAACGAGGCGGGCGTAGAGCTCGTCGAGATCGGCGCGCGCCCCTGCGCTGTCGACGGCACGAACCTCGACGACCATCACCAGCTTGCCGGCCTCAGCGGCTGCGGCTTGGATCCCGTGCACGACCTCCGAGAAGCCGATGTTGTCCAGAGTGGGAACGAGCAGGCCGAACGTGTCCGTCTGTCGAGTGCGTAGGCTTCGGGCGAGGGCGTGGGGCCGGTAGCGGAGCTCGCGAGCGGCTTCGATGATCCTGTCTCTTGTCTCGGGCCGGACGCCCTGCGTGGGATCTCCACGAAGCACCCGCGACACCGTCGACGGATCGACGTCGGCCAGGCTCGCGACGTCGCGCAGCCGGGCGACACGGGCGTCCGCCACCGGCTCGGTCACCTTCCGTGTTCGCTGCCTGGTGCTCATCGGCTCACCCGGCGCCACCGCTCGTGCGAGCGGCCTCGCGTATGGTGGAGGCGATGAGCTCGGTCGACGGTACGATGGTGTCCTCGAGCGGCGGGCTGTAAGGGATCAGCATCTCGGGTGGAAGGCTGACCGCTCGCGGTGGTGCCTGCCAGCGCGTTCCCTGCATCGTCAGCTGGGAGATCAGCGAGGCCCCCCAGCCGCCGTGGTGGTACTGCTCCTCGGCGACGACGAGCTTGCCGGTGCGGCCGACGCTCTCCGCGCATGTCTCGATGTCGAACGGCCGCAGCCAGCGGAGGTCGATCACCTCGATCTCGAGCCCTTCCTCGGCGAGCTGCTCCGCGGCTGCGAGCGCTCGGTCGGCCATCAGCAGCGTCGCGGCGACCGTGAGGTCGCTGCCTGGTCGCAGGATCTCCGCACGTCCGATCTCCGCGATGCCCGCGTCGCCCCGCACGACCTCGCCCTTCCGTGCGTAGAGCCCTTTGTGCTCGATGACGAGCGACGGGTTGTCGTCTCTGATCGCGGCGCGCAGGAGACCGTAGGCCGACTGCGGGGTCGCGGCGGCCGCGATGCGAAGACCGGGAAGCTGGAGGTACCAGGACTCGCCGGTTGCGGAGTGCTGGGTGCCGAAGCGGCCGGTGGCGCCTCCGATCGAGCGCACCGTCACGGGTGCGGCGCACTGGCCGCCCGACATGAACCGGAACTTGGGGAGCTCGTTGACGATCGCGTCTGCTGCGGTCGGCAGGAAGTCGCTGAACATGACCTCGACGATCGGTCGCATGCCGGTGACCGCCATCCCCAGTGCCAGTCCGATGAATGTGTTCTCGCAGATAGGAGTGTTCCTGACGCGCTCGGGCCCGTACCTCTCAACCAGGCCCTCGTTCGTCTTGAAGACACCGCCGGAGTTGGCGATGTCCTCGCCCATCATCAGGACGGTCGGATCGGCGGCGAACTCGTCGTCGAGGGCGGCGAGTACCGCCTGCCGGTAGGTCATCGTCGTGACCTCCGTGGCGTCGCGGGCCGGAGCGTCAGCTGGCATAGACATAGTCCTCGATCTCCTCTAGCGCGGGATAGGGGGCAGAGGCGGCCTGCTCGGCGGCGCGGTCTACCTCCATCTGCGTTTCCGCCCAGATCGCCTTCTGGTCATCGGGCGAGAGGTGGCCGGCGGCAGCGAGCTTGTCGCCCAGGAGCGAGATCGGGTCACGCTCCTTCCAGCGCTCGAGTTCTCCTTCGGGGCGATACTTGGCCGGATCGGATTTCGAGTGCCCGCGGAAGCGGTACGTCTTGGCCTCGATCAGCGTCGGACCGTCGCCCGCCCGGGCGCGCTCGATCGCCGCGAGCGTCTCCGAATGCATCGCTCCGATGTCCTGTCCGTCGACGATCCGGCCAGGGATCCCGTACCCGACCGCCCTGTCGGCGAGATCGTCGATGGGTGTGCTGTCGCGCACAGGTGTGAACTCGCCGTAGAGGTTGTTCTCGATGATGAACACGACCGGCGCCTTCCAGACGGCGGCCATGTTGAGCGCCTCGTGGAACGTGCCGATGTTCGCGCCGCCGTCGCCGAAGAACGTCAGCGCGACGCTGTCGGTGCCGCGCAGCTTCGCCGACATGGCGGCCCCGACCGCGACGGGGAGACCTGCTCCCACGATCGCGAACGCGCCGATCAGGCCGCGGGAGAAGTCGGTGAGATGCATGGATCCTCCCACGCCGCCGCAGCAGCCGGTCGAGCGACCCATCAGCTCGGCGAACGCCGGCTCCATCGCCATGCCCCGGGCGAGCGCGTGCCCGTGACCTCGGTAGGTGATCGTGAGGTAGTCCTCAGGCGCCATCGCGCCGATCGCACCGACGCAGACCGCCTCCTGGCCCTGGCAGAGGTGCGTCGTCCCCTGCACGAGGCCCTGCATGAACAGCTCCTGCACTTTCTCCTCGAAGAGCCGGATCTCGACCATCTTCCTCCACCAGCCGAGGCTGATGTCAACTGCTACGTCCTGGGTCATTGCTCCTCCAACGCGACGGATGGGCTGGCCTCGACGTTCTCTTGACCGACGCCGACGACACCGTCGGCGATCCACTGCTCGAGTTCGACCTCCGTGTGACCGAGTTGCTTGACGAGGATGCGGTGGTTGTCCTCGCCGATACGGCGGCCGAGATGGCGTACGACGCCTGGTGTCGCCGAGAGCCGAGGCACGACGTTTTGCACCCGCACCGGGCCGAGGGTGTCGTGATCCACCGTGGTGATGGTCTCCCGGGCCGCGTAGTGCGGGTCGGAGAAGATGTCGGCGATCGTGTAGACGGGCGCGATCACGGCCTCGAACTCCTCGAAGGCCGCGATCACCTCAGCCTCGGAGCGCGATGCGATCCAGCTGCCGATGCCCTCGTCGAGCTCGTCTTGGTGCTCGAGTCTGCCCGCGTGACCCTGGAACCACTCTTCCTCGAGCAGGTCGGACCGTCCGATGAGGTTCATCACCCGCTCTGCGATCGATTGCGAGCTCGCGGACAGCGCCAGCCACCGCTCGTCGCTCGACTTGTAGACGTTGCGCGGCGACGTCCAGTCGGTCTGGCTACCGGTCCGACCTTGGACGATGCCGAGCTGGTCGTACACGATCGCCTGCGGCCCGAGGAGCCAGAAGAGGGGCTCGAAAATGCTGACGTCGACGACCTGACCGCTTCCGCCGCTGTTGACGCGGTGGAAGAGCGCCATCAGCGTCGCGATCGCTCCGAACAGGGCGCAGACACCGTCCCCGAGCGCGAACGAGGGCAGGGTGGGGGGCCCGTCCGGGTAGCCGTTGATGTGCGCGAAGCCGCTCATCGCCTCGGCGGCCGTTCCGAACCCCGGGCGAGGGCTGTACGGTCCGGTCTGCCCGAACCCGCTCACGCGAGTGAGGATCAACCGCGGGCTGATCGCCGCTAGCTCGTCGTACCCGAGCCCCCACCGCTCGAGCGTCCCGGGACGGAAGCTTTCGATCAGGACGTCGACGTCGGCGACGAGCTCCCGGAGCAGGCCCTGTCCCGCCTCGGTGGAGAGGTTGACGGAGATGCACTGCTTGTTGCGGTTTGCAAAGGCCCACCACAGGGAGACGTCGCCCTTGCGCCATCCGAGCGTCCGTAGCGGATCGCCACGCGGGTGCTCGATCTTGACGACGTCGGCGCCGAAGTCCGCCAGGATCGTGCCGATCATCGGCCCGGCAAACAGCACGCCGGCGTCCAGCACTTTGACGCCGGCCAACGGCCCGGGCGCGGCGGGCACGTCTCCGTTCCCCTGCGGGTCGTTTACTGGCGATGACGTCATTCGCGTGACTCGCCTGCCAGCGTCAGTCGGGTCTGAAGCAACTCGATGCGAATCCCGTCGGGATCGAGCATGTAGACGACGCGCCCACCGGTGCTCGGGCCGGCGGTCGGGGTCTGCACGCCGGAGACGAACTCCACGCCAGCGTCCCTGAGCCGGTCGTACACCGCCTCGAGGTCCTCGACGTAGAGACACAGATGCGCCGTCCCCGGATTCGCCGTCCCCGGATCGACGGGCGACCGCTCCACGTTCTTGTACTCGAGCACCTCCAGACACGCATCGCTCTTCGGCAGCCGAAACACCGCCACGTGCAACTCCACCCCCGGATAGCCGACGAGGTCCTGGATGTACTCCTGATCACGAGTCCAGCGCGCCACGAGCTCCAACCCGATCAACTGCTCGTAGAACGCAACCGAGCGCTCGATATCCGCCACCTGAATCCCGAAATGACCAACCCCCGCAACGCTCCCGGCGGGATCCTCGATCTCGGCGCCGATCGCTCCTCCAGTTCTGTCGGGGTGGGATGGCGAATCCGCCGCTTCGCTCGTTGTGACCGGGTTCACGGGCGTGGCTCGCCTGCCAGCGTGAGGCGCGTCTGCAACAGCTCGATGCGGATCCCATCGGGATCGAGCATGTAGACGACGCGTCCACCCTTGTTCGGAGGGATGGTTGGTGTCTTCGGTTCCGAGACGAAGGTCACGCCCTCGTTCTTCAGCCGGTCGTACACCGCCTCGAGGTCCTCGACGTAGAGACACAGATGCGCCGTCCCCGGATTCGCCGTCCCCGGATCGACGGGCGACCGCTCCACGTTCTTGTACTCGAGCACCTCCAGACACGCAT
>Ga0209341_10001652_pt1 | contig 21916 bp, 18 predicted proteins | sample RifCSP13_2_FD_184020 | JGI IMG/M metagenome (GOLD analysis project Ga0209341, IMG submission 184020) | Soil microbial communities from Rifle, Colorado - Rifle CSP2_sed 13_2 (SPAdes) (version 2) | ecosystem: Environmental > Terrestrial > Deep subsurface > Rock core/Sediment | place: Rifle... | reverse complement strand
CGACCGCGGCGGCGGAGGCGTTCCTCGAGGCGCTTCTGGACTCCGCCCGGAAGGTCGGGGGCGACCGGCTCACGGCCGACCTCGTGCGGGGGATCTTCCACCGGCCGGATTGGCGGCAATCCCTGCGGGACCGCATGGTGGCCGCGGACGACGCGCGGACGGCCCTCGACGGGCTGATCGCGGACGCGCGCCGCGTCTGCGGCGTCCTTGTGGGCGCCACGACGACCGAACGGCTCTTGCACCTCGCGATCGAGTCGGGCTTCGAGGGCCGGCGGGACCTCCTCCCGGAGGTGACCCCGTGATCCTCCGTCCCGGGCAGCGCGCCCCGGTCGTCGCGCCCCGCGTGCCGACGGGGATCGAGGGCCTCGACCCGCTGATCCAGGGCGGTCTCCCCCGCGGCAGCGTGAACCTCATCGCGGGTCCCGCGGGCAGCGGGAAGACGCTCCTCGCGACGCAGTTCGCGTACAACGGCGCGACCACGTTCGGCGAACCCGCGGCGTACCTCGCCCTCGAGGAGAGCCGCGAGAGCGTGGCGCGCGTGATGGCGGGGTTCGGGATGGACCTCGCGGGCCTCGAGGAGTCCGGGAAGTTCGTCCTCGTGGACTTGGGCGCCGTGCGCGCGGGCAGCTCGCCGGACGGCGTGGCGGTCGGCCTCCGAGAGCTCGAGGACTTCCTCCGGAGCTGCATCGCCGCGACGCGCGTGAAGCGCGTCGTCCTCGACTCCCTGTGCGCGGTCGGGCTCCGGTACCGGAGCCTCTCGGACCTTCGGGAGGAGATGTTCTCCTTCACGCGGTTCCTCCGCGACACCGGCGTCACGTCCCTCCTGATCACGGAATCCCCGGAGGGAGGACGGCTCACGCGGTACGGGATCGAGCAGTTCCTCGCGGACTCGTTCCTCCACCTCGCCCTCGAGGACGTGAAGGGCGAGCTCCGCCGCGTCCTCACCGTCCGCAAGATGCGGTTCACGAAGCACGACACGGGGAAGCACCCCGTGCACATCACGCGTGACGGCCTCGTCGTCGCCGAGGAGCGGGTCACGTGAGGCTCCCCTCCGGCGTCCCGGGGTTCGACGCCCTCGTGCAGGGCGGCTTCCCGACGGGGACCGCGGTCGTCGTCCAGGGCCCGGCGGACAAGGAGAAGGACACGTTCCTCTTCCAGTTCGTCGTCGAGGGCCTCCAGAAGGGCGGGGCCGCGCTCATCGTGCTCTCCTCCGTCTCCCCCGCGAAGTACGAGCAGGAGCTGCGGGACGCGGGCGTCGACGTCGACGTCGCGTTCGCGGAGAACCGCCTGAAGTTCGTCGACTGGTTCACGTACAAGGAGGAGGCGGTCCAGGACGTCCAGCAGGAGGGCTCCGTCTACCGTGCCTCGATCGACCTCGCGAACGTGGGCATCGCGGTCTCCCGCGCGATCGCCGCGCTCCCCCGGGAGGGCGAGAAGCGGGCGGCCGTCGAAATCCTGTCCCCCGCGCTCAGCGTGTACGACCTCCCCGCCGTGTACGGCTTCGCGCAGTCCACGAAGGCGAAGCTCGAGCGGTTCGGCTTCACCGCCCTGTTTGTCCTCGAGAAGGAGATGCACGACGACCGGACCCTGTCGTCCCTCCACCAGCCGTTCGACGGCGTCGTGGACATCGAGCGGGTCCGCGAGGGGGACGAGCTCGTCCGCAAGGTCGCCGTCCTTTCCCTGAAGGGGACCGCGGCCCAGTCGAAGTACGTCCCGCTGGACATGGGCCCGGACCGCGTCCTGCGCGTGTCCGCGATGTCAGAGCGGGAGCGCACACTCCGCCGCCAGGAGGATCTGATCAAGTCGAACCCGAAGGACCCGAAGCTGTGGCTCGCCACGGCTCGGAACCTGCGAGCGATGGGCGAGATGGAGCGCGCCCTCAAGTGCGTGGAGGCGGCGCTCAACCTCGACGCGAAGGACGAGGAGTCGTGGCGGTTCAAGGCGGAGCTCTTGGACGCCCTCGGGCGGCCCGGCGAGGCGGCCCAGGCGCGGGCGCGCGCGGCCCCGGTCGTCCCGGCGCCGCGGAAGGACGAGGCCTCGACCCGGCTCCTGGGCGTCGTCGAGACGCGCCTCCGCCAGAACCCGAGGGACCCGGACGCCCTGTTCGTGAAGGGCGCGGCCCTCGCGAAGATCGAGGACCTCACGGGCGCGCTGCAGGCCCTGGAGGCGCTCGCAACGGTCGACGACGCGTATCCCGGCCTCTGGGTCCTCAAGGCGAAACTCCATGCGCGCCGCGGGGAGCGGGACAAGGCGCAGGAGGCCCGGCTCCGATCCCAGGAGGTCGAGCGGCGCCAGCTCGCGCGCGAGAAAGAGGCGAGGACGCGGGAACCGCCTCCCCCTAGGGATGCCGTGTTCGAATGCCCGGAGTGCAGCGCCGCCGTCGGCGAGCACGACACGGTCTGCCCGAACTGCGGCGTCGTCTTCGAAGGCGTCGAGGAGCCCCCCGAGCCGAAGCGCGAGGTCCCGCCGCCAACGCCGAAGCCCGAACTGGCGCGTCGCGGATTCACGAACGGCCTCGCCCGAGAGTCGCCGCGCGGCGTCGGCCGGACGAACGGGCTCGTGAATGGCACCCGGGGTCGGACGAACGGACTCGTCAACGGCACGCGCGGGCGCACGAACGGGCTCGTGAACGGGACACGAGGCCGCACGAACGGACTCGTCAACGGCACGCGCGGGCGCACGAACGGGCTCGTGAACGGGACACGAGGCCGCACGAACGGACTCGTCAACGGCACGCGCGGGCGCACGAACGGCGTCACGAACGGGCTCGTGAACGGCCTTCGCTCCCTGCGCGCGGGGATGACGAACGGTCTAACGAACGGCTCCGGCTTCACGAACGGCCTCGGGTCGCAGCGCTACGCGCGCGAGCTCCGGAGGAACCGGTGGAAGCTTTTCCTGATCCCGGCGGTGTTCGCCGCACTTGTGGCGGCTCCGCTCCTCAACGGGGAGCTCGGCGGGCCCGGCGGACCGGTAATCGATGGGTCGTTCGAGGATTGGGCCGGCGTCCCCTCGATCCCCCTCGCTCCGACCGCGAACAACACGAACGTCGCGCTCACACGCGTCGCGTTCTCGGACGCGACGAGCCGCCTCTCCCTCCTCGTCGAGGTTCAAGGGCAGATGCTCGCGGGCGGCCCCGCGCCGTCGTTCCCGTCGGACGTGATCATCGTCTTCGTCGACAGTGACCGCAGCGCCGCGACCGGCTATCCGATCCGAGGGCTCGGCGCGGACCGCCTGCTCGAGGTCTCCGGCCATGGCGGCACCGTCGTCCGCGCGACCCTGTACCGGTTCTCCCTCTCGGTCCCGGACCGGCGCGACTGGCGGGGGTGGACGGACTCCGCGCCGATCGCCGCGGCGGCCGGGGGGAACCGCCTCGAGATGGCGGTGGACTGGCTCCTCCTCGCGGACACGCCGGGCGCGCCCCTCTTCCTCGTGGGGTCCCTCGGCTGGAACGGGGCCACGGACCTCGCGGACCTGACCGTCTCCCCCGGCGCAGCGCACGTCCGCATCGTCCAGCGCCACTCCCAGCCCGCGGTCCTGACCGGCGCGAACGTCCCGCTCCTCACGCTGGAGCTGACCGCGGTCGACGTCTCGGCGGCGGTCGCGGGCCTCACGGTGGATCTCGTCGGCACAGCGCCCCTCTCTGCGGTCAGCCTCCTGCAGGTCCTCGACGGGACCGGCACGCCGCTCGCGCAGCGCGTGCCCGTCGGGGCCTCCGTCGCGTTCGCGTTCCCCGCCGTCACGCTGGCGCCGGGCGTCCCGCAGACGTGGACAATCGTGGCGTCCGTGTCGGGATCGTCCGGGCAGACCCTCGGGGCGGAACTGCCGGAACCAAGCGCGGTCCAGGCCGGGAGTGCCGCAGTCACGCTCTCGACGATCTCGTCCGGAGACCGGCTCGGGTACCTGGGTCAGACCCCTGCGAGCCCCATCGTGGACGGCGCCTTCGCGGAATGGACGGGCGACTTCTCCGACGGGGCGGGGGAGGCGACGATCTTCGGGAACCCGTCGATCGACCTCACCCGATTCGGCGCCATCCCCGGCGCGGCGAACCTCACGTTCCACGTGTCCGTGCGAGGTCCCGCCTTCGCGGGCACCGTGCTCACGACGCAGCCCCCCACGACCGTGGTCCCGGGCCCAGGCGCCCCCGACCGCGATCGCGACACGGTCCCGGACGACGGGTCGGACCTCTTCCCCGACGACTTCGACAACGACGGCACGCCGGACGCACAGGAAGGCGGGGACCACGACAGCGACGGCATCACGGACTACCCGTTCGGGGGCCCGGACTACTGGCTGAACACGACGATCCCCGGGTCGTTCGTGCCCCCCTACGCGGGACGGAACGTGAGTGTGTACGTGGGGCCGACGTACCTCCCCCCTGTGATCGGGGAGGACCGTGTGCGCCTGTTCGTGGACGCGGACAACGTGTCCGCCACGGGATACTACATCCAGGGAATCGGCGCAGACTATCTCATCCAGATCACGGGCCGAGACGGGGTTGTCGCGGCCGCGAACCTCTCCGCGCACTCCGGTGGGAACCCCTGGACGTGGGACTGGACGTGGCGGTCCGACCTGACGCTCGCGACCGGTCTCACGGAGTTCGAGGCTCGGGCGGACCTCACCGCCCTCGTGCCCGACCCCGCCTACTTCCTCGAGGTCTCGGACTGGCGGGGGGGGACCGACACGGTCGGCGTGGGCACCCGCGGGATGACGCGGTCCGCCCTCCTGTTCGACGGGCCGAGCGTCTCCTTCGTTCCGACGTCCGGAGGCGCGTTCGCGTACCAGACGACCGGTGCGGACCTCGAGGCCTACGCGCGTGCGGCTCGCGGGCCGGATCCCGAGCTCGTCCTCCGCTACGGCAGCCTCTTCCTCGGATGGCGCACGACGGGCCTCCTCGGGGTCGCCGACGACGGGGAGGCGCTCGTGGGCACGCCTGTGCGAGCGGTGGGTCGGAATCTCGCGATTGGCGGGTTGCCTGGGGCCTGGGAGGCGTACGAGGCTTCGGACAGCCGCGTGAAGCACAACGTGTGGATCGCCTCCGCGCCTGACCGCGCGGCGGACGTTGTGGGAATTGAGGGCGTGCTCACGGTACCCGACCAAGCGGTCGTCCTGGTCGACGGACAGCCGGTGAACGAATCGTTCGCGACGCCCGGTGACATCGTCATCGTCTACGACGGCTATGCGGTCCGGCTCAATGCGCCGTTCGCCTACGAGTCCGCCCGACCGGAGTCCCGCGTGACCGGACAGTACCGGGGCACGAGGGACGGAACGTCGATCCGCCTAGCCATGGAGGTCCCCGCCGCGTGGATGCGGGAGCCCTCCCGGTCCTACCCCATCGTACTCGATCCGACGGCCACGGGAATCGTCGACACGTCCTCCTCGTCGACGCCGACTGGCGGCCCGCACCAGAGGAATGTCTTCCACGACGGGACGTACTTCTGGGCGTTCTTCTACGACGGCACGACGATCCAGTACGAGCCCAGCTCCGACGGGCTCTCGTGGGTGAACGCGAAGACGGCGGCGTTCACGACGACGAACGTCGTGAAGGTCTCCACCTGGTTCCACGCGAGCGGCAGCATCGTGTACATTGCCGGGGCCGTCGGCTCGGACAAGGACGTGCGCGTTCGCCGGGGGACGATCAGCGGGACGACGATCACGTGGGGCAGCGAGGTCCTCGTGACGCTCTCCGGCGCGAACAACCCACTGTCCCCGTTCATCATGCGCGACGCGAGCGGATACATCTGGGCCGCCTCGAACGACAAGGAAGGCAACGGCCAGTTCACCTTCGCGGTCGCTCGGTCCACGAACACCGACGATGTCTCCGCGTGGGGCGCTCGGACGACACTGATGACGAGCATTGCGAACGACTTCGTCCAGGGCGTCGTCCTGCCCCTCAGCTCGGGCGACGCCTACGCGGTCTGGTACGCGGACGGCACGATCTACGGCAAGCGGTACACGGCCTCGAACACGACGTGGTGGACGAACGGGGACACGATTGACACGACGACCGCCGGCGTACTGACGAAAGCCCCCTCGGCGGTCGTCGACGGCTCCTTCTACATCCATCTCGTCTACGTCGACAGCTCGGGCGCGGTGAAGTACCGCCAGCGGACGACGTCGTGGGGGTCCGCGACGACCCTCGACGCCTCGAGTGGGAACACGTATGCCACAATCTCGCGGGACAGCGGGACCGGAGACCTCTACGTCTTTTACGTCTCGAGCACCAACCAGATCAAGGCTCAGAGGTACAGTGGATCGTGGAGCGCCGTCACCCTCGAGACGAACACGAAGGCGAAGTCGTCCCTGACATCGGTGTACTCTGGGAGCTCCACGACATCGATCGGATGGGCGTGGGGGCAAGGCTCCGCGTCCCCATACGACGCGAAGTTCTCCGTGCTGAGCACGACCCTCACGAGCCGGACGATCGACACCTCCACGGACAGCAGTCCCGTGAGCTTCAACCACCAGCGAAAGGTGTTCCACGACAACGCAGGACATTTCTGGGCCTTCTATTTCGATGGCTCGAACACCGTCTACACGTGGAGCGTGGACGGGGTAACATGGGAGAACACCGTGAGCCAGGCGTTCACTACGACAGGCGTGGACAACCCGTCCGTCTGGTTCCACGACACGGGGAGCACGAAGATCGTGTACGCCGTGGGGGACTCCTCGTCCAACGACGCGACCCTGAACGTCCGACGCGGGACGATCAGCGGGACGACGATTACCTGGGGCACGGAGGCGACTGCGACCATCGGCACACAGAACCTGGCCAGCAAGGTCACGTTCATCACCCGGGACTCGAGCGGGTACCTTTGGATCGTGACGAACAAGAAGTCGTCGCCGAGCACCTACAACGTCGGCGTCATCCGTTCCACGAGCACGGACGACGTGTCCTCCTGGGGATCCGTGACGGACCTCTTGACGGCCGCGATCTCGGGCAGCCAAGTGTATCCCCTCATCGTCCCGCTCTCGAGCGGGAACGTGTATGCCCTTTGGTACGCCGACGGTGCCATCGATGGAAAGTTGTACTCGGGCAGCTGGGGAAGCCTGGAGACGATCGCGACGACGACCGCGGGCGTATCGACGAAGATCCCGAGCGCCGTCGTCGATGGCTCCGGCAACATCGAACTTGCATACATCAACAGCACGGGAGCGGTCCTGCACAAGCAGCGGACCTCTTCCTGGGGCTCCGCGACCACGGTCGACTCCGGGACCGGGAGCACGAGCCCGACGATTACCCGGCACTCGGGGACCGGGGACCTCTACGTGTTCTACCTCCTGAGCACGTACCAGATCAAGGGTCGGACGTACAGCGGCTCGTGGAGCGACATCTCGGGGATCGACACATCCACGATCACCAAGGTATACATCACGTCTCCGTACACGATTACCGCGGCGTGGAAGGTTTCGTGGCTGTGGGGCCAGGGGGGCAGCTCGCCCTACGAAGTAAAGATCGCCCGGCTCCCGGAGTTCGAGGATATCGTCGTCCCGATCGCCGCGATGGCGGGCCTAGTGTTCGGCCTCCGCGCTTGGCGGCGTCGGCGGGGGGAGCGGCGCGCATGAAGGAAGACACGCAGACGAAACTCGAGTACATCGACGGGCTCATGTCCTCCCTCCGTTCCGATCCGAGGCACGAGGAGCTGTGGGCCCACGTGGCCGACGTCCTCCTCGAGGCGGGTCAGTTCGAGAAGGCCGTCCGCGCCTACGACATGGCGCTCCAGCTCGACCCGAAGCTCCACCGTGCTCAGATCGGCCTCACAGTCGCTTTGGACCTCTGCGACGAGGATCTCTCCGGCCGCGAGCCGCCGAAGATGCGGAGCACGGTGTGGGAAGTCATCCAAGTCCTCGAGACCCTCGTCCGCGGGCTCAAGGAGGGGCGTCGAGCGTTGTTCGTCGATGTCCAGGCGCTCCGCCTCCAGAAGGCGACCGCCCGTAGGTTGGCCCAGGACCCCGACGATCCGGACGCCCTTTTCCTCCGAAGTGCGATGCTCGCGAAGCAGGGCGCGTTCGAGGAGGCGATCCGTGTCCTCGACCGGCTCCACGGGCGCGGCGTCGAGTACCCCGGCGCGCGGGAGTTTCGCGAGCAGCTTCGGGAACTCATGAAGGCCTCCGCACCCCGGACCGCCGCGAAGCCCAAGCTGAAGAAGTAGAGGGTGTCCCTCGACCGTAACGGTGCGAGTCACGGCCACGCGTCGCGCTCTCGTCGCACTTGACCCGACCGAGGGATTGTCGGACGCCGGGGTTGTCCTCTGCTCATGGAACCCCGTCACGGGGCACTCGCACAGGGACCCACTTCGCGACGCCCGTTTCGCCTCGGTCTTGCATCGCGGTTCACGGATCGCCGCGACCTTCGTCCGAGGCCCGTGAACAAGGGACCGGGATGCCATAAAGGTTGGCACGGAGGACGCGGTGGCCATGCGGCGAGGGTTTATCGCATCCCCGTGGTTACGCGCACCGTCGATGGCGGAGGAGACGAAGACCGCGCTCGCCGCCCTGTTCCGGATGCGCGGCCAGGACACGATCTCGGAGACGGAGTTCGTCCACGAGACCTCGTACAAGCTGCGGTGGTTCACGCCGAAGGAGGCGCAGCGCCTGCTGCAGACCGGGTTGGACCGCGGCCTCCTCCGCGGGACCGCGGGGAGCGTCCAGGCCGCGTTCGACGTCGACGCGGTCGAGGTCCCCATGGACTACCGCCCCGGACCCGAAGCGCTCGCGCCGCCGAAGCCGCGCGACCTGTTCTCCGCGATGCTCGGCCGGATCGAGGCGGCGACCGGGATGGACCGCCCGTCCGTCGTCGCTCGGATCAACCAGGTGCAGGAGCGGCTTGGGATCGACGCGGAGGTCGCCGCCGCCCACCTCGCCCGCTCCTCGGGGGCGGACGTCGCCGACCTCCTCCCCGAGGTCGAAGCGGAGGTCCTACGGCGCGCCCGGTGACGGCGGCTCGCCGGACTCCTCGTCCCGGACTTCTTCAATCTCGCGGCGACGGTGCAGGAATCCGTACCCTGGCTTCATGAGGTACTCCCACGCGACGAACGCGACGAGGAGGAACCCGAGGGAGCACGCGGCCGCGACGGGGTCGGACAGCCCGAGGGTCTGGAGGCCCGAGAAGGCGCCCAAGACGAGGATGATGAAGATCACGACGACGACGCCGAGGAGCGCCCAGAACAGCTTGTTCTTCATTCCTCGCCGTCCAGGTCGATCAGGTCGCCGAGCGTGAGCGATTCGCGCGACCCGGTCGCCTTGCGCGTCGTCGGGACGGGGACCTTCTCCCTTAGCGTGATGTTCAGCGCGCGCTCCAGGCGCCGGCTCAGGTTGTCGTTCGGAACCATCGCGCCGGACTCGATCTTCGCGATCACGGTCACCCGCTCGTTCACCTTCGCGCCGAGGTCCGTCTGCTTCCAGCCGAGCGCCTCGCGCGCCCGTCGAATCCGCTCCGCGTAGTCGAGCGCGAGATCCTCTTCACCGGCCTGCGCATACACGTCCCGCTCGCTCAGGCGGCGCTTCCGGGCTTCGAGCCGTTTCGCGACGAGCGGCGGTGCGGCCTTCCGACCCGGGGGCGGCGCGCCGACCTCCGTCCCGAACCGAGCGCAGTTCGAGCATGCCGCCAGGACCGTGCCCTCGACGCTCACCGTCTTCGTGCGCGGCACCTCCGCACCGCACAGCTCGCAGAGCATGGCCGCTCCACGATGGAGAGCGGGGCAGACTATAAGGGGCTTCCTGTCCGGGCGTGAGCGACATCCGCAGGGAGGGGGAAGAACGGCCGGACCGTTTTTCCCTCGAAAGGGCTCCGCCTGATTTCCACACCGAAATGCTCAAGAAGAAGCCCCCGGTATATCATAGGTCGCCAGTCGGGCGCTCGGTGTTCCCCGGATGGACGAAGACCAGATTCGCGAATTTCATGAGAAGATGTCGGAGCGCATCGCGGTTCTCGAGGAGCGCAACGACAAGCTCTCGGAGACGTCCCGTCGGATTGACGGCGAGCGGAAGTTCGTGGAGGCCGAGCTGCTCCGGCTCCAGAAGGAAGTCAAGCGACTGAAGGCGGAGCTTGACCGGCTCAAGGCCCCGCCTCTGATCATCGGGAACGTCCGCGACATCCTCGCCGACGGTCGCGTCGTCGTCAAGTCATCCACAGGCCCGGACTTCATCGTGAACGCGGCGGACTACATCGCGAAGGAGAACCTCCAGCCGGGCGCGCGCGTCGCGCTGAACAAGCAGACGCTCGCGGTCATGGGCGTCCTCCCGCCGAGCCTCGATCCGATCGTGACGGGCGCGGAGATCATCGAGAAACCGGCCGTCAGCTACGGGGAGATCGGCGGCCTCGAGGACCAGATCCGGGAGGTGAAGGAGACGGTCGAGGACCCGCTCCTGAAGCCGGACCTCTTCCGAAAGGTGGGCATCGACCCACCGAAGGGCGTCCTCCTCGTCGGCGCCCCGGGCACCGGCAAGACGCTCCTCGCGAAGGCAGTCGCGAACAGGACGAATGCGACGTTCATCCGCCTCGTCGGCTCCGAGCTCGTGCAGAAGTACATCGGGGAAGGGGCGCGGCTCGTCCGGGAGCTCTTCCAGCTCGCCCGCGAGAAGGCACCGGCAATCGTGTTCCTCGACGAACTCGATGCGATCGGCGCGAAGCGGCTCGACGTCGCGACGAGCGGGGACCGCGAGGTGCAGCGCACGCTGATGCAACTCCTCGCAGAACTCGACGGGTTCAACCCGATCGGGGACGTGAAGATCATCGGCGCGACGAACCGGCCGGACATCCTTGACGAGGCGCTCCTGCGCCCTGGAAGGTTCGACCGGATCATCGAGATCCCGCTCCCCACGTACGAGGCGCGCCTCCAGATTTTCAAGATCCACACGCACCGGATGTCCATCGCGCCGGACGTCGATTTCGAGGCGTTGGCGGCCCACTCGGAGGCTTCGACGGGCGCGGACATCAAGGCCGTCTGCACGGAGTCCGGGATGTTCGCAATCCGCGAGGACCGGGACGTCGTCACGCTCGGGGACTTCGAGCGCGCAATCGAGAAGGTCCGCGGCCAGACCGTCGGGAAGACCTCCTCGGCCGAGGGCATGTACGCGTAGTCACGCGTCCTTGCTTCTCACGCCTTCCTTCGCCCGCTTCACGAGGAGACGTGCCTGTTTGGCGGAGAGGTTCGTCTTCGCCGCGAGGTCGTTCGGATCGGAGTTCGCGAGCTCGTCGAGCGTTCGGATTCCCGACTTCTCTAGCTCGCGGACGCGGGTCCGGGTCACGCCGGGGAGCGCCAGGACTTCGCGACTCACGCGACCGCCCCGACCGCCTCGACGCGGGCGCCGGACGTACCACACGGCTGCAATCACCCCGAGGGTGACACCCACCCCCGCCCCGATCCAGAGCAGCAGATTCGGGCACGTGCTCTTCCCGCCGAGGACCGAGAGGTCCACGGTCTTCTGCCCCCACCCCTCGGGGTTCACGGCGTTCGGGTCCGCGGTCGTCGTCTCCGCCGCATCCGTGCCCTCGACGACCACGAGGATCGTATCGCCGACATTGTTGTTCACGGGCTCCACCACGGCGCTGTGCAGGTGGAGCTGAACGATGTACCGCCCCGCCCCGTCCGTCACGCCCGTCCGGTTCGTGTCCAGGGAGCTCGGCGCGTCGATGTCGGAGACCCGGACCGTGAGGCCGCACAGCGGTTGGCCCAGCTCGTCCGTCACCGTGCCCACGAGGTAGTAGCGGTGGTCCGGCTCGTGCTCCGCGCGCGCGGCCGGTGCTGCGGACACGGCGGCGAGGAGCGCGCCCGCCAGGACGAACAGGGCGAGCGCGAGATGCCGGGGAGTCATGGGTCCTACAGGATTTGTGGGCACTCCATAAAGCTTTTCCAGACCCTGACTCCGGGGAACGCCCTCGACCGCAACGGTTATTACCGAATCCCTCTTGGGTTCCGTCCACATGGTCCGGGACCGGCACGGCATGGGTTGGCTCGGGTGGATCGTCACCCTCCTCGTCGTGACGGGTGTCTTCTGGGGCGCGTACTTCGCGTGGCTAGCGCCGAAGCTGCCGGCTCCGTACACGCCGCCGGTCGCGGAATCCGGGGACTACGTGGAGGTGGACTACCGGGGCTGGTTCCCGGACACGGGCCGGACCTTCGACACGTCGATTCAGTCCGTCGCGAAAGACAACGCGTCCTTCCAAAAGGCGGCGTCCTTCACGTACCGCACGGGGGCGTCCGCGTACACGCCGCTCGGGTTCGTCGTGGACTGCGAGGGCACCGCGGGGTGCCCGATCGAGGGCTTCCAGTCCGCCGTGATGGGGCTCCGGGTCGGGGAGACGACGACCGTCTTCCTCCCGCCGAATCAGGCGTACGGCCCCGCGGACCCCACGAAGATCCGCGTCCGCCCCCTCATGGAGGGGATCGTGGCGACGGAGACGCTGAACACGACGGAGTTCCAGGAGCGGTACACCCTCACGCCCGAGGACGGCACGATCGTCTTCGACGCCGTGTGGGGTTGGAACGTCACGGTCCGCGTGTCCGGGGACCTCGTCACCGTACGCCACAGCCCGATCTTCGGCCAGACGTACACGATCGCCCGAAAGTGGCAAGCGCAGGTCGTCGGGTTCGACGACGCCGCGAACGAGGGGCGCGGGCAAATCATGCTCCGGCACCTGCTCACGCCCGCGGACGTCAAGGACTGGGTCGCGACGGACCGCGAGGGGAACTTCATCGTCGTCGCGCTCGACCCCGGCGCGGGCACGTTCACGGTCGACTACAACAACGAGGTCGTGGGCCAGACCCTCGCGTTCCAGATCACGGTGACGACCCTGCGGAAGCCCTCCCCCTAGGTGCGCCATGGGGCTGGGGGACTGGATCGGTTCGACCCTCGCGTTCCTCGGGCCGACGGGGCTCCTCGTGGCGATGTTCTTCATCTTCTTCGTCGACGCCGTCGTCTTCCCCGCCCTCCCCGAGCTGTTCGTCGTCCTGTTCTACTTCCAGCTCGTGGACGGATGGGGCTGGGCGCCCGTCGCCGCGGGGGCCTCGCTCCTTGCGCTCGCGGTCCTCGGGGACGTGAGCGGGAACGCGAGCCTGTACACGGTCGTGCGATGGTTCCACCGGCGGGGGAAGGTCCCGAAGCGGCTCGCGCACGCGATGCAGCGGTGGACGAAGTTCCTCGTGACGAGCGACGAGCGGATCCTGCTTGTGAACCGCGTCGCGCCCGCGGTCCCCTTCACGGGCGCCTTCATCGCCGTGTGCGGATGGAGCGTGCGCAAGTCCCTCGCGTACATCGCGATCGGCGGCGCCGCCAAGTATGCGTTCCTCCTCGTCCTCGTCGCGGGCCTCGGGGTCGCGTTCTCCCCGGACACCGCGCGGCTCGTGACCGTCGTGGCGGTGATTGTCCTCCTCGCCGCCAGCATCGGCGCCGGGCAATACCGGAGGCGCAGACTCGAGGCGAAGACGTCCCCATAGAGGCAGGGTTTTACGGGAGTGGCTCCTTCCGCGCCGCGTGAAGCTCTGCCTCGTGAACGCGTTCTTCCGTCCCTACGTCGGCGGGACGGAGAAGCACATGTACGAGCTCGGACGCCGGCTCGCGCGGCGGCACGAGGTCCACGTCTTCACCGCGCAGCTGCCGGACACGTCGCGGACGGAGGAAATCGAGGGGGTCCACGTCTGGCGCACCCCGGCGCGATTCCTGCGGGCCCCGCTGATCTACCCGCCGCCGCTCCCCCTCGCGCGCGGGGCGATGGAGGACCTCGCGGAAATCGACGCGGTGGAGCGGTTCGATGCGTTCCACCTCCACGGGCGGTGGTTCCCGGACTTCGCGGGCGTCGTCCGGTACGCCCATGACGGGGGCCGCCCCGTCGCGCTCACGCTCCACAACGCGCGCCCCAAGGGGATCAACCCGCTCACGGACTCCTTCGGCACCGCGTACGACCGGTTGTATGGCATCCGCGTGATCCAGGAGGTGGACCGGGCCGTGGCGGTGAGCGACTGGGTGAAGCAGGACATCGTGCAGTACGGCGTCGACCCCGCCAAGATCGACGTGATCCCGAACGGCGTGGACACGGCCGTGTACCGACCGCGGAAGCCGGAGCTCCGCGATCGGCTGGGTGGCTTCGACCCGCTGCTCCTCTCCGTCGGCCGCCTCGTCCCCCAGAAGGGCCTCGACCTGCTTGTCGAGGCGTTCGCCCGATTGGCGGCGGACCATCCGGGGCTTGGCCTCGCGATCGTCGGGAAGGGGAAGGCGCGCGCGGACCTGGAGAGGGACGTGCGGCGGCGCGGCCTCGAGAGACGCATCGTGTTCACGGACTTCCTCGAGGAGTCCCTCCTCCCGGTCGCGTACTCCAGCGCGGACGCGTTCGTCCTCCCGTCCCTCTGGGAGGTGTTCGGCATCGTCCTGCTCGAGGCGATGGCGTGCGGCCTCCCGTGTGTGGCGGCGGACGTCGGCGGAATCCCGGAGGTCGTGGCGGACGGCCGGACCGGCCTCCTGTTCCAGCGGGGGGATGCAGGGGCGCTCGCGGAGCGGCTGCGGATCGTCGTCGAGGACGAGCCCCTCCGCCGCCGGATGGCGACCGAGGCCCGGCGACGCGCGGTCGACGTGTTCGACTGGGACCGGATCGCCGACCGCACCGCCCTCTTCTACGACGCGCTCCTCGCGTCGCCGCCACGGAGGGCGGGCTAGCGTGCGGGCTTCGGGTACATCTGCCGCAGGCGCTCGTACATCTGCACGAGGCGCCTCGTCGACGCCTCCACGGTGAATGCCTCCGCGGTCTTGCGGGCGCGGACCCCGAGGGCGTCCCGTTCGTCGAGGCAGCGACCGATCGCCCGCGCCGCCTCCGCCGCGTCGTTCGGCGGGAAGAGGTAGCCGTTCACCCCGTTCCGTACGAACTCGGGGATCGCGCGGAAGTTCGCTCCCGCGACGGGCTTCCCCGCCGCCATCGCTTCGAGGACGACGAGGCCCTGCGTCTCGAACGTCGACGCGATTGCGAGGACATCGCACGCCGCGTAGTAGGCGGGCAGGTCCTCGTCCGGCACGAAGCCCGCGAACCGGACGTCGGGCTCGAGGCCCGCGGCGCGGACCCGCGTGCGGAGGTCGTCCGCGCACGGCCCCTGGCCCACGAACACGAGCTTCGCGCGCGGCCGGTCCTCCCGGAGGCGACGGAATGCCTCGAGGAGCAGGGGCAGGTTCTTCTCGTACGCGAGGCGGCCCACGTGGAGGACGACATCGTCGCCTCCGAGGCCCCACTTCGCGCGGACCGCGGACCCGTCCCCGTGGGGCCGGAAGCGCGCCGTGTCGACGCCCGTGGGGATGACGTCCGTGAGCTGCATCCGCGGCGCGAGCGCCTCAATCTCCCTGAGGATCGCGCGGGTCGGCACGACGACCGCGCGGCACCGGTGCAGGAAGACGCGGAGGTACAAGCGGAGCCCGCGGTCGAGGAGCCGCAGGTCGAGGTGGAAGGGCGTGTAGTACGTGAGCGCGTCCGTGACCATCGTGTGGAACGTGAGGACGAGGGGCCTCCCGGTGAGTTTCGCGGCCCACATCCCCTTGAAGCCCATCGGGCCGACGCCGTGGGAGTGGATCACGTCGGGGTCGACGTCCGCGACCCAGTCCGCCTCCTTCGCGGGGCGCAGCGCGACGCGGTACCCGGGGTAGGCGCGGAACTCCTTCGCGGGGACCCACACGACGTCCCCGTGGCGGCCCGTCCCGTTCCCCGGCGCCTGCGGCGCGAAGACGACGACCTCGTGACCCTGCCGCTCGAGCTCGCGCTTCGTCGTCAGCAGGGAGGTGACGACACCGTCGACCGTCGGCAGGTACGTGTCCGTGAAGACCGCGATCCGCATCTACCCGCGAACGATCCGCCCGTCGGCCCGGGGACCACCGCCACGGGAGGCGCGGGACATGCGGATCGTTCCCTCCGTTCCGGCAGGGCCGGTACCCTTGCGTCCACCGCGCCAGTTTCCGCCGCCGTACTTCAACCTTGTGGAGGTGCCTCCGGGAGGCGTCAACTGCGGCGGGGAGCCCAGTGGGAGTTGATCACCTCGACCCCGCGTCCCACGCCGTACGAAGTGCGGAACCCCGCCTGAACGCGCTTCCGGGCGGCGGCGATGGACGCCCGGAGGGACCGCCCAAGGGCGAGGTAGGCCGCGATCGAGGCCGCGAGCGTGCACCCGCTCCCGTGCAGTTCCTTCCGGAAGCGGGGTCCCCGGAACTCGCGGAAGTGACCGTCATACAGCACGTCGACCGCGGCGCCCTTCAGGTGGCCGCCCTTCACGAGGACCGCCTCCGCCCCCATCCCGCGGATCTCCTTGGCGGCGCGCCGCATGTCCTCGACGGAGCGGACGGCGAACCCCGCGAGCTCGGACGCCTCGAAGAGGTTCGGCGTCACGAGGGTCGCCCGCGGGAGCAGGAGGTCCACGAGCGCCTCCCGGAAGTTCCGCGCTCGCAGGCTCGCTCCCACGGTCGCGACCATCACGGGGTCCACAACGAGCGGCAGGGATCGGGGCACGCGGGCCGCCACGACCCGCACGAGGTCCCGTGAGTACAGCATGCCTGTCTTGGCAGCGTGGACGGGGATGTCCGAGAGGACCGCGTCGAGCTGCGCGCGGACCTCCTTTGGCGGGAGCGGGAAGATCGAGTCGACGCCGACCGTGTTCTGCGCGGTCACGCACGTGATCACGCAGCAGCCGTGCACGCCGATGGCGGCGAAGGACCTCAGGTCCGCCTGGATGCCCGCGCCGCCGCCGCTGTCGCTCCCCGCGATCGAGAGCGCGGTCCGGACCATCGGGGCGACGAACGGGGAGGCGGTTATGAAACCTTTGAGGCGCGCCGGACCGGCCGGAGCCTTCATGCGGGACCCTCGTATACCCGCGGCCCGTGAAGGTCCGGAGCGGGCACGTCGTCTTCGAAAAGAAGGTCACGTACAAGCAGCTCCTGCCCGTGTTCCGGCCGATGTTCCTGAAGTTCCTCGAGGAGACGCAGCAGATGCCGGAGGACCCGGAGATCCTCGACGTGATCCTCGAGGAGAACCTGCGGGACCTGCGTCACGGGCGGAAGCCGGAGGGGTACAACCGCGAGGGCGCGATGCGCCTGATCTTCCCAATCTCGGAGAAGCGGATCGAGATGTACGTGTACTCGAAGACCAAGACCGCGGACGTGCCCCGCGTCGTCGAGATGATGTCCCGGATGCTTCAGAAGGGGAAGCTGAAGCACACGATCGAGTGGGACAAGCTCACGCTGTATCAGGAGAAGAAGGCTGCCTGAGGAGCGCATCGGCCACGGTCGTGTACTCCGGGCCCTCGGGTCGGAGGACGGAACGCTTGAGTCGGATTCGGTCGACGACGATCTGACCGAACTCCTCGTTCGCGAACGCGTCAACGGCAGTGCGGATGCGATCGAGGTTCCGGCCGCTCTTCACGCGGGCGACGGTCACGTGCGGCTCCCACCGCCGGTTCTCGGGGCGGAAGCCCAACGCGTCGAGCTCCCGGTTCAGGAACGCGGCGATCCGGCCCAGCGGCTCGGCGCCCTCGAGGCCGATCCAGACGACGTTGATGCGCTTCGGGCCGGGGAACGCACCGGTGCCGCGCAACGCCACCGCCATGGGGGCGATTCCTTCCGAGGCCCGCTCCATCGTCCGCACGATCTCGGGCACGAGGGCCTCGTCGGTGTCCCCGAGGAATTTCAAGGTCGTGTGGAGCAGTTCGAAGTCCACGAGCTTCAGGTCGCCGCCGGAATCCCGCAGCGCCTGGCTGAACGCCTCGATCCGCGGGAACCGCCCGAAATCTGCGGAGATGAACGCGCGGAACGGCATCGTCCTACCCGACCCTCGTGCCGAGGAACGGCTTCCCGAGGATCGCGTTCCGGAGCGCTTCGAGGTCGCGCCCGCCCACCACCGCCAACGGGATCCGGGCCTTCGCGACCACGCGCGCCGCCATCGGGTCGAAGACGATTGACGGGCCCGCCTTCGCGTGCGCCTCGCCGGACAACCGGATGAGGTCGTCGTAGCTCGCGCGCTCGAGCCGTTTGGCGGTGCGGTCCTTCGCGGGGTCCGCCGTGTAGACGCCGTCGACGGACGTCGCGTTCACAATCCGTTTGGCGGCGACGGCGACCGCGAGCTCCGCGGCGACGGCGTCCGTCGTGTGGCCGGGGTCCGTCCCCCCCATCACGAGGATGCGGTGCGACTTGGCGGCGTCGACGGCCTCCTTGACGGAGTGCGGGATCCGCGTCACGTCCGTCATGCCGAGCGCCGCCATCAGGAGTCGCGCGTTGATCCGCGTCGCTTGGATCCCGAGTCCGTCGAGGATCGGCTCCGCCGCCCCGAGGGCGCGGCCCGCCTCGATGTACGCGCGCGCGACGCGGCCGCCACCCGTGACGACGAAGAGCTTCACAGATTCGGACAACGAGGCCAGCTCCACCGCCAAGCGCTTCACGTACGCCGCGTCGGGGTCGCCCGGCGCGAGGACGGAGCCGCCAATCGAGACGACGACCGTCTCCATAGGAATCGCCCGGCACAAGGTTAATCAATACTAGAACGTTGGGTCGCTGAAAGATGCCCGAACTGTCCCACCTGGACAAGTACAAGTTCCGCCGCGACCTCGAGGAGATCGAGGCGGCCGCGGGACGCGGCACGGAGCTCGTCTCCGTGTACGTCCCTCCGGACAAGCAGATCTCCGACGTCGCGAACTACCTGCGGGGCGAGTACTCGCAGAGCTCGAACATCAAGTCGCAGTCCACGCGGAAGCACGTGCAGGGCGCGATCGAGTCGATCCTCCAGCGGCTGAAGTACTACCGGCAGCCGCCCGCGAACGGGCTCGTGTTCTTCACGGGCCACAAGGCGACGGAGGCGGACCAGACCGCGATGGTCGCGTACGTCCTCGAGCCGCCCGAGCCCGTGGCCTCCTTCCTGTACCGCTGCGACTCGAAGTTCTACACGGGGCCCCTTCACGACATGCTCCTCGAGAAGCAGACGTACGCGCTCGTCGTGATCGACCAGGGCGAGGCGACCCTCGGGCTCCTGCGGGGGAAGCGGATCGAGGCGCTGAAGAACGTGCAGTCCCTCGTGCCGCGCAAGCACCGGATGGGCGGACAGTCCGCGCGGCGGTTCGAGCGGCTCCACGAGCAGGCGATCCACGAGTTCTTCAAGAAGATCGGGGACCTGATGACGGAAGCGTTCCTGGGCCGCGAACTCCGCGGGATCCTGATCGGCGGGCCCGGGTACACGAAGGAGCAGTTCGCGAACGGCGGGTACATCCACCACGAGCTCGGGAAGAAGCTCCTCACGCCGTACCTCGACGTCGGGTACACGGACGAGAACGGGCTCCGGGAGATCGTGGAGGCCGCGCGGGGCGTCCTCTCGGACCTCGACCTGATGCGGGAGAAGGACCTCGTGCAGAGGCTCATGGAGGAGATCCGGAAGCCGGACGGCGGTTTGGCGGCGTACGGGGAGAGCCAGGTCCGCCACGCGCTCGACCTCGGGGCCGTGCAGACGCTCCTCCTGAGCGAGGGGCTCCGGAAGGTCCGCGCGAAACTGACGTGCGGGAACTGCGGGTACGCGAACGAGGCGACCGTGGACCGGGACCGCGCGCTCGAGCCGTGCCCGAAGTGCGGGCAGGAGAAGCTCACCGCCACGGACCCAAAGGACCTCGTCGAGGAGCTCACGGAGAAGGCGACGCCGATGGGCACGACCGTGGAGCTGATCTCGCGGGACTCCGAGGAGGGCCAGCTCCTGCTCACCGCGTTCGCCGGCTTGGCGGCGATCCTGCGCTTCCGGGTGACGTGATGACGCACGACCCGTGGGGCGACGTGCGCGTGGAGGCGGAGCGCCTCGTCGCGGCGGCGGAGGGGAAGCTCGGGCTCCCGAGAACGCCGCCAAAGTTCGAGGAGCCGCCCGAGGGCATGGGGGACCTCGCCCTCCCGGCGTTCCCGTACACGAAGCACGCGCGGAAGGCGCCGCCAGCGGTCGCCCAAGAGTTGGCGGTGGCGGTGCCGCCAAGCCCGTGGTTCGCGAGAGTCGAGGCCGCGGGGCCGTACGTGAACTTCCACGTGGACGAGGCGAGGCTCGCGGGGCACGCGCTCCGGGCGATCGCGGAGCACGGCGACCGGTACGGATTCCTGCCGCCAAACGGGAAGCGCCTCCTGCTCGAGCACACGAGCGTGAACCCGACGGGGCCGATCCACGTGGGCCGCGCGCGGAACTCCCTGATCGGAGACACCCTCGCCCGCGTCTTCCGGATGGCGGGGTACGACGTCGCGACAGAGTTCCTCGTGAACGACATCGGGCGCCAGATGGTCCTCCTGAGCTGGGGCGCGAAGAACGTGCCGGACGCGGAGCTGCCGCCGCCGGAGCGGGAGCGGGACGACTACCGCCTCGTGCGGAACTACCAGGCTGCGAACGCACGCGCGGAGGCGGACCCGGAAGTCGGCCGCGAGGTCGAGCGGATGATGCACCGCCTGGAGAACGGGGACGAGGCCCTCACGCGGGAGGTCCACGGGATCGCGAAGCGGATTTTGGCGGGGATCGAGGAGACCCTCGCGCAGCTCGACATCCGCTTCGACTCATTCTTCTGGGAGAGCTCCCTGATCCTCGGCGGCAAGGTCGGACCCGTGAAGGAGCGGATGCTCGCGCTCCCGCAGGTCGGGGAGCACGAGGGCTCGTACTTCATCGACCTCGCGCCGTACGGCGTGCAGGGCCGGAACACGAAGTGGTTCTTCGTGCGGAAGGACGGGACCTCCCTGTACCCGACGCGGGACGTCGCGTACCACCTCGACAAGTTCGCACGGTGCGACGAGGCGATCGTCGTCCTCGGGGAGAACCACCGCCTCGAGAGCACGCAGCTCCGGATCGCCCTCGAGCTGCTCGATGCGGGGAAGGACGTCGAGGCCGTCTTCTACTCCTACGTGAGCCTCCCCGAGGGCGGGATGAGCACGCGGCGGGGGAAGGTCGTGTGGGTCGACGACCTGATCGACGAGGCGGTCGAGCGCGCGTACGCGGAGGTCGACCAGCGGAGGCCGGAACTGGCGGAGGAGAAGAAGCGGGAGATCGCGGCGTTCGTCGGCGCGGGCGCGCTCCGGTACAACATCGGCCGCGTCCAGGCGGAGAAGCCGATTGTGTTCCGCTGGGAGGACGCCCTGAACTTCGAGGGGGACAGCGCCCCGTTCCTCCAGTATGCGCACGCCCGCGCGTGCGGGATCCTCGCGAAGGCCGGCGCGTCCGCCGCGCCCGGCGACCCGTCCGTCCTCGGGCATGAACGGGAGCGGAAGGTCGTGAAGCTCCTCGCCCGGCTCCCGTCCGTCGTGGCGGCGTGCGCCGCCTCCCGGAGGGTTCACCCGCTCGCCGGGTACGCGTACGCTTTGGCGGTCGAGTTCCAGCGGTTCTACGAGGCGTGCCCCGTGCTCACCGCGGACGAGCCCGTGCGGTCGGCGCGGGTCGCGCTCGTCCGGGGGACGCGCATCGCGCTCGGGAACGCCCTCCGTGGGCTCGGGCTGGCGGCGCCGGAAGAGATGTGAAGGGAATCAGAGGCGGCGCTTCCCGCCGCTCTCCTCTTCCTCTTCTTCCTCCTCTTCTTCTTCCTCGTCCTCCTCTTCCTCGTCCTTCTTCCGCTCGCGGCGGAGCTGCCACTCGCCCGCGCGGACCTTGCGGACCACGTAGTAGATGATCGGAAGGCCGAAGACCACGAACACGAAGACGAAGACGATCGCCCAGAACTTCCAGCCCGCTTCCTTCACGAGCAGGCTCGTCTCCGCGGAGTTGTCCGACCGCCAGGGGATCGGCTCGTCCTCGTCGTAGACCGTGAGCTTCAGGGACCGGTTCGCGACGCCCTCCGGCGCCTTCCAAACGATCCGCACGGTGTAGTTCGTCTCCGGGTTCAGCGTGGGGCTCTGCAGCACCGTGCCGTTCCCGTCGAGGAACTCGACCGTGAAGTCCGTCTGGTTCTGGTCCTGGTTCCGCTCG
>Ga0209341_10001651_pt1 | contig 21925 bp, 16 predicted proteins | sample RifCSP13_2_FD_184020 | JGI IMG/M metagenome (GOLD analysis project Ga0209341, IMG submission 184020) | Soil microbial communities from Rifle, Colorado - Rifle CSP2_sed 13_2 (SPAdes) (version 2) | ecosystem: Environmental > Terrestrial > Deep subsurface > Rock core/Sediment | place: Rifle... | reverse complement strand
CACATGGAAGGCCACCTTTTCGCTCCGCGGCTGGAGTTCGCCGAGTTCGTGCCGCCTGCGGTGGTGGTTTTGGCCTCCGGAGGGCACAGCCAGATCGTGCACATACGTGACTGGGGGGACTACGAGGTCCTCGGCCGCACAATCGACGATGCTGCTGGCGAGGCGTTCGACAAGCTGGCCCGGTTCATGGGCCTGGGATATCCGGGCGGACCGGCCATCGACGAAGCATCGACCAGAGGAGATCCTGCGGCGATTCGTTTTCCCCGGGCTCTACCCGATCATCACTACAACCTGTCGTTCTCGGGGCTCAAGACATCCGTAGTGACGTTCATCAAGAAAGCGGCGAGGTCGAACGAACTTCCTCCTTTGGCCGACGTTGCCGCGTCGGTTCAGGAAGCGATCGTGGATGCTCTCGTCTCGAAGACCTTCAACGCAGTCGAAGACACGGGGGTCAAGGTGGTAGGTGGCGGTGGGGGAGTCCTCGCCAACCGGCGGCTCCGTTTCCGCATGCAAGAAGAGGCCGACCGGCATGGGGTCCGGCTCCTGTTGCCTTCTCCGTTGCTCTGCACCGACAACGCCGCAATGATCGGCGCAGCCGGGTCGCACTGGTTGTCACAGGGGACCTACACCGCCTGGGATGGGCAAGTGGATCCGTCCATGTCGCTCGACATCCGATGAACGGGGGCGGCATCCGGATCGGTCGGGTCTTTGGCATCCCGATCGTCATCGATACCTCATGGCTGGTGATCTTCTTCTTGATCGTGTTCTTCTTCTGGGGAGATCTGCTAGATGCTCAACGGCGGGGAATCATGGAACCGGTGGGAGACACCTCGCTGTGGCTGGCGGCGCTGCTGGGTGCCGTGCTCTTTTTCGGCAGTGTTCTTGTTCACGAATTGAGCCACTCGGTGGTAGCCGTCCGGCGGGGAACAACGGTTCGCCGGATCCGTTTGTTCGTCTTCGGTGGAGTGTCCGAGATCGAGTCGGAAGCGACCAACCCTCAGGACGAATTTGCGATCACCATCGCCGGCCCGGCTTCGTCCTTTGTCCTGGGAGGGCTGTTTCTGGGTGTTGCGGCGTTGGTGGGCGATGGCACTGTTTTCGATCAACTGTCAACCCGGCTGGGATGGGTCAACCTCCTCCTGGGCGGCTTCAACCTTCTCCCCGGATTCCCGCTCGACGGGGGCCGCGTGCTGCGCTCGATTGTGTGGCGGGCCACCGGTGACTACCGGCGAGCCACCGAGATCGCCGGCAACGGTGGCCGGATCGTCGCAGGGCTGATGATCGCGGTCGGAGTGCTGAGCGTCTTCTTCCAGGGGAACTTCGGAGGGGCGTGGTGGATCGTGCTGGGATGGTTCCTGTTCCAGGCGGCCGGCGCCACCCTCGCTCAGTTGACCGTCAAAGCAGGGCTCAGCGGGGTGGTGGCTGCCCAGGTGATGACGCGCACCCCGATCGCCGTCGGTGGGGATCTGACCCTGCAACAGGTATTTGACGACTATTTCATGGCGAGAAACGTCTCGGCGTTTCCGGTGCTCGTTGACGAGAGGGTCCGGGGTTTGATCTCCCTCAAGCGCCTCAGTGATGTTCCCCGTGACAGGTGGAGTGAGGTGCGTGTCTCTGAGGTCATGCAGGTGCTTGAACCCGACGACGCGGTTGCTGCCGATACGCCCGCCGAGGAACTCCTGGTCAAGCTGAGCGGCACCGGTCAGCGAGTGGTGGTCGTCGAGGATGGCAGACTGGTGGGAATTGTCTCGCCCAGCGACATCACCCGGTGGATGCAGCGACCATCTTTCTCGTAGGTGCCGTGTCTCACCCGAGGGGCCGGAAGGACGTGATCGGTCGTGTGGGTCCCGGTACTGAACCTGCTTCGTAGGTAGGGGGTGAGGCAGTGACGGAGGGCCGCTTTCGATGACTGCTGGTTGGTAAATCCCCACCCTGGGCATTCGTGGCCCGATAATCGGGTCCACATGATGCGATTGATGACCGTCACGAATGGTGCGCCACGTTTCTCAGAAGCGCAGACCCACGATCTCGACAATCAGGTGAGCGGCGTGGACTGGTTCTGGCTCGACGTCGACTCGGTTGAAGATGGCCTCGTCGGAGAGATCGGGCGTTTGTTTGCATTGAACCGGGTCGGTCTCGACGACGTGTACACCCTCAGCGAATTCCCCAAAGCCGATGACTACGACGATCACTTGTTCTTCTCGTCACACAGTCCGGCCCTGGCCGACGATCGGGTTACTACCGAAGAGCTAGATGGGTTTCTGTCCGACGGATATCTCATCACGTTCCACCGGGCACCGATCCCGGGAGTTGAGTGGACGCTCGAACGACTTCTTCAAGCAGAATCCGTTTCGTCGTTACGGCCGAACGGGTTGTTGGCGAGCATCCTCGAAGCTGACGCCCGTAGGTCGCTACAACTCGTCGACGCCATGGAAGCCCAGATATTCGAACTCGAGTCGCGGTCGGTGGCGGGAGATCCACAAGTTGTCGGGCTGGTGCAAGCGTTCCGCCGAGACGCCATCGTCTTGCGGCGCGTGCTCGCCCCTGAGCGCGACATGGTGCGCAGCCTGATACATGAAGGCATGCCGGGCATCGACGAACGGGCCCGGCGGAGACTCGACAGCGTCTACGACGATTGCTACCGGGTGGTTGAATCGCTCGACATGGCCCGCGCTCTTTTGGCCTCGGTTCTGGAGACGTACAGGAGCACCGTCGCCGAGCGCACCAACGAGGTCATGAAAGTGCTGACGGTGTTCTCGGTAATCATCCTGCCGCTGACACTGCTGGTCGGGATCTACGGCATGAACTTCGCCAACATGCCCGAACTGGATTGGCCGTTTGCCTATTTCGTGTTGCTGGCCGTCATGGCGACCATCGCCGCCGGTCTGTGGGTGTACTTCTCGAGGCGCGGGTTCATCGGCGGCCCCCGTCTCCCCCGGGTCGATCGGGTCGTCGGTCGTGGACTGGCCGGTCTTTTTCATCTGACCACCGCCCCGGTGCGAGAGGTCGTGCAGTGGCTGGTCGAACACGAGGACTCGCCAACGTCGTAGTCACGAGATCTTCTTGGGGTAAGTGTGAGCTCACTCAGGGATGAGAGGAGTTCGGCCGCGCCCGGGAGGAGGCCGGGAGAGGGCGCGCCCCCTCCCGTTAATCTCCGGTTCTCCTTGGTAGCTCGTAGTTCGTGAGATTGACAGGCCGTTGCCGGCTGCCAACCGGCGACCACGGGACCACCGACCATGTGCCGGTCGCCGGCTGTGGCTGCTGCAGGACTTCGGGCCGCGAAACTCCGGTCTAGCACTCTATCGGGCTGAGTGCTAGCATCTAGCACTCAGAGCCATGGAGTGCTAACCCGAGTGAAGGAGGAACTCCACAATGAAGCTCAAGCCGTTGGGTGATCGCGTGGTCGTGAAGGCCAAGGATGATCAAGATGCCCGCACTGCTTCCGGTATCGTCATCCCCGATACCGCCAAAGAGAAGCCGGTGTTGGGTGAGGTGCTGGCCGTTGGGCCCGGTGAGGTCAACGATCAGGGTGTACGCGTCCCGATGGACGTCAAGGAAGGCGACACGGTCGTCTATTCGAAGTACGGGGGCACCGAGATCAAATTCGAGGGCCAGGATTATCTGATCCTCTCATCTCGCGACTTGCTCGCCATCGTCGCTTAAGGATCAGGAGGATTATCAATGGCTGCAAAAGAATTGCGCTTCGATGAGGACGCCCGTCGCTCCCTCGAAGCAGGAGTAAACAAGCTGGCAGACGTGGTGAAGGTCACGCTTGGACCGAAAGGCCGCAACGTCGTACTGGAGAAGAAGTGGGGCGCCCCCACTATCACCAACGACGGTGTGACCATCGCCAAGGAGATCGAGCTGGACGACGCCTATGAGAACATGGGCGCCCAGCTGGCCAAAGAAGTGGCTACCAAGACCAACGACGTCGCCGGCGACGGAACGACCACCGCCACGGTGCTTGCTCAGGCGATGGTGAAGGAAGGTCTCCGCAACGTGGCGGCGGGTGCCAACCCGATGGAGCTGAAGCGGGGCATGGAACAGGCGGTCGCCAAGATCGTCGAATTCATCGGGGAGTTCAGCCGTGAGATCACGTCACGGGACGAGATTGCCCACGTGGCTGCCATCTCGGCCGCCGACAACACCATCGGCGAGAAGATCGCCGAGGCGATGGACAAGGTCGGCAAGGACGGTGTGATCACGGTCGAGGAAGGCCAGACGTTCGGCATCGAACTCGAATTCACCGAGGGTATGCAGTTCGACAAGGGCTTCACCTCTCCGTATTTCATCACCGATCCTGATCGCCAGGAGGCGGTGCTCGAGGATGTCTACATTCTGGTCGCCAACCAGAAGATCACATCGGTCAACGATATGTTGCCGGTTCTCGAGAAGGTCATGCAGACCGGAAAGCCGGTCATGATCATCTCCGAGGACGTGGAAGGTGAAGCTCTGGCCACCTTGGTGGTCAACAAGATCCGCGGCACCTTCTCGTCGGTGGCGGTCAAGGCTCCCGGATTTGGTGAGCGTCGCAAGGCCATGTTGCAGGACATCGCCATTCTGACGGGCGCCACCGTCATCTCCGAGGAAGTCGGACTGAAGCTCGAGAACGTTACGCTCGACATGCTCGGCAAGGCCCGCAAGATCGTCGTTACCAAGGACGACACGACCATCGTCGAAGGTGGCGGATCCGACGCCGACGTGAAGGGCCGGATCAAGCAAATCCAGCGGGAGATCGAAAACTCGGACTCCGACTGGGACCGCGAGAAGCTACAGGAACGGCTGGCCAAGCTGGCCGGCGGGGTCGCCGTCATCAAGGTCGGCGCAGCCACTGAGGTGGAGCTGAAGGAGAAGAAGCACCGCATCGAGGACGCACTGTCCGCCACGCGGGCGGCGGTTGAAGAGGGCATCGTTCCCGGTGGCGGTGTTGCGCTGCTCCGTGCCCAGGACGCCCTCGACAAGGTGCGCGGCGGCACTGGCGACGAGAAGACCGGTCGTTCCATCGTGCGCAAAGCGCTCGAGGAGCCGCTGCGGCAGATCGCCGTCAACGCCGGCTTTGAAGGCGGTGTGGTCGCCGAGCATGTCCGTAACGACGGCGGGACCATGGGCTTCAACGCCCAGACCGGATCCTTTGAGGACCTCATGGTGGCCGGGATCATCGATCCCGCCAAGGTGACCCGCTCGGCGGTGCAGAACGCCGCTTCGATAGCCGGTCTGTTGCTCACCACCGAAGCGCTGATCGTCGAACAGAAGGAAGAAACACCGTCCATGCCGGGCGGCGGCGGACCAGGAATGGACTTCTAGAGAAGATCCACGGTCAAGAAGAAGGGGCCCCCAGGGGCCCCTTCTTCTTGCTTTGTTCTTGTTCCCCGGCCGACAGGGGCGGCGGTGGTTGGGCTAGACGTGCTGGAGGAGCCCTTGGTCGGCCACCCCATCATCGCGCCCTGCTGCCCGTCCAAACTCGACAGCCCCTCCCCCCACGTCCAGAACGATATCCTGGCGGTCCTGGACGACCTACCAACCCGCAACGATGTCCCGGCGGTTCTCCCCGGCCCCCTTACTTCTCCACTGCTCCTTCGGTGATCCCGATGAGGCCCTGATACAGGCCGACGTTCTTTCTGTATTCGTGTTCGAGCAGTCCCCATACCGAGTGATCGAGCCACTCGCCCCGCACCTTGATCTCCTGGCGCAGGATCCCCTCCCGGAAAAAGCAGAGCTTCTCGGCCACTCGCTCACTTGGCCGGTTACCGATGGCGATTCTGAGGATCACGCGGTGCATGTGGAGCTCCTCAAAGGCGATCTGGAGGGCCCGGGCCGCCATCTCAGTTGCCACCCCCCGGCCGGTTTCGTCGGTGCGTACCCAGTATCCGATCTCGCCGGTTTTGAAGGAACGGGAGATGAACCATATAGAGATGTTGCCGACGTGGCGGTCCGGGTCGTCAAGGCGCCGAACCGCGAAGTCGTAGGCGCGTTCCTCGCGCCAGGATTTGATGCTGTCACGAACGTAGTTGGTGGCGTCGCCCTTCGAGTACCCGAGATGAGCCCACGGCAGCCACTCGTTGAGCTCCATCTGCGATACCAGCACGGCCTCCATCATCTCGTCGGCGTCACGGCGCCGAAAAGGGCGCAGCATGAACCGGCGCGAGAATCGCGGGGTGGTTGAGAGGTCATCCATGTCCGCTCAGACTATCGGCGTCGTACCATGTTCGGGTGAAGCAAATCTGGGAACGTCTTCCGGGAGTCCAACGCCATGCTCCGCCGCCGGGTGAGATGCCTCAGGCTGCCGTCCTGGTTCCACTCTACGAGGACCATGGTGGGGTCAACCGATTGATCCTCACCAAACGGCCGATGACGATGCCCACCCATGCCGGGCATCTGGCGTTTCCCGGCGGCCGTCCGGACGACGGTGACGGCGGTCCGGTGGGGACGGCACTGCGCGAAGCGGAAGAGGAGGTCGGCATCGATCCCTCATCGGTGACAGTGCTCGGGTTTCTGCCCGCCATTCACACGATCCAATACTCCTTGATGGTGGTCCCGGTGGTCGGTTGGATCGAGGGCGTACCGGAGTTGCAGCCGTCACCGCGAGAGGTCGACAAAGTGCTCGAACCCCCGGTCGAGATCTTCACCGACGAGGACCGGTGGCGCTTCGAGACGTGGCGTGAACACAAGGTCTGGTTCTTCGACATCGACGGTGAGGTCCTGTGGGGCGCGACTGCCCACATGGTCCGCCAGCTGGTCGGCCTGGAGCCGGCGGTGACGAGGATGCCGCCCCGTGATCTGATCGATCCGTAGCAATGGTCCCTGGGCGGTGAGGGGTTGATCCATCCCCTACGAGCGGTGGGGACCCGGGTCCGGGTCCCCACCTTTTGATGTCCGGCGGCGGAGCTACTTCTTCTTCGGCTTTGCGGCGGTCTTCGGCTTTGCGGCGCTCTTGGCAGCAGGCTTCTTGGGTGCTGGCTTCTTGGCTGGCATGTTGCCTTCCTTCGACATTCCCGGTTTCCGCCGGTACGCGACGTCCGGTCGGTTGGCCGGATGTGCAGATTGTATAGGTCCGCACCATGATAGGTGCGGCTTCTGTGCCCGATTTTTCGTGAGATCAAGATTGCACGGCCCATCCGTTTCCCGGGAAAGGACCTTCGATATCGTCTTGACGGGAACCGAAATCAACCCGACGCCCCCCTGATCAGCTCCCACGCCCGGCGGACATGACGTTCGGCTGTGTGGGTCTGCCCGATCGACATGCGGAGGGTCAACATGCCATTGAGCTTGGTGTGGGTGATGTAGATCTCGCCGGATTCGTTGACCCGGTCCATGATGCGCTGGTTGACGTCGTCCCCGCCGATATGACGGAAGCACACCAGATTGACCGGAGCAGGGGCAGCCAGTTCGAAGTTGTCGTCGCCCTCCACCCAGGAGACGAGGAGCTTCGTCAAGCGGAGGTGCTCGCGCACGAACGCCTGCAAGCCTTCGACACCGTAGTGCCGGATCACGAACCACAGCTTCAAGGCGCGGAAACGCCGCCCCAGTGGGATCTGCCAATCCCGGTAGTCGATTACGGCCCCGGAGGCTGAAGCTTCGTTGCGCAGGTACTCGGGCAGCACGCTGAGGGCGCCGATCAGGGCAGTGCGGTCCGCGACGAAGAAGGCCGAGCAGTCGAAGTTGGTCAGCATCCACTTGTGCGGGTTGAAGACGTAGCTGTCGGCCAGTTCGACCCCTTCGTGGATCCAGCGCTGCTCGGCGAGTAACGCGGCGGTTCCGGCCAGGGCCGCGTCGACGTGGAGCCACATCTGGTGCCGCCGGCAGATTTCACCGATCTCACCAACCGGATCGATGGCGGTCGATGAGGTGGTCCCAACTGTCGCGCACACGAAGAAAGGCCGCCGACCCGCCGCGAGGTCTTTCTGGATGGCCTGTTCCAGGGCCGCGGGTTGCATGGCGAAGGCGGCGTCGACCTCGATCGAACGAAGGTTGTCGGACCCGATTCCGGCGATACGAATCCCTTTCTCGATGGACGAATGTGCCTGCGTGGAGGTGTACGCGACCAGGTTGCCCGGATTGCCGGTGTGATTGCCGGCGCCCCGGGTGGCCTTCTCGCGGGCGGCGATGAGGGCGGTGAGGGTGGCGCTGGAGGCGGAGTCCTGAATAACGCCCCCGCCCGCCCCGGAGGAGAGGAAGGACGGGGGGAGGCCCAGCATCTCGACGAGCCAGTCCATCACATGGGTCTCGAGCTCCGTGCAGGCCGGACTGGTAGCCCACAACATGCCTTGCACCCCGAGACCTGAGGACACCAGATCCCCGAGAATCGCAGGTCCCGACGCATTGGCGCTGAAGAATGCGTGGAATCCGGGGGACTGCCAGTGGGTGATGCCGGGCATGATCACCCGGTCGAGGTCGGCTACGACGCGATCGAAGTCCTCACCGGTAGCCGGCGGGTGTTCGGGCAACCGGGCACGGATGTCGCCAGGTTTCACCCTGGACAGAACCGGGTACTCTTCGACGCCCTCCATATAATCGGCGATCCAGTCGATGACCTCTTTGCCCCGTTTCCGGAACTCATCGGGAGTCATGTGCGGAATAGCCACGCCCGGTTCCCCTTCTGATCTTGGAATACCCAGGACTATACGGGACGGTCGGAGCCTTGCCGCCGCAACAATCCGACGATCAGGCCTTCGGTGAGGGCATCCCACGAGGCTTCGATGACGTTCTCGTGCACCCCGATGGTTCCCCACGTTTCGTCCTCGTCGGATGTTTCGAGGAGCACCCGCACCGTCGCGCCCGTTCCGTGCGAGGAATCCAGTACCCGCACCCGGTAGTCCGTTAGCCGGAGTCGGTCGATGTCCGGATAGGCGGTTCTCAGCGCAGCCCGGAGGGCTTGATCCAACGCGTGGACCGGACCGACCCCCTCACCGGTGGTTACCACCCGTTCGCCGTTGACCACGACCTTGACGGTGGCCTCGGAGAAGATCTCCTCGTTGGCGCGCCGATCTGTGAAGACCCGGAACGATTCCAGCTCGAAGAAATCCTGTTCCCACCCCAGTGCTCTGCGCATGAGAAGTTCAAAGGATCCGTCGCTGGCCTCAAAATGGTAGCCCCGGTGTTCGAGGTCTTTCACCTGCTCGAGGATCCGGGCGGCGGTCTCGGAGTCGACCTCGAGACCGAGGTTCTTCGCCTCGGCCAGGACGCTCGCCCGGCCTGCCAGCTCGGAGACGACCATGCGAGTGTGGTTGCCGACCTGCGTCGGGTCCTCGTGCTCGTACGCGTCGGGTTGGCGGGCCAGGGCCGAGGTGTGGAGCCCGGCTTTGTGAGTGAAGGCGGATGTCCCAACATACGGGTGATGGGGATCGAGGGCGATGTTGACGATCTCTGCAACATGGTGCGCCACCGGGCCGAGGAGTTTCAGCCTCCCCGGGGGAAGCACCGAAAGGCCCACCTTGAGGGCCAGGTCGGGAATGAGGGTCGAAAGGTCGGCGTTGCCGGTGCGTTCTCCGTAGCCGTTGATGCAACCTTGCACCTGTCGAACGCCGGCATCGACCGCCACCAGCGAACTGGCCACCGCGCATCCGACGTCGTCGTGGAAGTGGACTCCCAGCTGACTGTCGGGGAGGGCCTCCTGCACCCGGCCGATGGTGGTCAAGATCGGGGAGGGGAGAGTTCCACCGTTGGTGTCGCACAGCACCAATCTTTCGGCGCCGGACTCGGTGGCTGCCTGCAGAACCCGTAGCGCGAACTCAGGGTTGGTCCGGAAACCGTCGAAGAAATGCTCGGCATCGAAGAACACCCTTCGGTCATGATTGCGCAGGTACTCGATCGACTCTGCGACCATGCGCACCCCCTCGTCGAGGTCGGTTCGGAGCGCTTGGAGCACGTGGTAGTCCCAAGACTTGCCCACGATGCAGATGACCTCGGTTTCGGCGGTGAGCAGCGCCCGCAACTGGGGATCATCGGTCACGGTGCCTCGCGGCCGCCGGGTTGACCCGAAGGCCACCAGCGTCGCAGTTCCGAGGTTCAACTCTTTCTTGGCCCGGTGGAAGAATTCGTTGTCCTTGGGGTTGGCGCCCGGCCACCCACCCTCCACATAGTCGACTCCCAGCTCGTCGAGCAGAGAAGCGATGCGTAGTTTGTCGCCGACGGTCAGCGAGATGCCCTCCTGTTGAGAACCGTCGCGCAGGGTCGTGTCGTAGATCTCGGTCTTCATTGGCGATCTCCCGGGTAACAAAAAACCCCTCGCAAGGCGAAGGGTTGGGCGCACACGGTTGTCCGTGTGCGCTACTCGATGATGATGGTGGTGGTCGGCTTGAACATCTGGCCTCGCAGTATGACCGACCGGAGCCAACCCGTCAACCGCCGAAGGGGTTAGGAGGTAAGAGGTCCCGGAACGCCCAGAGGCCGAACAAGGCACTGAGTGACTTAATGTCGCTATCTTGTAGGTCGTCTCGATTTCCCCCGCAGCTCGTCTAGCCGCGGCCGATGCCGCTTATCATGAACCGGTTCTCGTCGTCAATGATGGCACCAGTCGCTCCGCCTTCGTTGTCGATACCTCTTCGGTCACCATCGGATCAGCCAGTCTGTTTCGTGACAGGCATTCCCCACAAAGTCCACAATTGTGATATTGTGTGTTGATGGATAGAGATGCAGACGCACAACAGAACCGGTATCTCGGCGTTCGGGAAACCGCGAAACGACTCGGGGTTCACGAGAATACAGTCCGAAACTGGGTCCGAAAGGGAATCCTCCCCACCGCACGCATCCCTGGATCTCGATATCACAGATTCGACGTCCGTGATGTCGAGCGTCTTCAGCGGAGTCGCGGTGCACCCGTCGATTCGGTCGAGGAGGATCGGCGCACCATCGGTCCAGAGCTGGTAGACGCGACCCAGCTCAGTCAGTGGGCGGCCCGCACTGACGCACAACACACGTTTCCCGAGCTCGTGCGGCGGCTTCTCGTCTCCACCCCAGGGATTACGAATGTCTCAATACGCTCTGGTGAGGGCGTCGCTGCTCCGGGATGGGACGGACGCGCCGAATCGGGAGAATCTGCTCATCTGCCCAACGGGTCTCTCTGCTTTGAGTTCGGAGTCGGGGGACGGCCCAAGGAAAAGGCCGACGATGATTATGAGAAGCGCCGTAGTGACCCTGCAGGGGTAGTGCCAGGAGAGTCTTGCTTCATTTTCATCACGCCTAGGCGCTGGATGGGTGCAAGTGCATGGGCAGATGCCCGCCGTGAGGAGGGGATATTTGCTGACGTACAGGTCTTGGACGCCGACGACCTCGAGGGTTGGCTGCAAGCCACACCGACTGTCCATCACTGGATCTCCGAGCACCTCGGACACCAGCCGGCGCACGCTGAGACACTTGAGCGTTGGTGGACTCGTTTCCGCGCCCGGACAGCCCCCCCTCTGCCAACTGAACTGTTTCTCGCGGGTCGGGATCGTGGTCACGACCAGTTCGTGGATTTCCTTGGTGGACCTCCTGATGTCATCACCGTGCAGGCGGATTGGCGCGACGAAGCGATCGCGTTCTGCGCCGCCACGATCGAGATGATCGAACAGCGCGGCAGTCAGCCGGTCTCGGCCCCCCTCCTAATCTCATCGAACGACGTTTGGGATCGAGTTGCCGCCCAAGCTGGCCCAATGACGTTGTTCCCCCTATTTGAGAGCCCGGACATCGCGACTGCCGCGGAACTGGGTCATCACATCGTCATTGCGATCGGTCGAGATGAAATCGCTCGTGGTACCAAGATTGAGCTTCCCCGTCCGCATCGACAAGGCGCCCAAGAGGTGTTGGAAGGAGCCGGGATCGAATCCGACCGAGCCTATCGTCTGGCTGCCCTTGCACGTCGCAGCATGCCATCACTTGTCCGGCAGCTTGCCTGGGATCCGCGGTTCGCACGCCCTCCCTGGTCGCAACCACCAGTGGCGGCGATCCTTGCCCCACTGATGCTTGCCGGGGCCTGGACCACAGACGGGGTTGATACAGCAGTGGTTAGTCGACTGGCCGACGCAGAGTGGCCGACTATCGAACGCGCGTTGGTGCAGTGGCGAAATACCGATGATCCGCCGTTCGTGCAAGCGGCTACCCAGTGGCACCTCGCCTCACCGGAGGAAGCGTTCATGGCACTGTGCGATGTCCTAACGCCAAGCGATCTCGAACGCTGGCGCGAGATCGCTGTGGAGGTTCTGACAGAAACTGACCCGAGGCTGGAACTGCCCGCCCAAGAGCGTCCCACTGCGGGTGTGCTTGGCATCTCCCGTAATCACTCTGCGGTCTTGCGGCGCGGCCTCGCCGAGAGCGTTGCACTTGTTAGTTCCATTGAATACAAACATCTGAGCGATGGTGTTAGCGGTCGTGATCATGCCTATCGAGTTGTTCGCAATATTCTCCGCCAAGCCGCCGATGACGAGTCGGGGCAGACTTGGCGCTCGCTCGAAGACGTGCTCCCTTTGCTGGCCGAAGCCGCGCCAGAGGTGTTTCTGGACGCTGTCCACGACGACCTTGACCAAGAACACCCGTTGCTGCTGACGATGTTCCAGGACAACAATCACGGAGCCGCCCTGTTCGGGTCATCTCCGCACACTGGGCTGCTTTGGGCACTTGAAACCTTGTGCTGGTCTCCAGACTATCTCCACGAAGCGTCTCGCGCTATGGCACGTCTGGCCCACATCGATCCGGGCGGCCGCTTGGCAAATCGGCCATTAGCAAGCCTGCACAATGTCCTGGCCGGTTGGGTGAAGAACACGGCGGCTGGGCCAGATGTCCGGGTTCGCGCAGTAGAACAGATTCGCCACCAGCACCCCGATGTTGGCTGGCAACTGGTGCTTTCGCTCTTGCCCAGCGGACATGCCACGGCAATGCCCCCAGCCGCCCCTCGGTACCGCGACTGGAAACCTGACACTCAGACCGTTCCTATCCGCGAGTGGATTGAGTACATCAGCCACCTCATTCAATCGGCAATCGAACTCGCCGGAGCAGACGCAGAAAGGTGGGCCGAGTTCACCCAGCGATTGAGTTCGCTGCCTCCCGCCGAGCGAGACCACGTTCTGGACGGTCTTGATCGAATCGCGGACCCGGACACATTAGAGCCTGAGGGTCGTCTGCTTCTCTGGGAACGACTCCACAGAGAGATAGCCCGCCACAGGAGATTCTCTGACGCCGACTGGTCGATGGATGACCCTCCCCTGACGCGTTTGGAGACAATTGCCAATCGTCTTGAGCCGACCACCAACACCGAGCGCTTCGGCTATCTATTCGATTGGCATCCCGACCTTCCCGACGTAGATCGACAAGACCACGAGGCATATGAGCAGAAGCTTCTCGAGCTGCGAACGGAGGCGGTCCGACTAACCCTTGAGAGCGAATCGATCGAAGATCTCTACAGACTGGCCGAGAGGAGCCCGGTGCCTCACCATCTGGGCTGGGCCCTCGGTGGCATCGCTCCAGAGAACCTGACACCGGAGCTGCTCACATGGCTCGATTCCGAGAGCCACAAGCGTCGCGAAGTGGCTACCAGTTGGGCAAACCGCAAGCTGATTGGCACGGGTGTGGAATGGCTTCGTGATGTGCTCGACCGCCCTCAGATGCACACCCTTGAGCGTCGCATCGCCTTGGCGCTAGCCGCACCGCCGGCCAGGGCAATGTGGGATGCACTGGCCGCCATTGACGAAGGCTTAAGTGATGAATACTGGCAGCGAATGCATGCGTGGAAGGTGGATCCAGAAGATGTAGAACGCGCAGCACACCAGCTACTCGCCCACAACAGGCCTTGGGTAGCGGTGGACCTGCTGGCCTCTGCGGTCCACCGCACCGGAGACGGACCAACATCCTTGACACCGGCCCTTGTGGCGGAGGTTCTCGATACCGCTCTGACCACTGACCCCGGCCAACCGCAAACCCAGTCACTCGGCTACGAGCTCGGAGCCTTGCTCGACCACCTAGAGGCGGAAGGTTGTGATCTCGATGCAATCGCTCGTTACGAGTTCGTATTCTTTCGGCTTCTCGAACACCATCGACAGCCACGAGCGCTATTCACCACGCTTGGTAACCATCCCAGTCTCTTCGTAGATCTTGTCTCGCGCGTCTATCGCGGCAAGAACGAATCTCGTCGCCAACTTGACGATCAGGAGCACGGCCTGGCGCGCCAGGCATGGTGGGTTCTCCACCAATGGCGTGGCATTCCAGGGCAACGGGATGACGGAACGATTGATGGCGAACACCTTAGAAGTTGGGTTCGCGACGCGCGTCTCGCCTTCGCCGACAAAGACCGTGCCGACATCGGGGATGAGCAGATCGGTCAGATACTCGCCGGCAGCCCTCCTGGAGTAGACGGACTATGGCCAGCAGAATTGGTGAGGGAAATCATAGAGACGATCGGCAGCCGAAGCATCGAATCAGGCTTCCATATAGGTGTTGTCAATCGCCGGGGAGTCACTTCCCGGGGCGTCTACGACGGCGGACAGCAGGAACGTGATCTTGCCGACCGCTATCGGCAGCTGGCCAAACAAACAGCCGACGATTGGCCGAGGACATCACGCGTTCTGCGGCGCCTCGTTGAAGACTACGAGCGCCAAGCGGAGCACGAGGATGCGCGAGCAAGAGTAACGGCAGACACTCTCTGATCGCCACCGCCCTCCGGCATTCAGTTCTCCTATCGAACGTGGGACAACCTACCGGTGTCAGGCTCCTGCGACGGACGGGTACCGTGCGGTCGCGGTTACCGCTAGTGCATCAGCCCGGGGCGGTTGCCCTAAGCACCAGTCGCCCGCATTCCTACTGTGAGTCGAGCTTCATCAGCCGCCGCCGGTGTTGTTGATGAGATCGTGTAGCGGTTTCCAGTGGCGGGGGTGTGGGGTTTTGTCGCCGCGGCGGATCATGGAGCAGTAGCCGGAGGAGAGCCCGGTGGCTTGCATCATGTCGGTGAGGGTGACGTTGGCGAGACCGGGCAGGACCTTTGTTGTCCAGGTTTCGGGGTTTGGTCGTTTGTTTGTTTGGTCCCATGCCGCTGATTGGGCGTTTTGTTGGGTGACGGTGGTTGCTCGTTTGGTGGCGGTGTCGCCGCCGTGGGCGGGGTCACGGCCTTGGTTTCGGAGCGCTTCCAACACGTTGAGGCTTTGTTGGTGGATGTTGGTGAGGTGGCCTTGTTGGTAGCGGCCGTTGCACGGGTTGCAGCGTTTCCGGCCCTTCTCGATGGGTGTGCCACATTCGAGGCAGTTGGCTTCGGGCAGGGGCGGCGAGGGTGGTTGTTGGGTTGGTTGCCGTCGGCGGGTGGTGTCGCGGCCGCGTCGACGGTTGGTTTGGGTGAGGGGCGTTGCGGTTCGGTCGAGGCGAATACCGGGGGTGTTGGTGAGGGTCTGGGTGAGCCATTCGGCGTGGGGTGCGATGGCTGATGCCCAACGTGGGATGGTGGCGGCCAGGTGGTGGCTGAGCGGCGGGTTGATGCGACAGATCCCCCGGCGGGTGTCGATGAAGTCGCCGCCCCGGAAGACGTGTCCATCGAGAAGTTGGAGCACATAGCGGTCGATAGTGGGTCGGGTGGTTTCCATCAGGTCGAGGGCGAGGTTGTCTCGGGACCGCTGGTCGGCATGGAGGATCCCTATTCCTGGGTCGAGCCCGACGGTGAGCAGGGCGAGGCGGGTTTCGGCTTCGAGCAGGGCGTAGAGGTAGTTGAGGACGGCGTTGATGGGGCTGATAGCGAGGCGGGCTCCGTTGCCGATGGTGGAGCTTCGCTGTCCGAAAGTGACCCAATGGTGGGGGATCTTGGCCCTGTCGTTGGTGGCGAACCGGATGGTGACTGGCGCCCACGCTTGCCAGTAGGCGACGGCGGCGGAGGCTTCGAGCACCATCAGATGGTCGAGGGTGTCGGCTGTCTCCAGGGCGCCGATGGCGTTGGTGATGGGGGTGATGTCACCGCCTAGTTCGGCGGTGATCTTCAGCTGCTCTCCGAGTTTTCGTCTGAGGATCTCATGGGTGATGGCGATCCCGGTCTGGTTGTGGGCGGCCCAGGCTTGCGCCCGCCGGAGGGAAGCCTTATCGGCTCCTTGCGTGCCTGCGGTTGCCAGCACCTCACCGGAGCTGTCGATGTGGATCAGGTTGACACCGTTCTCGGTGAGCCAGCGGATAGCTTCGATGGTGAGATACCCGCTGTTGCCGATCAGCACAAGGCGGGTGAGGTTGCTGGTGGCAGGGTGGTAGCGGCGTTCCCGCCGCTGTCGGCCGATTCCGTCCTCCACAACCAGGTGGCGGTGACGGACAAAGATCCGGATCCCGAACCCGTCCGCCACACAGATACGTGGGTCGGTGGGGTCTCGCCCGAACACTCGGGCGGCGGTAGATTCTTTGTCTGGCATGCGGAGCCTATCCCTCCGTTTGCCGTCCCCCCGGGCCGCTTCTATCGGTCCGGGGGGATCCAATGTGTCTACCTTATTTTACCAGGTCGGGGCCTTCTCAGCAAGCCGAGCGTGGGGTTCGAGCCAACGGGACGCGGGCCGCCTGTGCCGGGCAAGGTGTTGGAGGCGCCCGAGGAGCAGAAGGCTTCGCTCGCTGGGAAGACCCTCAGCCGGCTCGTCCCTTCCTGGCCGGGGGTAGGTATCCGAGTTGGCGTGCCTTGCGTACCCAGCCTGCGACGGTGTTGCGCGAATAGCCCCAGTCGTCGGCGATCCGTTTGTTGGGGGCGGGTTCGCCGGTGGCGATGAGCGCCTGGTAGGCGTCTGCGACTCGTTTGTAATGGTCGTCCGGGTGGCTTGCCCGTCCGGGTCGATGTTTGAGCCCTGTCGGCTTCTGTCCGTGTAGGGCCTCGTTGATGGTCTGGTTGATGCGATATGCCGCTTCAGCAGACTCGGCGAGGTAGGTACTTCGGCTGGAACGCTGATCGGGACCGATAGGCGGATAGAGAGGTCCAGGGTTCCTGACCACCGCCTCGACAACCCGGAGGCATCTGGCCCACGGGAAGCGCTGCAGCCTCGACGGTGTCATCGGACCAGGGAGAGAGATCCTGACCTCTCTTATTGTCACCTCGCCGGAACGGGCCGCGTCGGGGTCCACCGTGACCTCCACCCATCCGGCCTCCTCCCACTTCGCCGGGTCTGAACCTCGCCCCAGATTCAGCCTCACACCTTTAGGCGTTGTCTGCGACACCACATAGTCGAAAGTTTCCACGACCCAACCGTACAACAACCCGACCCCTATATACAAGTGTTTCGTCAGACTTAGTGGATTTCTGACCGGGAAAAGGAAAACCCACAAACCCAACACCTATACACAACTGTTGGAACATGATACTTTCGCCAGATGACAAATACACGAAATCACGGGAGCGAGTACCAGCGTCGGGACGCACGGGCACGGGAGCTCGGCTTCCGCAACTACTACGACATCCGCAAACGGGGAGGAGTTCACGAGGTAGCCAAACAGGCAGGCCCGGTGCTCGCCTCTCTCCCCGAATCCGCACGCAGAACACGACAGGCGGTGTTGGAGGCGGTGTCGGTCATGCGCCGGGAACGGATCCCGTTGGCCAGAGCCGCTCGACGGGCCGGAGTGTCCCCAACCGCGGTCAGGTTCTGGGCGGGCGACGCCGTCGACCCCAAAGGCGTTGCCGCACCCAGCGACCGCCTCCTGCGACATCTCGTCATCATTTCGGATGGACAGACCACGCAGGTGTCGGTCCGAGGGAGCAGGCAAGCGGCCCTCGCTTCCGCCCATCTCCAGGCGGTCTCGAAGTTCTTGGAGACCGGTGACGTCCGCCACCTAGCCGGCTTCGAGGGCAAGAAGGTCGCCGGGCATCTCCTGGAAACCGACTCTGATGTTCTCGAATCGATGGCACTGTCGGGTGGCCTCCAGTTCGAAGACATCTACGCGCTGGTCGGCTGATCCAACATGGCCACCGAGAAGAACCCGCTGGGAAACGATGCTCGCAAGGCGCAACGAGCAAGGCGGCTCCGACCCGACGCCATGTGTGCTTGCGGGGAGAACCGGCCCGAGACCCTGGATCTTCATCATCCCGCAGGGCATGCTCATGCACCCGGCCTCATGGTCGTCCGCTGTCGCAACTGCCACGCGGTAGACAGCGAAGCCCAACGCGATGTGGGAGCCGACCTCACGCACCGGACTGACCGGACACTGCTCGAAGTCGTCGAAGCCGGACTGCGCAGCCTCGCTGCATTCTTCGAAGCGTTAGCCGCCCACTTCTGTGAATGGGCGGGCTGGCTCCGAACCGTTATCGACGCCCTAGACGGTTGGAACCCCGAGTGGCGCCAATTGCGGGGGGTGGTGATATGACAGAGCTTCCCGACCCGACAAGGGTCTATTTGCGAGCCTGGACCACCCGGTCGACCCCGCCGAAGTCAACCGGTCGGAGAGGCCGTGCCCACACGTCAGATATCGACAAGATCCTGGTCCTGGATCCCGAGACAAGTGTCGACCCGGCACAACGGCTCACCTTTGGTTCGGCCCGCTACTACTGGGTCGACTGCACTGATGAGCAAGTGCAACTTGTGTTGCGTCAGGAGTGGCTGTTCCACGCCACCGACCTCCCCGACCGGGACCCTCAAGGCTTCGAAGTCTTGGCCCAGTACGCCACCGAGCATGGGATCCGCCTCTGCTCCAGGGACGTGTTCGTTGGGTCGGTGTTTCGGAACGCAGCGTTCAAGCTTCGAGCCACGGTGGTCGGTTTCAACCTTCCGTTCGATCTGTCCCGCCTCGCTCAGGGCTGGGGCAAGTCACGCAAAGACCCCGGGTTCTCTCTGCGAATGTGGGGCCGCGAGTTGGACGGGCGTTGGGATGACCATCCGATGCGGCCCCGGCTCGGCGTCCAGAAGCTGGCGCCGGGCCGAGCTCTCATCCAGTTCCGCCGGGCCATCCAGGTTGACCCTGAAGACCAGATCCCCGAAGGGGAGTGGGAACCCGACCCTGCCTACGCCTTTAGAGGGCATTTCCTCGATCTTCACACTCTCGGTTTCGCACTCGGCGGCCGGCGCGTGTCCCTGGCCAGGGCCTGTCAGATGTTCGGGGCAGAGGTCGGTAAAGGGACGGTTGAGGAGCACGGGAAGATCACTCCTGAATACATCGACTACAACCGTCAGGACGTCGAAGCCACAGCCAGCCTGTTCGAGAAGCTGTACTCCGAGTACCGGCGGCATCCGATCGACCTGCAAGCAACCAAGGCCTACTCCCCGGCATCAATGGGTAAGGCCTACCTCCGCGCCATGGGCGTGGTCCCACCTTTGGAGAAATGGCCCGACTTTCCCAAGGAGGTGCTCGGATGGGCCATGACCGCCTTCTACGGAGGCCGAGCGGAATGCCGCATCCGTCATATCCCGGTCCCCGTCGTAACCGTCGACTTCCTCTCCATGTACACCACGGTCTGTTCTCTGCTTGGGATCTGGCGGTTACTCACCGCCAAACGCATCAAGATCATGGACACCACCGCCGAGGTCCAGGCCCTACTTGACGAGGTAGCCGCAGATGGGCCTGAGGTGATCTTGGATCGAGACCGCTGGCCGGAGCTGGCCGGGTTCGCACAGCTACAGCCTGAGGGCGACATCGTGCCGGTCCGGGCCGACTACGGACTCGGAGACAAAGACCGTCCCCAAATCGGCGTCAACCCGTTCACAGCTGATGAACCGTTGTGGTACACGGTCCCCGACCTGATCGCGGACGCACTTCTCATCCACCGTCCGCCTCGGGTCCTCCAGGCGTTCCGCTTGGTTCCGAATGGTCGACAGCCCGGTTTGAAGGCCATCCGCTTCCGCGGTGACATCGAGGTCGACCCGACCCGGGATGACTTCTTCAAACTTGTGGTCGAGGAACGCAAGCGCTCCCAGACTCGAACCGACCTCACCGACGAGGAGCGCAAGTGGTTCAACACCGGGCTCAAGACGGTGGCCAGTGCCACCGGCTATGGGATCACCGCCGAAATGATCCGCCAAGACGGCGAACACGACACTGTCACCGTCTACGGACTCGGCGACACATTCGAAGTCGACCTCGATCATCCTGAGAACCCAGGTGCGTTCTGCTTCCCACCCTTTGCTGCACTGATCACCGGAGGCGCCCGGCTCATGCTCGCCACCCTCGAACGTCTGGTCACCGATAGGGGCGGGGTCTACGCCACCTGTGACACCGACTCGATGGCCATCGTCGCCAACCAGACCGGAGGCCTCATCCCATGCCCCGGAGGTTCTGAACGACTCCCCGATGGGACCGACGCGATCCGAGCCCTGTCCCGTACCGATGTTGACGAGATCATCGGCCTATTCGACCGGGTACACCCCTACGACCGCGAGGCAGTTCCCGGCTCGCTGCTCGAAATCGAAGCCGAGAACTACGGGACCGGCGGAGAGCGAGGCCAGCTGTGGTGTCTGGCTACCAGCGCCAAACGGTACGTCCTCTGGGACCAGACTGCCGATGGGATCGACATCAGGAAAGCTTCCGAGCATGGGCTCGGACACCTCCTCGACCCCACCGGCCAGGGGTCACGAGCATTCAGCGAAGCCGCCTGGCGGATCGTCCTCGCTCAGCACCTCGACATCGAAGCACCAGACCCGGAATGGTTGGGCCGACCCGCTGTCTCCCGGCTCGTCGCCTCAACCCCCTACCTGCTCAAACTGTTCACCGCCTACAACCAGGGAAAGGACTACACCGACCAGGCCAAACCGTTCGGGTTCATGCTCACCGCAACCCCGCAGCGCATCGCCGGGATACTGCTCGGAGTCGACCGGCTACACCTGATCGGCCCCTTCGAGACCGACCCCACCAAATGGGACAACATGGTCTGGACCGACATCTACACCGGCAATCAACACCGGATCAGCACGGCAGTCGACCCGTCAGACCCTAAGACGGTCCCAGTACAGACCCTGCGGCATGTCATAGAAGCCTGGGCCACCAACCCCGAACCAAAAAGCCTCGGACCCGATGATGACGTCTGCGGTCGCGACACCAAAGGCCTACTCCAACGCCGACCGGTCAGAACCAGCCGGCCACTCGTCACCCTCATCGGCAAAGAATCCAACCACCTCGAAGAAGCACAAGCCGGGATCATGGGCCGCGACGAGATCCTCAACGAATACCCCAACCCAGAACGAGACCCATGGCAACAACTCGTACTACCCGCCATCGACCTGCTGGGAGCATCAGTGGTCGCAGAACGCGCAAGCCTGGATCGGCGGACAGTGGAGAGGGCACTCCGGGGAACGCGACCTCGATCCAACATCAGGAAGCGGGTGGTGGCCGCGGTTGGACAGTTGATCATCGAACAGGACCACGGCGACCGGCGCGGAAGGCAGACCGACCGGATGCTGATGGCATTCTTGGAAAGGATTCCACCTCGCGGCTGCGATGAGTGCGGTTCGTCGCTGGCTGGAAGGCGCCGGGATACCCGGTTCTGCGGCGACCGATGCCGGATGAGGCACCGGCGTCGTGGTCACGGTGACATCACAGACCGGAGCGGCTGATCGCACGATTTGAGATCGCGGACCACCACCGATCTCCGCCGCATATCTTGGGTTCGGCCTATTCCAACAACTCGGACGGCTCGACACCGAGACCTGCGGCGATCATCTCAAGAGTTGCCAGACTGATGTTTCGTTCTGCCCGTTCGATGCCGCCAATGTAGGTGCGGTGCAATCCGCTTCTAGTTGCCAGCTCCTCCTGAGAAATGCCGAGTTCTGCCCGGCGGGTTTTCACCTGGTGCGCCAACCGGCGATGTAGAAACTTGGGGGTGCGATTGGTCGACATCCACCGCACAGTTCTGGCATGATGACGATATGTCTACAGACGATAAGTAGCAGCGGTGGGTCTGCGGGTCGGTGTCGACGCGTACCGAAAGGGATGGGTTGCCGTCCTCCTCGACCACGGGTCCTTTGCCAGGGCACACGTTGCCGCCCATTTCAAAGAACTGATAGGACACCTCGGAGACGCAGATGTGATCGCGGTG
>Ga0209341_10001650_pt1 | contig 21929 bp, 21 predicted proteins | sample RifCSP13_2_FD_184020 | JGI IMG/M metagenome (GOLD analysis project Ga0209341, IMG submission 184020) | Soil microbial communities from Rifle, Colorado - Rifle CSP2_sed 13_2 (SPAdes) (version 2) | ecosystem: Environmental > Terrestrial > Deep subsurface > Rock core/Sediment | place: Rifle... | reverse complement strand
GCGGCGCCGGCGGCCACGGCGCGCGCCACCGGCGCGCTGAAGTCGGGGTAGTCGACAGGCTCTTCCGAATCGGTGCCGAAGTCGGTGACCTCGGCGCCAAGCTCGCGAAGCAGCTCGATCAGCTCGCCCTTGAGCGCAAATCCCGCATGGTCGGAGCCGATGGCGACCCGCATGTGGCTCAGTCTAGAGGTCCGACCACCGCCTCGAGCGCGACGCGGGGCACGGCACCCTCGCGCACCAGGCGGGGCCGTCGCACGTCCAGCGCAACCACGGACGAGGCCTGACCCCCGGGTGCCGGTCCACCGTCCAGCACGGTGATCACCTCTTCCGCGTCGGCAAAGGCGACCTGCACTTCGTCAGCGTCGAGCGTCTCCGGCTCCCCGGATCGGTTGGCCGATGAGGTGGCCAGGGGTCCGGCCAACGCGATCAGCGCCTGTGCCAAGGGGTGGTCCGGCGCGCGAAACGCGCGGCTGCCGTCGGGCCCGCCCGTCAGCACCAGGGTCAGGCCACCCGGCCAGAAGCGTGCGGCGAGCGCTCGCGCGCGTTCGTCAACCCGGTAGCCCAGCGCCTCGACCTGGGCCAGGCCGCTGACCAGCCAGGGCACCGCCTTGTCGGGCGGTCGCCGTTTCGCGGCAAACAGGCGCGCCAGCGCTCCGACCTCCTCGGCTCTGCAGCCGAGGCCGTACACCGTATCGGTCGGGAAGGCGACCAGGCCGCCGTCGCGCAGCAGTTCCGCGGCGCGCTCGACACCGCCATCGCTCGCCACCAGACGCTCGATCATCGGTTGACCGGACCCACCCGCTCGATTCGAACCACGCGCTCGATGCCGGCCAGGTCACGCCGGCTGCTGACCCGGCCCGGCTCGGGCCAGGCCTCGACCAATCGGCGCACGCTGCGGGCCTGTCCGGCGCCCACCTCGAGCAGGGCAACGCCGTCGGGGGCCAGGTACGCGGGCAGCTCCGCTACCAGCCGCCTGAGCACGGCGAGGCCGTCGACCCCGCCATCCAGCGCCAGCCGCGGTTCAAAGGCGAGCGACCCGGCACCGCTGGCCGCGTCGGCGCTGCGCAGGTAGGGGAGATTGGCGATCACCAGGTCCAGGACACCCCCGCGTGGCGCTGCGTCGAGCAGGTCGCTGCTGGCCAGGCGCAGCCAGCCGCCCACGCCCAGCGACGCGGCGTTCTTGGCGGCCAGCTCGAGTGCGTCGGGTGACAGGTCGCTCGCGGTGAGGCTGAAGCGGCCGAGCTGGAGGGCGGTCCGAAAGCGGCGGGCCAGGGCGACCGACACGGCGCCGCTCCCGGTGGCGACCTCCCAGGCCCGGATCGGCTCCAGGTCGCGCACCAGGCGCTGCTCGATGACCGCGATCGCCTCGTCCACCAGCAGCTCCGTCTCCGGTCGCGGGATGAGTGCCCGCTGATCGGTCGCCAGGTGCAGGCCGTACCACTCCTTGAAACCCCGGATGTAGGCCACCGGCTCGCCGGTGGCGCGCCGTTCCACCCAGTCGCGGACCAGTTCGGCGGCGTGTCCGTCCAGCGCCGCCTCCGGGTGCGCCAGCAGCCAGGCTCGGTCCCGCCCCACGGCGTGGGCGACGAGCACCTGGGCATCGAGTGCCGGTGTCGGCGATCCCGCCTCGCGCAAGCGGACCGTGGCGCGCGCGACCACCTCGCTCACGCCGGCGCGGGTGCCGACCTCAGGCGTCATCGCCGCCGACCCTCGACAGGCGCTCCGCCTGGTCTGCGCTCGACAGGGGGTTGATCAGCCGGTCGAGGTCGCCCTCGAGCAGCCCGGGCAGGTTGTGGAGGGTCAGGCCGGCGCGATGATCGGTGACCCGGTCGTCGGGGAAGTTGTAGGTCCGGATCTTCTCCGCGCGGTCGCCGGTGCCCACCTGCGAGCGACGCTCCTCGCCGCGCTCCTCGGCCCGTCGCTGCTGCTCGAACTCAAGCAGCCGGGCGCGCAGGATGGCCATCGCGCGGGCCTTGTTCTTGTGCTGGCTGCGCTCGTCCTGGATGGCCACCACCATCCCGGTGGGCAGGTGCGTGATGCGCACCGCCGAATCGGTCGTGTTCACGCCCTGGCCGCCCGGTCCCGACGCGCGGTACACATCGATCCGCAGGTCGCGCTCGGGCAGGTCGACCTCGACCTCCTCGGCCTCCGGCAGGACGCTGACCGTCGCCGTCGAGGTGTGGATCCGCCCCGACGACTCGGTCAGGGGCACGCGCTGGACCCGGTGCACCCCTCGCTCGTACTTGAGCCTGGAGTAGGCCCCCTCCCCGGTCACCTCGGCGATCGCCTCCTTGAAACCGCCCGATGCGCTCTCGCTCGCCGACAGCAGCTCCAGCTTCCAGCGCCGGCGGGCCGCGTAGCGCTCGTACATCCGGAACAGGTCCGCCGCAAACAGGGATGCCTCCTCCCCGCCCGTCCCGGCCCGGATCTCGAGGATCACGTTCCGATGGTCATTCGGATCGCGCGGGACGAGGAGCGCGTTCAGTTCGGCCTCGAGCGACGCCTCGCGGGCCTCCAGGGTCGTCAGCTCGTCGCGGGCCATGCCGCGGACGGCCTCGTCGGCGTCCGCCAGCAGGCTGGCGGTCGCCTCTCGCTCGCGACGGACCGCGTCCCAGGCCCGGATGGCGTTGACCACCGGCTCGAGGCGAGCCAGCTCGCGCCCGATGTGCTCCAGCTGACGGTGATCGGCCGCGACCTCGGGGCTGGCCAGCTCCGCGGAGAGCGCGTCGTGGCGCGCCTCGATCTCCCGCAGCCGGTCGATCATCGGCGCGTCAGCCGGTGGCGGGCAGCGCGGCGGCCGACTCCCGGTCGGCGGCCAGGCACGACTCGAGCGAGGCGATGCTGACCTCCAGCATGGAGCGGTCCGGCGGGCGGGTGGTCAGCGACTGAAGCCACAGCCCCGGCGCGTAGATCGCCCGCACCAGCCGGCTGCCGTAGTGGCGCGCCCCGAAGCGGACCAGTTCGTAGGCCGCGGCCGCGATGAGCGGGACGAGCACGATCCGGGACGCGAACAGGACAGGGAACGGGATCCCGCTGCGCGGCACCAGGCTGAAGAAGAAGATGCTGATCACGACCACGATCAGCAGGAAGGTGGTCCCGCAGCGGGTGTGGGCCGTGCTGAAGGTGTCGACCTCGTCGGGGGTCAACGGTCGATCCGCCTCGTGCGCGCTGATCGCCTTGTGCTCGGCACCGTGGTAGGCGAAGACGCGCCGGATCTCGGCCATCATCCCGATCAGGGCGATGTAGGCGACGAACACCACCAGCCGGATCAGGCCCTCGACCGCGTTCGCCGCCAGGTCGCTCTCGACCGCCTGCTCGGCGAGCGTGGACAGGAAGAGCGGCAGCACGAAGAAGAGCCCGATCGCGAAGCCGATCGACACGATCATGGTGATCGCCATCGTCCCGCGCCCGATCTTGATGTCCTCGCCCTCGGCCGCGAGGGCCGCCGAGCGCATCAGCATCCGGGTGCCGAGCACCAGGGCCTCGTACAGCACCAGCACCCCGCGCAGCAGCGGCCAGCGCAGCCAGCGCCCCCCGGCCAGCACCCCCGGCAGCGGCTCGGACAGGGTCCGGATCTCGCCAGCCGGCATCCGCACGCTCATGGCGGCGGTAGTCCGGCCGCGCATCATGACGCCCTCGATCAGGGCCTGGCCGCCATAGAAGAAGTCGGGGATCCGGAAGCGAGGCCGGACGGCACCGCCCACCGCCTGGATCACGAACGGCCCCGTCGCCATCAGCAGCTCGGGGATCAGGAACAGGAGGTGGGGCGCCAGGCGTCCCCAGCGCCCGGTGGTCAGCGCAGCGCGCGGTCCATGCGGCGCTGGAATCGCTCCACCTGGCCGGCCGTGTCCACGATGTTCTGCGTGCCGGTGTAGAAGGGATGGCAATTTGCGCACACCTCGACGCGGATCGAGTCGACCGTCGAACCGACGGTGAAGGTCGTGCCGCAGGCACAGTGCACCTGGGCCTGATGGTACTTCGGATGGATCCCGGTCTTCATCGGACTAGCTCGCGGTCGGCACCACGCTGACGCGCTTCTTGGCGCGCGTGGCGTGCGAGAACTTCACGGTCCCGTCGCTGGTGGCGTACAGCGTGTAGTCGCGGCCGAGGCCCACGTTCGGGCCCGGGCTGAACGTCTCGCCCCGCTGCCGCACGATGATCGTGCCCGCAGACACCTGTTGGCCGTCGCCACGCTTCACGCCGAGGCGCTGGCCGATCGAATCGCGGCCGTTCTTGCTGCTGCTGCCTGCCTTCTTGTGTGCCATGCTCCCTGCGCTACTTTCCGGCCGCGGCCTTGGCGCTCGGACGAGCCCGGCGCGGCTTGGCTGGCGTGGTCTCGGCGGCCTCGGGCTCCGGCCGCGCCAGGATCGAGTCGATCCGCACCCGGGTCAGGTGCTGACGGTGGCCGGTGCGTCGTCGGTACTTCGCCTTCTGCTTGAACTTGAAGATCACCAGCTTGGGCCCCAGGTCTTCGCCGAGCACGGTGCCTCGCACGCTGGCGCCCGCGACGGTGGGGGTCCCGATGGTGACCTGTTCGCCGTCACCGATCATCAGCACCCGATCGAAGACGATGGGCGCGCCCGCAGCGACGGCCAGGCTGGCCACGCTCAGGGTGGTGCCGGCCTCGACCCGGTATTGCTTTCCGCCGCTGGTGACCACGGCGTACATCTGGGGCTCCGATCGATCAGGGGCGGGGCGGGCGTCGCGGCGCGCCTCGGCAGCGCGCACGCCGAACCGGCTGGCCGGTCACCCGCGGGACGGCGAGTCTACCGGGCGATCGGGGGGGTGTCAACGAACAGGAGGCGGGTTCGGGTGGTCGGTCCGGCAGACAGCGGGATGTCAAGCGCCCGGACCACGTCCTCGGGGCGGCCGGCGCCACTCGAATCGGTGCGCAGCACCAGGCGCAGCCGGGCCGTGTGCGCGGCCTCGTCCACCTCGATCACCTCCACGTCCTCGACCAACGGCCGCAGGTCGCGGCTGGCGACGTCGACCCGTCGTTCGCTCTCGCCGCGACGCCGGCGATCGGGGAGCGTCTCGGTCGCCAACAGGCGGACGATCGCGCCGCGCAGCGCGTCGCTGGTCAGCCCCGACTTGCCGCGGACCTCGACCTCATATTCGGCAGCGCGCAGCTGCGAGGCGGCGGACGGGAACCCGTGCCATACCTCGCGCGCGTCGACGATGGTCACCCCTTCAGGCAGCTGTGCCGCGGCCGCCTGGATCCGCTCGAGCGCCACCAGCTCGTCAAAGTATGCCTCCACCACCTCGGCACGCAGCGCGATCCCGGCCGGCGGACTGGCAGCAAAGGTGATCCGGACCCGCGGTCGCTTGGCGTTGGAGCGCGACAGCGGCAGCCCCGCGGCGGTGAAGGCATGCTCGAAGGCAGCCAGCAGGTCCGCCTGGCGCAGGAACAGGGCGGGAGCGGCGCGCGCGTAGAGCAGCTGCCAGCGCTGGCGGGGCTGATCGGGGAGGCGGGTGCTCATGTGGCTTGCCATGGTACTTGGCTTCGGCCGCCCCACCGATCCGGGTGGGGATGGGTGGCCTCACGGACTGGCGCGGCGCGCGTGCAGGCGGACCGATTCCAGGATCCCCATCCCGACCAGCAACGAGATCAGCGACGAGCCGCCGTAGGTCACGAACGGGAGCGGGATGCCGGTGACCGGCACCAGCCCGAGCGCCATCCCGACGTTGACGGCGACCTGGAAGAGGAGCAGGCAGGCGATCCCCGCCCCGATCAGGCTGCCCAGCGCGTCAGCGGCCCCCCACGCGATGGCCAGCACGCGCCAGATCAGGAGCGTGAACAGCCCGAGCAGCAGCAGCCCGCCCACCAGCCCCAGCTCGTGGGCCACGACTGCGAACACGAAGTCGGTGGATTGCACCGGCAGTAGCCCCAGGGGGCCATTCTGGCCCGTCGTCAGGCCCACGCCGACCAGGCCACCGGACCCGATCGCGTTCAGCGACTGGATCAGCTGGTAACAGGCGCCCAGCGGGTCGGCCCCCGGGTCGAGAAAGCAGAACAGGCGCTGCCGCTGATACGCCTGGAGCGAGGCGATGGCCAGCGGCGCGGCCAGCAGCCCACCACCGGTCAGGATCCCCATCCAGCCGATCCCGGCCCCGGCCATGAACAGCATCCCGACGGCGATTGCCACGAAGACCAGCCCGGTGCCCAGATCGGGCTGGAGCAGCACCATGCCCAGTGGCAGGCTCATCAGGGCCACGGCCCCCGCGATCGTCGATAGCCGGCCCACCCGCTCGCAGCGCGAGGCAAGGAAGGCGGCCAGGACCACCACCGTCAGCACCTTGCTCAACTCGCTGAACTGGAAATCCAGGCCGCCCAGGCTGACCGACAGCTGCGCACCATTGACGGCGCTGCCCGCCACCAGGTTCACGCCCAGCAGCGCCAGGACCGCGAGGTAGAGGGGCGTGGCGAAGGTGCCCAGCCAGTGATAGTCGACGCTGGCAGCGATGAAGAAGCCGATCAGGCCGATCGCGGCCCACAGCGCCAGGCGGACCGTCTGCGACGGGGCACCGGTGCCGCCCCCTCCGAAGTTGATCGAGTAGTTGACCGCCAGCCCGAAACCGATGAGCAGGACCAGGTACAGGAGCAGCTGCCCATCGAAGGCATGCCAGCGTCGGGCCCGCACGGCCTCGGCCAGGGTGGCGGTCGCGGCTCCCATCGTCAGTTGGCCGTCAGCAGCGAGAAGTTGTACGGATTGAGTCGCAGGTCCTGGTCCAGCTCGTACCACTGCTGCAGGAAGTACTTGACCACCTCGAGCGACACGTTGCCCTTGACCACGGCTGAGTAGGTGAAGGTGATGACGGCCAGCTCGGCATCGGTGGCGCCCTCCTCGCTCGGCAGATAGGCCACGAACCAGGAGTGGAACGGCAGCCCGCCCTGCGCGTTTGGCGTTCCGAATTGCGCGGTCCCGGTCTTTCCGGAGAGGGCCCCCGGCAGGTCCAGACGACGGATGTTGTAGGCGTGCCCCGAGGTGATCACCAGGCGTGCCCCGATCCGAATCAGCTCCAGGTGCGACGGATCGGCGGCGATCTCGCGAATCACCTCCGGCGGGTAGGTTCGGATCAGGTCGCCATCCGCGTCGGCCTCGCCGCGGACCAGCATCGGGCGCATGAGGTGCCCGCCGTTGGCCACGGCCGCATACGCGTTCAGCAGCTGGAGCGGGGTGACCGCGATCGCGTTCTGGCCGATGCCGGCCTGGGCCAGCTCCCCGCTGTACACGTCTTCGTGCCCAAGTGCTCGCGCCCAGGCGCGGCTGATGACCGTCCCGGCTGCCTCGCCCGGCAGATCAATCCCGCTGCGCTCACCAAATCCCAGCTCGTGGGCCCAGTGCTCCATGGCATCCACCCCGGACCCGAGGGCCATCTGGTAGAAGAAGGTGTCGGAGCTGATTGCAAACGCATTCCGGATGTCCAGGGGCCCGAACCCGCGGTGGTTCCAGTCGTACAGGCACTGGCCGGCCGGGGCGCCCGGGATCTGGAAGCACCCGTACGTGGGCCAGCGCTGCGTTGGGGTGGTCACGCCTTCCTCGAGGGCGGCGAGGGCCGTCACCAGCTTGAAGGTCGAACCGGGTGGATAGATGTCGGCGATGGCGTGGTTGCGCAGCGGCCGGGTCGGATCGTCGAGATAGGCGGCGAAGTCCGCCTGGCTGATGCCGGTGGCGAACTTGTTGCTGTCGTAGCCCGGCATCGAGACCATGGCCAGGATTTCACCGGTCTGCGGGTTCATGACGATCGTGACGCCCTGCTCGACGCCGGCCGCTTCCAGCCCCCAGCGCAGCGATTCGGTCGCGACGCGCTGCATCCGCGCGTCGATGGTCAGGACCAGGTTCCGGCCTGGTACCGGCTGGGACAGCGTGCGCAGCACCCGGCCGGGACTGCCATCGGGGTTGCGCTCCACGAGCTGACCGCCGTAGGTCCCGCGCAGCTCGTCCTCGAACGAGGCCTCGATCCCCGCCTTGCCCACCTCGTCGTCGATGAGGTAGCCGAGCTCGGCGCGAGCACGCAGCTCGTCCGCGGAGATCGGCCCGGTGTAGCCCAGCACGCCCGACAGCAGCAGGCCATCCGGCCGGCCGTCCTCGCCGAGATAGCGACGCATGGGGTCGACCGCCACCACCACGCCGGGCAGGGTGGGAGCCGCCTCCGCCAACAACAGCGCCGCGCGCTGGTCCACGTCGCGCACGAGGGTGACGAGGTCGTGAGGCGAGCCGTGGTAGCCGTCGAGCCGGGCGCGCAGCGTGTCGTACCGCGCGCCGGTGACCTCCGCGACTCGCCGCAGCTCCAGGCTCACCCGCGAGGCCTCGGCCGGCAGGTCCGCCGGCCTGACCTGCACCACCCACGCCGGCACGTTGATGATCAGCGGACGCCCTTCCCGATCGAAGACCAGTCCGCGGGGTGCCACGATCGCGATCTCCGCGGTGCGGGCGGCATCGGCCCGCGCCGCGTACGACGCCCCCTCGGCCACCTGGAGCTGGACCAGGCGCCCGGCCAGGGTCCCGAACACGATCGCGACCGCCACGCCGAAGGCGACGTACCGCGCCTTCGAGCGCGGCGCTTCCAGTCGTCCCTCGTTCAGGTCAACCAATTGGTCACCATGCCCTGCGCCGATCGGGGCCGAAGCGACGCACCATCGCGCTGATCGGCGCCAGCGCCAGCAGGCTGAGGGTCCCATTCAGGAGCGCCGCCGCGACAAGCACCCCGCCGAGGTCGCCACTCGGCGTCGGATCGCCGACGATGCCCCGGGTGAGCAGGATCGCGCCATCCGCGACGAAGGAGCCGATCAGCGCCACTGTCGCAACGCGCGCCCATCTCGGTCGGGGGACGAGCCGAGCCAGCAGGCTCGCGGTCCCGACCACCAGCAGCAGGCCGAGCGGGATGGCACCGGCCGGTTCGCGAACCAGCAGGTTTGCGGTCAGCCCGCTGGCAAATGCCCAGGCCAGGCTGGCCTCGGTGCCTGCGAAGGCGGTGACGAGCACGGCGCCGACCAGGACGAGGTTGGGATGGACCCCGGCAACGGTCACCGACGGGCTGACCACGGCGTGCAGCAGGCCGACGCCCACGGCGAGCAGCAGACCGACGAGGCTGATTGACGTCACCTGGGAATCGCATCCTGCTTGTATGACAAATGCCGGTCGCGCGGCGGGCGCTGGCCGCCAGTATACGTCCAGCGTCTCGGCCCCCCGTAAGCGTGAAATCGCGGCGCCGGGCCCGTGCTTCACGTGAAACATGGCGGCGCGCCCGGAGTCCATCGGTAAGCCGGGCGTAAGACATCGGTAATCGGCCCACCTGTTAGAATGAGGTGCCCATCTGAACTCGCAGTGGAGTGTTCGTGGTCCGGGTCACGGCCTGCACCAACCAGAAGGGCGGCGTCGGCAAGACGACGACCGTGGTGAACCTGGCGGCCTACCTGGCCCTCTCCGGCACCTCGACGCTCGTCATCGACCTCGATCCGCAGGGGAATGCCACCAGCGGCCTTGGAATCGACCGACGGACGCTCAGGCGGTCCATCTACGACGCGTTGATCAACCGCGAACCGATGCGCGACCTGGTCATGCCGACGGCGGTGGACGGCCTTGAGATCGTGCCCTCTGCACCCGCCCTGGCCGGCGCAGAGGTGGAGATGGTCGGGCTGCCTTCACGCGAGCGTCGGCTGTCGGCCAGCCTGGCGGAGCTGGACGGGCGCTATGAGCGGGTCCTCATCGACTGCCCGCCCTCGCTGGGCCTGCTCACGATCAACGCGCTGACCGCTGCGGACGGGGTCCTGATCCCAATCCAGACCGAGTACTACGCCCTGGAGGGCCTTGGACAACTGGTGAACACGATTCGGCTGATCCGGAACAGTCTCAACCCGCGCCTCGAGATCGACGGCGTGCTGCTGACCATGGTCGACCGCCGCACCAACCTGTCCGGGCAGGTGGCGGCCGAAGTTCGCAGGCACATGCAGGGGGCGGTGTACGACACCGTGGTTCCGCGCAGCGTGCGGCTTTCAGAGGCGCCGAGCCATGGGCTTCCGATCGCGTTGTACGACCCGGCGTCGCGCGGCGCGAAGGCGTATGCCGGCCTCGCGGCCGAGGTCACCCGGCGTGGCTAGGCCGTTCGGACTGGGGCGCGGCCTCGACGCGCTCATTCCCCCGGTCGAAGACGACGGATCGGTGAGCCGGATCCCCATCGATCGGATCGGGCGCAACCCCAGCCAGCCGCGCGCCAGCTTCGACGATGACCAGCTGGCCGAGCTCGCCGCCTCGATCCGGACCCACGGCATCCTGCAGCCGATCGTGGTCCGCGCCAGCCTCGACGGTCGCTACGAGCTGATCGCGGGCGAACGGCGCCTGCGGGCCGCTCGCCTGGCCGGGCTGACCGAGATCCCAGCGGTGGTGCGCGATTCTGCCGACGGTGAGCAGCTGGAGCTGGCACTCGTCGAGAACCTGCAACGCGCCGACCTCAACCCGATGGAGGCGGCAAACGCGTATCGGGCCCTGGTCGACCGCTTCGGCCTGACCCACGCCGACGTCGCCGATCAGGTCGGCAAGTCGCGGGTGGCGGTCAGCAACAGCCTGCGCCTGCTGGACCTGGCGCCCGAGACCAGGCAGGCGATCTCGGAGGTGCGGATCAGCGAGGGGCACGGCCGTGCGCTGGCTGCCCTGACCATCGACGAGGTCCAGCGCGCGGTGCTGGAGATCGTGATCGAGCGCGGACTCTCGGTGCGCCAGACCGAGGAGCTGGTGCGGCGTCGACGCCCGCAGCGACCGCGGATCGGCCTGCTGATCGCGCCCGAGCTGGCCGAGGTCGAGGAACGCCTGCGTCGCATGCTGTCGACGAGAGTCGGCGTGGCCCGGACGCGGCACGGGGGACGCCTGGTCATCGAATTCGGATCCAACGAGGAGCTGGAGCGGCTGCTGGCGATCATCGAGCGGGGCACTGCCGCCGAGGTCGAGGAGGCGTACCGATGAGCGCCGAGCCGGCCCAGCGATCCCGCCGCCGCAAGGCGGTCGCCGAATACACCGCCGCCACGATCCAGGTCCTCGAGGGCCTGGAGGCGGTCAGAAAGCGCCCGAGCATGTACATCGGTTCCACCGACGCGCGCGGCCTGCACCAGCTGGTCTGGGAGGTGGTCGACAACAGCATCGACGAAGCGATGGCCAACGTCGCCACCCGGATCGAGATCACGCTGCATGCCGACGGGAGCGTCGAGGTGGTTGACGACGGACGCGGCATCCCGGTGGGGCGCCACTCCTCCGGCAAGGACGCGCTCGAGGTGGTGCATACCGTGCTCCACGCGGGAGGCAAGTTCGGCGGCGGCGGATACAAGGTCTCCGGAGGCCTGCACGGCGTTGGGGTGAGCGTGGTCAATGCGCTCTCGGAGCGCCTGGCGGTGGAGGTCCTGCGCGACGGCAAGCGCTGGACCCAGGAGTACAGCCGCGGCGCACCCCGCGGCCCGGTGCGCCAATCGGGCGGCACGGCGGAGGCCAATCGCGGCCTGAAACCGGCCTGGAAGCGGGCGCACGGCACGCGCACCAGCTTTCGGCCCGACCCGCAGATGTTCGAAACGCTCGAGTTCTCGTGGGAGCTGATCGCCACCCGGCTGCGTGAATCGGCCTATCTCAACCGCGGGCTGTGGATCTGCCTGCGGGATGAGGCGGCCGACCGCGAGAAGAACTTCTACTTCGAAGGCGGCGTGACCTCGTTCGTGCGGCACCTGAATCGCCGGCGCGAGGTCCTCAACCCGCGCCCGATCTACGTTGGCAAGGTGGTGGACTCGACCAGCGTCGAGGTCGCCCTGCAGTACAACGACGGGTTCGCCGAGAACGTCCTCGCCTTCGCGAACAACATCCACACCGTGGACGGCGGCACGCACGTCACCGGCTTCCGTGCGGCGCTCACCGGATCGCTCAATGACTGGGAACGCAAGGCCGGAGTGCTGGCCGATCGGGACGCAAACCTCTCCGGCGACGACGTGCGCGAGGGATTGACGGCGGTGATCAGCGTCAAGCTCACCGACCCGCAGTTCGAGGGCCAGACCAAGGCCAAGCTCGGCAACGCCGACGTCAAGGGCATCGTCCAGGCCGTGCTGACGGACGGCATCGCCCAGCACCTGGAGGAGAACCCCGCCGACGGGCGTCGGATCATCGACAAGAGCCTGACCGCGGCACGCGCCCGCGAGGCCGCCCGCAAGGCGCGCGACCTGGTCATCCGCAAGGGGGCTCTGGACGGGATGGCACTCCCCGGCAAGCTGGCGGACTGCCAGGAGCGCGACCCGGCGCGCTCGGAGCTGTACATCGTCGAGGGCGACTCCGCCGGTGGCTCGGCCAAACAGGGGCGCGACCGGCGCACCCAGGCCGTCCTGCCGCTGCGCGGCAAGCTGCTGAACGTGGAGAAGGCCCGGCTCGACAAGATCCTGTCCAGCGAGAACGTGCGGCCCCTGATCATCGCCCTCGGCGCGGGCATCGGCGAGCAGTTCGACATCGCCAAGCTGCGTTACCACCGCATCTGCCTGCTCTCCGATGCCGACGTGGACGGGGCGCACATCACCACCCTGTTGCTCACCTTCTTCTTCCGCCACATGCCACTCGTCATCGAGCATGGCTACCTGTACCTGTGCCAGCCGCCCCTGTATCGGGTCAGCACGGGCAAGGCCACGCGCTATGCGAAGGACGAGAAGGAGCGGGAGCGGGCGATCAAGGAGCTGTCGCGCGAGGGGCGCACCAAGAACATCTCGGTCCAGCGCTTCAAGGGCCTGGGGGAGATGAATGCCGACCAGCTCTGGGACACCACCATGAACCCTGACACCCGGACCCTGCTGCAGGTGTCGGTCAGGGACGGCGCCGAAGCGGACGAGATCTTCAGCATGCTGATGGGCGAGCGCGTCGAGCCGCGTCGCGACTTCATCCGCGGCGAGGCTCGCAAGGTCCGCAACCTGGACTTCTGAACGAGGCAAAGGGGACCGCATGCCCAGCCGACATGTCGCCGATATCCGCCAGGTGCAGGCCAAGACCGGTCGTCCGGTCGAGGAATGGTGCGAGGTGCTGGAGGCCAACGGGGTGGGAGATCGACGGGACGCGGTCAACTTCCTGCGCGACGGCTACGGGGTGAGCCACGCGTTCGCCCTGGCGATTGCCGATCACTGCCTGCGCCGCTCGCGGGATGACGACACCTGGGACGCGGGGGACGAGCGCTGGTGAGTGAGCGCTCCGCGACGCCCCCGCTCGGGTCGAGCCGCGCCATCACCGGCGGGGACGGCCGGCGCTATGCGTTTGCCGACCACAACTGCTTCGCCTGCGGCGCAAGCAATCCCCACGGGATGCGGCTGCACATCGAGCTCGGCGAGGGGAGCGCGACGACCAGCTGGACCCCGGGCCGCGACGACGTCGGCTGGGAGGACAAGGTCCACGGCGGGCTGTTGACCACCCTGCTCGACGAGGTGATGGCCTGGGCTCCCTCGTCCTTCGACTCGTGGGCGGTCACCGCGGAGATGACCGTCCGGTTCCGGAGGCCCGCCAACCCGGGCGAGACGCTCACCGCCCGCGGCTGGGTCACCGATCGTCGGCGGCGGATCTACCAGGTCCGGGGCGAGGTGCTGGGCAGCGACGGCCGACTCGTGGCCGAGGCTCACGGCCGCTTCCTGGGCGCGTCTCCGACCCAGAAGGCAGCCCTCAAGCAGCGCTACGGGATGCCGGCGTCGGCGTCGCGCGGCGGCGGGGAGTAGACGATGGACGAGATCCGCACCACGGGCGTGCGCCCGGTGGCGATCGAGGATGAGATGCGCTCGTCCTACATCGACTACGCCATGAGCGTCATCGTGGCGCGGGCCCTGCCCGATGTCCGCGACGGGCTCAAGCCGGTGCACCGCCGGATCCTGTACACGATGCACGAGATGGGCCTGCGCTCAACCTCGGCCTATCGCAAGTGCGCCGGCGTGGTGGGCGAGGCGCTGGCCAAGTTCCACCCCCATGGCGACGTGGCGCTGTACGACGCCCTGGTGCGGCTGGCCCAGGACTTCTCGCTGCGCTATCCGCTCGTCGACGGGCAGGGCAACTTCGGCTCGATCGACGGCGATCCGGCGGCGGCGTATCGCTATACCGAAGCGCGCCTGACCGCGATCAGTGACGAGATGCTGGCCGATATCGAGAAGGAGACGGTTGACTTCGTCGACAACTTCGACGGCCGGCTGCGCGAGCCCACCGTCCTGCCGGCGCGCCTGCCGAACCTGCTCATCAACGGCAGCTCCGGGATCGCCGTCGGGATGGCCACCAACATCCCGCCCCACAGCCTCACCGAGATCTGCGACGCCGTCATCGCGCTGATCGACAACCCGGAGATGACGTCGGACGAGCTGTGCGGAATCGTCACCGGGCCCGATTTCCCGACCGGTGGCACCATCTTCCGCTTCGAGGACCAGCGCAACCCGTTCACCGGGGAGAAGGAGCGCGTCGACGTCATCCGGCACCTGTACGCCACCGGGCGGGGTCGGGTCGTGATCCGGGGCCAGGTCGCCTTCGAGGAGATCCGCGCCGGGCGGATGGCGGTGGTCGTCACCGAGCTCCCGTACCAGGTCAACAAGACCACCCTGATCGAGAAGATGGCCGAGCTGGTCAGCACGCGTCGGATGACGGATGTCAGCGACATTCGCGACGAAAGCGACAGGACGGGCATGCGGATCGTGGTCGAGGTCAAGCGCGACGGCTCGCCCCACACGGTCATGCAGCAGCTCTTCAAGCACACCGCGCTGCAGACCACCTTCAGCGCCAACATGCTGGCCCTGGTCGACGGGCAGCCCCAGACGCTGGGCCTGAAGCGAATGCTGGAGCACTACATCAGCTACCGGCGCGAGGTGTTGCGGCGACGGACCGAGTTCGACCTGGCGCGCGCCCGGGAGCGGGCCCACATCCTGGAGGGCTTGAAGGTCGCGCTCGACCACCTCGACGAGGTGATCGCCACCATCCGCGCCTCCGCCGACAGCGACGCGGCGCGCACCGCGCTGATGACCCGCTTCGGACTCTCCGAGGTCCAGGCCAACGCCATCCTCGAGATGCAGCTGCGCCGGCTGGCGGCCCTGGAACGTCGCAAGATCGAGGAGGAGTACGAGAGCACCATCCGCCTCATCGCCGAGCTGGAGGACCTGCTCGCCAACCCGCGCAAGGTGATGCAGGCGATCAAGGACGAGCTGGCCGAGCTGCGGCGTCGCTACGGCGACGATCGCAAGACTCGGATCCAGGCCGATGCCAACCGCGAGCTGACCGCGGAGGACCTGGTGGCCGCGGAGGACGTGGTCGTGACCCTCAGCCAGCGCGGCTACATCAAGCGCCAGCAGATCGCGACCTTCCGCCTGCAGCGCCGCGGGGGCAAGGGCAAGCTGGCGATGATCACCCGTGAGGAGGATGCCGTCCGCCACCTGCTGGTGGCCAACACCCACGACAACATCCTGTTCTTCACCAATCGCGGCCGGGTGTTCATCACCCGGGTGCACACCCTGCCCGAGGCGAGCCGCCAGGCCAAGGGGCTCCCGATCATCAACCTGCCCGGGGTGCAGGTCGACAGCGGGGAGTACGTGAGCGCGATCATCAGCCTGCCCCGCTTCGAGCCCGACCACTACATGGCGATGGCCACCCGGGGTGGCATGATCAAGAAGACCTCGCTGGCCGAGTACGCCAAGATCAGGTCCAACGGCCTGATCGCGATCAGCCTGGTCGACGGCGACGAGCTGCGCTGGGTGGGGCTGACCGACGGTGCCAGCGACATCATCCTGGCCACGCGCAAGGGCCAGGCGGCGCGCTTCCACGAATCGGAGGTCCGGCCCCTGGGGCGCGATACCCGCGGCGTGGCCGGCATCCGGCTGCGCGCCGGCGACGAGGTGATCGGGATGGAGGTCGTCCGGCCGGGGCAGGAGCTGCTGGTCGTCACCGAGCAGGGCTATGGCAAGCGCACCGTGTTCGACGAGTTCCCGGTCAAGCATCGGGCCACCGGCGGCGTGATCGCGAACTCCCTGAACCGCGAGACCGGCGACGTGGCCGCGGTCCGGATGGTGGGCCGCGATGACGAAGAGGTCATGCTCATCACCGAGGAAGGCACAATCCTGCGCACCGAGGTGAGCAGCGTGAACCGCTACCGCCGCGCGTCGCGCGGGGTGACGGTCATGAAGCCGGCCGAGGGCGACCGAATCGTGAGCATCGCCGTCTTCATCGACGACCGGCCACCCGCGCCGGACGACGAGACCGACGAGTAGAATCGGGTTCGACGGCCTTCGAGCAGGAGCCTCCGTGTACGCCGACGAGTTCAGCATCTACGCCGGCAACGCCAATCGGCCGCTGGCACAGAAGATCTGCCGCTACCTGCGCGCCCACCTCGGCGAGGTGGAGGTGTTCCAGTTCGCGAACGAGAACATCTTCGTGCGGGTGTTGGAGAACGTCCGGGAACAGGACGTCTTCCTGCTGCAGCCCACCTGCCGCCCAGTGAACCAGTCGATCATGGAGCTGCTGATCATGATCGACGCCTTCAAGCGGGCGAGCGCCGGCCGGATCACGGCGGTGATGCCGTACTACGCCTACGGCCGCTCCGACAAGAAGGACCAGCCCCGGGTCCCCATCACCGCGCGCCTGATCGCCGACATGCTGACCGTGGCCGGCGCGGATCGGGTCCTGACCATGGACCTGCACCAGGGCCAGATCCAGGGCTTCTTCTCGATCCCGGTCGACGAGCTGACCGCGGTCAACCTGCTGAGCCGGTACATCCGCGACAAGGCGCTCCGCGACATGGTGGTGGTCAGCGAGCTGGGGTTCGCCAAGAAGGCGCGCAACTTCGCCGAGATCCTGCAGGCGCCGTTGGCCATCGTGGAGAAGCGCCGCCTGGGGAACCAGGACAAGACCGAGCTGATGAACATCATCGGCGAGGTGGCCGGCCGGACGGCGGTGATCATCGACGATGAGATCGACACCGCGGGCTCGCTGATGGAGGCGGTCAACGCCCTCGTCGCAGAGGGGGCGACCGAGATCTACTCGTGCGCGACCCACGGCGTCTTCTCCGCGGCGGCGCTGGAGCAGATCGCCGACAGCCCGCTCAAGGAGGTGATCGTCACCGATACGATCCCGCTGCCGGCCGATCAGCCGACCGACAAGGTCACCACCCTGTCCGTGGCGCCGCTCTTCGGTGAAGCCATCCGGCGCATCCATCGCGGCGAGAGCGTGGGCGCGCTCTTCTCGTCGGAGGTGCAGCTGGTCGAGGAGATGACCTTCTGGGACACCCGGGCCGACGAGGACGAGGCCGCTCCGGTCGCCGTCGAGAGCTGAACCGGCCCCGGACCCCGATCTGGAGGCCCGCGCTCAGACCGATATACTCGGTGCTCCAATGTTGAAGTTCCTCTCCCGGATCGGGGATTCGAACGAGCGGGAGGTCCGCCGCCTCGACCCGATCGTCGCGCACATCAACGCGCTCGAGCCCGAGACCCAAGCGCTCTCAGACGCGGGGTTGCGGGCGCGCACGGTGGACCTGCGTGCCCGCCTGCACGACGCGCTCGGCGACCTGCTGATCCCGATCGAACAGCGTGAGCTGACGGCCGAGGAGGCCAGCTCGTCCGAGCTGACCGTGTCGGATCCGGTGCGCCTACGCGAGGAGCGCAAGGAGCAGCACCGACGCGAGCGCAAGGTCATCGACGCCGCGCTCGACGAGGTGCTGCCCGAGGCCTTTGCCGCCGTCCGGGAGGCGATGCGCCGGGCGCTCGGCAAGCGCCACTACGACGTCCAGCTGATGGGCGGGATGGTGCTGCACCAGGGGGCCATCGCCGAGATGAAGACCGGCGAGGGCAAGACCTTCGTCGCGCCGCTGGCCGCGTATCTCAATGCCCTGATCGGTCGGGGCGTGCACGTCGTGACGGTCAACGACTACCTCGCCAAGCGCGACGCGCAGTGGATCGGGCAGGTCTTCTGGGGGCTGGGGATGTCGGTCGGCAGCATCCAGCACGAGAGCGCGTTCCTGTTCGATCCGGAGTATCCCCAGACCGATGAGCGGCTGCGCAATCTGCGCCCGGTCACGCGCGCCGAGGCGTACGCGGCCGATGTGACGTATGGAACGAACAACGAGTTCGGGTTTGACTACCTGCGCGACAACCTGGTCACCTCGCTCGCCAGCCGCGTCCAGCGCGCGCACTTCTTCGCGGTGGTCGACGAGGTCGACAACATCCTGATCGACGAGGCGCGGACCCCGCTGATCATCTCCGGCGCAGCGGAGGACATGGCCGACAAGTACGTGCGCTTCGCGCGGCTGGTCCCCCGGCTGAAGGCCGAGGAGGACTACATCATCGACGAGAAGTTCAAGCAGGTGGCGATCACCGAGGCCGGCACCGACAAGATGGAGCGCTGGCTGGGCGTCGACAACCTGTTCGACAACGACTTCAGCATGGCCCGCCACCTGGAACAGGCGCTCAAGGCCGAGGCGCTGTACCGGCGCGACCGTGAGTACGTGGTCAAGGACGGCGAGGTGATCATCGTCGATGAGTTCACCGGCCGGCTGATGCCCGGCCGCCGCTGGAGCGAGGGCTTGCACCAGGCGGTGGAGGCCAAGGAGGGGGTCAAGATCCAGAGCGAGTCGCGGACGCTGGCCACCATCACCTTCCAGAACTACTTCCGGATGTACGACAAGCTGTCGGGGATGACCGGGACCGCCGAGACCGAGGCGGAGGAGTTCAGCAAGATCTACGAGCTCGAGGTGCTGGCCATCCCCACCAACCGGCCGATGGTGCGGGACGACTTCGCCGACCTGGTGTACGCCACCCAGACGGGCAAGTGGAAGGCGGTCACCGACGAGATCGCCGAGGAGCACGAGCGGGGTCGCCCGGTCCTGGTCGGTACCATCAGCGTCGAGGTCAGCGAGATGCTGGGCGAGATGCTGACCCGGCGCGGGATCAAGCACAGCGTGCTCAACGCCAAGTTCCACGAGCGCGAGGCGGAGATCGTGGCCCAGGCCGGGCGGAGTGGTGCGGTCACGATCGCGACCAACATGGCTGGCCGCGGCACCGACATCCTGCTCGGCGGCAACCCGGAGATGCTCGCCGCCGAGATCCTGCACCGCGGGGGACTCACCGTCCTGGAGGCGACGCCCGAGCAGTACGCCGCGGCCCTGGCCGAGGCGGACCAGCAGTGCGCGGCCGACCGCGAGAAGGTGCTGGAGGCCGGTGGCCTGCACATCGTCGGCACCGAGCGACACGAGGCGCGCCGCATCGACAACCAGCTGCGTGGGCGCTCCGGGCGCCAGGGCGACCCGGGCAGCAGCCGGTTCTACCTGTCGCTCGAGGACGACCTGATGCGCCGCTTCGCGAACGATCGGGTCAAGTCGATCATGGCCCGGCTCGGCTTCACCGACGACGTCGCCCTCGAGTCGGGGATGGTCAGCCGCACGATCGAGGGGGCGCAGAGCCGGGTGGAGGGCTACAACTTCGACACCCGCAAGCACGTCGTCCAGTTCGACGACGTCATCAACCGCCAGCGCGAGACGATCTATCACGAGCGCGAGCGGATCCTGCGCTCGGCGGACCTGCACTCCACGATCGAGGACATGCTGGAGGCCGAGACCCGCCAGATGGTCGCCGAGCAGACCGCCGCCGAGTACCCCAGCGAGTGGAGCCGGGACGGGCTGCGCACCCGCCTGACCGGCATGGCGCCGCAGATCGATCCCGCTCGCCTCGCCACGCTCGACACGGACAACGACGCCGCCCTGCTGACCGACGCCGCGGTCGAGGCGGTCCTCGACGCCTATGCCCGCAAGCGGGCCGAGCTTGGAGACGAGGCTGCCGGCGCCCTGGAACGGATCGTCCTGCTGCGCGTCATCGACTCGCTGTGGGTCGAGCACCTCACCGCCGTCGACGACATGCGGCGCGCCATCGGTCTGCGGGCGTACGCCCAGCGGGACCCGCTCAACGAGTTCAAGGGCGAGGCCTACCGCATGTTCGACGAGCTGAAGGTCACGATCCGACACGACGTGACCCACACGGTCTTCCGGGTGACGCTCGTCCGCGAACCGGCCGTGGCCCCCACCCGGATGACCGAGAGCCGCCCGGGGGTGGCAGCGCTCAGCGGAGCCGGATCGGGCGTTGGCGGGGCGGCCGCCAGCGCGGTCGCGGCGGCCGGATCGCGGGGGGATCGGCAGCCGGCCAAGGCGGGACCCAAGCTCGGTCGCAATGACCCGTGCTGGTGCGGATCGGGCAAGAAGTTCAAGCGCTGCCACGGCGCGTGACGGGGGCATCCGGGAGGCAATCTTGGGGGTTGGCGAACGGCGATCCAGCGACTACCATGGGATCTCGATCGCGAGGCACGGTGACCTCGCGGTCTTGTGCAAGTGGAGAGCTACGTGAAGCAGCTGACCACCCCTGGCCGGCCCGTTCGCCCGGCCCCCGATGCAGCCTCGCTGCCGCTGGTCACCCGCTTCCGAGACCCACAGCTCCCCTACGAAGACCTCATCCAGTGCGAGCGCGACTGCATGCGCTGCACGTACGCCATGACCCTCGACTGCGACGGGAACTGTGGCTCCTGCCCGCGCCAGGCCTATTGCCCCTGCGTGAACCCGGCCCGGGTCCGGGGCAAGGCCATCCGGCTGACCGAGATGGAGCTTCCAATGGTGTCGAGCGTTGGACACAATTAGGGACGAGGCGCGCCGCCTGGCGCGCCTGCTGGCCGACACGGCGGTGCGGCTTTGACTTGCCCGCGAAGGAGTCCGAGCTCGCCGGCCTGACCGGGCGCTCAGCCGATCCGAACCTGTGGGATGACCCGGCCGCGGCCCAGGCGCTGCTGCGCCGCGCCGAGGAGCTGCGCGATGAGATCGGCGCCTGGCGTGCGCTCCAGGCCCGCGCGCTGGGCCTGGCCGATCTCGCGGAGCTGGCCGGCGAAGAGGACGACGGCGGCGAGGCGATGCGACCCGATCTCGAGCGCGACCTCGCCGCGCTGGCCGCCGACTGGACCCGGATGGAGTCCCGGCTCCTCCTCTCCGAGCCGTACGACGCCCACTCGGCGATCGTGTCCGTGCACGCCGGGGCGGGGGGGACCGAGAGCCAGGACTGGGCCGAGATGCTGCTCCGCATGTACCTGCGCTGGGGCGAGCGCAATCGCTTCAGGACGGAGATCCTCGACGCAACTGAGGGCGAGGAGGCCGGCCTGAAGTCGGTCACCTTCGCGGTCGACGGCCGCTGGGCCTACGGGCGGCTGCGCAGCGAGCGGGGCGTCCACCGCCTGGTCCGGATCAGCCCGTTCGATTCCCAGAAGCGGCGCCACACCAGCTTCGCACTGGTGGAGGTCATGCCCGAGGTCGCCGATGAGGTGAGCCTCCAGCTGGACGAGCGCGACCTGAAGGTCGACACCTACCGTTCGTCGGGGGCGGGCGGGCAGCACGTCAACAAGACCGATTCCGCGGTCCGCATCACGCACCTCCCCACCGGGATCGTGGTGACCTGCCAGAACGAGCGCAGCCAGGCCCAGAACAAGGAGCGGGCCATGGCGGTCCTGCGCGCCCGCCTGGTCGAGCGCCGCGAGGAGGAGCGCGAGACGGAGCGGGCTCGGTTGCGGGGGGTGCACGTGGAGGCAGGCTGGGGCAACCAGATCCGCAGCTACGTGCTGCAGCCCTACACCATGGTCAAGGACCTGCGCTCCGGGGTGGAGACCTCGAACCCGACGGCGGTCCTCGACGGAGACCTCGATGCCTTCATGGAGGGGTACCTGCGCTGGCGGGTCGGCGACGAGGGAGTCGCATGACGCAGGCCGCGGCCGCAGCCCCGTCTGGCTCGCCGCCGGGGCGCCCGGTGATCGAGATGGTCGACCTGGGGATGACCTATCCCAACGGCAAGGTCGCGCTCAGCGACGTCACGGTCCGCATCCCGGCCGGCGACTTCGTCTTCCTGGTGGGCCCGTCGGGGGCCGGTAAGAGCACCTTCATCCGCCTGGTGG
>Ga0209341_10001647_pt1 | contig 21941 bp, 23 predicted proteins | sample RifCSP13_2_FD_184020 | JGI IMG/M metagenome (GOLD analysis project Ga0209341, IMG submission 184020) | Soil microbial communities from Rifle, Colorado - Rifle CSP2_sed 13_2 (SPAdes) (version 2) | ecosystem: Environmental > Terrestrial > Deep subsurface > Rock core/Sediment | place: Rifle... | reverse complement strand
CGCAGACTTAGACCAATCGTCGGGGTTCACATGGGTAGTCCGTTCGGGCTATGGTTCTCTACTCCGATTCACGAGTCCTGGACCCCTCCGGAGGATTCGTATTGCGGCCCCTACAGCCGAGGCGTGTGGCGCGAACGGCGGCCGTCGCACTCGCGGCGACGGTCGCGTTCTCGCTCGCCCCCGCCCCGCCGGTCCAGGGGTCGGTCCAGAGCCCGCAGACCCGCGGCCGCCAGACCCGGTCCTGGCAGCTCGCGCCCGGGCTGGTGCTCAAGCGGGTCCAGTACTCCGACGGCCCCGTCGAGGTGAGGGCGCTGATCGTCAACCCGCGAAAGGTCTCTGCGAGCAAGGATCCATCGCGCGCGCTGACGATCGAACCCGCGCTCGCATCCCTGGCGTTCCCCGGTTGGGAGAAGATGAGCAGGATCGGGTACCGGGAGGGCGCGATCGCCGCGGTGAACGGGGACTTCTCGGTGAGCGGACGTCCGATCCATCCGACCGCGGCCGACGCGGACCTCCAGACCGCCGGCCTGAGGAGCGGGGTCGGCTTCGGCGTGTCGATGAACGAGAAGCGTGCTTTCGCGCGGAGGCCCCAGGCCAAGGTGACCGCTCGCATCCGCAAGCTGGAGCGCACGTGGTCGATCGCCCACTGGAACAGCGGCGAGCCGAGGACCCGGCAGATCGCCGGCTACACGCAGGTGGGCGGGAGCCGCGAGCAGGCGCCGAACGACGCGTGCGCCGCGAGGCTCCTCCCCGTCGAGGGCAGGGTCTGGAGCGACGCCCAGAAGACGGGCATCTCGCGACTCTACAAGGTAGATGCGCAGCCGGAGCCTTGCCCGTTCGACCCGATCGCTACCGGCTCGGATCCCGGTGCGGTCGTGCTCGCCGCTGACAGGGGTGGCGCGAGGGCCGAGCAGATAAAGAAGCTCGATCGCCACGATCGGGTGCGGATCACCTGGAGCCTTGGCTGGAACGGGGTGGGAGATGCGATCGGCGGCATGCCGCAGCTGCTCGAGGCCGGTGAGGTCGTGGCGCCGTCCAGTTGCGACTCCTACTTCTGCGGCCGCAACCCCCGGACCGGTGCCGGCGTCAACAGGGAGTGCGTCACCGGCGATCCGGGCTGCCGCCTGTACATCCTGACCGTCGACGGACGCCAGAGCGGGTGGTCGGTGGGCATGCGCCTGGACGAGTTCGCTCGCGAGTTCAAGAAGCTCGGCGCCACATGGGCCGTGAACTTCGACGGAGGCGGCTCGACCTCGATGTGGGTGAGGCAGAGGAAGCCCGCCTATTGCGAGAGACGGGCCAATCACGGGTGCCTGGTGAGCAGGCCCTCCGACGCAGCAGGGGAGCGCAGCGTGGAGAACGCCCTGCTCGTCCTTCCCGGTGTGGATTCCAACGCGCCCGCCGTGAAGGGAACGAGGACCTCGAGCAGGCTCGCCTCGAGGCCTACCCGCCTCGTGCCGGGCGAGGAGGATCCGGACACGGAGCAGCTGATCCTGGCCGATCCCGCGTCAACCGGGGGGCTGCTCGACGCGATCGCCGTGGGGGCCTTCGGTCGCGCGAACCTGGGTCCGGAGCTGTCCTCGGCGCTCGGCGCCTACAGAACGGCGATCGCCGGACCGAAAGACTAGGGCATGAAGCGCCGTCCCCCCCTCTTCGTCGCTCTCTCGGTCGCCGTCGGGGCGCTCTTCGGAGCCGTCCGTCCGACGGCTGAGAGCGCCGCGCAGCAGATCCCGCTCGAACCCTCCGCCTCCGCGGCTCCGGGCCTCTCGCGGGCGAGCTCCTCTCCGGAGCCCGGTCTTCCCTCGCGCCCCGGGAGATCCTCGGAGGGGAAGGCCGAGGTGCTCGTAGCGGCCGCCGGCGACGTCGCCTGCGACCCGAGCGATCCCTCCTTCGAGGGAGGCAAGGGAAGGGGCAGGTACTGCCGGCAGCTCGCGACGGCCAAGGCGATATCGCGCGCCGGGGCCGAGGCGGTGTTCGTGCTGGGCGACACCCAGTACGACGACGCCACGTTGGGCAAGTTCCGGCGCTCGTACGACAAGAGCTGGGGGCGACTCAAAGGCATCACCTACCCGGCGGTCGGCAACCACGAGTACTACACGAACGTCGCGGCCGGCTACTTCGACTACTTCGGGCGCCGGGCCGGCAAGCGCGGCCTGGGCTACTACAGCACCGACCTCGCCTCATGGCACGTCGTGTCCCTCAACTCCAACTGCGACATCCTGAGCTGCGAGCGCGGCTCGCGGCAGTATCGCTGGCTTCGGCACGACCTTCGTAGCAGCGAGGCGTCCTGCGACGTCGCGATCATGCACCACCCCCGGTTCTCCTCGGGACCTCACGGCGACACGCGGGGAGTGCTCCCTCTTTGGCGGCTGCTCTACCGCGCCGGCGTGGACGTTGCGCTCGCGGGCCATGACCACATCTACGAGCGGTTCGCACCGCTGCGCCCGGACGGCTCGGTGGACCGATCGGCAGGGATACGGTCGTTCGTGGTTGGCACCGGGGGCGCCGAGACCTACTGGTTCAACAAGCGCGCCGGCCACTCGCAGGCCAGATCGGCCGACACGATCGGCGTCCTCTTCCTGTCGCTCCGCGACGGCGCCTACGACTGGAGCTTCGACCGGGTGGCCGGGAAGCGGTTCTCGGACGCCGGAAGCGATCGCTGCCACTAGCCGGGCAGCAGGACGCGAAAGCTGGCGCCGCCGCCGGGGCGGTCCTCCACCCAGGCCTGGCCCCCGTGGAGCTCCGCGAACCGCGAGACCAGCGACAGGCCGATCCCCGAGCCGGCCGGGCGCCGCTCGGAGTCCCCGCCTCGCTGGAACGGCTGGAAGATCGTCTCCTTGACGTCGTCGGGGACGCCGGGTCCCTGGTCCTCGACGACGATCAGCACGCCGGCTTCCTCACGACCGACCCTGACCCAAACCTTCGAGTCGTCCGGCGTGTGCTTGCCGGCGTTCACAAGGAGGTTGTCGACGATCCTCTCCACCTTCGGGCCGTCGAGCTCGGCCGGCACCGGCTCGAGATCTAGCTCGACGTCGCGACCCTCGAGTGCCTCGCACTCGTCGGCGACGCACCGGACGAGCTCTCCCACGTCCACAGGCACGCGGTTCGGCTCGGCGATCCCCCGGTCGAGCCGGTCCAGGTCCAGCAGGTCCTCCAGGAGCCGGCTCATCTTGCGCGCCCTCGATCCGATGCCTCGCAGCAGGTCGCGCGCGTCGTCCTCGTCTATCGCGGAGCCGTGGCGCTCGATCGCCGAGACGACCGCCAGGATCGTCGCGATCGGGCTCCGCAGGTCGTGGGAGATCGCGTGCAGCAGCGTGTTCTTGAGGGCGTCGAGGGTGCGGAGCTGTTCGGCCGCCTGGTGCTCGCGCTCCAGGGCCGCGGCGAGCTGCGCCTCCGCCTCCTTCCTACGCGTGATGTCGAAGAGGAAGCCCTGGGAGTAGAGCGGGCGGCCGCGCTCGTCACGGACGACAACGGCCTCGTCCATGAGCCACAGGACGCGGCCGTCCTTGGCGTGGACGCGGTACTCCTCGTGCAGTGGCTCGTACGACTCGGCGTGCCGCCGCTGCGCCTCGAGGACCCGCTCGCGGTCGCCGGGGTGCAGCATCCGGGGCCAGATCTCCGGGTCGCTCATCCACTCCTGGGCCGTGTAACCGAGGATCTCGGCCGTGCGAGGGCTCGTGTACTGGTTCGTGGCCTTCCAGTCGAGGGCATCGACGTAGACGATCGCGGGCAGGTGCTCGACCAGCGTCTGGAACCTCCGTTGCGCGTCCTCGACCTGCTGGCGCGCCAGAACCTCCTCGGTGACGTCCAGCATGACGCCCTGCCAGAAGGTCGTGCCGGTCGCCTCATCCACTACGCGGGTCGCGTCGTCGCGGAACCACACCGTGCGGCCGTCCCGCGCGACGATCCGGTACTCGACATGGAACGTGTCCGTTTCCGGCTGCTTCTTCTCCTTGTTGAGCAGGCGGTGGCGGTCCTCCGGCGGCATGCGCCGGTACCAGATGTCGGGATCCGCTATCAGCTCCTCGGGCGAGTAGCCGATGATCCGGGTCGACTGCGGGCTGACGTAGGTAACCCGGAATCCCGACTCATGCGCCGGGTCGTCGACCTCGACGTAGACGATCGCGGGCACCTGCTCGATGAGCGAGCGGTAGCGAGCGATCGTATCGCGGAGGTCCGGGAGCAGCTCGGTGCCGGCAGCGCGCGCTCGAAGGAGCACGAGCCGCTCGCCGTTCACGTCGATCGGCTCAGCGGACATCGCGGGTTCCCGGGAGATCTCGGGCGAGACCCCCTCCGTCGGCCTGCGCTCGCCGAGGACCCGGAAGTCCTCGGTCGTCCAGATGCCGAGCGCTTCCCCCGTCGCGCCGACGACCTCGCTCCGCGGGCGTCCGACCAGCAACGCGAAAGCGTCGTTCGCCTCCACGATCAGGCCGTCTGGGCGCGCGAGGGCCAGGCCCTCGGAGCTCCCGTGGAAGATCCGGGCCAGCAGGCCGTTGCCTTGGAGGATCGATTCGCGGAGGCCCATGCTCCCTCCCTAGGAAGCATCGGCCCAGGCCGGATGCCCTTGAGCCGCCCTCTTACCGGCCCTTCGGTGTCCCCCGAGCGGCCTAGGGGCGGCCCGTGAGCCCTCCATGAGTTCCCCGAGCGCGCTGAAGGCCACCTCGCGGCGCTGCTAGGCGCCGGGGATCAGGACGAGGAACGAGGCGCCGCCGCCGGGGCGGTCCTCGACCCAGGCGCGGCCGCCGTGCATGTCGGAGAACCGGGCGACGATGGACAGGCCGAGCCCGCTTCCGGGCCCGGGCCGATCGCCCTGCCGGAACGGCTCGAAGATGCATTCCTTCAGCTCGTCGGGGACCCCGGGACCCTCGTCTTCCACCGCGATCAGCACAGCGCCGCCGTACATGTGGGCGCGCACCCAGATCCGGGTGCCCGGCGCCGTGTGACGTGCCGCGTTCACCAGGAGGTTGTCGACGATCCGCTCGACCATTGCGGCGTCGACCTCGGAGTCCAGGCTGTCGACGTCAACCTCGACCGGGTGATCGCCCAGGTCGTCCGCCTCGTAGGCCACCTTGGCCACGAGGGCTCCGACGTTGACCTTGGCGCGCTTGGGCTCGACGCTGCCGCGCTCGAGGCGCTCGAGGTCGAGGAGGTTCGCAAGGGTCTCGTCCATCTTCTCCGCGCGCCGGCGGGCTTGCTCTAGGAGCTCGCGCACCGTGGTCGGGGGCAGGTCGATGTCGTCTCGGAGCACGGTCGCGAGCGCGCCGATTATCGTTGTGAGGGGGCCGCGCAGGTCGTGCGAGACGGCGTGCAGGAGAGTGTTCTTGATCGCGTCGAGCTCCCGCAGACGATCCGAGGCCTCGCGCTCACGCGTGAGCGCGTCTTTGAGCGCCTGCTCGGCCCCCTTCTGCGCGGTCACGTCGAAGATGAGCCCCTGCGACCATACCTGCGTGCCGTCGGCGCTCCGGATCGCCTTCGCTATGTCGCGAACCCAGATGACGCGGGAGTCCTTCGCCACCATCCGGTAGGTCTGGTCAAATGTGCCCTCCTCGACGTGGCGCCGCTGGGCGGCGACCACGCGTTCCCGGTCCTCCGGCAGGATGATCTTGAACCAGAGGTCGGGATCGGCGGCCCACTCCTCCTGCGTATAGCCGAGGAGCTCGGCCGTCTGCGGGCTCGTGTAGACGTTGGTGGCGCGCTCGTCCATCGAGTCGATGAACACGACCGCGGGCAGGCTCTCGACGAGCGCCCGGTAGCGGACCTCGGCCTCGCCGGGGGCGAACGACGGAGAGCCGGTGGGAGGCTCCGGCTCTCCAACGTCGGTCGAACGGGCAGCCTCGGGTGACCCGTCCGCAGGGCGAGTGACTTGGTGGACTTCCATGGGTCCACAAGCGGCATCGGCAGGTTGGTGGGTGCGGGTGCATACCCTGAACCGGGGGTTCGCCGGCGGCCTATCGACCTATGCGTGGGGAAGGAAGATCCGGAAGGAGGCGCCGCCGCCCGGGCGGTCCTGCACCCAAGCTCTGCCGCCGTGCATCTCGGCGAACCGCGCCACGATCGAGAGCCCGATGCCCGTGCCGGGGGTCGAGGTATCGGGCGCGCGAGTGAACGGCTGGAAGATCGGCTCCTTCAGCTCGTCGGGAACCCCCGACCCCTCGTCCTCCACTTCTATCAGCGCGCCCCCCTCTTGGGGCTCGACTCGGACCCAAACCCGCGAGTGCGCCGGCGTGTGCCGTGCGGCGTTCGTGAGGAGGTTCTCGACCATGCGCTCCACCTTGGCGGCGTCGACGGCGATCATTAGGTTCTTCGAGGTCTCGATCACGACCGTGCGCTCGCCCGCCAGGTACTCGTCGCTCGCGATCTGCCGCACGAGCCGCCCGATGTCGGTGGGGAAGCGCTTGGGCTCGATGACGCCCTGCTCGAGCCGCTCCATGTCGACGAGATCGGAAAGGACCCGGTCCATCTTCTTCGCTCGGTCCGTGATCGTGTCGAGGAGGGAGTCGCGATCGAGCTTGGAGAGGTCGTCGTGGAGGCGCTCGAGGGTCGCCGAAGCCCCCAGGACGGCTGTTAGGGGCGCCTTGAGGTCGTGAGAGATCGCGCGAAGCAGGGTGGCCTTGATGCCGTCTAGCTTGCGCAGCTTCTCGGCCGCGGTCTGCTCGCGAACGAGCGCGCCTTTGAGGGCCTCCTCTACGGCCTTGCGCTCGGTCGTGTCGTACATCACGCCCTGCATGAACATCGGCGTGCCGTCGGGGTCCTTCACCACTCGCGCCTCGTCCAGGAACCACCGCCACAGGCCGGCCTTGGTACGCATCCGGTACTCCGCGCGGAAGACGCCGCCCTCGCGCTGAGCGCGCTCCTCCTCGGCGCGGACCATCTCGACATCGTCGGGGTGGGTGAACGATGCCAGGGGGTGCGGGTGTCGGAGCCACTCCTCGGGTGTGTAGCCGAGGATCTGCTCGACCTGCGGGCTGATGTAGAGCCAATCGCCCTCCAGACCGAACTCACCGAGGTAGACGATGGCCGGGATCTGCTCCACCAACGTGCGGTACTTGGCCTGCGTCTCGAGGTTGCGCTGCTCGCTCTCCTTCTGGGCGGTGACGTCGAGCATCACTCCCTGCCAGACACCCACTCCGGTCTCGTCGTTAACCAGGCGCGCCTCGTCGCGGAACCAGACGACGCGCCCGTCCCTGGCGATCATCCTGTACTCCGTGCGGAACACGCCGCGGGTGTCGGCGGCCTCGATGTCCTCCGCCACGACACGTGCGCGGTCGTCGGGGTGGGTGGCGTAGATCCAGAGCTCGGGGTCGTCCTGCCACTCCTCGGGCGTGTAGCCGAGGATGTCGAAGGTCTGCGGGCTGATGTAGATGTCGCGGAAGCCGGTGGGAGAGTCGGGGTCATCGACCTGCGTGTAGGTGATCGCCGGGATCTGCTCGACGAGCGCACGGTAGCGCGCGGCGAGGAGATCGCTCTCGGACGAGTCGTCCCCGTGGGCATGCTCGTGCCCGCCCTGCACGGCGTCGGCTGCGAGGCTCACAGTGGAGGCATCGGCTCTGCGGTGGGGCCGCTTGACCGGTCGCTCAGGAGCGGATGTCGAGCGCATATCTGATCGCGTGGTCGAGCTCTCGGCGTTTGAGCGGCCCGAGAGCTCCGAGCGGCCGGTCTGCCAGTGCCCATTTCGGCACCGTCATGATGTTGTCCGCAGTCACGACCGAATCCGTCGAAAGCCCTTCCTTCTTGCCGACGGCCACCTCGGAGCGAATGCCCCGCGCGGTGCGGGTGACGGGCGCAACCGTCACGCGTCGCCGGCCCTCTATCGCGCCCGTCCTCGTGAGCACGACCACCGGACGCCTGCCGTAGGTCTCGGGGAGGTCGGCCCAGAAGATCTCGGCGCGTCTCACCACTCGGGCCAGGTCTCGAGCGCGACCCGCAGGAGCGCTTCGTCCTCCTTGGGGTCCTCGGGCACACGGCGGTACGCTTCGATCGTTATCCGGTCCTGCTCCTCCCAGTCCAGGTCGCGGAGGTGACCCAGGACCGCCCGGCGGATCAGCTCACTCCGGCTCACGCCCTCCTTCTTTGCGCGACGGTCGAGCTCGCCAACCATCCGGTCGTCGAGCTGGACGATCACCTGCTTGCGAGCCATCGAGCCCGAGTATGCCATATGAGTAATCATATGAGCTCTCCCCCGACGAGGAACCTAGCACGGGGGTCTGACATGCTGCTGCCGTGGGCGATCGGGCGGTGGTTGTAGGGGCCGGCGCTGTCGGGGTCTCCTGCGCGCACTTCTTGGCCAAGGTCGGGTTCGAGGTTACGGTCGTCGACGGCGGGGAGGTCGGGCGCGGCTGCTCGTACGCGAACGCAGGGCTCATCGTCGCGAGCCATAACGTGCCGTTGCCGGGCCCCGGCGTCGTTCGCGAGGGGCTCGGGTACCTCGGGAGGCGCGACGGCCCGTTCTACATCCGCCCACGGCCCGACCCGGGGCTGGCCCGGTGGATCCGGCTCTTCCTCGGAGCGTGCGGGGCGGAGACGCGGCGGCGGGGGGCTGAGGCGCTCCTCGCTCTCAGCCGCCCGAGCCTCGAGATCGTCGACGGCCTCGTTCGGAGCGGCGACGCGTCGTTCCCCTACGCGCGCGGGCCGCTGCTTAGCGTCTACCTCTCGGAGGACTGGGAGATCGCGGCCCGCGCAGAGGCCGTGGAGCAGGAGGAAGCGGGGTTCACGGCGCGAGTACTTGGGCAGAAGGAGGTTCGCGTGGTCGAGCCCGGCGTCGGCTCCCGGGTTCGGGGCGGCGTGCTGGTCGAGGACCAGGCATGGGGCGATTGCTATGCCTACGTGCGCTCGCTCGCCGACGGGCTCGAGCGCGATGGAGCGAGCATCCTCGAGGGCGTGGAGGTCGGGCAAGTCGTCGTGTCACACGGTCGGGCTGAGGGAGTGATCGCGGGCGATGAGGAGCTTCCCGCCGACGTCGTCGTCCTGGCGGCGGGTGCGTCGACGCCGGTGCTGGTCAAGCCGCTCGGCCTTCGTCTCCCGATCCAGCCGGCGCGTGGCTACAGCAGCACATTCTCCGCCTGGGAGGGCGCGCCGCGGACGCCGCTGATGGTCGGGGAGGCCCACGTGGTCCTCACGCCGATCGGCGACAGGATCCGGTTCGCCGGAACGCTCGAGCTGGGTGCGCAGGGGCGGCCGCCTGATCCTGTGCGCGCGGGGGCGGTAGTTAGCGCGGGGCGCAAGTCGCTCCCAGAGGAGGTGCCGCTCGAGGACGAGGAGACGTGGTTCGGCTACAGGCCGCTCACGGCCGACGATCTACCGGTGATCGGCTGGGTACCGGGCGTCGAAGGCGCGATCGTGGCGGCGGGCCACGGAACCCTCGGCTTCACTCAGGCGGCGGCTACGGGGAGGGTCGTCGCGGAGCTCGCGTCGTGCGAGGATCCCTCGGTGCCGCTCGAGCCGTTCAGTCCCGACCGGTTCTGATCTAGCGCACCGCCGCCGGCAACGAGTCGTGCGCGGCCGGGCGGCCGGTGGTCAAGTCGTCGGGCTCTTCCTTGTCCGTGACGGCCTCGGTGTCGCGGCGGGCCATCACTGAGGATGGAACCCGGAAGGGGACGGGGATCCCCAGGGCGGCAAGCACGAACGCGATCGAGAGCAGCAGGATGCCGATCACCTTCATCGCGCCGCGGTGGAGGCTGAGGGGGCGGAGGGCGCGGGCGGAGGTCACGATCGGATCGTACATCGCCGAGTTGCGCGCTGACGATCGCGAGACTAGCGTCGGGGGGCTCACCCACTGCCCGCGGGAGGAAGTGATCCCGATGATCCGAGCGGACACACGCCTGGCTGGTGGCACCAACATCGCTCGCACGAGCGTGATCGTCCTTACCTCGGTGCTTCTCGCCGTTGCCTCGACGGCTTATGGGGCGGGCGAGACCCCCGTGCTGAACTCGGGCCACGACGAGCAGACCCCGGCAGCCAGTGATGGATACCTGCTGTGGGTGGCGAACAGCAACGACCGTCCCCGTCACTACGACGCCTTCGCGAAGCCCGACGGCCAGCCGAGATTCCGGCTGAACCCGGCTGGCACACAATCCTTCAGCGTCGGCGTCGATGGAACGACGGCCGTCTACCAGCGGTTCACCCCGAGGGACTTCGATTCCGACATCAAGATGTACGACCTCGAGGCGCGCGAGCGCAGCAGCCCACCGGCCGGTGTCAACACAGACCTCTGGGAGCAGAGGCCGACGACCTCCGGCGACTGGCTCCTCTTCCAGCGCCAGAACTTCGGCAACCACCCTTGGGCTCGTGTCGTCCTGTTCAACACAGCGACGGAGAAGCGGCGGATCCTCGACCAGGTCACCGGTAACCGGCGCTGGTTGATGTCGAACCAGGTGAACGGTGACTTCGCGACCTGGGAGCGGTGCGATCCGGGTTTCGCCGAGTGCGAGGTCTATCGCTACAAGATCAGCACCAAGGAACGGATGAAGATACCGAACCCGGGCCAGCAGCAGTACTCATCCGGCGTCGCCGAGGATGGAACCGTGTACTTCATCCGCGCCGGCAGGAGCGCCTACTGGGTCTGCGGGCGAAACGCCAGGATCGTTCGCTACGCGGACGGAGGGACCGAGGTCATCGCCTCGATCCGGGACGGTAGGGACTCCTTCGCGACCTTCGCGATCACCAACCCCGACGGCTCGGACACTTTCTACTACGACCGCGTCACCTGTCGAGACGGCGCGGTCGACGTGTACGTCGTGGAAGACGCCGACACGGCCAGGCCCGTGGCCGTTCGCGCGTCCCGTGAGGGGCCGGTGGGGCGGTCGGTGGCGGACCGCCGGGCGGTCGGCTACAGCGCCGGGAGCTAGTACCCCCCTACGGGCGACAGCCGGCGGCGAGCGCCAGCGCGCGGCAGACCTCCTCGAGGCGCTGCGGCGAGAGCGTCGTGATCCGCTCGGAGAGCATGGCCTTCGGCACGACCGTGAGGTTGTCGAGTGAGAGGGCGCTGCCACCGGCAAGCGGAAGAGAGGACCTACCGCGGGCCAGCGACACGAAGAGGCTCGCGGCCGTGCGGCCTTACGTGAGCGCGATGCCGGCGACGAGCACCAGCACCGAGGCGACCGCCGCTGAGATCGACGTCGCCACGAGGCCTGGTTGCGCTCCGGGCGAGCGGAACCAGGCGACATAGGAAAGGGCTCCGGCGACGATGAGGAACCAGCCGATCGAGAAGATGGCGAGGACTCCGAGCGCGAGGAGGCCGGTCGCCGCAAAGGCAAGGATCGCGTGACGGGCGCGGTCCGAGATCTCGGACAGCACGCCGACCGCCACGCAGGCGGTGGCCGCGCCCATGAACCCGGCCACGAACAACACGCGTGCCGGCATCCCCTCGCCTTCCTGGAGGATGACGGCGACGTAAGCCGCGTCCGTAGCGCCCGCGATCGCAGCCGCCGCTATCCCCGCACGATCCGCCCGGGCGATGCCCGCTTCGCTCATGTCCCCGACTCTAGCCGCAGCTCGCAGGCAGCGTTACCGCTAGTCGAGCGGGCTCGGCTCCTTAACGGCCTCGAGCACTCGGCGGGTTGCCTCCAGGACGAGCTCCTCGCGGAGGCGTCGGAGCTCCTCTTCCTCGTCGACCCGGTGTGCGCGGCGCTCGGTGAACGTGTAGGCGGTCTCGCCGTGCTGTGAGACGTCGAGGCCCACGGTCTCCTCGTCCTCGGACGCGCGCAGGCCCATCACGCGGTCGACGACCCAGAGGATCGCCCAGGTCGCAAGGAACGAGAACGCGAGCGTGACGCCGACGGCTGCGGCCTGGCGGGCGAGCTGCGTGGTGCCGCCGGCCGCCCCGGCCGGGTTGATCGCGAGGCTCGCCAGGACACCCGTGAGGAGGGCGCCGACCACGCCGCCGGCCATGTGCACGCCGACGACGTCGAGCGAGTCGTCGTAGCCGAGACGCGACTTCAGCTCGACCGCGGCGAAGCAGACGAGGCCGGCCGCGAATCCGATCAGGAGAGCCGCCACCGGCCCGACGTAGCCCGAAGCGGGGGTGATGGCGACGAGCCCGGCGACGGCGCCGGTGGCGGCTCCGATCGTTGTCCCCTTGCCGTGCTTCAGACGCTCCGGGAGGAGCCAGCCGAGCGTCGCGGCTGCTGCTCCGAGGTGCGTCGTGACGAACGCGCTCGAGGCCAGGCCGTCGGCGGCCAGGGCGCTTCCGGCGTTGAACCCGAACCAGCCGAACCAGAGGATCCCGGCGCCGAGGATCACCATCGGCACGTTGTGGGGCACGAACGCGTCGGTGCCGTGGCCGCGGCGCTTGCCGAGGTACAGTGCCGCGGCGAGCGCGGCCGCTCCGGCGTTCACGTGCACGACCGTGCCGCCGGCGAAGTCGATCGCTCCGATCCCGTTCGCGCCGAGGAAGCCGCCGCCCCACACCCAGTGCGCGAGCGGCGCGTAGACGAGCAGCGACCAGAGCCCGAGGAACGCGAGATAGCCACCGAAGCGCATCCGCTCGGCGAACGCCCCGGTGATGAGTGCCGGCGTGATGATGGCGAACATGAGCTGGAAGGCCATGAAGGCGGAGGCGGGAACCGTGGGCGCGAGCGCGGACGGCTCCGCGCCGACGTCCTTCAGTCCGAGGTGATCCAGGCCGCCGATCAACAACCCGTGGTCGGGCCCGAACGCGAGCGAGTAGCCGGCCACGACCCAGACCACGGCGACGACCGCGATCGCGACGAAGGACTGCATCACGATCCCGAGGACGTTCTTCGCCCGCACGAGGCCGCCGTAGAAGAGCGCGAGGCCCGGCATCATGAACATGACGAGCGCCGCCGACGCGAGGACCCACGCGGTATCGCCGGAGTCGATCTTCGGCACGAGACCCACCTCCCCCTCAGCGGGGCCGCCGCCCTGCGGACCGTTATAGGCCGAGGGAAGGGGATCTCAACGCGCCCCGTGTTTCGAGTTGGTTACGGCTCCCTCCGACTTGCGCGCGCGGCGCCGCCCGGCCGATGATTCCCTCGTTCGCGATCGGATCTCGATCCCAAGGAGGTGTTGAGCGATGGACCAAGGCGGGACCTTCCTGTACTTCCGGCCCTGGTACAAGAAGTCGCCTTACTTCGAGGCCACGCAGCGCGCCGGGTGCAAGTCCTACGAGCTCTACAACCACATGTACCTTCCGGGGTACTACTCGAGCTTCGAGGACGAGTACTGGCACCTGCTGGAGCACGTGTGCCTGTGGGACGTGGCCGTCGAGCGGTGCGTTGAAATCACCGGGCCCGACGCCCACCGGTTCACCAACATGCTGACCTGCCGCGACCTCAACAGGTGTGCGGTCGGACAGGCGAAGTACGCGCTCATCACGGCGCCTGACGGCGGCATCCTGAACGACCCGGTCCTGCTCCGCCTGGGGGAGAACCACTACTGGCTCGCCCTAGCCGACAGCGACACGCTCCTGTACGCCAAGGGAGTGCAGGCGTGTGCGGGCCTCGACGTCGAGGTGAACGAGGCCGACTCCTGGCCGGTGCAGGTCCAGGGCCCCAAGTCCAAGGACGTGATGCGCGCGCTGTTCGGCGACGTGATCGACACGATCAGGTACTACTGGACGCTTCAGACCGACCTCGACGGGATCCCGGTCGTGATCAGCCGTACCGGCTGGACGGCCGAGGTCGGCTTCGAGATCTACCTCCGCGAGTACTCGCGTGGACTGGAGCTCTGGGACCGGATCCTCGAGGCGGGAAAGCCCTTCAACATCAAACCGACCGGGCCCTCAGATGTGCGGCGCATGGAGGCGGGGATCTTCAACTGGGGCCCCGACCTGAACTGGCGCAACAACCCCTTCGAGGTGACCGGCCTCGAGCGCCTGGTCGAGGAGCAGGAGGAGGACTACGTCGGCAAGGAGGCGCTCGAGCGGATCCGGCGCGAGGGGGTGAAGCGCAAGCTCGTCGGGATCGAGATCGGTGACCAGGAGATGCCCGAGGAGATGATGGAATTCTGGGATGTCCTGAAGGAAGGGGCCGAGGTCGGGCACGTCACGAACGCGGTGTGGTCGCCGCGCCTGAAGAAGAACATCGGCTACGCGTGGGTGCCTATCGAGCTGTCCCCGCCCGGGACGGCGCTCGAGGTCGCGTGGCCCTTCGACGGGCCCGCGAAGGCGACGGTCGTGCCGATGCCCTTCTACGACCCGGAGAAGGAGATCCCTAAGGCGTAGCCGGGCAAGGCGGGGTCCGACAGGGGGCACGGCGGCCGGCACGCTCCCCCCCGAGCAGCGGCCGGCCGCCCAGCTGCGCCCGGGCCCCTCACACGGAGAAGGAGGTTGGCCAGCAACCCGCGTGACCTGCCCCGTGCGGGGCCCTAGGGCGCAGCAGGTCCCCACCGCATCCTGCCACTTCGTGCAACGAAATTGCAACAGACGCGTTGCCGGACGTGCGCGGGGCACGCTTCAGTCGGGCCACGGACGTGCCGAACACCAAAGGCATGGACATGGCGCGGGTCTCGAGGGTTCGCCGGATGTTCCGGAACGGCCGTGCCCGTCGGCTCCGGGAGCAGTCGGCGCTTTCGGTGCGGGAACTCGCCGGCATGGTGGGCGTGGATCCGTCGACCCTCTCGCGCTGGGAGCGCGGCGAGACGACACCGGGCGTCGCAGGCGCTCGGGCGTGGGTCTCCGCGATGGAGCGCCTCGGCATGCGGCTCTGAGAGCCGACGCAGTCGGGCCTAGTCAGGTTGTGAGTTCCCGACCCACTGCCCCCTCGTTCGGGACGCCGATCGACGCGTGGCTCTGGACCATGCCCCACGCGCCCACCACGTGGTGGAAGACCGAGGTGATGCGGACGGGCGTGGGGGCTCGGTCGGGCGGGACGAACGCCGCGAGATCGTGACCCCAGCCGACGGCACCATCCCGGTAGCGCCTGGGATCGCCGCCCTCCGGTCGTAGACCGGGCCGAGGCAGGATCGTGGCAGGCGGCGGGGTCGCTGCGGGTTCGCGGACCACGGCGGTCACCGTAGGCCCTGGCCCTTCCCCTTCTCGAGGTCGCCTCCGGGGGCGGGATGGTGGTCAGCCGGTGTATTGCCAGCCGATCTCCTCGTTGGGGACCGCGATCGAGGCATGGGTCTGCACGAAGCGCCACTCGCCGTCCTCTCGGTGGAACACGGCGCTCCAGCGCGGCGAGACGAACCTCCCGTCGGGCAGGGTGATCGTGAGGCGCGTGCTCGCCCAGCCGACGCTTCCCTCGCTGTAGGCTTCCGCCTCGGACGGCGTAAAGGTTGCGTTGCCCGCCGCGTTCTCAGCCTCGCCGCGAAGGAACCCCGCGATCTCCTCGCCGTCGAGCCATTCGTTGGGGTCGCTCCCGATGAGGCGCGTTCCCGGGTCTCGCGAGACGTGGCGATCGATCAGGGAAGCGTCTCCCTTCGAGGCGGCTCCGAACCACGAGCGGACCAGGTCCTCCAACTCCTGCGATCGCTCCATCTCCCCTCCGAGTTTCGAGCCGATGCGCGTGGATACACCGACGCTCTCCTGCATGTCAATCTCGGGCCCGCGGTGAGCTCGGTTCGTACTCGTGTAGCGTGCGGCGAGGGGTCTGCGGGTACCGGATCCGCCGTCGATGTCTACCTCGAAGTCGGTGCGAAGCGTCTTCGCCGGGGGCCGTCAACTGGCCGGGGTGGTGCAGGAGCGGCAATGACGATGCAAAAGGGGCCGCGAGGCGGTGGCCGAGGCTCTCGAGCACGCGGCCGACGAGGGGCTTCCCGAGATCGGCCCGCGAGGCGGCAAGCTCTGGAAGCCTCGCTACTTGGTGAGGCGGGAGGCGTGGCACGTGCTCGATCACGCTTGGGATCGAGGACCGCGCGTTCGTTTGAGCGTCGCGGCGATCGACTCGGGGGTTGCGGTGGCGCCCGGCGCGCGGTAGCTGGCGACGTTTCTGGCAGAATCCCTCCCAGTGAACGCGATCGAGGTGGAGGGCCTCGCAAAGACGTTCCCGGGGGGGATCGAAGCCGTAGCCGGGATCGATCTCGTCGTCGGCGAGGCAGAGATAGTCGGTTTCCTCGGCCCCAACGGCGCCGGCAAGAGCACGACGGCCAGGATCCTCACGACCCTGCTCCGCCCGACGGCCGGACGCGCCCGCGTCGCCGGGCTCGACGTCGTCTCACACGCCGCCGAAGTGCGCCGGGTGATCGGCGTCGCCCTCCAGGAGGCGGGGCTCGACCGGCTGGCCACGGGCCGCGAGATGCTCATCCTCCAGTCCCGTCTGCACGGCCTACGCGGTCTCGAGGCCCACCGGCGCGCCGAGGAGGTCCTCGAGATTGTCGGGCTGTCCGGTGCGGCCGATCGCCGAGTTCGTACCTACTCGGGGGGCATGAAGCGCCGCCTGGACCTCGCGAGCGCGCTCGTCCACCGCCCGCGAGTGCTCTTCCTCGACGAGCCCACGACCGGGCTGGACGTCACCTCCCGCCACGCGATCTGGGAGGAGGTGCGGCGACTCAATCAGGAGGAAGGCATCCCCGTGTTCCTCACCACCCAGTACCTGGAAGAGGCGGACCGCGTGGTCGAGCGCGTGGCGATCATCGACCACGGACGGATCGTCGCGGAGGGAACGCCCGACGAGCTGAAGGCCTCGATCGGGAGCGACGTCGTAACCGTCGAGCTCCCCGCCGGGCGACCCGAGGACGCGACCGCCGCCCTTTCCCGGCTCGAGGGCCTCCGCGACTTCAAGCTCGAACCGACCGGCCTCACGCTGTTCGTGAACGACGGACAGGGAGCCGTCGCAAACGCGATCCGACTCCTCGACGAGGCGAGCGTGCCGGTAGGTGCGGTCGCCGTCTCCCGGCCGACGCTCGACGAGGTGTTCCTGCGGGCGACCGGCTCGCGCCTCGAGGGCGCTAGGCCGGCCAAGCACGTGGAGGAAGGAACGTGAGCGTCGCGGTTGAAGCGCCGCCGCTCTGGAGCCCCGGCCGCGAGGCCCTCCGGGCGACCTTCTGGCTCGGCGTTCGCGAGGTCAGGACCGTTATCCGCACGCCGGCGTTCTTCATCCCCAACCTGCTGATGCCGATCTTCTTCTTCTACATCATGGTCGGCTCGCTCGAGGAGTTCGCCGGCCGCTCCGGGTTCACGAACTGGAAGGGGTTCCAGCTTCCCGTCTCGATCATGTTCGCCGTCATGAGCGGCAGCGCAGGCCTCAACATGGTGGAGGACATCGAGAGCGGCTACTTCGACAAGCTGCTCGTCACGCCGGCGAGCCGCCTGTCGATCCTCGTCGGCGCGATGGCCGCCGACTTCCTCCGGATCATGGCGCAGGCGTTCCTCGTCGCCGTGCTCGCGATGCTCACGGGAACGCAGTTCGCGACCGGCGTGGGGGGCATGCTCGCGATGGTGCTGATCGCGAGCGTCTGGGGTCTGGCCTACTCGGCGATAGGCTTCGCGATAGCGCTCAAGACAGGCAACGCCCAAGCGACGCAGAGCATGTGGGCCTTGTTCATCCCGTTCGTCTTCTTGACGACGACCTTCGCGCCGATGGAGGCGCTGTCGGGCTGGCTCGCCACCGCCGCGAGGTTCAACCCGATGACGTACGTGCTCCGCGGGATGCGAGAGCTCACGATGACCGGATGGGACGCAGGGGAGCTAGGGGTCGCGCTCGTTGCCGTTCTCGCCTTGGGGTCGGTCACGATCACCGCGGCGCTGCTCGCCCTCCGCGGCCGCGTCCGGTAGTTTCGGCCTACGACCCCCGACCCGGCGGACGAAGTGATAGGCGACCGAGCGTCCGCCGTAGGAGAGGGGGATCATGTCGGTCTCGGCGTCGAACGTCGAGCCGTCCCTGCGGACTCCCCGGAACCGGAACGTGACCGGGTAGGCAAGCGCCTGGACGCGGTTCCAGTAGTTCCAGGAAAACATGCCCCGGTCTTCCTGGTGCACGAACGTGTCGAGGAATCCCGGCGTGTTCGACCACTCCTCGACGGTGGTTCCGAAGATGGCCGCGAGCTTCTCGTTGCAGATCGAGTGGTGCTCGTCGAGCCAGACATAGACGCCGTCGGGGCTGGCCTCGAACACCGGGCGCAGTTGCTCTGCTAGAGCCGGGATCACCTCGTCGTGCTCGACGTTCTTCACGGGCTGCTCCTTCCCTGCTGCGGGCCGTTGCGGCGCATGTTATCCGGGTTGACCTCGCCGCGCTGCCCGGGGGAGGATGAGTGGGCCCGGCGGTCGCTCGAGGGGAGGGAGCCGTGGGCACGTCTCGTTTCTCGCACGGTAGGTGGACCGGGCGATCGGCGGCGGTCGCCGTTGCGCTCGCCCTCGGAACGCTCGGTCTGGTGGGGCAACCGGCCGTGGCGGCCGGATGCGGCTCGACCTCGCGTGGGATCTGGAACGACTTCAACGGCGACGGGTCGGATGAGCTCCCCATCGGTGTGCCGTCCGAAGACGTGGGTGCCATCCCGGAGGCCGGAGCGGTGAACGTGCTCTACGGGCCCGGCCCTACGGCGACCGGGGACCAGTTCTGGAGCGAGGCCTCCGCCGGGATCCTCTCTGCGGCTGAGGACTACGACAGCTTCGGGCAGGCGCTGGCGGCCGGGGACTTCAACGGGGATGGATGCGGTGATCTGGCTGTCGGCGTCCCGCACCAAGACGTGTCGGGTGTGAGCTCGGCCGGCGCGGTCCACATCATCTACGGCTCCTCGCTCGGGCTGACCGAGGACGGCGACGCGCAGTGGACCCAGAACACGGGGACCATGCTCGACACCCCCGCCGATGCCGAGTTCTTCGGCTGGTCGCTAGCGACGGGGAAGTTCAACGCAGATGCGTACGCGGACCTGGCGATCGGCGTGCTCTACGAGAACGACAACGGCGCGGTGGCCGTCATGTACGGCTCCTCCGCCGGTCTCACCGACGCCGGGAACCAGCTCTGGAGCCAGGATAGCCCAGGCATAAACGGCCAGGACTTCGAGTGCCAGAGCGAGTTCTTCGGCCAGGCGGTCGCGGCGGCCAACTTCAACGGCGACGGTGTCGACGACCTCGCAGCCGGCGTGCCAGGCGAGGACCTGGGCGGAGCCGGCTGCGGCGGCGTCGGCTACATGGAGGAAGTCGGTGCCGTGAACGTCATCTACGGCACCGCCGCCGGCCTGTCATCCGCAGGCGATCGGGTGTTCCACCAGAACAGCACCAGCGTCCAGGAGGAGGCCGAGGCGAACGACCGCTTCGGCGAGGAGCTCGCCTCGGGCGACTTCGACGGCGACGGCGCATACGACCTTGCCGTGGGCGTGCCCGACGAGACGATCGGCGGTGCGGGCGCCGCTGGCGTCGCCCAGGTCCTCTACGGCGACGCGGGCGGCCTCTCGGGCGCCGGCGACCAGGTCTGGAGCGAGGAGTCCAACGGCGTTCCTGGTTCCGCGGAGACCTCCGACTCGCTCGGCTTCGCGCTCCTGGCCGGGAACTTCGGCAAGGGTCCGCAGGGCGATCTCGCTATCGGCACCCCCGGGCAGGAGATCTCGGGGCAGGGGGGTGCGGGCTGGGTGCACGTCCTCTACGGCTCGTCCGGAGCAGGGCTCACCGCGTCCAACGACGACGTCTGGTCCCAGGACTCGCCCAGCGTGCTCGACGCGGCGGAGGTGGCCGACGGGTTCGGCTCCGAGTTCGGCGACGCCAAGTTCGAGGCCGGCGTCAACAGCCTCGCGGTGGGCGTGTCCGGCGAGGACATCGGGTTCATCGGCGGCGCCGGAGCGGTCCACGTGTTGCATGGCTCGACCACCGGGTTGAGCGCCGACGGCGACCAGTTCTGGCACCAGGACCGGGCGGGCGTCCTTGACGTGGTCGAGGAAGCGGACGCCTTCGGCGCGGCGCTCGCCTTCGGATAGGACCCGCTACGATCCGGCGCGGCGATGGAGGAGCGCGGGCACCTACAGACGAGCGGAGGGCCGGTCGGCAAGGGGCCTTGGCAGACGCTCCCCGGGCGCGACTACCACGCGCCGGAGATCTACGACCTGGACCGCGAGCGGGTCTTCGCACGCTCTTGGCACTGCGTCGGGCGTTCCGAGGCCTTCGTCGCCCCCGGCGACTACGCCACTCCCGAGATCGCCGGCGAGTCGGTCGTCGTGATCCGCGATCAGCACCGTCGCCTCCGAGCGTTCGCTAACACGTGCCGGCACCGCGGCACGCAGCTCCTTCAGGGTCGGGCTCGCGTCACCGCGATCAAGTGCCCGTACCACGCCTGGACCTACGGTATCGACGGTCGCCTGCGCGCCACCCCCAACCTGCGTCCCGAGGACGGCATCGATCGCGACTCGATCGGCCTGTTGGAGATAGCTCTCGAGGAGTGGGACGGCTTCGTGTTCGTGAACCTCGACGGGAACGCCCGGCCGCTTGCCGAGCGCCTGGCCGGGGAGCCGGATTCTCCTCTCCAGCTCGAGCGCTACCGCGTGGGAGAGCTGCGCGTGGGGGCCCGCCGAGAGTACGACGTGGCGGCGAACTGGAAGATCGTCGTCGAGAACTACCACGAGTGCCTGCACTGCCCGACCGTCCATCCCGAGCTCGTGCGTATCGTGCCTCTCTATCGCCGCGGCGAGGTCGAGGAGGAGGGACAGGTTCTCGGCAACTCGATGGGGGAGGGTCTCACTTCGTTCACGATGACCGGCACGTCGAGCCTGCCGCCGCTTCCCGGCCTATCCGATCTGGACGTTCACACCTTCTACGGCGTGTACATGTTCCCGAACCTGATCCTCAACTACCACTCCGAGACCGTGAACGCCGTCACGATCCACCCGATCGGTCCCGAGCGGTCGCTCGTCATGAGCGAGTTCCTGTTCGCCACGGAGACCGTCGACGTGCCCGACTTCGACCCGAGCGAGGTCGTCGAGTTCCGAGACCTGGTCGCCAAGCAGGACTGGGTCGTCTGCGAGCTCGCGCAACAGGGCGTTCGCTCGCGCTTCTACGATCACGGGATCTACCCTCGCCAGGAGCGGTGGATCGCCGCGTTCAACGAGCGCTATCTGGCCGAGCGTGGCCCGGCGCCCTGACCCGGAGCGAGGCATGTTGCGGGTCCGGCGCATCGTCGATCTCTCGATCGTCCTGGACGCCGACACTCAGGTCTACCCGGGGGATCCGAAACCCGACCTCCGGCGGGCGACCAGGATCGAGACAGAGGGGTTCAACGTGCTCTCGTTGCACCTAGGCTCACACTCCGGGACGCACGTCGACGCCCCGTACCACGTCGTGGAAGCGGGCGCCCGGCTCGAGGACCTGGACCTGTCGCTCTTCGCCGGGCCCGGCGTGATCGTGGACGTGAGCGGCCACGGCGACAGGTCGCCGATCGCCTGGGAGGCGATCCGGCCGCACGCGGACCGGCTGGAGGCCGGCGCGATCCTGGCGCTCCGTACCGGGTGGTCGGAGCGCCACTACGGCACCGACCGCTACTACGACCACCCGTTCCTCGATCCCGACGCCGCGCGGAGGATCCTCGACCTCGGCGTGCGCACGCTCGCGGTGGACGCCCTGAACCCCGACCCGACGGCGCTCGAGGGAACCTCCGAGCTCCCGGTCCACGACCTCTGGCTGGGTGCCGGCGGTGTGGTCGTGGAGAACCTCACGAACCTCTCCGCCGTGGACTTCCCCGACCCGGTCCTCAGTCTCCTGCCGATCCGGCTGGGAGGCGACGCCGACGGCGCGCCCTGCAGGGCGGTCGCCCTCGAGCTCGCCCCCTGACTACTCCACCGGCAGCGTCTTGAAGGCGCGGGTCACGTCGATGCCACGCTGTTGCTGCACCGCCACGGCGATGTAGTACAGCACGAAGCCCGACACGAAGATGACGATGTTCAGCCAGAACAGGAAGTCGTTCCCAACGAGACCGGCGCTCGGGTCGGTGAGGAACGCCCAGGCCATGATCACGAGGGCGACGACCGAGAGCGCCCCGACGACGCTCATGAGCGGCACGCTGCCGACCCGCCACTTCACCGGCGAGGCCTCGAAGATATCCTTCATCCGGTAGGGAAAGAGGATC
>Ga0209341_10001644_pt1 | contig 21978 bp, 26 predicted proteins | sample RifCSP13_2_FD_184020 | JGI IMG/M metagenome (GOLD analysis project Ga0209341, IMG submission 184020) | Soil microbial communities from Rifle, Colorado - Rifle CSP2_sed 13_2 (SPAdes) (version 2) | ecosystem: Environmental > Terrestrial > Deep subsurface > Rock core/Sediment | place: Rifle... | reverse complement strand
TCTTTTCCCCTGGCAAACAACAGTCGTGCCAACTTGGGAGCTAGTAGTGGTGGAGGATGACAGCGGACAAGCTGTAGCGGGGATTAATGTCACGCAGCACTGGCAGCATTACCTATTGGAAACGGATGGTCATGAGGAGAGGCAGATAACAAACAATAGTGGGCAAGTGAGCTTTCATGAGCGAACAATCAGGGCCAGCCTGCTGCGCCGCATCCTTGTTAGATTGAGGAAGGTGGGAAAATCAGGAGTGGCTGGTCGAACAGACCCATATGCATCCATTGTTGTGTGGGGAAGTAGAGATCATCAGGTTCAGACAGCAGTGTACCCACAGCAAGGTTCACCACCAGACGAGGTCATTGTTACCCGGTTGGTGCGTAGATAAGAGAATAATCACCCGCTAATCACGAAGAGGAACCGTCCTTTCGACTTTGGGAGCAACTGTTGATCATAATTGAGACCGAGCTGACTCAATCGCTCCGCGAGGTTGTCGCCACCAAACAACAGGAACTTACAGTCACGTGGCGCCCATTCGATTAACTCCGGCAAAATCTCCTGGAATCGCTCGAGTGCACGACTTGTCACGAAATCAATCGTTGGGGCAGGAAGATTTTCGAAACGATCGTTCAGCACCGCTGCCTGCGATGAGGTGTGCGTCTCCCTCAACGCCTCGCGCAAAAATACCGCCTTCTTTGCGGAAGCCTCGATCAAGTCACCTCGAAGGTCCGGACGTGCAATCAGACAGGGAATCAAGGGTAACCCGCCACCGGAGCCGATATCTGCAACCCTGCTCCTCGCGGGAAGGTGAGGGAGTAGCGTCAGCGATTCCAGTACATGCCTGGTGGCGAACTCTTCAGGTGTGCAAGGTGCAGTGAGGTGAAGCCGCTCGTTCCACCTCGTCACAAGTGAGAAGTATGTAGATAGTTGCTCTTGTGTGTTCCTATTCAGTTCGATTTGATAGTCTGGAGCCGAGCGCATGAGCGCCTTCAGAAATCTTTCCCGGTCGATGTTGCTTGCCAAGGGCATCGAGTCTTCGCTCATCTGCTTCCGCTTTTACGCGAAGCTGGCTTCAAGCGCAAACCTTCGAGCGCATGATTACTAACCATGAAAGATATCACTGAACAACACGAGCTGATCGGCAGACTAGTACTGAGGATCATCACTGACTTTGTCCGCCAACTCGATTCGCGTCGCGTGACTTCCGAGGCAACCGTCGCTGACACCGAACGCCTATTTGACGAACCCTTTCCCGAGACAGGCATCGAGATCGAAGAGATCCTTCACCGATTTGAGACGGAAGTGGCACCTCACGCCATGCTTGTTCCAAGTTCGCGGTACTTCGGACAGTTTAATCCCACGCCACTCCCGATCGGTGTATGGGCCGACGCGCTCACATCCGTACTAAATCAGAATGCAGGCGCCTGGCGTAATGGACCAACGTCCGCCATGATCGAGGCCCGCGTGATTCGTTGGTTGTGTCAGATGGTGGGCTATAGAAGTGAAAGCTATGGGACGTTGGCGAGCGGTGGCTCGGAAGCAAACCTGATCGCCCTAAAATGTGCCCGCGATAGCGTCTCTCGGGAAGTGATTACTCATGGCGTGCGCTCAGTCCCTCAGGAACTCTACATTTACGCGTCTGAACAGTGCCATTACTCAATTGAGAAGAGCGCAGACCTACTGGGTTTGGGGCGAGAGAGTGTTCGCAAAATTCCGACCGATGAGTTGTTCCACATCAGGATCGATGAACTGCGACATACTATCCAACGTGATCTTGCGGAAGGCCGTAAACCATTCTGTATCGTTGGTGTGGCTGGTGCCACTTCGACGGGAGTTGTCGACCCCTTAAGGGAGCTTGCGGGAGTAGCCCGGGAATTCGGGTGCTGGTATCACATAGATGCGGCGTATGGTGGGCCGCTACTGTTCTCAGAGATTCACGCCTCCAAGCTTGATGGCATTGATCTTGGCGACTCAATTACATTTGATCCGCACAAATGGATGTTCGTTCCCTTCTCGTGCGGCGCCGTGCTTGTGCGGGCAGGTGGTCGCGTTCTGCGAGATGCTTTCGATATCACCCCAGAATATCTCAGTGAAGACCGCGGTGGCGACGACGTGCAGTTTGATTTCTTTCGCTACGGCCAAATGGGCACACGCCGATTCAACTCCCTGAAGCTTTGGATGGCGCTCAAATTTCTTGGGCGACGTGGTTATGCTGAAATAATCGAACGACAAATTGGTCTGACAGAATACTTCGCGAAACGAATTGACTCGCTGACGGAGTTCGAGCGAGCAAGCCCGGTGGAAACTGCGGTCTGCTGTTTTCGGTTTATGCCCGATAAGATTCGCAATGCCGATGGTCCGGTGCAGGACCGGATGCAGCAGCAGTTGCAGCAACGGATCGAACGGGGAGGGGAAGCCTGGTTAACTACGACAGTGCTAAGGGGCAGGCGTGTGTTGAGAATCAACATCAACAGCTTTCTCACCGAAAAGCGTCATGTCGACGACCTTTTGGCTTTGCTGCAGCGTGAATCCCAACAGCCCGAACTCGTTCTCTAAGCAACTCCGGATAGACATGCATTCTCGAATTATTTCGACGCGAATTGGCCTGGCGATTCTCCTCTTGCTCTTAGCCTTTCCTGTCCTGCACGGACAAAAGGCAGAGTCTCCGCGATCATTGCCGTCGATTTCATCGCGGGAAGAGTTTGATAGGCTTTCCGTCACATACGATCCTGATACGCCTTACGCCTTGCCGCACCTCATATTTGTTATCGATCGCAAGGACAACAACCGTATCTATTACGTTAACAAGAAGCGCTACTCCTTTCACAAGGATTTCGTCAATGGTAACTACCTGTCTCTGGATAGGGGGCGTGAGTTCTTTGAAAACAATTATTTGAAACCTAACCGGCGCTTCATTCTGGGTACGATTGCTTATCAAACCCTCGTCAAGCGTTTCACTTTTGAGTTTTGGGAGGGCGATTTAGTCCCAGCCCAACAGATCAAGCTGACATCTGACGTTATTAACAAGACGTTCTTTGCCCCAGTCGCGTATAAGCCCAACTCGTTGCGACAGGATCAGGAATCACAGTCGATTACTGGTCTCCAGCGTGTTCTACAAAGCGACATTAGTAAAGAGCAGGATTACCAGACCCTGAATATTGCTAAGGGATTGGGCAGGGTTCATCTGATCGAGAAGCTCGATCAACATGTTGAGATTGGCTTCAACGAGATCCTGGTATTGAACGAAGTTCCCGTTCAGCTGCCGCCGGTGGCTGGCATAGTCACCGCCCAACCCTCGACCCCGTTATCGCACATCAACTTGCTCGCAAAGGGTTGGGGTATTCCTAATGCTTATCTAAAGAACGCCCATGAACTACTCAAGCAGTACGACGGCCGTTGGATAAGTTTTGAGACGAGGAGGGACGGTTACTCGATCAAATTGGCCGACATGGACCAACTGCGTGAGTACCAACGGAGGTTGGCTGAACGGCGAGATGTAGTTAAAGCGCGTTACAACCTCTCGGAGAAGCGGCTGCTGTCGTTGAGGACACAACGAAGTCATTCGAGTATTGCCTTCGGCAGTAAGTCGGCGAACCTGGGTGAGGTTGCAAACGCGCGAATTCCGGGGATAGTCGTTCCCGGTGGATTCACTATTCCGTTTTACTACTACCATGCTTTCATTAAGGACAATGCGGTTGACGATCGGATCTACGAGCTACTGAATGATCAGAAGTTCGTCCACGATCCTGCTTACCGAAGAGAGCAACTCGCAGGGCTTCGTACGCTAATTCAGAAGGGAAGGTTTGCTGAATCACTGAGTAGGCAGATTCGCCGCCGGGTTGCGACTGAGTACCAGGGCAAAGGGTTGTTCGTGCGCAGCTCTTCGAACGCAGAAGATCTGCCGAACTTTAGTGGTGCCGGGCTATACACGACCGTTCCGAATGTAAAAGGTGATGACCAGCTTATTGAGGCAATCAAAACCGTCTGGGCCTCGCTTTGGAACTTCGAGGCATATGAAGCCCGAGAAAGGGCCCTGATCGACCATTCAAGGATTCTTATGGCAGTCCTGATTCAGGAGGGAATTAATTCCGAGAGTTCTGGTGTAATGATCACAACGGATCCTTTCGATGGAGAGAACAGGGGCGCAATTTACATCAGTGCAAAGCGTGGCCTTGGGATCAAGGTGGTTGAGGGCAAGCGAGTGGCTGAACAGATTATCTTTCGGCCGCGCACGAATGCCGTTCAGGTGCTAACCCGTTCCGATGAAGATAGTCTGTTGACATTCGCCGAAAACGGCGGTGTCAGAGAGGTGGCAATTACTGGAGAACGAAACGTCTTGACTGACGATGTGATCAGGCGTCTGGTGAGGGCTGCATCTGCAGTCAAGCGGGTGTTTCGCAACCGAGATCAAGACATTGAATGGGCTTACATGAAGGGTCAAATATTCATTTTACAGTCACGACCTTATATCAACCACATGAGTACAAACCTATGACTAATCAGATCTTTGCCGATGGAATACTAAATGACCGCGTTGCGTTCGTTACGGGTGGTGGAACAGGAATCACCGGTGGTGTAGCAAGAGCCCTGGCTGAAGCGGGCGCGAGAGTCGCACTCGTCAGCAGAAAGATGGAGCATCTGGAGCCCGCGGCTGCGGCTATTGTTGCAAGCGGGGGCAAAGCTCTAGCTGTCGCTGCCGACGTTCGTAATCCGCCGGAGGTTGAGCACGCGCTGTCAACGACAATTGAGCAGTTCGGTAAGGTCGATATTGTCGTCAATGGAGCCGCGGGCAATTTTCTCTGTAGAGCGGAAGATCTGTCGCCCAACGGCTTTGGCACCGTCGTCGATATCGATTTGAAGGGAACGTTCAATGTTTGTCGCGGAGCATTTGCCGAATTACAGAAAAACCGGGGGCAAATTTTGAACATTAGCGCCACACTACATTACCTTGGCACGCCAATGCAGCTACACGTTTCGGCCGCAAAGGCGGGTGTGGATGCGTTGACGCGTAATCTAGCCGTTGAGTGGGGCCGGTATGGTATTCGAGTAAACGCCATCGCGCCGGGACCGATTGAAGACACCGAGGGGATGAAGCGCCTTGTTCCTGAGCCCATTAAACAGAAGATACTCAGGAGCATTCCGCTGGGCCGGTTTGGCTTGATTGAGGACATAGAGAAAGCCGCCGTGTTTCTCTGTTCTGAAGCGGCAAGCTATATCAACGGAGCCGTGCTGGTTGTCGATGGTGGTCACTGGCTCAAATCTGGATTTGGAGGTAGATCAGAGTAAATCAAAGAAGTCCTTCACCATGCTCGACCTACAGCCAGCAACCTTTGAAGATTTCGAACGCGAGGCCGAACAAGGGAACGTCGTGCCCGTGGTTCGCTCTGTTTTGGCAGATCTGCAAACCCCCGTCAGCGCATTTCTTCGTATTGCCGGCACGTCGCGTTATGCATTTCTTCTTGAGTCGATTGAGGGCGGGGAGCGAATCGCGCGCTATTCGTTTCTAGGCGTCGATCCCGAGATGATCGTCCGTGGATTCAGCACTCACACGGTAGTCGAGAAAGAAGGCAAGAGTGAAATTCATCCGGTAATCGCAACAGAGTGGGCGCGAGCATATTTTCGAGATCGAATTCTCGCGCGTCGTGCAGGTCTGGTTCCATTTGCGGGCGGGGCTGTCGGTTACCTTGGTTACGATGCTGCTGAATGGTTCGAGCCTTCGTTAGCACAAGAAGTTCGACAGGAGACGATGCCGTTGGATGCCGCCCTTTCCGCTGTTTGGATGTTCTTTCGAAACATCATTGCTTTTGACCGTGTGCGCCAGCGCCTGGAAATTGTCTCTGTGGTCTTGACTGAAGACGCCCGAGGTAGTCACAGCCGTCTGCGCGAACTTTACGATCGGGCGGTAGAGCGCACTGCTGAACTCGAACAGCAGCTGCGTCAAGCGCCCCGCATTGAACGAACGGCCCTCATTCCTTCGCTTTCAAAGAAGGATCCGCCGCAGTCGAACTGGTCACGGCCCGATTTCGAGCAGGCTGTCCGTCGAGTTCAAGAGTACATTGCGGCTGGTGACTGTTATCAAGCGGTCTTGTCACAAAGGTTTTCAACCCCGTATTCGGGCGATGCTGTTTCCATCTACCGTTCTTTGCGTACGGTCAATCCATCCCCATATATGTTTCTGCTGCGCCTCGGTGACGAATCAGTGATCGGAGCGTCTCCGGAGATGTTGGTGCGCTGTCATGGCCAGCGGCTTGACTATCGACCCATAGCCGGTACGCGTAAACGTGGAGCAACTGAGACGGAAGACTGGGTGTTGGCTGAGGATCTAAAGACTGATGAAAAAGAGACAGCTGAGCACATGATGTTAGTGGACCTCGGACGTAACGATCTGGGCCGAGTGGCGGATTACGGGTCAGTGCGGGTAGAAGATCTGATGAGTGTCGAACGATATTCACATGTTCAGCATCTGGTTACGGGTTTGCGGGCCCGGTTGCGCGATGGACTTGATCGCTTCGATGCTTTGGCTGCTTGTTTTCCCGCCGGGACGGTTACGGGAGCGCCGAAAATTCGAGCCATGGAGATCATCCGCGAGCTTGAGCCTGACAAACGAGGGATCTACTCCGGCGCGGTTCTATATATGGATTATGCGGACAATCTCGACTCGTGTATCGCGATCCGGACTATTGTATTGCGCAAGGGCACTGCAACAGTCCAAGCCGGGGCTGGTATAGTGGCTGATTCGATACCAGAACACGAATACGCTGAAACGGTGAGTAAGGCTCGAGGGTTGTTTCGCGCCATCGAACTAGCAGAGAAGGGTTTATAGAGGTGGGCAACTGCATTCGTATTGCGAGTTTTATAGTTTGGACATTGATGGTCCCATTGGTGGTTCTTTGTCAACAGCCAACAAGCACACCTGAAGATGGTCCAAAAAAGGCCAACGCCCGTCCGGTTGAAGCTGCGCCTGCCCCGCCTGAACCTTTCGACAACGCTTCCGTTGAAAAGATGGCTGCCAGTTGCGTCACACTGGAAACGGAGCTTGGACCAATTGAGATAGAGATGTTACCGCTTTCTGCTCCGGAAGCAGTGCGCAACTTTCTGAATCTCGCTTCCACAGGCGCTCTGGATACAACGACTTTTAGTCGGGTAGTGAAGAACTTTGTGATCCAGGGCGGAAATCTTTCAACCGGCGAGAGGTGGAATGCCGAGCTGGCCAGGAGGATGAGTCGAAAGTTACTGGATGAACCGGGAATTATCCGACACGTACGCGGAATTGTTTCGATGGCAAGAACCGAAGAGCCCAACAGTGCGACCACCCATTTCTTTATTCTCGTTAATGAGGCTAGTCACCTGGACGCCAAGTTCGCCGTGTTCGGTCGCGTAATCACAGGGATGGAAGTAGTTGACGTAATCAATCAAGCACCGGCTGTTGGGGAGAAACCTGAACGACCCGTCAAGATTAATCGTGCGATAGTATTACAATGTGCAGGTTCAAAATGATCCTTAGTCAAGGCATCGGCACGGGGCGAATGGAGTGTCGAGTAGCTCTACTAATCCTGGTAGCACTGTTTTCAGGCTGTTCAACGCCCACAACGGAAAAACCAAATCCTGACGCCGCAAAGCGTCTGTTGAAGCTGCGCGGCTACGACTTTGATGAGAAGAGCTTTTTGGCGGCGGCTGCGGCGGGGGACGTGCTCGCCGTCAACTCATTTTTGTCCGCTGGCATGAGCCCAGACGTCCGCGATCAGGATGGCGAGACTATTCTTATGCGGGCTGCAAGGCGTGGTGATGTACCAGTAATTAAGGCACTACTTGCTGGGGGCGCCGACGTGAACATCAAAAACCCAAACGGCTATACGGCGCTCCTGCGTGCTCTTGGAAGCCGGCATGAGGACGCGGCTGCTCTTCTTTTGGCTCGACCTGAAGTGGACATTAATGCGCGTGGCGCAAACGGTGTCAGTGTATTGATGGTCTACGTTGCGCGAAATCGAGAAGAAGTCGTTCCCGGACTGATCGAACGTGGAGCAGATGTCTCGCTTCAGGATGAGCAGGGGGATACTGCGCTGCACAGTGCGGCACAACTCGGAAATGTGAACATAATGCGTTTGCTGCTGGAGAAAGGCGCGGATCCGAACATCAAAAACAATGTTGGCGGTACCGCTTTAATGTGGGCGGCGACATATGGACAGCTCGAAGCGGCGAAGCTGCTGCTCGAGAAGGGGGCAGATCGGAAGATTAAGGACAACGACGGGAACACGGCCGCATACTGGGCTGAACGAAACAACCGCCCGGAATTGGCACAATTGTTAAGGTAAAGGCCGACGACCAAGGTCCAAGGTCCAACGTCCAAGGTCCAAGGTCCAACGTCCAAGGTCCAACGTCCAAGATCCAAGATCCAAGGTCCAAGGTCCAAGGTCCAAGGCAAGCTTCAGCGACAACACCGAATGTCTCAAAAGACTAAAACCAAAGCCCAAAAACGAACAAATCAGCAACCAACAACGAACAACTAACAACGAACAACTAACAACGAACAACCAACAACTACGTTGTGCTTCTAGTAATAGATAATTACGACTCATTCACTTACAACCTTGTTCAGTATCTCGGTGAACTGGGTGAGCGCGTTGAGGTGCGCCGCAATGACCAGGTAACTGTCGCTGAGATTGAGTCAGCATTGCGCCCGGAGCGAATCGTCATTTCGCCCGGCCCGGGCACGCCTGATGATGCAGGTATCTCGCTCAGGGTAATCGCTGAACTGTCTGACAAGGTGCCGATGCTTGGTGTCTGTCTTGGACATCAGGCAATTGCGCAGGCATTCGGCGGCAAAGTGATTCGCGCGCCCATCCTGATGCACGGAAAGGCCTCTGAAGTCTCACACGACGGAAGAACAGTCTTCGCCGGAATTCCGAAACCATTTCAGGCAGGTCGTTACCACTCGCTGATTGTGGATAGAAACACCCTGCCGGATTGCCTTGAAGTCTCTGCTTTAACGAGCGATGGGGTAATCATGGGTTTGAGACACCGCAAGCGGAGGCTTGAAGGCGTACAGTTTCACCCCGAATCCATCCTAACGCCTGAAGGCAAGCAGCTGCTGGCAAACTTTCTCAAACTCTAGAATTACCCAGCCGACCGAAATGGCTAGCCATGCCTACTGAAGATACTTTCCTAGTTCGCCTGATGCGAGGTGAGGACCTCAATCGCTATGAGGCCGAGCAACTGCTGCAGGACCTGCTTCGCGAAGACTTAAGGGATGTCCAGATCGCTGCCACGCTCGCGGCGCTCTCGACAAAAGGTGAAACCATTGAAGAACTTGCCGGCCTGGCCTCGGCCTTGCGGAAACGTGCAGTTCACATCAACTGTTCGCAAACTAAGTTCATCGATACGGCTGGTACTGGATCTAGCCCGGCAAAGACATTCAACATCTCGACAGCAGCGGCTTTTGTCATCGCAGGTGCTGGCTTGCCCGTGGCAAAGCATGGAAACCGCGCCGCAAGCAGCCGCTCTGGGAGCGCTGACGTTCTAACAAGCCTCGGGGTGAATATCGCGGCGGCGCCGCAACTGTCTGAGCGTTGTCTGGAAGAGATCGGTATCTGCTTTATGTTTGCGCCGCTCTATCATCAGGCAACGGCCAGAGTAGCTGCTGTGCGCCGAGAGCTTGGCGTGCAGACCACTTTTAATCTCTTGGGTCCGCTCAGCAATCCTGCGGGAGCGCGTTTTCAGATCGTCGGGGTGTGGCGGCGCGATCTCGTTGAGAAACTGGCCCTGACGCTTTCGCTGCTTGGAACCGAGCGCGCCTGGGTTGTGCATGGTGAGGATGGGTTGGACGAGATCACGCTGAATGGGAAGACGCTTGTCGCGCAAGCTGAAGGAGCAAGTGTCCGAACATTTGAGGTCGGTCCGGCAGACTTTGGGTTTCTCAGGAGTTCATTTGATGAGCTTCGCGGTGGTGACGCTGATGCAAACGCCGCCATCATTCGCGAGGTGTTGAATGGAACGCGAAAGGATGAAGCGCGTCATCTGGTGCTCATAAACGCAGCTGCGGCGTTGTATGTCGCTGGTGTTGCGCCCGACCTTCACGAAAGCGTTCGGCTCGCGGAGAGAAGCATTGATTGTGGGGCGGCGCTGAATAAGCTTGAGAAACTTGTGGAGCTGACTAACAAATAACTGTCCGACGAACATTTTGATGCATATCCTCAGCGAGATTCTCGAAGCCAAGCGGGCGCGTGTTGAAGCTGCTAAACGACAAGTGCCTCCCGCGGTGTTGCAACGAAACGCAACACTCCTCCGTGAGGGCGTGCAGCCGCACAGGCTTCGTCGAGCGGTTGAGACACCGGATAGAGTCAACATCATCGCAGAATTTAAGCGCCGTTCACCTTCCAGAGGGACAATACGGGTTGACAGGTCTGCTGGTGAAATCGCTCAGCTGTACAGAGCTGGTGGGGCGGTGGCTGTGTCTGTCTTGACGGAGCAGGATTACTTCGGTGGCACGTTGGACGATCTAAGCCAAGTAAGAAGAACGGTATCTCTGCCCGTTCTGCGCAAGGACTTTATATTTGAAGAATACCAGGTGTTTGAAGCAGCGGTTGCTGGAGCGGATGCGGTGCTGTTGATTGTGGCAGCGTTAAATGATGAAGCGCTTCTGCGATTAAGACACCTAGCCGAAGCTGAGTTGGGACTCGATGCGCTCGTGGAGGTGCACACCGTCGAAGAGCTGGAACGTGCTATGTTGTGCGGTGCAAAACTGATCGGCGTTAATAATCGTGATTTGACTACGTTCGAGGTGTCACTAAATACGTCCGAGCAACTTGCGGTCGCTGCGCCTGAGGACGTGGTGTTGATTTCCGAAAGCGGATTACGCACCAGCGATGACCTTTCGCGACTGCGTGCTCTTGGCTATAGCGGCTTCCTAATTGGAGAGGCGTTGATGTTGGCAGAACATCCGGAAGAAGAATTACGGGCGCTGGTGGGCGATTTCCTGGAGCGCAGCGACGCGACGCCGCTTTAGTTGTGTTAACGTTCGAAGATAAAGCGGCGGCGCGTCGCTGCGCTCCTTGTCCACGCACCCCAAAATGCCATGGCGAAAATTAAGATCTGCGGCATTACAACTCTTGGGGATGCACTCGCGTGTGCAGCTGCTGGTGCGGATGCGCTTGGCTTTAATTTCTATAGGGGGAGCCAAAGGTATGTTCATCCTGAGAGGGTCCGCGAGATCACAAGACAGCTCCCACCAGAAATTCTTACCGTTGGCGTTTTTGTCGATGAGCCTTCACCAGAGGTCATTCGATATGTCGCTGACGTGGCGAATGTAACAGCGGTACAACTGCATGGCGATGAATCACCTGAATACTGCACCGCACTAACGAACAAGTTTGTGATTAAGGTTGTTCACCCTAACAAGGATCATAGAGAACTCACACAATACAAAACCAGCGCTTTGATGGTTGATACGTTCGACGAACACGAACGCGGGGGGACTGGACGTCTTTCAGATTGGTCTTTCGCTCGGAAACTTATTCAGCTCACTCCGAGGCTTTTTCTTGCCGGCGGTCTTTCACCTGAAAACGTCGCTGATGCGGTGAAGATCGTCGAGCCATATGCGGTCGATGCCTGCAGCGCTCTGGAATCCAGCCCCGGGAAAAAAGATCCCGACCGTGTGCGCGCTTTTGTGGAAGCAGTTCGTCGTGTTAAACGTTGACTAGTTGTAGTGACGCCGCGCTATGCTACCTCACCCGGCTAAAGTCCTTTCCCTCTTGACCATGTCAACCCAGATGCAGAAATCTTCAAGTGGCCCTCGCGAGCGCGGACGAGTGTTTCTGCTAACGGACAATCAAACAAAGCTATCACCCGAGCTTTTCGACTCGGCAGGTCTGAATGTTGTCGGCGTTGCGAGTGGCACCGCTGCCCTTGTTTCCATGCAACGAGCTCGGCCACACCTGGTGATCACCAGCAACCGAATCGAGGGAATATCGGTTGAGGAGATTGGAAGAATACTCAGCCACACTCACAAGGGGGTCTTCCTGCTCATTGTTGGTACTGAAGAAGCCACGTCAGGAAGACGCCAGTCGGCCCTCGCACACGGGGCCTTCGATTACTTCCAACTGCCGGCGGAATCTGATCTTCTCATTTTGAGAGCGAAGCAGTTAGTTGGCCTGCAACAGACTCTCGAGCGTTTGCGGGCTGAAGCAGACCTCGACTCCCTGACCGGACTTGCCAATCGTCGCCGCTTTCGTACTGCCTTGGACCGCGAAGTTGAAAGGTGGAGACGTTACGGTGTACCGTGCGCGCTACTCCTGATGGATATCGATCACATGAAGGCAATCAATGACCGCTTCGGGCATCCGGCCGGAGACGTGGTCATTCGCGATATTGGAAGTTTGCTGGCTGACGTATCACGCGACACTGATACTGCCGCGCGATTGGGTGGTGAAGAATTTGCGCTGCTGTTAGCAAACGTCACCGGAGAGAAGGCGGCCTTTGCTGCTGAGCGTTTACGACTGGCCATAAATGGGCAGGTAATCCCGGAAGTCGGTTCGATTAGCGTTAGCATCGGCGTCGCGGCCCTGCCTGAACACGCGCATTCCCCAAGGTCGCTCTATGCTGCAAGCGATAGGGCGCTCTATGTAGCGAAGAACGGTGGACGTAATCGCGTTTCCATCGCGCCCCTCCTGCAGGAGAACCTTCCAGGCGTTTAGTACCATGCGATGAGCTTCAAAGATGTCCAACCAGATGAGTTCGGCCATTGGGGAGCGTACGGAGGGCGGTATGTTCCCGAGACGCTGGTCTCTCCCTTAGACGAGCTCACCACCGCTTTTGAGACTGCCAATACCGATCCTGAATTTCAACGGGAATTGCGCGGACTCTTGCGGGATTTCGCCGGTCGGCCTACTCCTCTTTTTTTAGCCGACCGGCTGACGAAACACTGTGGAAGTGCACGCATTTTCCTGAAACGGGAGGATCTACTTCACACGGGTGCTCATAAGATTAACAACACCCTGGGTCAGGTTCTTCTAGCGCGCCGGATGGGGAAGCGACGAATTGTCGCCGAGACGGGCGCGGGACAACACGGCGTTGCTACCGCCACAGTGTGTGCGCTCTTTGGTCTTCAGTGCGTTGTTTACATGGGTGCCGAAGACATGCGCCGGCAGGAACTGAATGTTTTTCGGATGAGTTTGCTTGGCGCTGAAGTACGCGAGGTGGATGCCGGTTCACGCACCTTGAAAGATGCCATAAATGAAGCTCTTCGCGATTGGGTCACCAATGTTGCGGATACTTATTATCTACTCGGAAGCGCGCTTGGGCCACATCCTTACCCGTTGGTGGTCCGTACGTTTCAAAGTGTCATTGGCACCGAGGCGCGAGCGCAGTGCCTGGAACAGATTGGCCAGCTGCCCGACACTTTGGTCGCCTGTGTTGGCGGGGGATCGAATTCGATAGGTATGTTCTATCCGTTTCTGAGTGATGAGGTGCAGATGATTGGCGTCGAAGCCGGCGGGCGCGGTGGTGAGTTGGGTCAGCATGCTGCGCGAATTGCAGAGGGGCGGGGCCGTCCCGGTGTACTGCAGGGAACATTAAGCTACGTCTTGCAGGACGAGCGTGGCCAGATTGCTGCTACACACTCAATCTCAGCAGGACTGGATTATCCGTCGATCGGACCTGAGCACGCCTTTTTGCACGATTCCGGGCGCATCAACTATGTGGCTATATCCGACAACGAAGCTCTTGCCGCATTTCGACTCTTGGCAGAACTGGAAGGAATCATTCCCGCTCTCGAGTCAGCACATGCAGTCGCACATGCAATGAAATTGGCGAGCGAGATGAATACGAACGAGGTAATAGTCGTGAACCTCTCCGGCCGAGGGGATAAGGACGTGAATACCGTTCGTGAGTGTGTTTCTTAGGAACGCGGGCGTCCTCGCCCGCACCGGTCGTGCAAACAGTGTTCCACGTCGACGTTGCTATGTCACGAATCAGCCCAGTTTTTGCCAGACTTAGACGCAGTAACAAGCGAGGGTTGATTCCATTTATCGTCGCAGGCGATCCAGATCTCAACACTACTGCAAAGCTGCTAGTTGAATTGGGTCAACGAGGCGCCACCATCATTGAATTGGGAGTTCCGTTTAGTGATCCGATGGCTGACGGACCAGTGATCCAACGAGCCTCGGAAAGAGCGCTAAAACATGGTTTCGGTCTCGATGAAGTTCTGGAGACTGTGCGAATCATGCGGCAGCGCAGCGATACCCCCGTGGTGCTTTTCAGTTACTACAACCCATTAATGCAGTACGGCTTCGAGCGTTTGGCACGTGAGGCTCGTATTGCCGGTGTCGACGGATTATTGGTGACGGACCTCATTCCTGAAGAGGCAGGTGACTTGAAAGAACTTCTTTGGCGTAACTCGTTAGACTTGATCTTTCTCGTCGCACCTACCTCCAGTGACGAGCGGTTGAAGCTTGTTGCCGATCAGACGTCCGGATTCATTTATGCTGTGTCGCGTGCCGGAGTTACTGGGATGCGTGAACAAATGAGCGAAGAAGCAGCCTTACTCGTCAACCGTATTCGAAAGTTCTCCAACCTGCCAATTGCAGTAGGGTTTGGAATTTCCTCACGAGAGCAGATAGCAGACGTATGGAAGTATGCTGACGCCGCGGTGGTAGGCTCTGCGTTGGTGGCTCGGATTGAGGACGCCGATGCAAATGATCTTGCTTTGGCGGTGGGAGAGTATGTCGCCGGATTGATACCGTGAATGTTTTAGGAGCGTGATATAAGAATGAGAATCAATGCGGGCACGCCGATTGTAGTCGTGTTACACAGTCCACGCGAAAAGTGCTGGGGCTTGCTCGACGAGATTACGACGGCTGGAGTATTCTTGCGCGGTCTTGATCTGAATGCGTTCGACGATTGGCTGAACGCCGTCGTGCATCAGGAACCGTTTGTGGGCTTTGGCGACCTCTTCTTTCCGCTTTGGCGGGTGGAACGCATTGCGAGAGACGAAACCGCCGGTGGCATTCCCTCGCTGCACGAACAAGTTCAGCAGCGCATGGGCCGCTCCCTTGAAGAAGTGCTGGATGAAGATTTTCGGCCAAACTGAGTCAGAAGTTGCGCCCTACCTCACGACCCTTAAGACGCAGAGAGGGCTGCCGTTGCGCGCGACAGATTGATTACCTCAACCCTCCGAAAAAGCATGTGTTGCACGAATGAAACACTGTTCCATTCTCGCGTCGGCTGTGATATGCTGCAAATCATAGCAGTTGACGATGAGAAAAGGAGCGGAAGAAAGCGATGTACGTTATGGCTGATGAACGTTTGAACTTAGATCGCGGGAAAGCTGTTGAAGCGGCGCTTGCCAATATAGAGAAGAAGTTTGGTAAAGGATCCATCATGCGTTTGGGTGAACGGGATGTCTCAGACGTGCCCGCCATCTCGACTACGTCGCTCGGCTTGGATATTGCGATGGGCATTGGTGGCGTCCCCCGCGGCCGCATCGTTGAGATCTACGGACCAGAGAGCTCTGGTAAGACAACACTCGCACTGCATATTGTTGCCGAAGCGCAAAAAGCAGGCGGCGTGGCGGCTTATATCGATGCAGAACACGCGATGGACGCGGATTACGCTGGAAGACTCGGGGTCGATATCGATCAGCTTCTAATCTCTCAACCGGACTCCGGTGAGCAAGCCCTCGAAATCGCGGAAGCGCTCGTTCGGTCAAACGGTGTTGATGTGATCGTCGTTGATTCGGTTGCGGCCCTCGTGCCGCGGGCAGAACTTGATGGAGAGATGGGAGATTCGCTGCCCGGGCTTCAGGCCCGCCTCATGTCCCAGGCACTGAGAAAGTTGACGGCCATCGTCTCTCAGTCGAATACCTGTTTTATCTTCATCAATCAAATTCGTGAAAAGATTGGGGTCATGTTCGGTAACCCCGAGACAACTACCGGTGGCCGCGCCCTCAAGTTTTACTCTTCCATCCGTCTGGACATCCGACGTATCGGCGCTATCAAAGACGGCGATCGGGTTGTTGGCAACCGTACTAGAGTAAAAGTCGCTAAGAATAAGGTTGCCCCACCGTTTCGAGAGAGCGAGTTTGACATCATGTACGGTGAAGGCATCTCGCGTGAAGGAGATGTGTTGGACTTGGGCGCAGCACATCGAGTTGTAGAGAAGAGTGGCGCCTGGTTTTCTTATAAGGGTGAGCGCTTGGGCCAGGGACGCGAAAATGCTAAGCAAGCGCTGAAAGAAAACCCTCAGATCCTCAAACGGATTGAGAATGAAGTTAAAGCGAAACTAGGCATGCCGGTGAAAGAGGAAAAGACCGAAAGTGCCGGCAATGCTAAAGCTGCTGCTGCCGAGAAGAAGTAGTGCTCCCGGCGCCGAAAGCGCTCACGTCGACAGAGTTCCCAAGACTTCCGATGTGGGCGCTTTTTCTCTGCTTTACTACACGTTATCAATGAACCGATAATCCGCCGCGGCTGGCATGACATCATCCATCCTTATACATAACGGGACGATCATTACGATGGACCGCATGAACTCCATCGTCCGCGGAAATCTGTTTATCAAGAACGGCAAGATCAGCGCTATAGGCCAGGATACTCCTTCGGCCGATATCAACATCGATGCTCGCGGTGGTGCAGTGCTGCCCGGCTTCGTTCAGACGCATCTACATCTGTGCCAGACACTGTTCAGAGGTTCAGCAGATGACCTGGCGCTGATTGACTGGCTAAAACAGCGAGTGTGGCCGATGGAAGCAGCTCACACGCCCGTCTCTATACGGGCGTCGGCGCAGTTGGCGGTTGCAGAGCTGATAAAGGGTGGCACAACCTCGGCTTTGACCATGGAGACAGTTAATCACACCGAAGATGTCTTCCGGGTCGTCGAGGAAAGCGGATTCCGAGCCACTATCGGCAAGTGCATGATGGACAAAGGCGAGGATGTTCCTGCGGCCTTGCAGGAAAAGACCGAAGAATCAATCGAGGAATCCATAGGCCTGATGGAGCGATGGCACAACACCGCCGGGGGACGAATCCGTCACTGTTTTGCTCCGCGATTTGCTATCAGCTGCACGAAGGAGTTGCTCTCCAGGGTAGCTGAGCTGGCCACGACTCATAAGGTGATGATTCATACCCATGCTTCTGAGAATACGACGGAGTGCTCAATCGTAGAGGCTGAAACTGGACAGCCCAACGTTTTGTATCTCAACTCACTCGGGATAAGTGGTCGCAACGTTGCACTGGCCCACTGCGTTCATGTTAGTGACGAAGAGATCGTGCTCTTAAGCGAAACAGAGACGAACGTTGTTCATTGTCCCTCGTCAAATCTCAAATTGGGGTCGGGCATTGCCAGAATCAAGGAAATGCTGGAACGCGGCGTCGCGGTCTCAATCGGTGCAGATGGTGCCGCGTGCAACAACCGCCTGGATATGTTCACCGAGATGCGTACAGCGGCATTGCTCCAGAAAGCGATTCACGGTCCTGAGTCGTTGCCGGCCAGTACGGTCCTGCGTATGGCGACGCGAGGCGGCGCCTGGGCAACCGGTCTTGCCGATCAGATTGGGAGTCTCGAAATCGGAAAGCTGGCAGATGTGATAGTAGTCAGGCTGGATCAGCTGCACTGTACGCCTGGAAATTTCGATCCGGTTTCAGCGGTCGTCTATGCGGCGGAGGCGTCGGATGTAGAGACTGTGATTATTGATGGTCGAGTGGTGATGGACGGACGAAGGCTGACCACCATGGATGAGCAGGCCGTATTGGAAGAGGCCAATTATCAAGCAGAGCTATTGCACCAACGCGCAGGGTTGGCCTGACAAAATTGAATTGCCAGCGCACAGCCGGGCGAATCAGGTCTATACCTTCTCAAATAACTGGTCTCCTTTTATCGCTAGCTAGTGACTCTTCAGAAGTTGGATGAGATGAGGATTATGATGATCAAATCGCTTCAAACGTGATTGCTTCATACCTTTTCCTTGTCTCAATTACCGAGATACATAGACCGAGAATACCGCACCGGCTCCACGCAACGGTTGACACGGTCGTTTGCCAAGCCTACTATATGCATAGAATTGCGGATTAGCAATCGTGCAATTATGCTGATCCGGTAAAGGCCGCTGTCTATCAGGAGTATGTTCCATGGCTGACATTGGCGAACGGCTTCATAAAGTGGGTCAACGTGTAGAAAAGTGGTGTCCAGTCTGAGGTCGTAGCGCTCATTGAACCGAAGAAGATGGACGTACTTTTCGCGGATCGCATTCGGCGGTTGGTCCACGGGAGAGAATCAGGCTTGTGAAGTAATAGAGGAGGAGGAGGAGGCGACGGCACTTAAGATTGAAGTCATGAGCGGAGAGAAAGAGGTTTCGGTGGGCGATAAAACAGCGATTCATTCAATCCCCCCGGATTGAACAGTAGTTTCGCGTTCCGGCCTGAAGTCTTATGAGTTTCGATGTTCTACGTGAAGCGGATTCTAAATCAGCTTGCGACGATTCCGAATGAAAAGGAGAAGCAATGGTGCGTGTTAAGCGCAGCCGACGTGAGATCCACCGTAGAACTCATGCACTCTGGTGCGTAGTCCGACGCGAAATTGGCAGAAATAGTTTTCCCCTGATCCTCCTGTCGGACAACCACGTGGGGTCGCGCTCCCAATTGGAAAGTCTTCTCGTAGCTCGTGACTGCCGGGTGATTTGCGCCAAAGACTCCCCTGAAACTCTGAACCTCCTCCACCGGTTTTACTTCGACCTGATCATCTATGACGTCGATTTGCCAGCGATTGGGGGTGTCACTTTGCTGCGACATGTGAAACTGCATTTGCCCGATACAGAGGTGCTGCTGGTCACCGAGCGAGCCCAGCTTGGTCTGACGAGTCTTGCTATGCAGCACGGCGCCGTCGACTGTTTAGTGAAGCCGCTCGGGCAAAGCGCGATAGATGCTCTTATTCAGCATGCGCGGATGGCCGCTGGGAGGAATCATGGTCCAAACATTTAAAGAGCCGAACACCTTAACGTTTCCGGTAAACCTGGTTCCCAACTATGTCCTGCTGATCATCCTAAGAGAGCGGAGAGTTAATGAGAAAACAACTGAGTAACTTTAAGGCGGAGTTCTTCAAGGCGCTCGCCCACCCATTAAGAATATCTATCCTAGACGCTTTGCGAGAGGGTGAGTTAACTGTCAACGAGATCAGTCAGCTCTTCGATGTGGAGCCAGCGAATGCTTCGCAGCAGCTAGCGGTACTCCGTAATCGAAACATCGTCGTGACTCGTAAGGAGGGCGCCAACGTCTATTATTCGGTCAGCGACAAAAGCATATTCAAACTGCTCGATGTCGCAAAAGAAATTTTCAGCCATCACCTGGTTGGGGTCAGAAGTATGCTTGAGGAGATTCATGCGCCCACTGCGGGCGCAGAGCCACGAATAGCTGGCCGGAAAAGACTGACTGCGTCCCGGCCATAGGACTGAACAAAAAAAGGAAGTAGGAACGGATGTATCCAGTGGAAAACAATAAGAGCCTTGCAAATCGCCTTGTGGTCGTGGCTACAGGGCCGGGAGTCAACAAGCATCAGGTGGAAGTTCTGTGCGAGCGCCTCCTCCGCTCGCAGCCTCAATCTGAGCCGCTCTTAAAGCGGCTACTCGCGCGGTCGCGTCAACCGGGTGGGCACGGCGCGTTCGCGGGCATCCAGGACGGGCGGTGTTCGGCGTGCAACGTAACAGTGGCCAGCGCGCGGATTCAAAGAGCAAAAGCCGGCGAGTTCATTAATTGTGCGAACTGCATGACATTCCTTTACTGCGATCCGCGGTAACCCCGCTCGAATGAAACGTTCTTATCAGGAACATTCGTGAAGATCGCGGAGCTGGTGTTCAGTAGTACGGACCATTCGGCACTGCGGCGAAGCGAGACCTAGGAGGTAGTGTGAGTAAGGCACAATTTGCTTCAGCATGTCTAAGGGATTGAATGAAAAACGAGGGTGGATTCGATTCGGTAGAGGACCGAACGCTAAATGAGATGAGTTTCAGTCGTATCCTTTGCCCCGTCCTTCTCGGCCCCGCTTCGAAAGAAAGCTTGCGGTATGCTGCTGCGTTCGCAAGGATCTCCCGGGCGCGCCTGTTCATTGGACATTGGACGGGAGAACGAACGGCTCGTGAAAATAACGAGCGAATAAGCAAAAACATTAGGCAGTTAGTTGAAGAGTCCATCAATGTCCTAAGGAGTCCGTCGGATAGTGGCAAGCTTGAGTGGGAATCTCTCGTTATCGAAGGACCTGCCCCGGGGCGCGCCATCGTCGCAACGGCCGTCAAGCAAGAGATTGATCTCATCGTGATGTCGCCCAAGCGTCGCCCTCTGGGTGCGATGCTTCTCGGCTCAACTGCAGAAGAAGTCTGCCTCACCGCAGGCTGCTCGGTCCTGATCGTCCACCAGACTGATGACGGAACAGCGAGTTGGACACCTGATATCAAAATGCGTCGGTTACTCGTAGCCTACGACTTTTCCGAGTGCGCGGAACTGGCCTTCAGGCTACGCCGCTCGTGCTGTCCGGTGTTGGTAGCACGGGTGCCGTCTCTTAAGGCCGAAAGCATTCTCGATTCACGTGGCCGTGCACCAGATTAGAAGCGATGGAAATTATCCGTTGGCGATTACGACTAAACTGACCGAAAGACTTGCATTAGAAAATGAACCTGAAACTCGCGTTCGGACTCACAGTAGCAAGATCACGAATCCACGGAAAGGGATGTTTCGCTATTATTCCGTTCCTTCGGAATCAACAGATCGCTGAGTATGTGGGCGAAAGAATTCCCTCGGGGGAAGCTGAGCGTAGACGATGTTCATCTCAGCAGCATTCTATTTGTGATGTTGACGAAGCATGGGCCATTGATGGCACTCGAGGTGGCAACGGCACCGAATTTGTGAATCATTCGTGTGAACCGAACTCAGACGTACTGGTTTTGTGTGGGCACGTTTTTTTGTATGCCCTGAAAGATATCGCTCCCGGCGAAGAGATTACAACAGACTACCTTTACGAATTAACATCGACCGGGGCCCACTGCAACTGCCGAACAGTTTCTTGTGAGACGACGATGACGGCGAACATGATATCGCATACCTCTACTGCTCAGGATGCGACGTCGAAGTGACCCGAACCAATGGAAGGTATTTGTGAGTGTGAAGCAACTTTCCCTGCTAATCGTCGATGACGACGATAGGATGCGGCAAATGATGGCGTCACTACTCAGTGACAGGTACCGGTCTGTAACTGCCGCAGCGTTTGCAGAATTAGGTAGTTCTATTTCGGAGTTGGCTTGCAACCAGATCGAGAGAATTACTAAACAAGACGCAATCTTTTAAATTACCAAAAGCAATTCAACGCGAATGGATTCTGAGAAAAGGTCACGGCGAGGTTCGCCGTTTCGGAAACGCAGCCGTTAATAATTTCGAAATAGTAATTTCACGATGTCACTCTTCGCGAAGATTTTAAGAACGCCAGCAGTTACTGAGGCGTTGGAACAGGATTCCCAGACCCAGATCGCTATAGTGGGACAGGAGATCGGCGAAAGAGCACGCAAACTTTTTGGGCGCTCGCTGCACATCCGAGAAGTGGACGCCGGTTCCTGCAATGGCTGTGAGTTAGAGATTAGCGCGCTTGGCAATCCCTATTACGATATGGAGAGGTTCGGCCTCCACATCGTTGCCTCGCCACGCCACGCTGACTGCCTGCTCGTGACTGGACCTGTAACTCGCAATATGGTGGAACCGCTTCGGCGGACGTACGAGGCTACGCCCGATCCTAAAATCGTTATAGCTACCGGCGACTGCGGAATCAACTGTGGCGTATTCAAAGACAGCTATGCCGTGTTTGGCAGTGTCGACAAGGTGGTCCCCGTAAACGTGTTTGTGCCAGGCTGCCCACCGGAACCGCTCGACATCCTGCGGGGGATCCTTTCTGCGCTTGACCGGTTGCCGCGAAAGTGAACCCATTTCTGATAATAAAGTCGTGCTGATTCTTTTTACCGTGATG
>Ga0209341_10001640_pt1 | contig 22007 bp, 14 predicted proteins | sample RifCSP13_2_FD_184020 | JGI IMG/M metagenome (GOLD analysis project Ga0209341, IMG submission 184020) | Soil microbial communities from Rifle, Colorado - Rifle CSP2_sed 13_2 (SPAdes) (version 2) | ecosystem: Environmental > Terrestrial > Deep subsurface > Rock core/Sediment | place: Rifle... | reverse complement strand
AGTCACGAGCCTGATCCAGCGGGTCGGCCGCGCAGGCCACTCCCTCGACCGCGTGTCGAAGGGCGTCGTCGTGACCGTCTCGAGCGATGACACGGCGGAGACGGTCGCCGCGATCGAGGCCGCGAGAGCACGGAGCCTCGAGCCGCTGCGGGTGCACCGCCATGCGCGCGACGTGCTCGCACACCAGATCGTCGGATGCGTACTCGATGCCGGCGGCCGCACGAGCGTCGAGACAATCCAGGACATCGTGATCCGTGCGGAGCCTTACGCGGACCTGCCGCAGGACGCGTTCGACCGCGTCCTCGAATTCCTCGTCTCCCTCCGGCTGCTGAGGAAGCAGGATGAGGAGCTCGCGGTGACGAGTCGGACGCGGCGATACTACTTCGAGAACCTCTCCACGATCCGCGACGAGCGGAGGTACGTCGCGATCGACCTCGCGACCCAGCAGCCCGTCGGGATCCTCGGCGAGGAGTTCATGATGGTCCGCGCCCGCCAAGGGTACAACTTCATCGTCCGGGGACGGACTTGGAAGATTCAGAAGATCGGCGAGGACGGGACGATCTACGTCACCGCCGTGACGGACCCGACCGCGGCGCTGCCTGGGTGGGACGGAGAGATGATTCCTGTCCACTTCCCGCTCGCCCTCCGGACGAGCCGGGTCCGGCGGGAAATCGATGAGCGGCTCGACCGTGCATCTCCCGAGGTCGTCGCGGCGGAGCTCGAGCGGGCGTGGCCCGTGAACCGGACCGGCGTGAAGCGGCTCGTCGACGAGATCGTGGAGCACAGGAATACGGGAGCGCCCGTGCCCTCGGACCGACTCATCCTCGTCGAGGGGTTCGACCGATTCCTGATCGTCCACGCGGGTTTTGGAGAGATCGTGAACGAGACCCTCGGGGATCTCCTCGAGGAACTCCTCGCTCGGAAGGCCCTCGTGCGGTTCTGGTGGGCGACGGCCCACCGGATCCTCCTCGAGCTCGTCGTCGACACGAAGGACCTTGACCTCAAGGAGATCGCGAACGACCTCTTCGGCATCGACGAGGTGGAGCTCGAGCGGTCCCTGAACATTCTCACGGAGGAGCACCTCCCGATCGGATACTACATGAAGTTCATCGCAGAGCGGATGGGCGCGATGCAGCGGGGCCTCATGGTCGCCGCGGATGAACTGAACTCGATCGAGCTTCGGTTCCGAAAGACGCCGATTCGCGAGGAGGGCCTCCGGGAGGCGATGCTCCTCCACACGGACTACGACGCCGTGCGAGAGGTGTTCCGGAAGATCGGTACGGGAGAGATCCGTGTGGAGACGTTCAAGTCGATCGACCGGCCGACGCCCCTCGGGTACCACATTCTGCGGCGGTTCGTCGAGGCCCCTGAACTGTTCTCCCCCGAGGCGGAGCGGGAGGCGAACCTCGAGCGGATGCGACTGGCGCTGAACGCTGAGTCCGTAAACCTACTCTGCTTCCAGTGCACCACGTTCCACGAAGCCCAGCGGATCTCAGGACTCTCAGAGAACCCCGTCTGCCCGAAGTGCGGGTCGAACCTACTCGGGGTGCTGTCGTGGTCCGCGTGGGCGGTGCGGGACGCCCTCGGAAAGAAAATGATGAAGCTCGACCTTTCCGAGGACGAGCAAAAGGTCCTCGCCCGCGTCCGACAGACCGCGGACCTTGTGGCGGTCTACGGAAGGAAAGCGGTCGTCGCCCAATCCGTCTACGGAATTGGCCCGCAGACGGCGAGCAAGATCCTCTCGAAGATGCACGCGGACGAGAACGCCTTCTATGAGGATCTATTCGAGGCGAAGCTCCGGTACATCACGACCCGCCCATACTGGGACGAGCGGAACCGCGGCGGGCCCGCGACAAAGACGCTGTACACCTGAACGATCGGTGCAGGGCGTCCGCCAGTCGGATGCGACTCCCGGGGTCCTCAAGGTCGGGACGAACTAGAGTTCCTCTTCCTCCGTCGGACGCGGCGGCGTCTTGAGGGACGGCTGCTCCTCCTTCTTCCGGCGGCGCCCGATGAACCACCCGATCAGGAGGCCGCCGACCGCTGCGGCGACGAGGCCGATCAGCAGCCCGTTCGTGAAGCCCGTGCTGACGGCGCTCGCCACGTTATCCGTCGTCACCGTCGCGGTGGATGTCCCGACATTACCGGCCTTGTCGACCGCTTGGACGACGACCGTGTGGGCGCCGTCGCCGACCGAGGAGGTGTCCCACGCGTACGACGTCTGTGCGGTCACGTCCCGCTGCTCGCCGTCGATGATCAGCCACACTTGGTCAGGGTTTGCCTCGGTCACGGCCCAGGTGATCGTAGTCGCCCCGCGGAGGTTCGCGTTTGCCGCCGGCGAGGAAATCGTCACAGTCGGGGCCGTGTTGTCGACGGTCACGGACGCCGAGGATGTGGCCGTGTTCGCGGCGATATCAGTCACGGTGAGGGTCATCGTGTAGGTACCGTCCGCGATCGAGGCGGTGTTGATCGTCTGCGTTGTCTTGCCCTCCACGTCGATTGACAGAGTCCCGATTGTCAGGGTCGCGGTGTCGACGTTGGCGTCGGTCGCAACGAACGAGGCGTCCACGGAGCCCCGGAGATGGGCCGCAGCCTTGGGTGAGGTCAGGACAGCTGTGGGGGACGTATTATCGACGTTTACGCTGAGCGTCGCAGTCCGCAAGTTGCCCGCTTTGTCCACCACGGCCAGGGTCAACGTCTGGGCCCCATCCGCGAGCCTTCCGGTATCGACGGGTGCGGTGGACGCGCCGGTGACGACGACGGTCGTCCCTCCGTACGTCAGGGTCGCAGTTTCCAGGTTGGCGTCAGAGGCCGTGAACGACGCGGTGACCGTCCCGTGGACCCAGGTGTTCGCGGCGGGGGCCGAGAATGTCGCCGAGGGCGCGGTGTTGTCCACGGTAACGCCTCGGGACGACGTGGCGATGTTGCCCGCAGTGTCCGTCGCCGTGACTGCCACCGTCGCGGAGCCGTCCGTTGTGCCCGTCGTGACCCACGTCGCGGTCCAGAGGCCAGTGACCGGGTCTCGGGTCATCGCGCCCGCGGCCGCGCCCGCAGTAAAGGTGACGGAAGCAACGTTGTTCCCGTCCGCCACGGCCGCCTGGAGAGTCGCGGTGCCCGCAACGTGGGCGTTCGCACTCGGCGCGAGGATCGAGACGCCCGGGTTTGTGGAGTCGACGATGATGTTGACGCGCACGAGAACGGGCGGATCCATCGGAAACTCGTTGGCGAAGAGGACGAAGTAGGTCACGTAGGTCCCGTCTGCTGTCTCCGCAGGGACGTAGACCGTCGCCGTGTAGAGCACGCTCTCACCCGCCGCCACAAGCGGGTCGAAGCCGGGCGTGGTCGATGTGGGGAACCCGAATGGGGGGGCTCCGAAGGAGACGTTCGTGAGGTCGAAACCCGTCGACAGGTTGAACGGCAAAATCAGGACCTCGCCGGGCTGCGTGACAACCGTCAGCGGCCCCCGCGGCGTGAGCTTCGCCACGTCCACCGTTCCCGACAGGGGCTCCGGCACGGCGGTGCCGAGGCCTTCGAGGAGCACGTTGTGAAGGAGAATCGTGTACAGGCCTGGCGCGGGCGCGTCGAGTCCCGACCACGTGTTGATCTGGACCCAGTCGGCCGTGGTCCCCGTGCGGGTGTCCCAGAGGAACGTGCCCGAGCCCAAGTGCGGGCTTTCGGACGAGTCTCCGAACATCCCGTTCGGCAGGATGGAAAACACATCCACGTCCGTGCGGCTCCCTGTCCAGGCGACGTTCACGAGCATCGAAACTACGTTCGGGTCGACCACGTCGATGAACCACTCCTTCCAGTCGCCGGCTTCGTAGCGCCAGCTCCAGTCGAAGTAGCCGTTGACGCTCGAAGAGTCGTAAATCTGGGTCGATCCCGGTGAAGTCAACGACGCGGAGATGGTCGAAGCGTCGATAACTCGCGGCACGATTACGGATACGGGAATCGCGTTGGTGTTACCGCCCGTCGGCGTGACGAGAATCTGGCCTTCATAGAGCCCTGGGTCCGCGTTTGCGGGCACGGCGAGGGTGGCCGTCCACACGGCAGGCGATGTGGTGGCGAACGTGGCGGGCGTCGTGATCCACGGCCATGCAACGCGATCGTAGAACTCCACTTGGATGACGAACTCCATCGGGACAAACACGCCCGCAAAGGGAACTTGGCTCAGCCACATCACGGGAACGCCTGCGAATCGACCGGCTGGCATCCCCACGCGGGCCTCAGAGGTCGTGCCCGCGTCAGCGCCCCAGTTGAACACGCGGGTCTCGTTCTGGTCGATGACCGTGTCACCGTTCGCGTCGACCCAGTCCAGGACGACGATGTGGGTTCGATTGTCCCGGGCGAAGTTTCCGTCTGGATCGAAGAAATCGTACGGCATGACACTGCGAACGACCATCAGGTCCGCCCCGGCGGGAATGGGTGTCGGCAGCGGCCAGAGATAGCCGAACCCGCCGAAGCCTCCGACCCACCCCGGACCGAGGTCGGTCGTTGTGTTGTTGAACTCCAACGAAGCGATGCGGGTGTGCCACACGGCGGAAATCGAACCGGACGCCGTCCCGGCCGCCGCGGTCGTTGTGAACACCGCGCTCGTCGAACTACCTGGGCGCACCGAACCGGCGTACCAACTCGTGTCGGGGATGGGGCCCCCTGGCGGACCTACGGAAATCTGCTCACCGTAGGACAGGGCCGCCGTCGCCCATGCATCGGCGATCCGGGGGCGAACGTTGTCCCAGCTCGCAGGCGTAGTCGTCTTGATCCCTGCGGTGCCGAGGGCGTATCGCGCCGCGTTGTAAACGTCCACGTGGCCTGCACCCTGCGTGAAGGAATCGTACCCGATGTCCATCGCGGTCGATTTCAGAATCGACTTCACGACGAAGGGTGAGGGGCGCACGCCATTTGCATTCTGATAGGCCTGAATGACGACTGCGGCGGACCCCGAGGTCACGGGGGTCGCCTGGCTCGTACCGCCGAACAAGGTCACGGCTGTGGATCCATCGCCGAATCCGGACCACACCGGGCCGGCCGCCCACGCGAACGCGCCGACTTGAAGCACGTCCGGCTTGGGTACCCCCAGGCCGCTCGGACCGCGACCGCTCCACGACATCACGTCGAAGTGGAAGCCCCCGGCTGTCCCCCAGATGAGCTCTGTCCAGTTCATGCTCGTGGAGGCACCGACCGTAATGGCGAGGTTGCTGTAGGCAGGCTCGGTCACGGTCCCATAGCCGGCCGCACCGTTGCCTGCCGCATGGACCATGACGCTTCCTGGGTACGAAGGGTCGGGATAGCCGGGCGTCATCAGGGCATCCTCGACGACGGTGAGAACGTCGTACCACGGTTGGAATAACACCCATTGCGACGAGCCCCAGCTGTTGCTGATAATGTCGGCCTTGTGGTTCCCCGTGTAGGTCCACAGGCCATAGACGACGCCGTAGTTCGGCACAAAGGCGGGGATTGTCTGACCCACGAGGTCAAAACCTGCGGCCCAGAGCCAGCCTTCGATGATGTCAAACCAATTGAAAATCGGAACGCCCATGATTTGCGCGCCGGGCGCGGTTCCAGGACCGGCCAGCGGGTCGTTCGACTCGCGCCCCGCAGCGCTCGCGGCGACGCTTGTGCCGTGGCCGAACAGGTCGTAGACCATGGCCATGTACGTCCCTGCAGGGTCGATTGGATTGAGGATCATAAAGCCCGGCGGGTTAGGGTCGAGGCCCCACACGTCAAGGGAATAGGCGAGGCTCCCCGCGGAGATATCTGGGTATCCGTCTGCATTGAAATCTCGCGACGCGACCACGTTCCCGCCCGCCGGAATGAGGGCCGGTTCGTCGCCAAAGCTGAAGTCCGGCTGCGGTGTCGCACCGAAGTACAGCCAATAGTCGAAGGAGAGGTCGAGGTACGCCGTGTCGTACACGCCGGGCGTCACCGTGTCGATCAGGATGGCGGGGAAGAAGTCAATGTTGAAGTTCCATTCGAAGAGGACGCCGAAGCTATAGTTGCCGCTCATCGAAGGAGGCAAGCCCGTGATGTTCATGTCCCCCGGGTTCGGTCCAAGGAAGGGGAACGGGAAGGGTCCTCCGAAGATATCGGACCACAGGAACGCCGCAGGCCCTCCGCCCGGGAAGAACACGTACATGAGCGGATCCGTGCCCGCCGTGGGGAGGAACGTGTCGCTCCCGACTGTGTAGCTCGTTAACACGTCGAACGTCCAGCCTACGGTGCTGCCGTCGGGATCGAAGGAGATGGGCCAGCCGGCGGCGTTACGCGCGGCGGATCCGTTGCCCAGATTGAAGGCCCCATGGTCCACGCCCGTATCGACGATGGCAATCGTCACGCCCGTGCCATCGACGCCGAGCTCCGTCCAGGCGCGGCGAGCTCCCGTGAAATTCACGACGTCCCGCATGGAAACCTCCGGGGTTCCGGCTCCAAAGAGCGGTTCTCTGAAAGTACTGGAGGACTCCGGGAGCGACAGCATGTCGAGGTTAATCGGAAGACGGGGACTGAGCTTGGGCTTCTGAATGAGTGCGTCGAACCACTCGATGGGTCGGTCGCGTAGAATCCCGAATACAGAAGGCAGCGACCGAAGTTCGTCAATCTTGTCTGCATCGATCATACCGCGGACGAGATGGACGCCTCCGATGGCTGGGACGACGCGAGGCCCTCGGAGCAGGCTTGCGACTTCCGCTACCGACGCGGACGCATCCATTGCCACGAGCACGCTCACGCGACCCGTCGCCGAATCGAGTGCGGGATCGAAATATCGCGAGGTCGAAGTGAACGGCAGCCTCGATCCCAGGTCCAGGTCGTCGGCGATCGTCGGCGCTGACACCCTGCCCGCGGTCGGTCTCGGTGCGCCGAGGACCGAAAACAGGGCGAGCGCGAGCACGACGACCAGAACGAGGGACGCAAACTGTCGGAATGAATTCATTCTACCCCTCTTGCCGCGGGAACGGAACCCCCGCCTTAACCTTTTTCCCGCACAGAGAACGCAGATTTTTCATCGGCGCACACCTCGTCCACGGACGGGGACTCGAAGAAACGAGTCGCCGTGCTCGCCGCCGGGCATTCCCGGTTCGGTTCGCTCGGGGCGAGCATGAAGTCGACACCCCGGGGTTTGGCGGTGGACACCTCGGTGACGTCTCCGTATTGATCAAAGAGTACTCGGACTCACGGGGATCCCCGTGGGCCATGTCCAGAATGCTTGCACGTCGAGGGGGTTGCATTTCGCAACACGTATCTCGCAATCCGGAGTGAAGAAGTGAATGTCTCGATCGCAGGCGGAGTCGAAGTGATGAACGAACTCACACCCCTTCGCAGAGGTTCCGAGCTCGCGATGAAGGGCCAAGTGAACCCCTGCCCGCGCCTTACCAACGCGCTGTCAAGGGCCCGCCCACTCCACGATCGTCGCCTCGCCCTGGCCCACTCCGACGCACAAGGTTGCGAGGCCGTAGTAGGGACGCCTCTCCTTCGCCGCGCGGCGTCGCATTTCGTGGACCAACGTGCACACGATCCGAGCACCGCTGCAACCAAGCGGGTGGCCCAAGGCGACCGCGCCGCCGTTCACGTTCGTGATCTCATGGCGGAGGCCGAGTTCGCGCATCACGAGGATCGCCTGGATGGCGAACGCCTCGTTCAACTCGACCAATCGGATATCGTCGATCGTGAGGCCCGCGCGGGCGAGGGCCTTCCGCGTCGCGGGGATTGGACCCGTACCCATCGTCCTCGGCTCGACGCCCGCGGCCGCGGACGCGACGACTCGGACCATGGGCTGGAGACTGAGCTCCTTCGCCTTCGCGTCGCTCATGATCAGGACCGCGGCGGCTCCGTCGTTCACGCCGCTGGAGTTCCCGGCGGTGACAGTCCCGCCTTCCCGGAACGCGGGAGGCAGCCTCGCCAGCGCCTCGAGGGACGTGTCCGGACGTGGATGCTCATCCTGGGTGACGAGGGCCACTCCGCCGCGTCTCTGAGAGACCGGGACGGGCACGATCTCCTCCGCGAACCTTCCGCTCTCAATCGCGGCCAGTGCCCTTCGATGACTCTCGAGGGCGAAGCGGTCCTGTTCCTCCCGCGTGATCGTGGGGCCGACGAGCCGGAGGTTCTCCGCGGTCTCCCCCATCGATTCCGTCCCGTACTGTTCCTTGAGCTTCGGATTCGGGAACCTCCAGCCGAGCGTGGTGTCCCATGCGGTAAGGTGGGACATGGACCCGTCCGGGTTCTTCGGGATCGCGTACGGTGCGCGCGTCATGCTCTCGACCCCGCCCGCCACGAACACGTCGCCCTCCCCGCACTTGATCGCGCGCGCGGCGGCGTTGATCGCCGCGAGGCCGGAAGAGCAGAGGCGGTTGAAGGTGAGGCCCGCGACGGAGATCGGAAATCCCGCCAAGAGGGCCGCCATCCGGGCGACGTTCCGGTTGTCCTCTCCCGCCTGGTTCGCGCAGCCGAGGTAGACCTCCTCGACCATCGACGGCTCGATCCCGGCCCGTTGTGCGACTTCTCGCACGACGAGGGCCGCCAAGTCGTCGGGCCTGACATCCCTCAAGATCCCGTTGTGACGACCGATTGGCGTCCTTACCGCTTGGACAATGATGGGTTCGGGCATCTCGTTCCGGCCTCAGATACCCGAAACGGCCTCACGCTATTGGCGTTTCGGATACGCGACTGACCCCACCAATCTCCCCTTTGCCACTCAGAGAACCTTTGGCGTTGAGCTCCCTCATTCGGGTGTAGAGGGCTTCCCTATACGCTATGATGTAGTCAGGAAGAGGGGCAAAGAAGCGGCCGTTGGGACCTCGACGACCTTGTCGTGTTCCCTTCCGATGACGAATCAAATCCAGCAAGACCGCCGCTTGTTTTCGCTTGATTAGGAGGTGCGGAAAAAGTCGGGACAGGAGCTTCTCCACCATTCCGCCTGTCCAAACTAGCTGATAGCATTGCTTCCATCCAACTCTCGCTCGAGCGCTATTCACTAGAATTCCTCCAAAGGCCCTCCGAACCTCCTCCAACGCAGAACGGTTCGTGTTGGCCAGGGATATCCTCGCTCGGTACCCTGGGTTCCAAGATCTTTGACCTCTCCACTTGGCAATCATTAGGGCCCCCTCGGCATCAAGAAAACCGGCGAGGTATTCGACGGAAAGCCGTCGCCACCTCTCTTGCGGTGCCTTGCGAGACCCCGGAGTCAATCCGCGCGGCCCTCGTGCATTGAGGCGTTTCAGATATTTGTAGAACTCCTCTCGAAATTCTAACTCCTGTTCGGGGAGAGGCAAGAGACGACCTCCTAAATCCCGGTTCCTCTGATACGTTCGGGTGTGACAGTGGAACCTGAGAACGGCCTCAGCCTGTTTCGACTTGATCCGCAGGTGGGGCGCTACCTCCTCAAGCAGTCGGGCGCCGGCTGCATTGGTCCATATCAGGGCGTACTGCGGTTTCCACTCTGGCTTACGCAGCGAGCAAGACAAAGTCCCGCCCCAGACCTGCCGAATCTGCTCAAGGGCCTCTCTGTTAGTGTTGTACACGACTACTCTTACAGGGTATTCGTGTGACGGGCCGCGAGGGATTCGGCCCAGGGCCAGATAACCTTCGCCGTCCACGAAGCCGGCCAAGTATTCAGCCGAAACCATCGCGGCTAACGCATCGTGGAGGCTAACTAGTCGACCGAGAGGGGTCAGCGAAAGTACTACGTTCGACGATCGCCGCCTTGGCCTTTCTGAGCTTTAAAGCGCGCACTTTCGAGGTCGAGCTCGAAGTCCTCTTCCTTCACTTCGCCCGGGTTGAAAACCTTGCCGGCCTCGAATTCGAGCTTCTTCTCGCTCTTCTTCTTCCGCTTCTGCGGCCGCGGCTCAACTTGCTGCTGCGACATGTCGTTCCTCCAGTTCCGTCGCGTAGGGATCGTACAGGTCGATTCGCCGCCTGCCGGCGTCGTCGATAACCAACAAGCTCCAATCAATCATTTCGATATTGAACCTATCGCACAAGTTGCGTCGGAGTGCAGCACGCGTATCCTTCGGAGGCTCCTGGATCGCTCGGAGGATCGCGTCGTCCGTCGTCACGCGGTCCACGAGGCCCTCTCGTTGTCGGCGGTAGAAGAGAGAACGGTCCTCTCCGATTTCCGAGTACTGCTTGCACGCCATCATCTCAACGTCGGGGCCGGGACGGTCCGCGGTCTGCTCCTGAATCGAGTAGTACCGATCGAGCCACTCGATCCTCCGTGCCAGCTCCTTTGATTTTCGATTTGCGAGGCCGTCGAGCGTATCCTCGAGGAGGCGCAGCGCGCGGCGCTCGCGGTCTGTCTCCACGATCGTCTCGATCTTCTCCAGGTAGTACCGCTGGATCTCGACGGGAGAGACGACGGATCCGTCCTGAAGGTGGACCTCCCATTTCTCCGGGTTCCGGGTCTCGACATTGTGCCACATGTCCTCCACCGGGCTCTTCATGGCCGGGACGTCCTCGAGCATGTTGAGCTCCATGAGCTCGAGCACGGCGGTTGTGGTGAAGTGTCGGAGCATGATCGCGACCTCGTTCATCAGCGCGTCCCCCACGATTACATGGAGGCGACGCCAGCGCCGCGGATCTGCGTGGGGCTCGTCGCGCGTGTTCACGATTCCCGTATCGTGCATCGTCTCCCCACTCACCACGGTCGACGTAAGGTACGCCATCGGCGAAAGGACGTACTTCCCGTCGATGATATCGCCCGCTCCTGTGTAGATGATCCGGGTCGAGAGGTGGGGCGCGAGTTCGCGGACGAATCGGTCCGGGAACGCGACGTCGCGGCTCACGCAGTAGTTCTCGTGCGAGCCGTATGAGGTGCCATCCGGCGACGTGTTGTTCTTGAACGCGTGGATCTTGACGTCACCCGCGGTGTACTTCTCTTCCATGACCTTCCGGAGCCAGTCGAGGATCTTCTCGCCCGCCTTCTCCCACGTCACAAGGTCCCACGGGTTCGACACCTCGCACGTGCTCAGCTCGAAGTGGCCGACGTCGTAATACGCGCGGGACCCGTTCTTGATGAACTCGCCCGCGAGGTGGAGGTCGCTCTCCCGGAGGAGGTCAAGGGCGAGGGTGTGCGGGTCGAAGCCCAGGGAGCCCATCTTGCGGCAGTACAGCGTGTACTCGTGCTCGGTCCCCTGGACCCGCGTGTGCATGGTCACCCGACCATCGGGTCGGCACCGGTCCGGAAGACCTCACGCTGGCGCTTCTCGTAGACGTACATCTCCGTGATCGCGTGCTCCTTGCACTCCTCGTCGGCGGCCATCTCGAGATCCTTGAAGGAGAGGCCCTGCTTCTTCCGGTCCGCCTTCTTCAGTGCGATCACGCGCTTCACGAAGTTCTTTTTCGCGGTCTTTACGATCGCCTCGATGATCGCGCCGCTAACGATGTCCTTGCGCTTCACGGTCTTGATCGCTTCCTTCGCCTCCGCGTCGAGCTTCACCGTGACCCATTTGTTCTCATTGTAGAGCTCGTCGATCACGTACTTCTGGAGCGAGTCGATTGCCGCGTCGTGGCCACCGAACTGCTTCTCCGAGTTTTCCTGGACCGGGAGGTCGTGTGTGAGATAGATTCGAACGATTTCCTCCGCCGCCTCGCGCGTTGGCCTCGGGATCTCGATGATTTCGTCGAACCGGCCGGGCCGCAGGAGCGCCGGGTCGACGAGGTCCGCGCGGTTCGTCGCGCCGAGCACGAACACGTCCTTCAGGGCGATGAGGCCGTCCATCTCGCTCAGGATCTGCGCGATAATGTTCTTGTGGACACCGGACGTGTCCATCATCCCGCGCACCGTGAAGAGCGCCTCAATCTCGTCGAAGAACACGATGCTCGGGCGCTTCTCGTTTGCTTGGCGGAAGATCTCCTTGATGATCCGCTCCGACTCGCCGACCCACTTCGACAGGACGTCCGCGATGCTGACGTTGAAGAACGTCATGTCGTTCTCCGTCGCGATCGCCTTCACCAGGAGGGTTTTGCCGCAGCCGGGCGGGCCGTAGAGCAGGATCCCCCGGGGCGCCTCGAGCTTGATCTCCGAGAACAGCTTCGCCTCCTGGAACGGGAGGATAACGACGTCGCGGATCCGCTCAACCGCCTCCGAAAGCCCGCCGATCATCTTGTACGTCACGTTCGGCTTCTCGCCGAGGAGGAGGGACTTCACGTCGAGGTTTGGCAGGATGTCGAGGATCTCCATCGTGGGAGGGAGCACGCTGATCTGGAAGCCGGGCTTGAGTTTTTTCAACACGGACTTTTCGCACTCGATGAGCCGCTTCTCCATGTCGCCCTCGATGCTGATCACGAGTTTGCCGTCGAGGATCTCCGCGACCTTCGCGATCACGCCGGAGTTCTTTGAGGCCGCGCCCTCGACGATCGCGTACGTCTGCGGGTGAACCCACACGTACTGGCCGATGCCGAGCGCGCCCTTTTCGACGAGGCCCGTGGACACCTTCAGGAGTTCCGTCGCACGCGCGACGACGATCTGGTTCCCGTCGAGGTCGGGCCCGTCCTTGCGGACGACGTACGCGTAGAGGAGCGGCGGCTGCTTGATCTTGTTGAACTTGTCCTCGTACGCCTTGAGGCGGTAGTCCCGCTCCTCGATCTCGTACCGGAACGAGTGAACGTCTCGCTCGTACTGCCTCCGAAGCCGGTCGATCTTCTCCTCGTACGCGTCCCGGACCTCCTCGGACGTCTTCTCCTCGTCGTCATGGTCACTGTCAATCATCTATCGTTCACCGTGGGAAAACGTGGGGCCGGGCCGAGAATGGCGAAGCGGGTCCGCAACGAACGGCTGCGATGGCCTGCGAGTGCGCCCATCCCTAGTGCTAATTATCAGCTGCGTATAAAGATTGTTGGAACAGTTATCGTCGCATCGAAAAGTGAAAGTTCTCGGCGTCGCGCGTTCGTCGCGAGGGATGCGACATACGGGCCCCTCACGCTTCGTCGGAAAAATCGTCGAAGTCGCGGCCGATGTCGACGAAATTTCACAACTGTTAATGGCCCTTGGACGATTTCCGGTCGCGCATGGAAGGGCTCGCAGCATTCGGAGCCGCATTCGCTCTCGTCGCGCTCCTCGAACTCGGCGATAAGACGCAGCTCCTTGTGATCTCCCTCGCGGCGAAGCATCCACCGCTCCCTGTCGCCATGGGCGCGTTCCTCGGAGAGGCGAGCGTGACCGCGATCGCAGTGACAATCGGAATCGCGATCGCTAGCGCCGTCGACGTGTTCCTCCTTCAACTCGCCTCGGGAGCGATCTTCATCGTCCTGGGCGTGTGGAACCTGCGGCCGAAGGGAGCGGAGGAGGCCGAAAGCGTGGAAGTCTCACGACCGTTCGTGAATGCCGCGGGCCTCGCGTTCCTCGCGGAGCTCGGCGACAAGACGATGCTTGCAGTGATCGCCCTAAGCGGCGCGCTGCAGGCGCCCGCTTCCGTGTTCCTTGGAGCGTCCATTGCTCTCCTCGGAATGATCCTCGTCGCGATCGCCGTAGGTCGCGTGCTGCGCCGGTTCCTCACGGCCCGATGGCTCCAGCTCGTGAGCGCGGCGACTTTTATCGTGGCGGGCGTCCTCGTGATCGCGGAAGCGCTTCTCTCGGGCTAGAGCCCGTGGAGAGGGAACACGAGCTCCTTCACGGCCGCGACGACCTCCTTCACCCCGTCCGCAACCCGCTCGCCCCCGGCGGGGACTTGACGGTCCCTCACGGTCGTGGGCGCGGAGCCCGTCGCGCGGCGGCACATCTCCCGCCACGCGGGGTCGATGGGATCCGGCAGCGCGACGCCCGCCATCGCAGCGGCAATCAGGGTCCACACGCGCGCGCACGCCGCCAAGTCGTAGCCGCCTCCCGTGGAGGCGACCCATCGGCTCCCACACAGCTCCCGCGACAGCGCGTCGATGAGGGTGCCGAAGGCCTCATACGTCCGGCTCGTGAGCTTGAGATGCGCGAGCGGGTCCAGGTACGTCGCGTCCGCGCCGGTCTGCGTGAAGATCAGGTCTGGCCGGTACGCGCGCGCGAGAGGCGGGACAATCTCGTCCAGCGCGTGGATGTAGCTCGCATCCCTCGTGTAGGGCGGGAGCGGGACGTTCACGGCGTAGCCCTTGCCCTTGCCACGGCCGATCTCGTCCGGGAAGCCCGTCCCGGGGAACAGGAACCGTCCGTCCTCGTGGAACGAAATCGTGAGGACGCGAGGGTCCTCGTAGAAGATCCACTGCACGCCGTCCCCGTGGTGCGCATCGATGTCGATATACAGGACGCGCTCCACGAGGCCCTTGTCGAAGAGATGCCGGAGCCCGATCGCGATGTCGTTGAAGATGCAGAAACCGGACGCCTTGCCGGGCATCGCGTGATGGAAGCCGCCGCCGAGGTTGTACGCGCGGGCCCGCGCACCCGTCGCGACGAGCTCGCACGCACGCTTCGTCCCGCCCGCCTGAAGGGCCGCGCTCCCGTACATCCCCGCGAAGATCGGGTTGTCTCCGGGTCCCAGACCGAACTCATATGCGTCCGCCCTCGGCGACACGCTGAGCTCCTTCACCGCCTCCACGTAGCGTCGCTCGTGGACCCGGAGGATGTCCGCCTCCGACACGGGCTCGGGGATGACGCGCTCCGCGGGCCCATCGCACAGACCGTAGGACCGCATGAGCTCGTACGCGAGCTTCACGCGGGTCTCCTGCAGCGCGTGATCCTGTCCGAAGTTGTACTCGAGGTACTCGTCGCGGTAGAGGATCGCGAGGGGGACCACAATCGGTGAATCCGGTGCGGGGCTAAAGTCGTTCACTCGAGCCTACAGAAGCCAGCCGCCTGTCACGTTCAGCACGTCCCCCGTGATGAACGAGGCCTCCTCCGTGCACAGGAACACGACCGCGTTCGCGATATCCGCCGCAGTGCCAGGCCGGCCCGTCGCGGTCTCCTTGTCCTTCCGACGGCGCGCCTCCGCGACCGTGAGGTCGTAGTCCTCGACGACACCCGGGGAGACGACGTTCACGGTGATCCCGTGGCGCCCGACCTCTCGGGCGAGGGACTTGCTGAGGGCGACGATTCCCGCCTTCCCCGCGTAGAAGCCGGACATTCCCTTCGAGCCATGGGCCCGGTACGCTCCCGCCGCGCCGAGGGAGACGATCCGCCCCCACCCCCGCCGCCTCATGGGCGGAATCGCGTACTTCGCGCAGAGGAACGCGGCGGTCACGTTCGAGTCGAGCAGGTCCCGCCACTCCGCGTACGACAGGTCCTCGACGTTCTTCACGACATAGTTCCCGGCGTTATTCACGAGGATGTCGAGGCCATCGAGCCGCTTTGCGACCGTGTCGACGAGGTGACGAACTTCGCCCTCGCGCCGAACGTCCGCGCGGATCGCGATGGCCCCCACACCCATCCCCCGGAGCTTCGATACGAGCGTCCGGGCGCCGGCGGCGCTCGTGAGATAACTCACGGCAACATCCGCGCCCTCGCGGGCGAGGGCGAGCGCAATCGCGCGTCCGATCCCCCGCGCCCCTCCCGTGACGAGAGCTTTGTGGCCCGTCAACCGCCCCGCCATCTCGCCCCGTCCGTTCGCGGACTCGGCAACGGATGCCGTCGGATAAAGGAGCCCTCCTCGGTGCTCGAACATAGAAGGATTAAGAGGGGCAGGACCGCTCCCGATGCGGACTCGATGGTGTTCCGCAGGTCTCGGACCCGAAAGCGGGCCGCCCTCCTCGCCGCCTTCCTCGTCCTCTTCGTTCTCGCTTCCGGCCCGGGAGGGCTCGCGTTCACGGGCACGACGAGGACGGTCGAGTATTCCTTGACGGAATCGCTCACGCTGCCGAGGGACTACTATTCCGCGTTCGCCTTCTCGCTTGCGGCGGGGGATTCGCTCCTGTACAGCGTCCGGGTCACCGCGGGCGGGGCGATCGATGTGTACTTCGTGCCGCCGGAGGGCCTGACGACGTACGCCACGGGCGTCGCGAGCACATTCGGACGGTACCTCGCGGAGGAGGCGCGGACGGAGTTCAGCGGGGCTTTCGCGGACCCGAATGCCATCGGCCCCGTGACCGTAATCATCGACAACGTCGCCCTCTCGGGGGCGCAGCCATCGGGAGCCGTGACCGTGGCGTTGACCCTATCGAAATCCTCGAACCTCCTCCTTGGCGGAACCCTATTCATCCTGTGCGGCGTCGCGATCTTGGCGATCACGGCGGTCATCCTGCTGATCCGCCGGCGGAAGACGGCTCCACGCCCACAGTCAATTCCGTACAGGATGCCGCCGCCGACACCCTATCAGACGCTCGGACCAGAAACACGCCAAGGGCCTGGAGAGCCGCCACCGGCGGGGCCCTCCCCGCCATTACGGCCGTAGGAGAGCAAGGCCGGAGAGCTCCCGCTCGAAGCGACTGGGTTGGAAAAGAAGGAAGGACCCTGCAGGCCCAGCGGGCCTACAGGGGGAAAGGCGATCGGGGTCGAACGACGTGGGCGAGGGGGACCGCTCGGGCCATCTCTGCATCCCATGGCCGGACTGTCGTCGACTTTGAAGTTTTCAGAATCTTCACTTATTCACCTCCTCATACCGTTTCGATGTTATCTAATCAGAACTGACACCGCCGATGTACTTATACGTTTTGACAACCTTATCTCGCTTTGATAACATCTAATTAAACTGGAGGGGTCCTGTGCCCGAGAAGCCTATCGGCGTGTCCGCGCGCCAGATCAAGATCCTGAGTGAGCCGTCCCGCCTGCGAATCCTCTCGATGTTGTTCGAGCAGGAGAACAGCATCTCGGGCCTTGCGAAGGCATTGGGCCTCACGCCCGCCACGGTCCATCACCACATCAAAGTCCTCCGGCGCGCGCGGCTCATCCGGCACACCCGGACAGAGCTTCGCGGGAACGTCGTCGAGAAGTACTACGCGATGCCCGCGAAGGGAATTGACTCCTCACAGGTCTGGTTGGAGTTAAAAGATGCGGACAAGGTCGCGTACCGTCTCGCGATCCTGGGGATGCTGAAAGGCATGATCAACGAGGCGATGATGACGGTCCAGGCGCACGGAACCGTGGAGTGGGAGGTCGGTCGGCTCCACTTCTACCGGATCCCGTACCGCCGCGACGCGATCCAGCAGGTCGAGGAGATCCTCGAGGACGCGCGAGACAAGCTCGCTCGGCTCGAAGCGAAGCACGGTGCGGAGGCGCAGCCAGGAGAGCGGGTCACGGTCGTCATCACGACGCTGCCCTGACAGACCCGGGCTCATGGGCGGGAAATCGTGGACCTCCGGGAATCCGTTCTCCCGAGAGATCGTAGGCACTGACATTTAATAGAGTGACGCGGCTTGAGACGTTCCCATGGCCGACCGGCTCGAGCCGATCTTCAATCCCCGATCCATCGCGGTCATCGGCGCGTCCCGCCACCGGGGAAAGGTCGGGTACGCCATCATGCGGAACCTCATCATGAACGAGTACCAGGGCAAGCTCTTCCCCGTGAATCCGAAGGCCGATTCCGTTTGGGGGATCAAGGCGTACCCAAGCGTCCTCGATATCCCGGACTCCGTGGATCTCGCGATCATCATGATCCCCGCGGACCTCGTCGAGGGGGTCGTTGAGGAGTGTGGGAAGAAGGGCGTTCGCGGGCTCGTCGTAATTACGGCGGGATTCCGTGAAATCGGGCCCGTCGGGGAGGCGCGGGAGAAGACGCTGAAGGACCTCGCGAAGAAGTATGGGATGGTCCTCGTAGGCCCGAACTGCATGGGCGTAATCAACACGCACCCGGAAGTGCGGATGGATGCGACGTTCGCCCCGACGCCGCCCCTCCAAGGCCATCTCTCATTTCTCTCCCAGAGCGGCGCGCTCGGAGTCGCGATCCTCGACCACGCGAAGAACCTCCAGCTTGGATTCGCGAAGTTCGTGTCCCTCGGGAACAAGACGGACGTGAGCGGCAACGACTGCCTCGTGAGCTGGGAGGACGATCCGGAGACCCATGTGATCTTGATGTACCTCGAGAACTTCGGGAACCCGAAGAACTTCGTCCGGATCGCGCGGGCCCTCACGAAGAAGAAGCCCGTGATCGCGGTGAAGGCGGGACGGACGGAGGCGGGCGGCCGCGCGACGGTGAGCCATACGGGCTCCCTCGGCGGGAGCGACATCGCCGCGGACGCGGCGTTCACGCAGACGGGCGTGATGCGGGCGAACTCGATCGAGGAGCTGTTCGACTACGCGATGGCGTTCGCCCGGCAACCACTCCCGAAGGGGAAGCGGGTCGCGATCATCACGGACGCCGGCGGACCCGCGATCATGTGCACGGACTTCCTGATCCAGCAGGACATGGAGATGGCCACCCTCTCCGAAGCGACGGTCGAGTCGATGCGGGCGTGGGCCCCGCCGGAGGCTTCGCTGCGCAACCCGGTGGACCTCATCGCGTCCGCGGGCGCGGAGGAGTACCGGAAGGCGGTCGAGGCCGTCATGAAGGACCCGAACGTCGACGCCCTTATTGCGATCTACGTCCCGCCGATTGTCACGGAGGAGGTCGCCGTCGCGCAAGCGATCATCGAGGGCGCGAAGGCGGCGAAGAAGCCCGTCCTCTGCAATTTCCTCGGGCGGAGTGAGGCTTCCCCGGGCTTCGTCGAGCTCGTCCGGAACTCGATCCCGTCGTACCTGTTCCCGGAGAGCGCGGCCCGTACGATCGCGATGATGTACCGCCACCGGGAGTACCTCGAGCGGGAAGAGGGTGACTATCCGAGGTTCGAGGTCGACCGGGAGGCCGCGAGGCGGATCCTCGACCGCGCGAAGCGGGAGGGCCGGACCCGCCTCGGGGAGACGGAAGCGATGGAGCTCCTCCGTGCGTACGGGTTCAAGATCGCGAAGGGGCGGTTCTGCAAGGATACGGAGGAGGCGGAGGACGCCGCGGCGAAGATCGGCTATCCCGTCGCCGTGAAAGCCGTCGGCCCGAAGATAGTCCACAAAACGGAGTTCGGCGCGGTCGCGCTCGAAATCCGGAGTTCCGAGGAGCTGCGGGCTGCGTGCGGGCGGATGGAGCGGCGTCTCCGCAAGGCGAAGGTCGAGGTCGACGGTTTCCTCGTCCAGGAGTTCGTTCGTGCCGGGAAGGAAACGATCATCGGGATGAACCGCGACAAGGTGTTCGGCCCGCTCCTCGCGTTCGGCCTCGGCGGAATATACGTCGAGTGGCTCAAGGACGTCGCTTTCGGGCTCGCGCCAATCACAGACATGGACGCGGTCCGGATGATTCGGTCGATTCGGACGTACCCTCTGCTTGAGGGCGTCCGCGGCGAGAAGGCCTGCGACGTCCATGCCCTCGCGGACGCTCTCCTCCGGCTCTCCGTCCTCGTCGAGGACTTCGATGAGATCACGGAGATCGACCTGAATCCGGTCGCGGCCCTCGAGAAGGGGAAGGGGTACAAAGTCATCGACGCACGGATCGTCCTCTAGACGCTCCGGCGAGCTCGCGGCTTCGCGGCGGACATGATTTCGATCCACTCGCCGTCAGGCCCCACCATGAACGCGAGCCAGTCGCCGCCCTCACGGAACGGCGGGATGCGGACCTTCACATCGGTCCGATGCTCGCGGAGGAACCCTCGAACATCCCGCACCCCGAACGCGAGATGGTCGAGCTCGTCGCCGTGGCGGTACCGCGCGTGGATCCCCTTCGGCGGGTACCAGTTCAGCTCGAGGCGCTGGCTCCCGCGCGGACTCTTCAAGATCGCGATCTTCCCGCCCGTCTCCGCGATGTTCATCCGGAAACCGACGCGCATCCCCATCACGCGCGTGTAGAAGTCGACGGAACGAGCCATGTCCCGCACCCGGATCCCCGTATATCGGAAGCCCATGGAATCACCGGAACCGGAACGGGACATGGGGGATGAACGTGGGGCCGCCGCGCGGCGGTCATCCGAGGACGCCCCGGGATTCCGCCTCAGGTCTCCCGTAAGGGGTCTTATCATAGGGCGAACTCATGAGAGGAGGGTTAAATAATGCAAGGGAGAAACATCGGACTTCCCGACTCTCAAGTCGGGCATCTCCCTTGTCCGGAGGAACTCCGGTGCCACCACCGCTCCTACGAAAGGCCACGAAGGCGACCCTGCTGAAGATGTTCATTCTCGATGAGCATGGTGGCTACACAGGCGAATACGTCGTCGACAACGAGTGCGTAATCGAATACGGGGACTTCCTGCGCATAGTTCCCGACGAGGGTCTCGCCGACCAGGAGAGCGTATACCTGGGGGAGTACATCGCCACCGCTCTGCATGGGAACCGGCTTAGCCTGGTTGCCGTCTCGAAGGGTCCCCTGACCCTCGAGGACCTCACGTGGGCGAAAGCGGCCCTGACTGTCACGGAGGCGCACCTCACGAGCGCGGAGGGATCCCGCACGCCCGGCACGGAACCGGATCGAGCGGTGATCGAGTCCCTCATGTCTGCCCTTGAGAAGAGAGAGGCGGACCTCGTCGCGCGCGAGAAGGCCCTCCAGGAGATGATCGAGCGGATGCGACAGGAGGCCGAAGAGGCCCGGAAACCTCTCGTGGCGGAACTGAGTGCGTTTCGCGCGCACGTCGCCGAGCTCGAAATGAAGCGAACGGAGGAGCGGAAGCAGCTTGAGGCCGAGAACGAGCATCTCCGACGGGATGTGGAACAGTTACAGCGACCCGCCTCGTCTGCGGAGTCCCCATCACCGGATCAGACGCAGTTCGACCGGGACGGAAAAACGGTGCAACATCGTGCGGTTGACCTCCTCGACCGCGAGGAGCAGCTGCGTGCACGGGAGGCGGAACTCGCAGCAGAGGCGGAGAGGCTCGACGCGATTCGCAAGGAAAACGAGGCGGTTCTCGCCAAACTCGAAGTCGCGAAGAAGTCCGCACCCATGGACTTTGACACCCAGGCCGCTCGAAGGGAGATCGACACGCGGGTGAAAATCCTCCAGCGAAAGGCACTCGACTTGCTCGACCGAGAAGAGGCGCTCCGGAAGAGAGAGGAAGATCTTCGAAAGGTAGTCGGCGGCTAACCCTTCCTTCCCGTTGGTCGGGAATCGCTCGAATGAATTTCGCCTACGAAGATCGCTCACTCAGCCGAGGTTTCTTGCGGGACGTCACATCACCTCGCATCTTAGCGATCAACTTCTCGCCGCTCTTCGTGACCCGATCGCTGTCGGACGTTCGTGAGACGAAAATCCAGTCGCCGCTCGGGTCCGGCTTTATGTGCAGAGTGTACGGCGGATCGCTGACCCGCTCCAATCCCCTCCAGCTGCCTCCTCGGAGGGTTGATTGCAGACGCCCTTCGTCATACGCAGTCCCTGGAATCGCGAATTCGCACCGAACACGACCCGTCTGATCGATCAGAAACGCGCTCTCGATGATTGGCCGTCTCCGCGGCATGACGACCGCGATGAGGACACCGAACAGCAGCGCAATCAGGGAGAACGTCCACAGTTCAGATCGAAGCCCGGGCGGACCGTCTGGAGGCGGAGTCGTACTCTGTCCCTGAATTGTAATTGTGAAGTTCTGGAATGCCACCCCGCCGTACGGATCCCGCCCGCTGAGATTCGCGAAGTACGTTCCGGCCGATGGTGTCCCGTAGAGCCGGCCCGTCCCTGCATCGATGAGGAGCCACGTCGCATTCGTCGTCAGCGACCATGAGAGCGTGTCGTCGTCGGGATCGGTGCCTGAGAAGGTGCCAGAATAAGAGGCGCCGGCCTCGCCAGTTGACGGAGCGGAGACGGAGATCGCCGGTGGCCGATTCACCACGGCGAGTGAGAAGTTCCGGGAATCGATGCCCCCGAGTCCATCGGACACCGTAACTTCGATCCAATACGACGAAGGCACACTCGAGACAATTCCGGAGAGAGTCCCGCTGCCTGGGTCCATCGCAAGGAAGGATGCATTCGTGCGGAGGGACCAGATGAGAGGGTCGACATCCGGGTCTGAGGCGTTCAAGTCGTACGAGAAGAAAGCCCTCCGGGCCAATACCACGTTTGCGACAACCGTACTGATTGAGGGCGGGAGGTTGCCCACGGAGAGAGTATAGTTAAGCCCGGCGAAGCCCCCGAAACCATCGGAGACGGATAGGTTCGCATAGAATG
>Ga0209341_10001639_pt1 | contig 22016 bp, 21 predicted proteins | sample RifCSP13_2_FD_184020 | JGI IMG/M metagenome (GOLD analysis project Ga0209341, IMG submission 184020) | Soil microbial communities from Rifle, Colorado - Rifle CSP2_sed 13_2 (SPAdes) (version 2) | ecosystem: Environmental > Terrestrial > Deep subsurface > Rock core/Sediment | place: Rifle... | reverse complement strand
AATCCGTGATCACGGACCAGGTCGCGAACGGGGTCGCGGTCCGGATGGCGATCCTGTACCTCCTGGCCGGGGCACGTGGGGCTGGGGAGTGACGATCGACGTCGACGCGCGCACCTCGGGCGGCGCACGCTCCTCCGTCGGCGCCCGGCTGGCAGACCTCGAGATCAGCCGGGCCTGGCTCGTCGATCCCGCGAGCGGACGCGAGGGGCCGGGCGAGATCGTCGTCACGGACGGAGTCCTCGAGGCGGTGACCTGGCTCGAGGGCGTCGAGGCGGAGGGGATCGATGCGTCGGGCGTCATCGTCGCGGCCGGGTTCATCGATCTCCACGCCCACCTCCGCGAGCCCGGAAACGAGGACGCCGAGACCGTCGCGACCGGGCTGGCGGCGGCGGCCCACGGCGGATTCGCGACCGTCTGCGTCATGCCGAACACGACACCGACCCTCGACGAGCCATCCGTCCTGGCCCGGATCCGGGACGCGGCAGCGGCCTCCGGGTTGCCGGTCGCGCTGCTCGCGCACGGAGCCGTGTCGGCCGGGCGGGCCGGCGAGCAGCTCGCGGCGCTCGGGGAGCTCGCCGATGCCGGGGTCGTCGGCTTCAGCGACGACGGGGCCCCGGTCGGCTCGGCATCACTGTTCCGGAACGCGCTGGCCTATGCCGGGATGCTCGGGCTGCCGATCGTCGATCACCCCGAGGATGCGGCCCTCACCGAGGGCGCCGAGGCGAACGAGGGCCTGATCGCGACGATCCTCGGCCTGCGTGGCTGGCCGCGCGCCGCCGAGGCGGACGCCGTGGCCCGCGACCTGGCGATCCTGGCGGATGTCGTCGGCGACGTGCCCGGTGCGCGGCTCCATCTGACCCATCTCTCGACCGCCGCCTCGCTGGCCCACGTGCGGCTCGCGAAGGCCGCGGGCCTCCCGGTCACCTGCGACGTGACCCCGCACCACCTCGCGCTCACCGAGGAGTGGCTGGCCGGGGCGCGGCGCTGGAGCTGGGAGGCCCTCGACGACGATGGCGTGGCTCGCGACCCTTGGCGTGACGGGGCCATCACCGCCCCTCCCTTCGATACCTCGGTCCGGGTCAACCCGCCGCTCCGCTCGGCGGTCGATGCCGCCGCCTGCCTCGCCGCCCTTGTCGACGGCACGGCCGATGCGATCGCCACGGATCACGCCCCCCACGCCGAGGTCGACAAGGCGGTCGAGTTCGGGCTGGCGGCCAACGGGATCAGCGGCATCGAGACCGCGCTCGGCGTCGTCCTCGCGGCCGTGGACGCGGGTCGGCTGTCGCTCGCGACCGCGATCGCGGCGCTCACGACCGGCCCGGCTCGCGTCCTCGGCGATCGCGAACCGAGCACTCGAGGACTCGTCGAAGGCGAGTCCGCCAATGTCGTCGTCTTCGACCGCTCAGCGACTTGGCGCGTCACGCCCGATGCCCTAGCCTCGAAGGGCAAGAACTCGCCGCTCCTCGGCCGCGACCTTCCGGGACGGGTTCTCCTCACCGTGGCCGGCGGACGGATCGCCTACGAGGCCGCGGACGACTGACCGACGCGGGTCAGGGGACCACGATCGCCGGCATCGGGAACGCGCTCCAGATCAGCTCGCCGGTTGCATCGTCGACGATGAACGAGCCGATCCGGTTCGTCCCCGCCTCGACCGCTCGCACGTACCAGATGACGGCCCGGGCGTCGAGGTCGATGATGGCGGTCGGGTCGAGGCTCGCCAGGTCTTGCGCCTCGAGGACGGTCATCGACTGGACGGTGCCGTCCGCCGCGAGCTCCTCACGGACGAGCCGGGCTACATCGAACAGCTGCTGGGTCACCGCAGGTTGCGGCAGCACGAACCCGGGCGGTGGCACTCGAGGCCCCAGCGGCTCACCGTCAATCCAGGCCACGCGATCGATGACAAACGTCCCGGCGCAGGCACGCTGATCGTCCACCCGGCACGACAATGCCAGCGGATCCTGGAAGTGTCCGACGAGCACGACCGGCCCCTGCGGCTCCTCGGCGGGTACGCGCGTGGTCCAAAGGGGGGCAAAGACGGGCCGGAGTCCCGTTCCGACGATGGCGCGATCCCGGTTGGCCAGCTGCGGGATATCGGCGACGAGCCTGCTGGTCGCGCAGGTACGATCGAAGAGGTTCCACGCCTTTGGGACAATCGGACAAGAGATGGTGACCGGGTCGGCCGCGTACCAGCCACCGATCGCGACCGCGATCCCGTGCAGCTCGCCGGCGTCGCGGTCCTCGAGCACCTTCTCGACGCTCCGAACGGGAATGCCGTCGACGTCGGCCGGGAAGACCGCATCGTAAGCAGCGCCGTCGACCCACGACACCTGGTCGACGACGAAACGCTCGCGGCAGCGCTCGATCCGGGACTCCGTGCAGCTCGCCCCGCGGACAACGCCAAAATGGCCGACGAACACCACCGGAGTAGGTCCCTGTCTGGGGTCCTCGGCCGCGGAGGCCAATGCCCAGCTCATGTCGATGTCCTCGAACACGGCCCTGATTGCCGGCCCCGTTGGATCCGCGAGGGTCAGAGGCTGAGGCGGAGTCCCGAACAGCCACTCGGGGTTAGCGATGAGCCACTGGTATTCGACCGTGCAGTCGCCGCCCGACGACCCGGTCCCGGTCGCGAAGCCCTGGCAGTGAATGGGCGGCGGCTGCTGGTACCAGCCGGCGACGACGATGTCGTGCTCGCCGAACGAATCGTCGAGTTGATCACGCACCTCGATCGCCTGGGGCACGGTCAGGACATCGGCGCCGAAGATCGTCGACGGGGACCCGCCGGTGGGCGTCTCGGGCGCACCGGCGGTCGCCGATTCGGCCGCATGGCTCGCCGCCGGCGACCCGGTCGGGATGCCATTCGAGGTGAGGACCACGGCGGCGATGACGACGACGGCGGCAGCCGCGACCGCGCTGGCGCCGGACCAGCGGAGCCACCGCGGGCCGGGGTGTCCGGGCCGCGCATCTGAAGCCAGGGCTTTAGCGACGCGATCTTCGAGGCCGCTCGGCGCGGTCACCTCGAACGCGGCTCGATAGGCCGCCGCGAGTCGCTCATCGTCCCAGAGCTCCTTGCCCGACCCGGCGCCGGTCACCGCTCTTCCTCGCGGGAAAGCGCCGCGTCGAGCGCCCGGCGCGCGGCAAACAGCCGCGACTTCACGGTTCCGACCGGGATCCCGAGGGTCAGTCCGATCTCGGCAAGCGAGCGACCCTCGAGGTGATGGAGGGCGAGCAGGGCTCGCTGATCGGAATCGAGGTCGGTGAGCGCGGCGGCCAGGCGTCGCCCGTCGGGCGAGACGGGCATCGTTCGGTCGGCGCCCACCTCGGCCAGCTCGGTGTTCGGGATCTCGCGAACCCGCCGCCGGCGTCGACCTCGGACGGCCATTCGGGCCGCGTTCACGACGATCCGGTGGAGCCACGCGTCGAACCGGTCGCCGTCGCGCAGCTTCGGCAGCTGCTTCCACATCGCCACGAACGTGTCCTGGGTGATGTCGGCGGCGTCGGCCTCATCGCCGGCGATCGCGAGCGCGAGTCGGTACACGGCATCCGTCCGGCTTCGAACGACCGCGGCGAGGGCGTCCCCGTCGCCTCGCCGAGCGCGTTCGATCAGGCTCAGTTCGGCGGGTTCGATGGGCTGCTCCCGTCCGGTCTGCCTACCTGATGCCGCTCGGGCGCCGGAGGTTCACGGGAAGTCGACGCCGTCGGCCCAGGCGACGATCGTCACGACGAGCCGGTCGCGGCAGAGCTGTTGGGCCTCGGGCCCGCAGCCCTCGGCCCGGGCGTCGTTGAAGTGGCCGATGAAGACGACGGGCGTGGGCGTGGCCTCGCCGACATCCGGGAGCGGCCGGGCCCAGCCGGTGTCGGGGCCGTCGAACACCGGGTGGACGGCGGGGCCGCTCGGCGAGCTCCCACTCATGCCGTTGGGGTCGATCCGAAGGGTCGACTCGGGCCCCGCCATCAGCCACGTCATCTCGATCGTGCAGTTGCCGTTCAGGAGGTCGACGACCGGCGGCTCGGGAAACGGACAGGGGATCGGCAGCGACTGCTGGAACCAGCCCGAGACGGCGAAATCGGTGTCGGCGCCGAGGCGCTGGACCTCGATCGCCTCCTCGACGCCGATGACATCGAGGTCGTTGACCTCGGCCGGGAAGTCGTCGTCGGTGCCGCCGCCGCCGCGCATCTGGCCGGTCAGGAACAGCGCCGCGGCGAGCGCGGCGAGGAGGATCCAGGCCACGCTGACCGGCACTCGCTCGCCTTCGTCGCTCACCGGCGGAGGATCACCCCGCGAGCCGGTCATCGGCAAGGGCCACCCGGCCGCTACGATGGGCGCGATGGCCGCCAAGCCCGCGCTGAACCGCGACTACGAGCGCCGGCCGTACTGGTGGGCGACGATGCCGCCGCTCCACGACCGGAGCGGGCGGCAGCTGCCCGACACGGTCGATGTCGCGATCGTCGGCGGCGGCTATACCGGCGTCGCGGCGGCCCGCAAGCTCGCCCTCCAGGGGGCGAAGGCCGTCCTGCTCGAGGCCGAGACGCTCGGCTGGGGCGCGTCGACCCGCAACGGCGGGATCACCCACCCGGGGTTCAAGTGGGGTCCGCGCACGCTCGCGAAGCGCTACGGCGAGCCGCTCGCCCGGGCGCTGTACCGCGAGACGCTCGATGCCCTCGAGCTGACCTACGGGCTCATCCGCGACAACGACATCGATGCCGAGCTCCGCCCCGCCGGCTGGCTGGAGCTGGCCTGGGCGCCGAGCCACTTCGAGGACTTCGCCGAGGAGGCGCGCTCGCTCGAGGACTTCGGCGTCCACGCCCGGGTTGTCGACCGGGACCGCCTGCGCGAGGAGATCGGGACCCCGATGTACCACGGCGGCCTCGCCGTGAACCCCGGCGGCATCCTTCACCCGGCGAAGTGGTTCGCCGGGCTCCTGGCGATGGCCGAGCGCGCCGGCGCCGATCTGCACGAGAACACCCCGGTCCGCGCGATCCGGCGCCAGGCCGACGGCCGCTTCGTCGTCGAGACGGCGAGGGGCGCCATCCTGGCCCGCGACGTCCTCGTCGCCACGAACGGCTACACGGACGGGGCTGCGCCGAGCGTCCGTCGCCGGATCGTCCCGATCGGCAGCTACATCATCGCCACGGAGCCGCTGCCCGAGGACCTCGCCCGGGAGGTCTCGCCGACCGGCCGGGCCTACTTCGACACGAAGAACTTCCTGTCCTACTGGCACGTGTCGGCCGACCGGCGGCTCATCTTCGGCGGACGGGTCAGCTTCATCCCGACGACCGTCGACCGGACGGCCCGGCTGCTGTTCGGGCGGATGCTCGACATCCACCCGCAGGTTGCCGGCTACCGGGTCGAGTACTCGTGGGGCGGCAAGGTCGCGATGACCCTCGACCGGATGCCCCACCTCGGCCGCCTCGGCGGGATCATGCACGCGGTGGGCTACTCCGGGACCGGCGTCCTGATGTCGACGTATCTCGGGACGCGGGCAGCGGAGTGGCTGGGTGGCGGCGAGCCCCCGGCCCTGGCGAAGCTGCCGTTCCGCCTCGTCCCCGCGCCGTACGAGGGCCGGCCCTGGTTCCTGCCGGTCATCGGCGAGCTCTTCCGCTGGCAGGACCGGCTCGCGGTCCGCGGCGTGCCGGCGAGCCCAGGGAGCAATGGGGACGGTGGCTCGGGCGTCTGACGACACATCGGAACGCGCCGCACGTCTTTCGAGCATGAACGACGTCGAGCCGCCCACCTCGCGAGGGGAACCCAGTGGCGGACCGCCCCGATCGGGCGATGTGACCCGTCGAGGCACATCGCCGGTGTTCGCGATCGCCGCCACGATCGTGACGCTCCTGTTCCTCGGCGTTGGTATTGCCCTCGGGTACTTCTTTGGGATCGCCAGGACCAGTGACGGGCTCGGGGCCGCCCTCGGAACGGCCGTTGCCGTCGTGTGGGTCGCCGCCATCGCGGCCCTGCTCGCTGTCGTGGGTGGCATCGCCCTCGCCCGCGAGAAGACGCGGCCCGCCGGCAAGATCTCGCTCATGGCCGCTGCCGCGGTCGTTGTCGGCGCGATCTCGGCCGCGATCGCCGTGCCGGTGCTCGGATTGCGCCAGGCACCGCCTGTCTTCGCACCCATCTACACGACGACGAACGGGACCGTCAGCCTCACGCTCGCCAACGAGCCCGAGTTCGTTCCCCGCTCGGACGGGGCGACCTGCTCCTGGGTCATCGATGGAGGGGCGATCGACGGCATCGGCGCCCCGGATGTCGGGACGCTTCGGGGGCGGATGGTCAGCGCGGGGATCCGCCCGGGCGTCGAGGCTGAGGGCAGCTTGATCGTCCTCGGCATCCAGGCGGCCAACGTCAACGATGTCGGCCTGCCGACCTGGACAGGCACGGTACTGATGACGTCGACGGACGGGGGCCATGCCGGCTTGGTCGACTTCGCCGACCTCCCGATCGAGCCCCAGAAGCCGGGCTACCCACCGGACGCCTCCTGGCCGCGAACCCTGACGGGTACGCTCACCTGGACGTGCGACTGACCATCCGACCTCTGACGTCACCGGGTTTCCGATCTTCGCGGCGGGCGATAGAGGGTGCCCGGCACATCACCGTCGCGTGGGCCGTCGTGGCGTTCCTCGTGGGAACGACGGGCGCGTCCGCTGCGAGCCCCGATCCGAGTGTCAACGCTCCGCCGACGGCCCGCCCCCTGACCTGCGCGGAGCGCTATCCGGCCGACGGACCCGGTGGCGTGGACCTCCAGCTCGGGTGTGTTGTCAACGAGCTCGTGGCGTACGCCGGCGGGCTCGGGCCGAGCGACCAGCCGCAGCGCCTGACGGCGTACGTCGTGCCCATCGCCGCCGTCGCGCTCGCGCTCGTGGCGCTCGTCCTCGTCGCGCGCCAGCTCAACCGGCGGGCTGACCGATGGATCGCCCCGGCCGCGCCCGTGGCGTGGTGGCCCTGCCCCGCCTGCCGCTCGCTCAACGTCGCCCGGCGCGAGACCTGCTACCGCTGCGGCCGGCCGCTCGAATCGGGGACGGCGGAGATGCGGACTGACGCCGAGCCGCCGGCGCCGCAGTCGTTCGGGCGGCGCTTCAACGGTGGCCCGCGCAAGGACGGGCCGGGCTAGCCGCGGCCAAGAACCCGAAGGTGCTCGAGCAGGCGGTCGACGTCGGCCACCGTGGCCTGGGTGTTGAGGATGCCCGCCCGCAGCCAGGTCCCGCCGCGGAGCCGGGTCGTCGAGAGCCAGCCGTCGCCGGACTCCTCGAGGGCCGCCTGGATGGCGTCCTGGTGGGCATCGAGCTCGGCGCCTTCGGCGAGGCCGTCGGGCCGGTGGCGGAAGCAAACGACCGAGAGGGGCGGCACGGCCGGGAGGGCCTCGAACTCGGGGTCTGCAGCTACGCGCCGGGCGAGATGGGCCGCGAGATCGATGTTGGCCTCGACGAGGCGGCCGAACCCGGCCGTGCCCAGGTGCTTCCACGACAGCCACAGCTTCAGGGCCCGCCAGCGGCGCGTCCCCTCGAAGCCGAGCTTCCAGAAGTTCAGCTGGCCGGCCTCGCCGTGACCGGCATCGCCGTCCCCGCCGTGCTCGGGGGAGGGCATCGGGGCGTGACCGCTCCGGTAGTACTCGGGTCGGCGACTGCCGAAGACGGCCTCGAGGTCGGCGCCCCGCCGGACCATCAGCCCGCCGATGTCGTAGGCCTGGAAGAACCACTTGTGGGGATCGACCGTCACGGACTGGGCCCGGTCGAGGTCCGGGACCCTTCGCGCATCGCGGGCGGAGAGACGTGCCGCCGCGCCATAGGCTGCGTCCACGTGGAGCCAGAGGTCCTCGCGGGTGGCCACGTCGGCGAGCTCGCCGATGGCATCGACCGAGCCCGTGTTCGTGGCGCCGGCCACGGCCGAGATGGCGATCGGGGTCAGGCCCGCTGCCCGATCGGCGGCCACCGCCGCCGCGACGTCGGCGCCTCGCAGCCGGAAGTCGTCATCCGCCTCGACGAGGACGAGGCACTCGGGCGGGAAGCCGAGCTCGTCGATCGCCCGGCCGATCGAGAAGTGGGTCTGGTCGGAGGTGTAGATCCGGAGCCGCTCGAGGTCGCGGCCGCGTGGTGGCCGGTCCAGGCCCAGCCGGCGCGTCGCCTGCACGTCCCGAGCGAGGGCCATCGCGATGAAGTTGGCCATGACCCCGCCCGAGGTGAGCAGCCCGAAGCTGCCCGGGCCGTAGCCGACGAGGTCGCACAGCCAGCGGACGACCTCCTCCTCGACGAACGCCGAAACGGGCCCGGCATGCCAGACGTCGACGCCCTGCTGGGTGACCTGGGACAGCATCTCGCCGAGGACCGACGCGGTCAGCGGCGGCGGCGTGAAGTACCCGTACGAGCGGGGGTGCCAGGCGCTGACGGTATGCGGCGCGATCCGGGCCCGGAACTCGTCGAGGAGCTCCGGCCACGATGTGGGAATCGCCGGGGCGGCGCCCGGTCCGCCCGCATCCCCGAAGTACGTCCTCCGCAGCTCGGCGTAGCCGGCCGGACTGCCCATCGCCCGGACGAAGGCGTGGTCGTAGAGGTAGTCGAGGGCAGCCTCCCAGGTCGCTGCGCCAGCGGCCCGGAGCGCCTCGCGGGACACCGCCTCATCGCGAACGCCGAGGAGCTCGGGCTCGGGGTGCCAGGCGAAGGAATCGAGGAAGCCCGGCGGCGCGGGCTCGCCGGGGACCGAAGGTCCGCCGGGGTTGCGGGGAGCGCGGCCGGCAGAACGGCCGGGGGCGGGGTCGGCGTCCTCGTGCCGGGGCATGGCCCGAATCGTACGGGACCGCTCCGCACCGTGAGAGGCCGCCACCCGGCGCGACGCATTCGCCATACTCCGCCCATTCGCCGGGACGGGCAGTGACGAGGAGGGCGGCGTGCCGGAGCGTCGAACGATCGTGTTCTTCCCGGAGGGCGCCTTCGGGCCGACCAATAACTGCGTCGGCATCGGACGGGTCCTTCAGGAGCGCGGGCATCGGGTCGTGTTCATCGTGGAGGAGTCGTTCGCCGGCAACCTCGAGGCCCAGGGCTTCGAGGAGCGCCTCATGCGCCTTGGGCCGCCGCCCGAGACGCCCGAGGCCCCCGGCCAGTTCTGGATCGACTTCATCCGCGACACGGCGCCGATCTTCCGCAAGCCGACGATCGAGCAGCTCGGCGAGTTCATCGCCCCGACCTGGCAGGCCCTCATCGACGGCTCGAAGTACGTCGACGACCGCCTCCGGGCGATCTTCGACGACCTCGATCCCGACGTCATCGTCGAGGACAACGTCGTCGGCTTCGCGGCCCTCCCGGCCTCGGGCCGGCCGTGGATCCGGATCGTGTCGTGCAACCCCGCCGAGCTGAAGGACCCGGCGATCCCGCCGTTCTCGTCGGGCTACCCGGCAGCCGACCGAATTGCCTGGCCGGCCTTCCTCGAGGAGGTCGAGCGGACCCATCGGGCGATGTGGGCCGACTTCGATGCCTTCGTCCGGGAGCGCGGGGCGCCGGGCCTGGCCTGGACGGAGCTCGGTCCGGACCTTATCTGGGAATCGCCGTGGCTCAACCTGTACTCCTATCCCGCCGAGGGCGACTACGCTCGCGACCGGCCGCTCGGGGCGGCATGGCATCGTCTCGATTCGACGGTGCGCGCCGCGGTCGAGGACTGGCAGCTGCCGGAGCACCTCCGGAACGGCGACGGCGGGCTCGTCTACCTGTCGCTCGGCAGCCTCGGCTCCGCGGACGTGGGCCTCATGCAGCGCCTCGTCGACGTCATGGGCGCGACCCGCCATCGGGTCATCGTCTCGAAGGGCCCCCTCGCCGACCAGATCCGCCTCTACGACAACATGACCGGCGCGGGCTTCCTGCCCCAGCCCGCGATCCTGCCCCAGGTCGATCTCGTCATCACCCACGGCGGCAACAACACCGTGACCGAGGCCTTCCACCACGGGGTGCCGATGCTCGTGCTGCCGCTCTTCTGGGACCAGGTCGACAACGCCCAGCGGGTCGACGAGCTGGGCCTCGGCGTGCGCCTCTCGACCTACGGCTTCGAGGACGCCGAGCTGACCGGGGCCGCGGACCGCGTCCTCGCCGACACGGCGTTGCGGGAGCGCATGGGGTCGATGTCACGGCGGATCAGGAGCACGAACGGGACCGCCCGGGCGGCCGAGCTCATCGAGCGGGTGGCGCTCACCGGCCAGCCGATCGCACGAGACTGACGACCCGCCGCCGCCGGACTCCGGCCCGATCGAGGTCGCGCCGATACCATTGCCGGCGTGACCGAACCCGAGCCGCCGCCGAGCGGGCCGAGCGAATCGCCGAGCGTCCGCGCCGTCGACTACAAGGGCGCTCCGCTCGATTCGGAGAAGGGACCCGGGCTCGGCTGCTTCTGGACGCAGCTCGCCGTCCTCGCCGTCCTCCTCGTCCTGACGCCGCTCAGCGTCGCCTGGAGCTGGCCCTTCTGGATCAGCGGCGGCCTGCTCATCCTTGTCCTGCTGCTGCTCCTTCTCGCCGGGCAGACGGTGATCTTCCTGCTCCGCCTCGTGGCGGCCGATCGCCGGGCCGCGGAGCACAGCGTCGCCGGCCGCCGCCGACCCCTCGCCTCGCCGACCCCGACCGTCGGCGAGCTGGAGGACCGGACCACGCCCCCCGAGGCCCCGATCGACGACGCCGCGCCGACCGGGCCGGCTGACGGCGGCGTGCGAGAATAGCCGCCGGCGCCGCGAGGTCCGCCGCCCATCCCGATTCCTGGAGGTTCCGCGCTCCGTGCCCGTGCTCGCGACCTACTTCACCGTCCGCCGCGGCCGCGATCCGTTCTTCAAGTTCTACATGAAGACCCTCTTCCCCCGGCAGGCTCGCCAGTACCAGGAGAAGTACGGGATCAGGTTCCTCGGCTGGTACAACGTCGCCCACGGTTGGGACTTCGACAACGTCATCCTGCTGGACCTGCCCGACTACGCCACGCTCGACAAGCTGGAGCGCGACGAGGAGATCAGGGCCTTTGCCCATCGGGCCGGGGAGTGGGTCTTCGCCCGCCACCACTCGATGTTCCTCCGGGAGCGGATGGGCCCGGATCTCGACTACCACGGATAGGGAGGACGCCATGGACCGCCAGCGCAACGACCTCCTCGCCGAGATGGCCCGCGACGCCGCCCTGGAGCGCTCCGACTTCCTCGTCCGCGCGGGCGAGCAGCTGGAACGGTTCCTGCGCGACCAGTCGGACCGGATCCGCGAGCTCGGAGGCCTGACCCTCATTGACGACGACCCCGACTACCTCGCGATGGCCCCGGACGGGACGTTCCGGAGTCGCAGCCGGGTCTTCGACGAGGTCACCGGGCAGTGGCAGTCGGACACCGAGATCATCGAGACCGGCGGCGAGCTCGTGGAGCTCTACAACCCGGCCGACGTCTTCGCGGCCTTCGCCGATGCCGCCACTGAGGGCGTCTGGACCGGGGGGGACGGCGGAGGCGGCGCTGGGGACGACGAGGAGGCCGGCGAGGCCGCGGTCCCCGAGCTCGATCGCTTCGGCACTCCGATCCCCGGCGCGGACCCCTACGCCGCCGCCGCCGACCAGTGGGCCGCCGGCCAGCCCGAGGTCCTCCAGGCCGACACGCCGGACGAGGCCGCGGCGGCTCTCTACGAGCTGGCCCTCGACTTCCAGGAGCGGAGCCAGCGATCCGAGGCCGGGCTCCTCGAGCAGTTCGAGAACGCCTCGGCCGCCCTCATGAGCCGGGTCGGCACGGTCGTCATCGTCGACGACCTCGACGAGCACCTCGAGCTCGCCGGGCAGGGCTTCCGGGGCCAGGTCATCCCCGAGGGCCAGAGTCGCTGGACGGATCTCTCCGGGCCCGAGGACGTGGTCCGCTTCTACGACCCGACCGACGTCTTCGGCGACCTCGCCGATGCGATCGCCGATGCCTACCCGGGCATCGCGCCCGAGGATGACGAGGACGAGGGCGAGGGTGACGAAGACGTCGAGGACGTCGAAGACGTCGAGGACGACGCCGGCGACGGAGCCGGCAAGGACGGCGACCGGCCGTGAGCCGCTGCTGATCGACGCGCCCCCGACGTGGTGATGGGCTGACATGCGGCTGGTGGGCGCCGAGCTCATCGGGAGCCGGGAGATCCTGCCCGGCCAGTGGCTCCAGTCGTACCACGCGCCGGCTCTCGCGACCGGCTCGCGGGCAGGCCAGTTCGTCCACGTCCGGACCGGCGACCTGTCCGGCCTCGTCCTCCGCCGGCCCTTCTCGATCAACACCGCCGACCAGGCGACCGGCACGATCACGATTCACTTCCGGACGATCGGCCGGGGGACCGAGTGGTTCACCCATCTCCGGCCGGGCGACACGATCGACATGCTCGGGCCGCTGGGCCGGCCGTTCGAGGTCGACGCGCGGAGCCGGCACCTGCTCCTCGTCGCGGGCGGCCTCGGGATGGCCGGCGTCCGCTACCTCGCCGACGAGGCGATCCGCGATGGACGCCAGGTGACGCTCCTGTTCGGCGCGGCCAGCGCCCGCGACGTCTACCCGACCTCGCTCCTGCCCGACGAGATCGAGTACGTCGTCGCCACCGACGACGGGACGATGGGCCACCACGGCTTCGTGACCGAGCTCGTGACCGACTACGAGGGCTGGGCGGACCAGGCCTTCGCCTGCGGTCCCGAGCCGATGCTCCGAGCCCTGGCCCGGCAGGCGGTCGGGCGCCGCGACCGGCTCGGCGTCGCGAAGCTGGGCCGCAAGCGCGGGGCCGGGAAAGCGGTCCCGCCCGGCTCGCCGGCGGCCCGCCGGAAGGCGTTCCTCCAGGTCTCGATGGAGCAGCGGATGGGCTGCGCCGTCGGGGCCTGCCTGGGCTGCGTCGTGATGACGACCTCCGGCACGCCCCAGCGGGTCTGCCGAGAGGGCCCGGTCTTCGCCTCCGAGGAGATCGACTGGGAGGGGGGCTGGGGCCGATGAGGGCGAAGCGACGGGTCGTGACGGCCGGGACCGCGGCGCCGACGCCGCGCCGGACGCCCACGGTCCGCAAGCTGAAGTCGGCGTTCGTCCCGGTTCGGCCGAGGTCCTCGTCGGCGACGACCGTCGCACCGGCGACACCCGACGGGGCCGACAGCAGTTCGACGTGGGTCGACCTGAGCGTCGACCTCGGTCGGGGGCTCGTCCTGCCAAACCCGATTCTCGTCGCCTCGGGCACGTTCGGCTACGGGATCGAGTACGCCGACGTCGTCGACGTCGACCGCCTCGGGGCGATCTGCTGCAAGGGCACGACCCTCAGGCCCCGGATCGGCAACCCGACGCCCCGCGTCACCGAGACGCCGGGCGGGATGCTGAACTCGATCGGGCTCCAGAACCCGGGCGTAGACGCGGTCGTCGAGAAGTACGCCGCGACCTGGGCCGGCTGGCGGGTGCCGGTCATCGTCAACGTGGCGGGAGAATCGGTCGGGGACTACGTCGAGGTCGTCCGCCGCCTCGACGGGGTGCCCGGCATCGCCGGCATCGAGCTCAACATCAGCTGCCCGAACGTCGGCCGCGGCGGGCTCCAGTTCGCGATCGACGCCGACGCCGCGGCGGGCGTCACCGCCGCGGTCCGGCGAGCCACGGACCTGCCGCTCCTCGTCAAGCTCTCCCCGAACGTCGCCGACGTCCGCCCGATTGCGCGGGCCATCGCCGACGCCGGCGCTGACGCGCTCACCGCCATCAACACGCTGTCCGGGATCGCCGTCGGCCCCACCCGCGAGCGGCCGCTCCTCGGGAATGTCTACGGCGGCCTGTCCGGTCCCGCGATCAAGCCGGTCGCGCTGCGGATCGTCTATGAGGTCTGCCAGGTCGTCCGGATCCCGGTCGTCGCGATCGGCGGGGTCACGGTCCTGGCCGACGTGCTGGACTACCTCGCGGTCGGCGCGGTTGCGGTCCAGGTCGGAACTGCGATCTTCGCCGACCCCACGCTGCCGGTTCGCCTCGTCGACGAGGTCGCGGAGGCGTGCCGGGCGCGGGGCCTTGGGTCGTATCGCCCGCTCATCGGGACGGCGCTCCCGAAGAAGGCGTCGGCACCGTCCTCGAAGGGCGTGGAATACCGGCCCTAGCGAATCCCGGAGGGTTTCCCCGTATTGCAGATCGCGGGCGCCCGCCCCAGGATGACGGCGGAGCCAGGGCGGAACCAGGGCGACGGGGGACGCGTCCGCAGGACAACCGGCCTGCCCGGCCGGCGCTCGCACCGCGATGGACTGGAGCGACGCACGATGAAGCCGTCGATCGGCATCTCCCGGGGCACCCTCCCACGGCTGGCCGCGCTGCTCGCGGTCCTCGTCCTCGTCGTCGGCTGCGGAGGCGGGAGCGCCGCTGGGCCGATCCTCAGCAACGTTGGCAACGCGACCGGCGAGGAAGCGGCCGGACCCACGGCCGGTCCGGCGTACGAGCCCAACCCGGTCCCGGCAGGCGGCGGCGACGTCACGCCGCCTCTCGACGCAGCCCGTCCCGAGCTCCTGATCATCAAGACCGGCAGCCTCGACCTCCAGGTCGAGGCGGTCGACGCCGCGGTCGCCGCGGCCGACGCGGCGATCGAGGCCCTCGGCGGCTACGTCAGCGGCTCCGAGCAGGTCGGCGAGGGCGAGGACGTCAGCGCCACGATCACCTACCGCATCCCGGCCGACGAGTGGACGGCAGCCCTCAAGGCCCTCCGCGGGCTGGCCATCAAGGTCGTGAGCGAGCGAACGACGACCGACGACGTGACCGGTCAGGTGGTCGACCTGCGGGCTCGGATCGCGAACCTCCAGGCGACGGAGCGGGCTCTCCAGGCGATCATGACCCAGGCGACGAAGATCTCCGACGTCCTCGAGGTCCAGGCCGAGCTCACGAAGGTCCGCGGTGAGATCGAGGAGGCGACCGCCCAGAAGCAGCACCTCGAGCAGCAGGCGGCCTACTCCACCCTCACAGCCCGCTTTGGGCTCCAGCCCGAGGCCGCCGTGACCGTGGCCCAGGACAAGTTCGATCCGGGAGCCGAGGTCGACCGGGCGACGGCCAACCTCGTCGAGATCCTCCAGGGCCTGGCGACCGCCGGGATCTGGTTCGGGATCGTCTGGCTCCCGATCCTCATCGCCCTCGCCATCGTCGGCATCGTGGCCTGGCTCATCCTCCGTCGCCGGCTCCCGGGCCGGGTCCCGGACGGCTGGACCGGCCCAGGCGAGCCGCCGCAGGCTCCGTCCGAGCCTTCGGCGCCCGCTGCCGCGTAGCCCTCGAGGGCAGCGGGACCGGCGCCGCCTCATCCGCCGCCTGCCACGTCCCCGCCCCCGGCCGCGCGCCGGGGGCGGGGCCTCTACACTCCGGGCTCGATGACGACGCTGAAGCCGGCCCTCGAGCTCCAGGCCCGGGCCGCGATCGCCGCCCGGACAGAGGCGCTCTTCCGGAGCTCCGGGGCCCTCCGCGACGGCCATTTCCTGCTCAAGAGCGGCCGCCACTCGGACGCCTACCTCGAGAAGTTCGCGGTCCTCTCCGACCCGGCCGCGACGAGCGAGCTGTGCGCCTTCTGGGCCGCCCGCCACCGCGATCCGGACGGCGCCCCGCGCGTCGACCTTGTCGCCGGCCCGACGACCGGCGGCGTGATCCTGGCGTTCGAGACTGGCCGGCAGCTCGGGACGCCGGCGATCTTCGCCGAGGAGGTCAAGGCCACCGACGTGACCGCCCGGCGTGCGTTCCGCCGCGGCTTCCGGATCGAGCCCGGGCAGCGGGTCCTCCTCGTCGACGACATCCTGACGACGGGCGGCTCGCTCGTGGCGATGCTTCCGGCCGTCGAGGCCATGGGCGGCGAGGTCATCGAGTGCGCCGTCCTCGTCGATCGGTCGGGCGGGACGGCCTCGCTGACGTCACCGGCCAGCGGACGGAGCTACTCGCTTCGGGCCCTCTGGTCGCTCGACCTGCCGACGTACGAGCCGGGCCAGGCCGGCTGTCCGCGATGTGCCGAGGGCACGCCGCTCCACGCGCCGGGCAGCACCGGAGCGGGATCCTGACCCTGCCGATCGCCCGGCGCCTGTTCCTCCTGGCGGCGCTCGTCGGGCTCGCCGGGATCGTCGTGTCCGTGGCGATGGCGCCCCGCACGGGCACCGCCACCGGTGTCGTCGTCGCCGTCGACTCGACATCGCTGACGAACGTGACCGCGTTCACGATCCGGGAATCAGGCGGACGGACGCGACGCTTCGTGATGGGCGCGCTGCAGAATCCCACCGAGTTTCCGCCCGGGCACCTCGTCGAGCACATCGCCTCGGGCGTCCCGGTCGTGGTCACCTGGCGCGACGAGGGTGGCGTGGCGACCGCGATCCGGATCGTCGACGGCCCCATCCCCAGCCGTGACGCGACGCCCGACGCTACCTGACGGCGTCGATCGCGGCCCTGAGCTCGGAATCGGCGATGACGCCCTCGAACGAGCCGGTCACAAAGCCGGCCCCGTCGACGACGAAGACCCATGGCTCGGAGAGGAGTCCCCAGGCCACGGTCGGCCCGGCCGGGGTGAGGGTCGGGGGATCGATCGACGTGTCGAGGACCGGCTGGAGGCTCCCGTCGCGGAACTCCAGGACGTACGGCTCGACGTTGATGAACGTGACGTCCGGGTAGGCCGCGGCGATCGATTTCACCCGATCGAGCGTCGGCCCGCACTGGGCCGAGGCGCAGAACTTCGGCGTGGCGAAGACGAGGACGAACGGCTCGTGGGCTGCGATCGCGTCCTTGACCGAGGTCTCGTAGAAGGCGGGGTCAGGGTCCGTGTCCGTCGAGATCCGGGCGAGATCGCCGCCAACCGACGCGGCCGTCGGCGTGTCGGTCGTCGGGGCCGGTTCGCCGACCTGGACGACCGGCGAGCTGGCCTTGACCTCGAACCTGACCCGGATCTTCTCCGCGGCCGCGTCGTTCACGGCGGTCGCGAACTCGGCACCCCATTCGCCGGCCTCGGGGAAGGTCACCGCGGCGACGTAGAAGCCCCGCTCGTTCTCGATGCCCCAGGCGAACGTGCCGTTCACCGTCTGGGTCGGTGTCGCGCCGTCGCGGCCGAGGTTGAAGAGGGCAACCGAGGCGCTCCGGTCCGGGCGGCCGACCGGCAGGTTCTCGCCGTCCAGGAAGGTGAAGAGGAGGCGGCTGGGACCGCAGGTCAGGCTGCCGCCGCTGTTCACGATCACCGGGAAGACGGTCGGCTCGGCGGGCGCTATCGTCCAGCCCTCCAGGTCGGCGGGCGGGGCTGGAGCGGCCACGCAGGCGGCCGGCTCGGGCGTCCCGGTCGGGCCCGGGGACGGGGTCGGCGACGCCGCGCCGCCGCAGCTGCCCACCGCCAGTGCGGCACCGAGGAGAAGGGTGGCCGCCCTCGCGCTCGCGAGGCGGCGGGGGGATCCTGCATCCATCGACGGAGAGGGTAGCCGGGGTCCCGGTTCCGCGCTCCCGGGGCACGGACCGGAGCCCGGCTGGCCGACGGGTAGAATGGGCGCCGCCGTTCCGACCGGTCCCATCCCCGATACCCCCGGCCTCCAGGAGCTCCGTGACCCGCTTCCAGCGCCTCGCCGCCGCTACGGTCGTGACGACGTTCCTCCTCGTCACGATCGGCGTCCTCGTCCGGGCGACGGATTCTGGGCTCGCCTGCCCGCACTGGCCGGGTTGCTTCGAAGGCCAGTTCCTGCCCGGGCTCGACGCCGGCTACCAGGTCTGGCTCGAGTGGATCCACCGGACGATCGCCGCCGTCATCGGCTTCCTGATCCTCGGGTTGGCCGCCCTCGCGGTCCTCGATCACCGCGATCGGCCCTCGATCCTGTGGCCGTCGTTGGCGGCCGTCGGGCTCGTCGGCTTCCAGGCCTGGCTGGGCCGCGAGACCGTCCGGCTCGGCAACAGTGGCGAGAGCGTCACGGCCCACCTCGCTGCCGCGATGGCCCTCATCGGGGTCGTCGTCTTCCTCCTCGTGCGGGCGTCGTATCCCGCCCGGATCGCGGGCCGCGGCAGCAGCCAGCGGTTCACCCTCCTTGCCGCGTTCGCGGCGGCGGCGACCTTCGTCCTGCTCCTGTTCGGCTCGAACGTCACGGCCAGCAGCGCCGGGCTGGTGTTCCTCGACTGGCCGCTGATGTCGGGCGGGCTGTACCCCTTCGACCCGTCCCTCCCGAGCGACGTGGCGGCGCTCTATGCGACCCACGCCCTGCATCGCTACGTGGCCGCTGTGGTCCTGGTCGTCCTCGCGGCCGTCGCGGCGGTGGCCTGGCGAACCCAGCGCTCCCGGCCGGGTCTGCGGGGCATGGCCGTCGGGATCCTCGCGCTCTACGTGGCTCAGGTGGTTGTCGGTGGGCTCCAGGTCCTGACGCTCCTGTCCGACTGGAGCCAGACCCTCCACCTCGCGCTCGGCTCGCTCATCTGGGCCGGAACGGTCGCCCTGGCGGTCGCGAGCTACTACGTCGCTCGGGCGGAGGTCGCTCCCGCGTCGGGGGCTCCCGACCGCGGCGTCCGCGCGGGCGGCGAATCGGCCGAGACGACCACGACCCGCAGCTCGACGGCCGACACGGTCCGCGCCTACATCGCCCTGACGAAGCCCCGGATCATCGAGCTCCTCCTCGTCACGACCGTCCCGGCGATGGTCCTCGCGACCCGCGACGTGCCCGGGATCCAGCCGATGGACTGGCTCCGGGTCACCGCCTGGACGCTGATCGCCGGGACGCTCGCGGCCGGCGCCGCCAACGCGATCAACCAGTACCTCGACCGCGACATCGACGAGCGGATGGTGCGGACCCGCCGCCGACCGCTGCCTGCCCGCGACGTGACGCCGGAGCGGGCGATGGTCTTCGGGATCGCCCTCGCCGCGATCTCGGTCGCCCTGATGGCCGCGTTCGTGAATCTCGTGGCGGCCTTCCTGACGCTGCTCGCGATCGCCTTCTACGTCGTCGTCTACACGATCATGCTCAAACGGAGCACGCCCCAGAACATCGTCATCGGCGGCGCGGCCGGCGCACTGCCGCCGGTCATCGGCTGGGCCGCGGTCACCGGCGGCGTGGGTCTCCCGGCGCTGATGCTCTTCCTCCTCGTCTTCTACTGGACCCCGCCCCACTTCTGGGCCCTCGCCCTCCGCATCCGGACCGACTACGCGGCGGCCGGCGTGCCGATGCTGCCGGTCGTCCGGGGCATCGCCGAGACGAGCCGCCAGATCGCCCTCTATACGGTCCTCCTCGTTGCCATCTCGCTCGTCTTCGCGGTCGTCGCCCAGATGGGGCCTGTCTACCTCGCCGCCGCCGTCATCCTCGGCGCCGGCTTCCTGTGGCGCGCCTTCCGGCTCTGGCGCGAGGGCTCGGCGCCCGAAGCCTCGACCGCCCAGGCGATCCGCCTCTACCGCTACTCGATCACCTACCTGACGCTGCTCTTCGTCGCCGTCGCGGTCGACGCGCTGCCGATCGGCTGAGCCCGGCGCTGGCGGCCGGCGGGACCGACAGCGTCGCCCGGAACCTTTCCGGTGCGCCCGGCGTCCCGCAGGCATGGATGTCGCCACCTGATCGGGAGGAACCGCCTGATGCATGCGTCCCGCGCCACCCGTCTCGTCGCATCCCTGGGCCTCGGCCTGGCCGCCCTGTGGGCACCCACGGCCGTCAACGCCTCGTGTGTCATCGTCGAGCCCGAGGCCTGGAAGACGGCCGACGTCGTTCTCGTCGGCACCGTGACGAGCGTCGCCAACAACGACCGCTGGGCGCAGGTGGCGGTCGAGGAGATCTGGCGCGGACCGGATCAGCCGGCCGAGGTCGTCGTGAAGGGTGGCGGCGGCGACCCCGGGATGATCACCTCGATCGACCGCACCTACGAGGTCGGGGTCCGGTACGTCTTCACCCTGACCGTCGCCGGCGAGGATCTCACCGACAACGCCTGCTCCGGCACGGCCATTGCCGAGTCGATGGACATCGACCGGATCCGCCCGGCGGACGCACGGGTCGTGAAGGCCCCCGGCGGCGGAGACAACGAGCTCGACCTGGGCGGTCTCGTCGGGCCGCTCCTCGTCGTTGCGGCCATCGGCGGCCTCCTCCTGACGACCGTCCTCGTGATGCGCCGGCGAGAAGCCTGACGTCGCTCAGGCGCCGCGCGCGAGGTCGGCGAGCAGCGGGCCGGCCGTCAGCGGGCCGCCGAGGAACTCGAGGAGGATGTCTCGAGGCGAGCGCGCCCCGGCGAATCGCAGAAGGTGCTCGGCGACGAAGTCGTTCCACCCGGGATCACCCTCCGCCCAGTCGCCGCGGACTTCCCGGATCCGGGCCCGCACGGCCGCGACCATGACCGCCCCAAGGGCGTAGTTGGCGAGGTAGCCCGGGCCGTCGATGAGCTGGCCACGGTGGCCCCACCACGACCATTCGGGATGTCCTACGACGCCGAGGTCGCCCTCGGCGATCTCCGCCCATACCTCGTTCGGGGCGCGCTCGGGATGGCGATGGAGCTCGAGCTCGAAGAGCGTCCAGCAGGCATCGAGCATCACGCCGGCGTAGCGCGAGATGACCGATTCCCGGGTCGCGACGGACGCCCCGAGGTGGCGCGCCAGGAACGCCGGCTCGTGGACCGTCCAGCCGACGATGTCGGCGACCGCCTCCACGAAGGCCGTCTGATCGGCCGGCCAGGAAAAGAACGCCGGCCGCGCCCGGAGGGCCGCGTAGTGGAGCGCGTGGCCGCTCTCGTGGAGGAGCTCCTCGAGGTTGCCGAGGCCACCCTCCGTGTACGTGGCGAAGACCCAGGGCCGAGCCGGCCGCCAGCCGGTAGCGGTCCGGCGGGCGATCTCGAGGCTGACCGTGAAGGCCGTCGGGATGATCGGGCGGCCGGGCCGCGGGACGATGTCGTAGGTGATCCCGAGGGCGCCGGGGTCGGCCCCGATCCCAGCCAGGTGGGCGTCGTTGATGGGGCGGAGGCGCGGCAGCGGGATCTCCGCGTCGAGGCGGCGAGCGAGGCCGCCGGTGACGTAGCGGTAGTCCCACGGCTCGACGAGCTCGGGCGGCATCGCCACCCGTCGAAAGGCCGCGAGGATCTTCCGCATCGTCGGCTCGACTGCGGCCGGGTCCATCCCGAGGGCGGCCGCGTTGGCCGCGACTGGCGAACCGTCGCGCCTCCAGCGGGCGGCCGACGCGCGGACCAGGCGGCGGTACGGACCGTCCCCATCGTTCGGGCCGCCGGGCCCGTCGAGGACGGCCCAGCCGGGGGCCATCGCCAGGAAGAGGCGGTTGCGGGCCGCCGGGTCCGGCTCGCGCCCGAGGCGCGCAGCCACGGAAAGCCGGTCCAGGCACTCCCCGTCGACGCGGAGGTCGGCCATCGCCGAGCCCCAGGCCTCGAAGGTGGAACGACGCAGGCCGGCGATCTCGGGCTCGTCATCATCGCGGGCGGGCGTCGACTCCGCGAACTCGAGCCCATCGAGCGGCTCCGGCCACGCGTCGAGGTCCGGCAGGCTGGCCCGGATGTTGGCGAGGGCGGCGAGATCGGTCGGTCCCAACCGCTCGGCATCGATCGCCGCGATCCGCTCGCCGAGGACGCGACGCGACCCCACGAGGTTCTCGGTCAGGGCCGCTTCGCCCGCATGCCCGCCCCCCTCCCCGGCCTCGATCGGGGCGCCTCGGTGATGGCCCACCATCCAGGCGCCCCAGGCGTCCTGGTACGCGCCGTACGCATCCTCGAGCGCCGCGAACGCCGGGTCGTCGGTCCATCGATCCGAGGCGCCGTCGAACGTCGAGAAGCGGGGTTCCATGGCCGCATCGTAGGCGGCCGGCGAGGCGGCGGCCGACCCGCTGCGCTGGCACACTCCGCGCATGGACCTCCACTTCCTCGGCGGCGCGACGACCGTCACCGGCTCGCGCTTCCTGCTCACGACGGAGCGGGCCCGCGTTCTCATCGACTGCGGGATGTTCCAGGGCAGCCCCAACGAGTCGATCCGGAACCGGATCCCGCTCGGGTTCGATCCCACGACCCTCGACGCGATCCTCCTGACCCACGCCCACCTCGACCACTGCGGGCTCCTGCCGATCGCCGTTCGGGAGGGCTATCGCGGCCCGATCCTTGCGACGGCGGCGACCGCCGAGCTGG
>Ga0209341_10001637_pt1 | contig 22027 bp, 23 predicted proteins | sample RifCSP13_2_FD_184020 | JGI IMG/M metagenome (GOLD analysis project Ga0209341, IMG submission 184020) | Soil microbial communities from Rifle, Colorado - Rifle CSP2_sed 13_2 (SPAdes) (version 2) | ecosystem: Environmental > Terrestrial > Deep subsurface > Rock core/Sediment | place: Rifle... | reverse complement strand
TTCCGCGTCGGCCAGGAGCCGACGCTCGGCGTACCAGAGGGTGGAGTAGTGCGGCACCTTCCGGAGCCCCAGCACCCGGCGCACCTCGCCCTATTCGGCGACCAGAGCCACGAGACCGCGGTAGTCCGTGCGCAGGAACTGCTGCAGCGCCAGCAGCGCGAACAGCTGCGCTTGCGTGAAGTCGTGCCGGGAGCGCCGACACGAGTAACGCGGCAACGCGCGACGGCCCACCGCGACCGCCTCGCCCGCCAGCCGCACCGCCGACTTGGTCATCGCACGCACAGGGCAACTCCAAGCGTGTTGCCTCCAAGACGCGCACGCCCCGCGCCGCGTCACTCATGATTTCAACACAGCAACCTCACGTCTCAGTATACCGTATACCGTCCGACCGGTCAGCTCAGCTTTGAGCTGTGATTCGGGCCTAGCTATCATCGAGCCGTTCGGCCGCGCCTCGCAGAAGACCCATGCGGCACGAAGAATGGCGTGATTCCGCGCGGATCGAGATACAGCGGTCCATCTCATCGAAGGCGCTCGGTCGATGACGCGTCCTCGCGCTACGTCTCGCCCCGAAGGACACCCACGGTGCCGTGCGCTCAGTGACGTTCGGCGTCGGCAGGCCAACTTGCTGACCCGATGCGATCGATCGCCGCCATCTCGTCACGCCCAGTCGCGTTGCCGAGATCCGCGGGGCGCCGCATACTTCCGGAGTATCGATCGGGTTCATTCGCATCGACGCGGCAGTCCCGATTCAACAGTCACCCGCATCAAAATGCCATTCGAGTCAGCGCGGGCACACTTGGATACGTCGGATCGTGAGCACCTGGACTCCCTTCTCGATCAATGGGCGAGTGCTGGCGGAGTAGCCGCCCAAGCGGCCGAGAATCTTCACGCTGAACACGGGTGCACCACCGAGATCCTGACGAACTACCTTCGGGCCCTTGCAGCGGCTCGAGCCTCGCTAGCGATCGCTCCGCCCGGACCTGGACCCGCACCCGCGTTCAAGGCGATCGGCTCACCATTCGTTCTTGCTGGCTATGTGGCGACACCGTGGACCGGACTTGTGTTCGGTCGGGCGATCTTGCTGGAGAAATACGCTCGATACTTGTCTCGCACACTCGACGGAAACCTGTCATCGCTAAAGTGCGTCGATGACGCAGAAACCGTTCGCGAAACACTTCGAGCCCTGCAGGATGTCAACGAGGCAGACACACCTCGCGCGTATGCGGTCTATTTCAAGGCAATGCGCCTCACCTCACTCGGCAAAGATGCGGTTTTCGCGACCTTCGCCAAACTAGTTGCCTCCTCCGAGAGTCCTTGGCCGGATCCACGACCCGGCGCCGACAAAGTCCGAAACTCACTCGCGCTCGGCGCAGATCCACCAGGTAAGGACTACATACTCTTTGCATACAGGCTACCGACCGACACCTTGCCAAAGGTGCCCACGACGGCGAGCCCTGGATGGACGTATCAGCAGTGGTACAGACCTAACGCCGCTGCCGCCGCAGAATTGCACGGCTGGACAGCTCCACCGGATTCACGCGACCATCCATGCCCAGAAATCGTCCACTCGGAGATTGACGGCAACTCGCTCGTGTTCCCTATTCATCTCGCGTTGGCATGACTTCCGTCCCCCCAGAACCTTACCTCGCAGGCCTTTCATACATCGAGGGGTTAGAGCGAACTGCGATGCATGACTGGCTGCGCGCAGAACTTCTTGACCAAGCTCACTTGCTGGCTGGTCGAGAAGACGATTTCCCGGTGCAGGCGATAGTCAATCACTTTCCGTACCTCCGCCTCGATGCGCAGAGGCGGGTTTTTGAGATACTGGACACGCTCTTGTGGGAGTGGAAGCAAAATCCGCTGGCATGGCCGAGCGACGCCGTTCGGTCCCTTCTCGAACTCATGGCCGCACTCGCAGTTCCAGGAGCGAAAGCGAAGCTCCAGTCGCTAGCCAACACTCCGCAGCAGCTCAGCGTGATTGACGAGTCACTTCGTCCGTCCATCTTTCGCACGATCGCCGCCCTCTCTTCTAACGTCGACCGACACTTCTGGATCCACCTTGCTGAGAAACAGCCTGAGCTAGCGGGGATGGCATTTCAGGTGCTGACGCGAGTTGCACCGGGAGACGCTATCGGCGCTATCCGATTCCTTCCATCCGACGAGGCTGCTGTCGGCGGTGTCGCGCGCGCTTTGCCAAGTCTTGTCTCTGGCTCCTCACCCGAGCAGCGAGATTCGGTGCTTTCCGAAGTCCTGAGCGTGATAGACACCCTGCCCGACGAAACTGCGGCGGAGCTTCGGCTCGCGCTTGAGCAAGCCAAGGTTCTTGTTCGCGCGGTGAATGTACCAAACGATGACCTGCAGGTTCAGCAGTTCCGGGAGCTCGCTGACGCGTTCGTGCGTGGCTTGAAGCTCGTTAGCAACTTGGACCAACTATATGCAACAGCGGCCTAGCAGCGGCGTCGCACCCCTCCCCTATGCCGACGTGGCCAGCGCGTTGCTGCCGGTTATCTACGACTCGCTACGGATCATCTACGACGCCCGATTCAGGGGTGTTAGTGTCGGCGAGATTATTCCGAAGCTCCTGAGGTGTGCGTCGAGACTCGCCAATGAGGAGTGGGCCAAGGCTCCTGCACTCAAGAACCCGCACATCACCGAAGGACTCCTCCGGCTACGACCCGACGACGCGAGCTCGATCAGCAGGCATCTACGGGTACCGAGAATTGCGCGCCTATGTCTCGAAGCTGTCTATCATGCGGACGGAAGTGCGTCGGATAACAGTCACAAAGGCCCAAAGGGAATCCTAGTTCCGTCACCGCTTGCGATACTCGTCGACGCTCTCACCATGCCCTCCAACCCTGAGAGTGGAGCGTACGGCTTTGCCCTAGCGCGGGCCATTCTTTTCGCACACTTCAGAATCCAGCCGCCTTCGACCTTCGGTATTGAAGGTTGGGCTCAGCTCTCCCTCTCCAATCTTCGATCAGCGATGGAGAGTTTTCGAACATATGCGTTGCATCGTGACAACATTCACTACCCCAAGAAAGACAAGGAGAGGAGGTTTTTGGCGCATTTCCTCGCTATGAGGGGAGTGTTCGTCTTTCGTTTCGGCACCGTTGGCAAGGCGCGATCAAAAAGCGGAGTGGCACAGCGGCATTGTCTGGACTTCTTGTCTGCGAAGGACATTCTCAAGGACGTCGATGTAGAGGATGCATACTATGAGTTTCGGCTCGCTCCGGAACTGATTGATATCCCCGATACGCAGGAGACCATAAACAGCCTGATGGGCGTACCGATTCCGATACCTGGGGGCGAAACGACCTTCTTCGGTGGCCTTCAGCGTTCTCACCACGATTCGGTGGTAATCAGCGTCAGCGGACCCCCGGGAACGGGCAAGACTTCATTTGCCCTCGTCATGGCAGCGAGTTTGGCCCCGTTGGGAACTCGCTGCCTGTACTGCACGTTTGAGGAAGACGCCGAGACGCTTGAGCGGCGCGCTCTGAGCGTCGTACCCTCGTACATCCGGCGTACGACTCTCTTGGAGTCGGAGGCCTCCACCTGGCTTACCGCCATACCTCTCGATTCGACGAAGGTCGACGGCCTCGACGCATTCACAGATCGCTACGTCTCGGCGGTGCGGCGGCAGCTCAGTGCGGCCCGAGAAATGCAGGAAAGGCCAGCCGGGTCTTTTCCGGCGATTGCACCACTGTTGATCGTAATCGATAGCCTCACAACGCTGATTGCGAAGCACAGCGAAGAACGGCTTGAGCAACTTTGTAGCCTTGTGAGAGAGCTGAAGTCATTCAACTGCATCGTGCTGCTTCTTTCGGCGGAAGACATTCCGCGCGAATCACGGTTGGAGTATTTGGTTGACACCGTAATTGGTCTGCGGCATGAAGGGACCGACAGCGCCCAAGAAATGCCGGTGCGTCTGCTCAAGCTGGCGAAAACCAGACTGCAGATGTCTCGGCCTGGTTCCCACATTCTCCACCTTTCGGGAGAGCGCGGTGTTCGCTTGTCTCCTCAGCTCCCATCACAGCTCGATTCACACAAGACGCATCGACGATGGCTACCGGACCGTTCGACCATCCTGGATACGTTGCGACCTGACATGCAATCAACACATGACAGAAACACACCGGAATCAGTTGAACGCCTCGTAAACCTCTTTCCGAGGTCGCGGATACTCGTCCAAGGCCACGGAAGTTCTGGGAAGGCGGCGCTTGGCCTGCGGCTGCTAACGGCGTCGCACTGCACTCGAACCGGCGAGCCGGTGGAACTCCCCGTGCACAAACGCCCCAGAATCCTGGTCGTGTCGTTTCACCATCCGACCGAATACTACGATGGCTTGTTTGCGTTGCTTCGAAAGCCGACCAGACGGTCGAGTGACGGTACGCGCGCCATGCACTCTGTGATTGCGCTTTCACCGAGCTACATCGGGCCCGAGGACTTCATCGGTGACGTTCTACTGCAGCTCGATAGGGCACACCTAGAGGGCTGGCCGTACACAGGCATGTTGCTGGATGGGCTTCACAACACGTTCCTACAGTTCCCCGCACTTCAACGGAACGACATGATGTGGCCAGCGCTATATAGTTTGTTGAGCCGCTATGAGCTGACAGTAACGACGACCTTCACGTTCTTTTCGACGATTCAGAGGAATGAATCTGCGCACCATCGTCAGGATGACGAAGTCCTGCTCCAGGGACAACGCCCATTCTTGCACGCACTCGTGCAGGCGACTGATTTCTTGCTGCGCGTCGAACCGAGCGGCCATCCCACTGGAAGCCGACGCTTCTCGGTAACGGCAGAAAGCGCCGTTGGACAGCGCCTCAAGGCGAAGGCACTCGTGTGGGACGGAGAGGGTTTTACGTTCGACGGGTGGGCCAGCGTCAAACGTACAGGCGACGATCGCTAGCACGAGCGCCTCCGTCTCGCGGTCGTCAAGGGTTGTGATCCGAGAGAATTCCTCTGAGCCCACTACCTCAGAGTCAAGATTCTCCGGGGATGCCCGTGATGTTCTCCCCATGCGCGGTAAGGCTGAGACGTCAGGAGCGCCTCGATGACTGCGAGCCCCTCTCTCCACGCTGCCGGGGCGGACAGGCCGTCGGAGCGTCCCCGGGTGTTCGGCGGTCAAGAACTGTTCCGCGACCTGCCGCATGCGTCGCGGTGTGTTAGCGAACACCCAAATGCGGCCACGACGGAACGGTTGAAAACCGGCCACTGCGGGTAGGGATGCGCCGGCATCCTTGAGGGTTTCCTCCCTCGAGGATGTCGATGCCCCACTACCTGAAGATGCCGAAGCAGCAACACGTTGCCGCGCTCCTCGCCTTGGGCTGGAGCTACCGGCGGATCGAAGCCGAGACGGGCGTGCGGCGGGAAACGGTCGGTCGCTATGACCGGATGCGCGTTTCAAATGCGGCCAAAGTGTTCCCCGGCTCTGGGGGCGTCCCGCCGGGCGAGAGCGGGGAGGATCAGGCCGCCGCGGCGGCAAATGCGGCCAACGTGTTCGCCGGCTCCGATTCAAAAGCGGCCAAAGTGTTCCCCGGCTCGGGGCGGCGGTCGCGGGCGACGGCCGCCGGGTATCGCACGGCGATCACGGAGAAACTCGACGCCGGCCTGAGCGCCCAGCGGATCTGGCAGGACCTGGTCGAGGAGTTCGGCTACGCCGCCAGCTACGAGTCGGTGAAGCGGTACGTGCGCACGATCGCCCCACGGCGGCGTGCGGTGGGCGTCTTTCACTGCGCGCCCGGCGCGGAGGGGCAGGTGGACTTCTTCCGCGGCGCGCCGACGCTCCACGCCGGCACCGGGGAGTGGCGCCGGCCGTGGGTGTTCCGCCTGACGCTCGGCCACTCGCGCCACGGCTACGAAGAGGCGGTCTGGGATCAGCGGCTCGAGACGTTCCTCCGGCTCCACGAGCACGCCTTCCGCGACGTGGGCGGTGTGCCGCGGGTGATCCGGCACGACAATCTCAAGGCGGCCGTCGTGCGCGCGTGCCTCTACGATCCCGACGTGCACGAGGTGTACCTCGCGTTCGCCAAACACTGGGGCTTCACCCCGCTCCCGACCAAGCCCCGCTATCCGCAGGAAAACGGCAAGCAGGAGCGGAGCGGCGGCTACGTCAAAGACAACGCCCTCAAGGGCCGCCGCTTCGACAGCCTCGAGGCGCACAATGCGTGGTTGAAGCACTGGAATCGGACGATCGCGCGGCTCCGGATCCACGGGACCACACGGCGCCAGGTGTGGACGCACTTCGTGGAGACCGAGCGGCAGGCACTCCAGCCGCTCGCGGCCGAGGCGTTCCCGCTCTTCAGTGCCGGGGAGCGCACCGTCCACGCCGATGGGCACGTCGAGGTCGCGGGCGCGTTCTATCCCGTGCCGCTCGCCTTGCTCGGCCAGCGCGTGCGGGTGCACTGGGACGCGCGACTGGTCCGCGTCTTTCACGCCGATGCCCTCGCCGCCGTGCATCGGACGGTCGCCCCGGGCACGTTTGCCCCGCAGGCCGGCGAGGCGGAAGGGTCCACGCGCCAGCAGGCGTTTGTGGACCGGCTGCTCGGGCAGTGCGAGCGCGTTGGACCCGCGCTCCGCCAATGGGCCGACGCCGCCGTCGCCACGCGCGGGGTGCGCGCGATCCGCCTGATCCAGGGTGTGCTCCAGCTCACCCGCCGGTATCCGCGCGAGCGCCTGCTCGCCGCGGCCCGCACCGCGCATGCCCACCAGCAGTATCGCTATGCGACGATGCGTCGCTTGGCGGAGGAGGCCCCCGCTCCCGTGGTCCTCACGCTCCTCGCCGACGATCCGGCGATTCGTCCCATGACGCACTACACCCTGGAGGATTTCCTCGTATGACCGTTCAGCTCACCACGCGGCTCCGCCATCTCCGCCTCTCCGGCATGGTCGAGGCCCTGCCCGGACGCGTCGCGCAGGCCGAGGCCGCACCCCTCGCCCATCTCGAGTTTCTCGAGCTCTTGGTCGAGGACGAGCTCGTCCGCCGCGCCGATCGCCTGTTCGCCCGCCGCCTGAAGCAGGCCGGCATCGGCACCATCAAGACGCTCGCCGACTTCGACTGGCGCTTCAATCCGAAGCTGCCGAAGGCGAAACTCGCCGCCTTGGCCAGCGCGCGTTTCGTGCAGACGCACGGGGGCGTGCTCCTGATCGGTCCGCCGGGGGTCGGCAAGTCGCACGTCGCCACGGCGCTCGCCGTCGGCGCCATTCGCGCCGGCCACCGGGCGCTCGTCCGGAGCACCTTCGATCTCGCGGCCGACTTCGCCGAGGCCGACGCGACGGGCACGCGTCGCACGCTCGTGCAGCAGCTCACCCGCGTGGACCTCCTCGTGCTCGAAGACTTCGGCATGAAGAAGCTCGGCGCCACGGCGGCTGAGGATCTCCTCGAGGTCTTCGTCCGGCGCCACGAAACGGCGTCCACGCTCATCACCACCAATCGGCCCACGCAGGACTGGGGCCTCTTCCTGGGCGACGTCCCGGCCGCGACCGCGATCCTCGATCGCTTTCTGGCGCACGCCGAGATCGTCCCGATGCCGGGGAAGAGCTACCGCCTCCGCTCCCGCACGAAGGCGGCGGACGCGTGAACACGATCGCTCACCCGGCCATCGCCACGCCACGCGCTTGCGCCCAGGCCCCGATCAGACCACACTTGCCCCACCTCCCGCGTGGCCGCTTTTCAAGTGTTCTTTCGTGGCCGCATTTGAGTGTTCGGTGACAGCGGTGTGCCCTTCCAACCTGGGAGCGACATGACGGCGGTAAATCAGTGTGACGCGCGCGAGGACTAGACCTCGAACACAGAGTCTCCGACCTCTTCTAGTTTTCTAAGAGCAACCGACGCGAACTCCGCTCGCCGGCCAACGTACCCTCTGCTCAGGCGAACGATTTCGGGACGCTCTACCGCCAATCTCGTGAGCCTGTCTCGAGCTTCGCCCAAGCCGACAACCTTTCCTCGATACAGCGCGAGACTTGCAGCCACGAGGGCGTAGGAATCGATATGAACCCCCGTTGGACCAACTGACATTCTCACCGCATCGAAGAGCTCACGCTTCGTGTCCTGCAGACCCGACTTCTCTGTTGACTCAGGAGCGATTGTCTCGGCCAGTCGTGCGTCCACCCACTCGGAGGGGGCTCCTGAACCGCGCAGCCCTTCGCTCGCGCGCTTCAGCGCGCTCGTGGGTCTGTAACAGTAATCAAACTGCCTCGGATGGCCCAGCCGGTCGGCCTTCTCCAGAAAGCCAACATCCACTAGAGATTCAAGTCGAGACGAGATCCGATGCCACACCGTTGAGGTCGGTCTGTTCGAAGGTCGGCGACGGGCCCTTTCCAGACCGAGGTCATTTTGGAAGCCTCGCACGGTTCCGGCCGCAGCGACCGTCGCGGCAGTGCCAGCTCGTGCAACTTCTTCACGCATCTCCGACGCCAACGCCATCGCCAAGTCACATGCGTCGGACTTCGAGAGCTCCTCGACGCGCTCGAGATGGCATATCAATCTCGCTAGGACGTCACCGTCTGACATAAACAGCATCCAAGCGAACACAAGCCTCTCTGAGCCAATGACGTAGGGATTAATCGCCGCCGAACCGCTACTAGGCAGCTCTATCTGGTCGCAGACTGTCGCGAGCGCTCTTCCGACCGCCGTTAGGCCAAGCCGCTTGCTTGCTATTCCGAGAATCACCGCCCAGTCAACGAGATGGGACACGCCGCTCTTGTTGGTGACTTCTCTCGTGTCCGCGGTAACGGCGCCGACTTTTGATCGAGTGCGGCGATCTGCCAGTGCTAGGTCCTGGTACCAGATCTTGACTGCATCGCCTCGATTGTCCGTCACGGCTCGAACTGTATCGCCGTCTCCCATACTCACACGCAAGTGGGAGTAGCGTGCCTTCGGATGGGCTGCTATCTCCGCACCATCTGGTCGCACTACCACGCACAGCTTCTTTCGGGCCAGGTAGACGCCGACGTCCTGAACTCGGGCCGCGTCGATTTCGAACGGCTTGGTCAGGTTCTCAGCTAGGTGGCGTGCAATCGTGGCTCGATTGCCATAGGTCTTCCGGAGTACAGCCAGGAGGACCTTCAAGTGCCCCAGTCTGAGCATGAATTCATCGAGCCCGAGAGCCAACCTCCCTTCAAGCCTCATCAAGCCTCGTATCCGCCATGCGCTGTCACTCGCGGGCGCATTTTCACGACGCACGCTCTGGTCATCACACGGCCGGCGTTCGCACAAGAGAACAGCGCGTCACCTTGTTCCATGACCCGCACGAGATTCTCAGCGGACTCAGACGCCCCATCAATTCTGATCTCTTCTGGAAGCGGCGACTTGATGCTGCGTAGGGCGACGTCAATATCATTCTTGGCCGCAAGCTGATGAAGCAGTAGGGTCTCGACTTGAGACATGAGACGTGCATCCACAGCTGACGGTTGCTGCGTGGCGACCGCCAGAGAGAGACCGTAGTTGCGCCCCTCCTTTGCGAACTTAATGAGGGTCTCGCCGGAGAGAGTTCGCTGATCACTCGGAACCAAGACCTGAGCCTCGTCCACCAGCAACCAAGTGCGAGGAAGGCTGTTCTCGACGACCTCAGAGAGACGACGTCGATCGTCCGGTGAAAGATTCGGGTCGAGATCGAGGCGCTTTCTCGCGAACGATGCATCGCTTCTTTGCCGCATGATCTGTCGAACAGTAATCGAAGCGATCACCTGCTTTGCCGGATCCGGCAGCCGACCAAGCATGAGTACCGACACCCGACCAGTCTTCAGAAGGTCGCTCAACGAAGTCGGGTGGCCTTGGAACAGTGGGCTCGCTGCCTGGCTCCCCAGCCTCTGGCGAATACTCCTGCGCGTGTTGTCCACGTACGATTGTACAATGCTGGCGTCAGAATCGAGGCAGTCGAGTAGCTCCGAGAAAGAGAAGACGGGCATGGGCACGCGCCTTGCTCCGTTCGCATCAATCCATCCAGTCACCGAGACCTTTCGGACCAACTCATCCAACAGCATTCCCCGAGGCTCGGACACGAGATCAACTTCAAAAAGCGTCGCCCAATCGTCCGCTGTTAGGTCACTCGGAGCGAGGCGCAACACGTTCGTGCCCGGCAGATCTATCTCTGGGTTCTGATAGCCCGCAGGAATCCACACATCAACTGCCACCGGCACCTGTCCGATACGCGCTTTGCTCATTCGCTTGTACTGCTTGTCTAGCTCGGGACTATCGGATGGGCCAAGAGGCAGTGAACTCGTCCAGAAGATGTCGAGAACGTCGAGCACCAGCGTCGTCCGTTGCGAGCCACACCGACCTATCTGCGTCGGACCGGAACCGCAGCCCAAACCTTCCAGCAGCACGCCGAGCGAATACGACTTGCCAGTACCGCGCTTCCCGAGGATCGCACAGACATGTTCGGCTGTGGTGTCGAGCTTCAGAAGCCTGCGTGGTCCCGACTCCGCGAGAGTGCCGAGTAGCACCCAACTCTCTGCACGACCCGCGGGATCTCCGACGATCAGGTCACCCGCAGCAGAGGTGATCTCTGGGAGGAGTTGATAGGAGGGCATGTTTCGTCAGAGCCCGAGAGTGTCGAGTGTGTCTTCGGTGATCAGTCTCTGATTCGACTTCAGCGCGTAAAAGCCAGCTTCATCGAGCCGGTCCGCGATGTCACGAGGCTTGGCGTCCTGGGGTGAGCGCTGGAAGTACTCCACGAACCGCTCGAGAGCAGGCACTGAGAATGGGTAGGAACCCCAGGAATAGTCCGGCTGTTCCCTGATGCGGACCTCGCCGTCTCCCTCAAGGGCCACACGATCCACGAAATTCTCAGTGAGATGCCGAAGGAACTGGCGCACGTCGTCGGGGCGAAGGTTGGTTAGCTCGATCTTCCGGTGGCCGAGTCGATTCTCGATTTGCGATTCGAATAGGGCGCGCGGAATCTCGTCCGAGCTCTTTCCGCTGACCGTGTACACGAAACCGAAGTACCGATTCTCCTGGTCGAAGATGAGGGTATTGACGTTTACCCAGTGCCGCTCGACTTCGAGCGCGGCGCTCACGGCCTCAAGCCTCGCTGCTTCATCTACCAAGAATACCAGCTGCTGTTTCTTCACTGTGAAGACCATGTGGCCGAGCGTAGCGAGGGTGTAGTAGAAGTCCTTGCTGTCGGTCATCTGTTCCTGGAGACCGAGGGCGAAGCCCGCCTTTCCGACGTTCGCCCCACGGAGGTAGTTCCAAGCGATCACCACTATCTCCGGCGCAGCCTGGCCCGGTGTGGCAACCAACAGCTTGTTGAACGCCTGCGCGATCGGCGCCGGTATCCCAATAGCCTCCAGGCCTGACAAAAGGTTACCCACCTGTTGCATGTACTGATGGGCCAGGTGAACCATCTCCTCCAGGCCGATGCCGTCCAGGAGGTCCTTCTGAACGACCGAGAAGCGAGATGTCTTCGAGACGTCTCCTATCGCTGCGAACACGGTCATTGCGGGATATTCGCTCGCGTTCTCTGACAGCCAGTAGTCCAGGTGGCGTAGAGTGTGGGTTTTGCCCACACCCCAGTCGCCCCAGAGCAGGAGCTTGATCGTCTCGTCGGTCGCGAACGCTTTCTCCACAGCGAGCTGGACGCTGTTCTGCACCTCTTGGTTGCAGAACATCAGTTCTTTGTCTCTCAGAGGATCCGGTTTGAAACTGCGCCTGCCGGACCGCAAGTAGAACCAGCTTGCCAGTGTGACCATCGGGTTCTCCGTAGGCAAAGAGACGAACTACCTCGCGGGGTGCGAAAGGCGCTTGTGAAACGTGGCGGCGGGATCTGACATCAGCTCTCGTGCGAAGAGAAAAAGGTCTTCGATAAGCATCGCGCCCGCATCCGACTCCTTAATCGATCTAATCTCGACGGCGAGTTCGCGATGTACTCTATCGCCGCTTGGTGTGAAGTTGGGAGAGCCGATCATCGCGGCCCGCAATAGGTTGGATTCGAGAAGGTACAGCTTCGCGTGCAAGGAGTCGAGATAAAGTGTTTCACTGTGAATCGTTTCCTCACAGAGGGCGACTGCGCGCGCGTGTGACGCGATGGTCGGAGTTCGGGTGAGCACGCTCAACCGCGCACCCGCCACTCGGACGGATTCCAGTATGCGAACGAGAGGGACGAAGTCCTTATCAGCGCCCGAGACCACCCAAGGGCTGACAAGGAACACTCGGATAAGATCACGCTCGCAGTGATGAGCGAGCTCTGCGAAGCGACTTAGCGGCCTCGACTTCACGAGTCGCCCGATACTCATTTCAGGTCTTGAAGCAATCGCGAATCGATCATAGACCGCAGAGTAGGCCGTTGGCAACGAGGTAGCATCCGCGCTCAGCGAGCCGCACATCAACCAGCGCGCACTCGCTCAAGAGCCTGATCGCCTGAATCTGTGCGTGTGGCGCGCGCTGCTGAGCCAGCGAGAGGTCAATGTGGAGAGGCATGTAGCGAGGACGATACTCCGTTTCGAAGCTGACACCACAGTAGTACAGCACGCCAAGTGTGTGGATTCGAAGTGCCTCGTCTTCGAGGGGTAGTCGATACGCTTCCCCTTCTTCGATGGCCTGCCACAGTGTCAGCGCACAACCGGCCGCCCCGTCCTGTCCAGCCTCCACTTGTTTGTGCGTCCTAGGAGAATCCGTTGTCCTCAGCCAGGTCCAGCCCGCTGGTCCTGGTTCCAGCGTACACTCCTTGCCAAGCACAAACTGCGCGAACCGATCGAGCACCGTTCTGCTGTGCGATCCAACTCTAACTACATCCAATCCAGACTGCGTGATGCGTCCGAGACTCAGCAAACGAGATCTCGAGTTCTCCTGAAACGCCTCCTGACAGTTCCTGTCGCACATTTCGTATACCGGTACGCGAGCAGAGAGAATCTCGAGTCTGGGCCATCCGCCTTGCATTCTTCCGATTGCTTGTTTATCGCGCATCGCGGCTAGTTCCACACCTAGGCGAAGACCTGCTGCAGTAACGATCGCGCTGTCAGAGCCGACGACCAGATCTCCCGCATCAGTGTAAACCCAGACCGCTGTTTTCGACTGGGCGATTCGCACCTCTTCGACGGGCACGAATGTCGGAATTCCTCTTTGCAGGCACAGCACACCATCCCCTGCGCGCAGTTCTTCAACGGGAACTGGGCCAGCTTCACGCAGGACCGTCGCGTTACAGCCGAGGAGGAGCAAAGGGAACTCTGAGGGTATCGAATCCAACGCCGGGTGCGGCGTCAGTGGTCGCCAGCCCCCGGTAGACGAGCACGCCCATGAGGATGTGGACGTTCTGCTCGCTCGCAGCTAGTGCTCTCGGGATGATTCGCGCCGCCGCCGAGACTGAGATGGACTTCGATGACAGAATGCGCTCGCGAAGCTTGCTCAATGACTCGACGATCATCGTGTGGGTTTGGTCGGAATAAACGGCCTGATAAGACTCGAAGTCCTTGCTGACGGTGGAAACACGCTGCAGGTCGCCGCGAATGATCAACTCGGACACAAAGCCTTCGAGCAGCACCCGCGACGCGTCGCTGAGACTCGGAATTCGGCGCGCGATCGAGTTATGCAGATGAGGCAGCATCAGGAGGCGAACCGGGTTCCTGAGCACCTCGATCGCTGCCTCCCGCACCTGCTCCAGAAACTGGTCGAAGCACGCCTCAGTTCGAGCGCAGGCCGTGAACTTGCCCACTTTGTACTGCACTACGAGCTCTCGAACGACACTCGGGCGCGCCTTCGAGACCGCAAGCGGGTAGTCCGCCGACTTCACGCTGGCGAACCTATTGGCGACTGCGGATGCGCGCCATCATCTCGGCCGCTGTGGCCGGCTCTATGGGTAGGGCCGGATCTCCGTTCGAGGTGTCCAGAAGTTCGAACAGCACCGACTCAAGGCGCTCCATCAGCAGGCGTGGCGTCACTGCCCCGGCACTGCTCTCCTCGAGTTCATCGACGATTTGTTCGAGCGCACTCTCCGTGAAGGGGAACCGACCGTCGGTGTGCGGCTCGATCCTGAACGTCTCGAAGAGATCACGCGAGAATGTGAGGCAGTCCTCCCTCGTGAGATTCGGGAGAGAGAGCATCGGGAAGGTCCCAGCCCGGGAACGGAGGTCGGGCGGTATCAGGGCAAGAGCCGTGCTCTGTTGTGCGCCGGAGAAGGAGAGCACGAAATGCAGCCCGGATGGGCACGAATTGAACAACGATACAATGCTCTTCGCGAACGCGTCTCTCTTTCGCTGAGGAACGTCTGCTATCCTCTGGCACTCGTCGATGAGCCAAACAACGGACGCCTTGCCAGGCAGCTCGCGAATAATTTGGATGAGCTCAGTCATCACCTCGACCACTCGAATGTCGTCCTCAATTCGAGCGCCGATCCCATATGCCTTTAGAGATCTGAGGTGCGGAAGGCCGGTGGGCGCCTGCATCCACTCCAGAGCGATGTTCCGCCCGGCGGCGTCCTCAGAGCCTACCAGCTTGAGAGCCTGGCGTACATCGCGCGCACCCGGTGACGATGCGGAGCGCTTGATTCCAGCCCTGACCCTGTCTGAGCACCTTTCAATCAAGTCGGATGACATCCGGCCTACGAAACGTCGGTACAGATCGAGGAGCTTTTCTGTGCCGACGGGAATCTCCGTGTACATGGGCAGAAGATCACCCCTCGGGTCGTCGAGGCAGACGGCTTCCAATCGTCGAAGCGTGTGCGACTTCCCAGCGCCGAAGTCAGCCCAAATGAGCTGAACTGTCGAGTGCGAAACAGTTTTCAGCCGGCGAAGGCGGCGGTCCAGCTCCCCTCGGAGTTCGGCCCGGTCCGCCCAGACGCGAGCGAATTCCTCGTCAGCGACGATACGGAATGGCCACGTATTCCAACCGAACGAACCGGCGTTCTCATCCATCGGGTTAGTCCTCTTCTTCAGCGGATGCAGGAGACGCACACCGCGCCTCACGCCGTGTCACCGCGACTGCCTCGCCAGCCTTCTCAGTGTCGCGTTGATTCGCCTTCTGACGCGCTCGCCAGCCTGGATCTCACAGCCCCAGAAGATCAGAACGCTATAACCTTCGAGTCGAAGCCGACGAGCGGCAGCGCGGTCTCTGCGCCTGTTGCAGGCGATCTTCTTCACCCAGAAACGGCGTCTGGATTGCGGCAGCCTAGCCCTCTTGCAACCAGTGTGCCCGTGCCAGAAACACCCGTTGACGAAGATTGCGACGCCAGGAACGTCGAGCACGATGTCTGGGGAGCCAGGCAGATCGCGGGCATGAATCCTGAATGCGAGTCCAAGGTCCTTGAGGAGCTTTCGGACGGTCTTCTCTGGCGCGGTTCCCGTCGTGCGCACCGCACGCATGATCGAGGAGCGCTTGCGACGGGAGAAAACGTCGGTCACTAGCTCGGTTCGGATGCGATCAGATGCTGTGCGATATACCTGGCGGCGGTTGCAGCGAACCGGGGGGGTAATGCCTCTCCGATCATCTCTGCAATCCGATACCGGCCGTCGGAAACATCGAACTTGTACCAGATCGGGAACGACTGCAGCCGGGCTGCTTCAATGAGGGTGATGGCCCTGTTCTTGACTGGGTGCAGAAAGCGCCCTTTGCTCGGGTTGATGCAGCCGCCAGTAATGGTCGGGGCCGATTCATCCCAAGCCATGCGGCCGTAGACATCGCGGAAACCGATGTTGGCGGAGTGACATTTCAGCTTCAGCCGTTTGGGGAGCGTGGCACGACTCCCACCATCGTGTGGGACGTGCCTGATGCGGTTCTTCACCGCCTCCGTTCGAGAGTGCATGTAGTTGTGAAGAACCCTCAGCGCTTGCGGAATCCGAGGAAGCGACTCGATCGTATCCCGAACCGTTCTGGCGTGTTTCTTCGCGAGCTGGCTGAGGTCGGGCTTGTTGGCCACGCGCGAGCCGATCATCACCAGTCGACGTCTTCGCTGCGGAATGCCAAACTCCTCCATTCGAAGTATTCGCCAGTCGATTCGGTAGCCCGCCCCGCGAAGCCTGAACAGTAACTTCTTGAATCTGCGATCCGCTTCGAGACCGGGCACATTCTCCAGCATGAGTGCCCTCGGTCTCAACTCCAGAACCAGTCTTCCGAATTCTGAGACGAGATCGTTGCGGTCGTCAGCAACCGCCTTCTTCTTGTTGCGACGTCGAATCCTCGAAAAGCCTTGGCAGGGCGGACAGCCAGCGACTAGGTCCAGCTCGCCCGGGCCGATACCAGCCACCGCCAACAGCTCAGCTCCCTCGACAGTCCGAATGTCCCGTTCAAGAACGACTGTATCCGGGTGATTCCGAGCGTACGTCTTGGCGCACTTCGCATTGATCTCGACAGCGGCTCTGACCGAATAGCCTGCTCGTTCGAGACCGAGAGACAGTGCCCCGCATCCCGAGAACAAATCAACCGCTGACATCTTCCCGGTGTCGGTTCTCATCATCGACGAAGGCTTCATTGGTGGATCCTCCGCCAAAGGACGACTCGATCCGGTGAGATTGATTCTAACCTACTGCACTACTTCTGCTTGGGCGAGCGGCGTTTCCCAGTGGATGCCTCGACGTTACCCCCGTACCTTGAGGCGCCTTCGTCGGCTCCAAGCGCTGGTCACGCGTCAGCGCGCTGTGGTCGCTTGCGCCACGACCTGCGCGGAAAGCACTTCGACGGCGCGCCTTACGACCTCGGTTCCCGGACGCTTGTTCGGCCGCGTGAACTGCCGGCTCTCGGGCAGTGTTAGAAAGCTGTCGACGGCAACTCGTCGCGCCTCGTCGTGTGTCCGTGCTCGGATTCCCTGAAACGTGAAGACCTGGGTCAGGGGGTCCGTAGACCGGCCCAGGTACTGGTTGAGCGAAGGGTCTCGATAGGGTACCGCGACACTAAACGATACCACATCGAGCGATGCACCGATGCGTTTCTCGACGCTTTGCTTGTCCTCGAACAGGGAGAACGGCAGGATGAGAAGGGCGACGGACAACCCGAGGTTCGCAAGGCGGAGGACCCACCATCTCTGGCTACTGGTCGCCCGACTTTCAGAGATGATCGCGACGACCGAGGTATAGCCAGCCCAAATGAACGCGGATATCAGAAGAAGGAAACTGAACTCCTTGGTCAGGACTTTGCTCTGGCTGATCGTGATATAGTCGCCTGCTCCCTGACTGGCGACGAAATACCAGATGGCAAACGACACGAGTCCGAGCGCAAAGTGCGGCGTCAACTTGACCCAGCCGCTCTTGGCCGCTAGACCTCGCGGATCCAAGAGGATGGCCATTGTAACGCTGAGAACTGGGAGTGTGAGCGGCAGGTTGTCCAAGAGGAAGCCGAATCCCGTTCTGATGATCGTGGGCCGGGCGAGGATCAGGACGAACAAGCTGGCGGCAGGCACGAGAACTACGAGGTGCCAATTGTGGTAGGTCGGTGTAGGGGGCTTTTCCAGCAAGTCATTCACGATGGACCTCCGAGTCGCTTGGTGCTGACGCCTAGCGCTCCGGTTCAGCGGCGGCGCGTAGCGCCGTCCGCTGCAACTGGTTGTTTTGTGGCCATCTGCGCCCTACTCGAATGATATCTCCTCATTCCTCGTCGGCCTCTCTGGCCTCTTCTTCCCCTTCCGCGTCTTCTGCCTCCACGTCCTCGCCCGCTGCAGGCAACGCGAGAATCCTCGAGGCTTCCAGTTCTGGCAACTGCTCGACTGAACGAAGCTTCCGCTCGATGGCCCGGCTGCGCACGCCAGTGTCTTCAATCGTCCGGCTCGCGGTGTTGAGCTGGCGCTTCACCTTGTCCAGCACATCACCAAACTTGTGGAATTCTGATTTTATCGCTCCCAAGACTCTCCACACCTCAGCTGCCCGCTGCTCGATCGCCAAGGTCTGGAAGCCCATGCGAAGGCTGCTCAGAATTGCCGCCAACGTGGTGGGACCGGCCACAACAACCCGGTATCGCTGTTGGAGGTCCTCGACAAGGGCCGGCTGCCGAAGCACCTCCGCATATAGCCCCTCCGTAGCGAGGAACATGATCCCAAAGTCGGTCGTGCGGGGTGGGTTCACGTACTTATCGTGGATGTCCTTTGCAGCGGCCCGAACTGTCCGCGCCAAGGCGTCCGTCGCCGTCTGAACTGCGTCCGGATCGGCTTTCTCCGCGGCTTCCTGAAGGCGAAGGTAGTCCTCCTGAGGAAACTTCGAGTCAATAGGAAGCCAAACGCAGGCCTCAGGATCGTCCTTCGGACCCGGCAGTCGAACGGCGTACTCGACTCTTTCCGACGAGTCAGCCTTCACCCCGACGTTCTTCTCGTACTGCTCGGGAGTAAGGATCTGCTCGAGGATCGCTCCGAGCTGAACCTCGGCCCACGTGCCACGCACCTTCACGTTGGTCAGAACCCGCTTGAGGTCTCCCACACCTGTAGCCAGATTCTGCATCTCTCCGAGACCCTTGTGCACCGCCTCCAGCCTATCACTCACGAGTTTGAACGACTCTCCGAGCCGTTTTTCAAGCGTATCGTGCAGGTTCTCGTCCACGGTCTTGCGCATCTCGCCGAGCTTCTTCTCGTTACTCTCCTGAAGCTCCTTGACACGAGAGTCAAAGGTGTTACGGATGCGATCTAGTGCTCCCCGGTTGGATTCGGTGAGTTCCTTCAGCTGCTTCGTCATCGCTTCAAGCTGCGTCTGCTGAATCTCGCTCATGCCCTCGAGAGTCTTCGACAGCGTGTCGTTGGTTGATTTCAGACCGGCCGACACTTCTTCACGAAGTTCCTTTCCTGCAGTCCGCGCTTCCTCGCGGCCCGTTCGGAGGTCGTCGCGCACCTCCTTCCCAGCACCTGGCAAACCCCCTGACCCACGAACCAGCAGGACAATCGCCAAGACCGCAGTCAGAGCAGTGCCGAGCAGGATCAGCCAGAGGAGAGCCTCATTCATCGTTCACTCCAAACCACATGACGCATCCCGCTTCTGCTTGGGAGGCATGAAACAGGATCCGGAATCCGCGCGCAGCGTGGCAGCCGCCACCAATCCGCCGCTCGTTGCAGCAAGCAGAGTTAGGCGTCACGGACCGTCGGACTGAGCTTTCGATGCAGCCGAGCGCTTCGAGCAGCAAACCCTCCTTTCGTCCCATCCCGCAAGTCCCAGCGTAGCGCTCGCTCACACACGGCAATGGCGTCAGTCAATTCGCCGTCCTCCGCCAGAATCGTAGCGAGCAACTGGAAGGTCGGGACGCGAGGAAGAAAGCCTCTCATCTCTCGACGAAGTGCCGGGGCGATCGCATCGAATTCTGCCAGATGTTGGCGGCCCACTTCTTTGCAGAGGCGTCGCACGCTGGGGTCGCTGCGATTCTTGTACGTGAGTTGAACAATCCCCATGAGTAGAAAGTGACGATCGATGAGGTTCGTGGGAATCGACAGTGCGCGCCGCATTCGACCCAAGTCGCCCGAAGTCCAAGCGTGAAATGCTTCGTCTGCCTCGATCGTCTTGCCGAGTCGGGTGACGTAGCTGGTCAAAGAGAGGCTCTCCGCGCGTACGTGTCACTAACAACCCTGCCGTCGTGATAATGTGTGCGTGCGTCGCGATCTCGGTAGCGCCAGCAGCTCTTCCGCGTGCGCAAGCTCCCGCAGTATCGTCTCGATCCGCGCAGCCAGCAAGAAGCCCGGGCGCTTTTCAGCCACCAGGCGTCGGCGTCTTATGCCGTGAGGACCCGCTGCCTGAGCGCGCCGGTGGTGTCAGGGCGCGCGTAGCACTCCAGGCGGCACCCCCACCTACTGCACCGCGAACCCCACCAACTTGCTCGTCGCCCCCGCGCCCGTCGCACTCACGAGCACCTGCTTCCCCTCTCGCGTCCGATACGTCACGGGATTCGCGTAGGCGATCTGGTCGAGATCGAACTCCCTAACCGTCTCTCCGGTCTTCGAGTCGATCGCGTATCGCACCCGCCCCCCGCCGGTCGTCAACACGCGCCCGCCCCTCGTCACGAGCGAACCAGGCGAGCCCGGTTCCCCGCCGAGCACGCCCTACTCGACCTGATGGAGCGTGCACCGACCACGATTTTGCGCGCCGTCACCGCCCTCGAGCCGACGAGCGCCGCATGCCGCTCATCGCCGCGAGGAGATACGTGAGGTTCGCGGTTCCATCCATGATCGGCTCGTTGGTGGAATAGTCCCCGAAGTCATCGTGATAGACGATGAAGCCGGTGTTGAATGCCGCGTACTCATCGGCCTCCTGTAGCCGGATGCCGAGCAGGTTCCGGTAGATGGACGTGTAGACCGGGCCGTCGAGCAGCCCACCCGTGAGCTCGACGCGCAACTGCTTCGCGACCACCGAGTGCGGATCGCGCGCGAACAGGCCGTCGTGCGGCAGTCCGATGACCATTGAGACTCCCCACGGATTCACGCCAAACAACCAGTCCAGCGCGGCCTGCTCGTGCACGCGAAACCGTTCGTCGCCACTCATCCGGCGATACAGGTACGCCTGCGTCGCGAACGAGACCATCAGGTTGTTCGAGCACCAGATGAAGGGAATGCGTTCCATTCCGCCAGAGTTCGTAGTGTCCGTTGTTGTGCCAGGGATACGACTGGTAGCACCGCTTTCCGAGCGCGAATGCCGCGAGCGCCTTGCGAGCGAGCGTGGCCGCGAAGAGGGGATCGCGCCGCCGGTAGAGATCCGCGGCGAGGGCGAACGCCGAGGCGAACTTCCCGGCGATCGAGGCGAGACCATCCGAGCGATTCCTGTACCCGAAGAGCCCCTGCGGCTTTCCCGTGCAGGGATACACGGGGCGCTCCTTTCCCTTGCCCCAGCCATAGTCGGAGGAATCCGTAGGCGGCAGGTCGAGGAAGATGTGATCGCGATCGTCCCCGAGCTGGTGGTACAGCTCGGAATCGGACGGGAACATGCGGACAAGCTACTCGAGTCCGTGGCGCGCCTCGTCGAGGACGTCGGGAATCCCGTTCGAGCCCGGTTCGCCGTTGCCTTGGAACTCGTCGGCGAACGCCGCGGGATGATCGCGGTACGCCATCAGCATCACGAACGTCGCGTTCGCGGACGTCGTCACGTACTGGAGATAGTCGGAGGCGTCGGCCCAGCCGCCGGTCACCGGCACGAAACGCTCGCCGTGAGGAGAAGCGCGGCCCTACTCGTACAGTGCCTCTCGCTCGACCGTCGCCAACTCGACGAGGAAGCCGCTCAGTTGCTCGACCACCGCCGCAAGGAATCGCTCGCCCTTCTCGGCGGACGCCGCGCGCGGATCGCCGACGCCGGTATCGTCCGTGACCTGGGTCCACCGTCTGGGCGTCCACGCCCACCCTTCGCGAAACCCGCGCACGCGGGCCTTCCGCTCCTTCCCCGCTCCGGCCTCCGACAAGGGGCGCACGAGCTCGGGCGCGATCTTCAGCAGCACACTCGTCTCCAGCTCACCGGCGTGATCACCCGGCGTCGTGAAAAACGGCCGGGCGTCCACACAGGCGTACCAGTTGACCTGGCAGAGCAGCATCTCGCAGCCCGGCTGCAGCTCCCGGATCATCTGCCGGAAGTCGTTGCCCCCGTGCCCGTTCAGCACGACGAGCTTCCCCACTCCGTGCCGGTCGAGACTCTGCACCAGGTCGCGGAGGAGGGCGGCCTGACTGCTCGGATTCATGTTGAGGCAGAAGGGAATGTCGAGCTGCCCGGTCTGCACGCCGAACGGGACCGTGGGAAGCACGAGCACCTTCGCCCCCGCGCGCCACGCACGAGCCGCGGCTTCGATCGCCACTCGCTCGCACTGGAGGGAATCGGTGGAATACGGGAGGTGCCGATTGTGGGCCTCCGTGGCTCCCCACGGGAGAACCGCCACTTCGTACTGGCTCCGGGAAACGAGAGGCCAGGTCAACTCGGCGAGAACCCAGGGACGCTCGGGCATTGATCGTCGGGGCGCGCCTACGGCACCGCGAACGTCACCAGCTTGCTCGTCGTCCCCGCCCCCGTCGCGATCACAAGCACCTGTTTCCCCGCCCGCGTCCGATACGTCATCGGATTCGCGTACGCCACCTGACCCAGATCGAACTCCCACAGCGTCGCGCCGGTGCGTGAGTCGAGCGCATACAGCACGCGCCCGCCACCCGTGCTGAAC
>Ga0209341_10001636_pt1 | contig 22031 bp, 20 predicted proteins | sample RifCSP13_2_FD_184020 | JGI IMG/M metagenome (GOLD analysis project Ga0209341, IMG submission 184020) | Soil microbial communities from Rifle, Colorado - Rifle CSP2_sed 13_2 (SPAdes) (version 2) | ecosystem: Environmental > Terrestrial > Deep subsurface > Rock core/Sediment | place: Rifle... | reverse complement strand
CCTCACACTTAACCGTTAGCTGTTGAAGAAGCTCTTAATACGACACAGATTAGGCAGGAGGAAATCACTATGAAGAGGAAGACGAAGCGAGATGTTCCAAACGTTCCCGCCGGGGAGAGTAAACCACAGCCGGATTCCGACGACCGCATCCGCCCGACGGTAATCGGACCGATCGTCGGCCCGGCGATCACCGCCGTCGACGGGCCCATCCTCACGCGGCCGCCCGACCCCGTCGGCGAGAATCCGTCGTGGAGCGCTCCCACAACGGTGCCGAGGCGGCTGACCGACCTCCCGGACCCGCAGGCGTTGGTTGCGCCTGGCGTGCAGGGGCTGTACGCCTCTTTGGCGGCGGACCCCCCCAGCGAGCCGCGGTCCGGGCTCGCGCCATACGTCCGGTACACCTCGCCCGACACACCCGCCGATCCGGCGCTCTTCAACATCGCCCAGATCGTCGTGAAGTTGGTCGAAGGCTCGAGCGTCCGGCTGGACGGCGCGAAGCTCGTCGTCACGCGCGAGGTGAAAGACCCCGCGAATGTCGATCGCCTGAGCCGGGCCGGCATCGAGCTCCGGACGGTGCGGCGCCAGGTAGCCGCGTTCAATTCCCTGGTCACCGCCAACGGGGCGGTCGTCGGGCGGGCCGCACCGCAGGTCGACGCCGAACTCCTGGCGATGCTGCACCGGCGGGCAGAGCACGAGTCCGGGGTTGAACTGCCGAACCCCAACCTTTTCTACTTCGTGCACAGCCAGCGCACCAAGCCCAAGGCCGCCGCCGATCTGCTGGCGGCGCTGCGACGCCTGCCGATCGTCGAGGCGTCGTACTTCCAGCCGATCCCGTTCGACGCTACGGACATCGCGCCCACGACGACGATCGATGTCGCCGCGCAGCAGGGCTACTTTCGCCCGTCGCCTGTCGGGATCGACGTCGACATGGCACGCCGGTTCGCCGGGGGACGCGGCGAGGGCGTCCGGATCGTCGACATCGAGGGCGGGTGGCACGTCGACCACGAGGACCTGCCGCCGGTCAGCTTCGGCTACGGCATCAACTTCGGCTTCATCGACGGCGCCCACGGCACGGCGGTGCTCGGCCAGATCGCCGCCCAAGAGAACGGGTTCGGTGCCAACGGCATCGTTCCCGCGAGTGCGATCGGCTGGTCGTCCTTCACCAACATCGACCTGCTCATGCCCTGGCGGATCTACTTCTACAGCGTGGCCAACGCCCTGCTGTCGGCCGGGCACTTCCTCGGGCAGGGCGACATCGCCCTCATCGAGCAGCACTTCCCCAACGCTGCGGCAGGGCCGTGCCCCAACACCTGCAACTGCTCCCAGTTCGGCTACGTGGCCGTCGAGACCATCCCTTACGAACACGCCGCCATCACGTTGATGACCTCAGTCGGCGTCGTCGTGGTCGAGGCGGCAGGAAACGGCCAGACGATGGTCACTCCCGCCTCGACGATCAACTCGGGCGCCATCGTGGTGGGCGCCAGCAACAACGACCTGACCCCGGCGTGCTTCACGAACTTCGGACCGCGGGTGGATGTGCACGCTTGGGGTATGGGGATCGGCACGTTGGGTTATGGCGCAACCATGGCCGTTACTAGGACAGACGCCGCGGGGAACGTGGTGCTCGATGCGGCAGGAAACCCGATCGTCGACGAGGTGCCTGACCCGACGCTTTGCGCGAACGGAACGGACGCGCGCCAGTTCTACACGCGCACCTTCGGCGGCACGTCGGGCGCGTCCCCGATCGTCGTCGGTGCCGCCGCGCTGGTGCAGAGCACGCGTGCGGCGCGCGGCCTGGACAAGCTAACGTCGGTCCAGATGCGCGCGCTGCTCGTCGCGACTGGGACCCCCCAAGCGCCGGCGACGGTGGGCACCACCATCGGACCATTGCCGAACTTGGCCGCGGCGATCGCCACCTACATCCCCGACGGGGCCGCGTTCATCCGCCAGACTGGGGCACCGACCGCGCTCAGCGCGGTCTCGGTCTTCAGCCAGAGCGTCACCTTCCGCAACTCCGGCGGCCTGCCGTGGGTCGGCTACACTATGGCGATCACGCAGGGCGACGACGGCTCGTACCCGTGGGGGACCATCTCCTTCACGCTTGGCTCCGCCGCCGCGCCGGTGATGCCCGGGGACGAGGTCACCTGTGTCTTTACACTGCACGCGCCGGCACAACCGAGGACGTACACGCTTGCCTACCGCCTCGCGTCATCCGCCGGCGCCAACCTGGCGTTCTCGCCGCGTCAGTTCATCGCCGTCACGGGCCCGGCCGGCACCGCGTTCGACAACGCGACGGTGACGATCGACCAGGCACCAGGATCCGTGCGCGTCGGCGCGTCGGCCATCGTAATCGTCACCGCGCGCAACACCGGCTCGACCACGTGGAGCAGCCCCGGCTACCTACTGCGTCTCAACCGGACGGGGCGGATCGCCTTGCCGCAACCCAGTGCCGCGCTGACCGGCACCGTCGCGCCCGGGCAGTCGCGGGCGTTCATCTTCACCATCCTCGGTGCCTTGACACCGGGCCTCGGCGGCTTCAGCGTACAGATGGTCGGCCCGAATGGTGCGTTCGGGCAGTCGGTCGGCATGGTGGTCGTCTGCCAGCCGTGACGGCCTCAGGGCTAAGGTACACCTGACGCCAGTGGTATTACCCAGATATAAGTTTCTCAGATCATTGTGGTTTGTTGGTACGCTTTAAAGAGCAATAAGAATTTGGCCTGCTTCCATGGTTATCAATATGCGATGTTGAAAAGTTGACATTCCATAATACTGATTGAAGTAGTTTCACCGGGTTGCGACCTGCTACGACATGTTAGCCAGTAGTGACGCGGCTATGTTAACTATCGTTATGATCTTGGTGTGGCTTTAGATGAGTTTCCATACAGACCATAGCTACCTAACATAGTAGCAGTTGTACCCGAAGTTGCTGCTATATGCTTCGAAGCATGGCTAAACTGCGCTGTTAGCGGTCCAGCCTAATAGGGTTACGAGGTAAAACTCTCTGTTTGACCTCTAACCAGATTTCATCACCCTCACCCCGTTTCCCTATTTGTAAATCAGCCAGATTAGTCAATGAAACTACCAGCGGTCTATTCCCCAGGCAGTAATTGATCTCGCTGCGGATGTTGCGCATACAGGAGCGGTTATCACACACCACGAACATGCGCCTACCGCTTGCCTGGTAGAAATTGCGCCACTTGGCCTGGCGCTGCTCGATGTTTTTATCCGTGTCACGCTCCACTGCTACGAAATGGGTCACCCCCTGCTCATCGGTGATTGCCAGGTCTGGACGGAACAAGCCGCCATCTGGCATTGTGATCTCCGGCGGCGTCAGGTTGACTTGGTTACCCGCCTCCCGCAGCACATCGGCAGCCTGCAAATTAAGCAGAGTGTGCTCCGGCGACACGTGCCGCTCGAGCAGCAGATCGTATTCGTTCATCTGCGGCTGCTGGCCGGTGAGCAGCCAATAAGCCAGGCGACCTTGATCGGTAAGGCAAACCAGGTCCGGAAACCTGCCGCCAGTACCGGCTCCATCCGCTGTCCAGGGACGGTAAGTCTCGATCAGGTTGAGATCCACCAGGCGCGTCATCAAGGCCTGGATGCTGCCGCCGGCTTTTTTGATCCCGAACATCTCGGCTGCCTGGGCTTCGATCACCGGGCGGCGCGCCAGGCCGGTTTCGGCTATCATCCTCAAGATGCCGGCGTTGCGCTCGAAGGTCTCCGCCTGCCGCCAGGTCATCATCCAGGCCGGCTCAGGAGGATTGTTTACCTCTCATCAAGCCGGAAGATATCTGATGGGCGGCAGCCCTTGTAACGGTTGGGATCACTGGTATTATGAGGACGAACAAGGAAAATTACACGTCATCGATGATCTCCGTGATCGCATTCGCCATATCATCAGCTACTGCCAACCTTCTCCATAACGCCAGACCCTATCGAATTTTTCACCTTTCGAAACAGCTTTCATCGAGGGTAGTAGGAATTTACCGAGGTCAGATATTACCTGACCAAAGTCAGAGGAAATCCGGGAGGCTTGCGGAAGTCTTCTGAGAAATCTCGTCCAGTCTGGTTGTTTTTCCTGGGCAAAGGCGCTCGTTAATGCGCCAGGAATCCCGGTTGGAAGAGACGTGCCACGCGCCCGAAAAGTGGCAATGAATGCCTCAACTTGGGAATGGCAACATGCCAAGCTCACCAAGAATAGTTGGGTAATTGGAGGATTTAGCGGATGGGGTAATTACATCGGCAAAACCTATATCGATATGAAAAGGAATAACCGATTTTCCCAAGAACCCCTTCAGGCTCACCCGTACACCTGGATACTCTGCATTCTCCTTGATAACAGCGCTACGAACACTTTCAGAATCATAGATCATCCCATCCGGCTCAACAGGTTGGACACAGACTTCACGAATAATTGAAATGAGATTTTGTTCGGAGTTGGTTGTATATCCCTGCAGATCAATATCCCGAGTCGGCCGGCTCAGTGGCAAACCCCAGCCAAAGAACATCAATGCGCCTTTCAGGACAAATGTCTGAGAATGCTTTGACTTGGAAAGCCGAAAAAGAAACCGCTCTAAGGCATAATAATCTAAAATTTCTTGAAAAGTCCGGTTCCTCTCCTTGGCTTTTCGCTTCAAACGAGTATGGACAGAATCTGGCAGATTCTAAATTTCCTTTTTCATAAAGAAGCCTCAATATACGGACGAATAACCTTTTCGACTTTATCAATGCGTGCATTTTCCAATAAGCGGTCAAGTTGGCGATCAGGTAGGCTCAGATAATCTTTCAAGGCCTCCAGGGCGACGTCCTTGCCGATCTTGTTGCGGAACTTGAAGCAATCTGCTACAGTTTTTTCACGATCATAGATGCGCACCGTTATACCGTCCATTGAATGCTCCTCTATCCCGGATCGGTATGGCTTTTCTGACAAATAAACGATGTCCAATGGAGGGTAATCAATGCGAGGAGCCTTTATATAGCGGGGCAAAGCAATATAAAGGCGGAAGGGGATTTGCGTAGTCAGATTATGGAAATTCAGTGCAGAGATCAGGCAAATGACACATTCGGGAACTCGGAGAGATACCTGTGCAAAATCCGGATTTTGCAAGGGCGGCAAATCGGCCAAACGATAGAGGCCACGCGCTTCTCTTACCAACAAACCAGCTTCGCACATCTGAGTCAGAGTAAATTCATTGATCCCCAGTTTCTTGGCCTGGCCGGTATGCAAGATGCCGTTATTCTGACGAAATATTTCTACTGCGATTTCAAAGGTTTTTTTTGACATAATTTAATTGCCCTGTTACACATCGATCTGATCGAGGAGCGTTTACCTGGAAACATGCTGTCCCTCTATATCATACACCCAATTTAATAAAATTACTGCACTTTTAATTAAGTGCAGTAATTTTATTATTAAGAACTTGATCACCCGCTCCACATCCCCCGCCTGGATTACCCCCAAAAATCCCCCTTGACTCCTCTCTAATAACCTGTACAATTGTTCTAAGAATCGCCTCACAATCTGCATTCCAGCCGCCGTCTTCTTTTCTCCCTTATCGGTAACCACCCTCAACCTCGCCGATTTGAACCCAATTGATTTAAAATATTTTTTAATCAAAATTCCTTCCGCTCCCCTGACCCCTATCCCTTATCCCCTTTCCCCTCGCCCCTCCCATGCTTCACCATCCACCGGGTCACGGCACGCCTCCGGCCAACCGGCCTCTTCATCAGTTATAATCCCCCGCATGGCAAGCCGCTTGCTCCGCATTCTCTTGATCGCTCTCCCGCTCCTGTGCCTGTCCAGCGTTCTGCTCTACAACCTGCCCCCCGTTCACGAGCGGCTCGCCTGGCGTGTGGCGAACCTGCGCGTGCAGGTGCGCCGCGCCCTCAACCCCCCCGAGCAGGTGGTCTTCGTCCCCCAGGAGCAGGTCGACGCTATAGTCCAGGCCACGCTGCAGGCCCTGACCGCCTCCCCCAACGCAGAGTCAACCACCATCCCAGCCACACCCACCGTGCCCGGCTCGACCCCCACACCCCTGCCCTCGCCGACGGCGACGACCACGCCGACCCCCCTCCCGGCTCAGGCTTTGCTCACCGGCATCCGCCACGAGTACCAGAAGTTCAACAACTGCGGGCCGGCCAATCTTTCGATGGCGCTCTCTTTTTGGGGCTGGCCGGGCGACCAGCGCGACACCGCCGCCTTCCTGCGACCGGGCGAGTACGACAAGAACGTCAACCCCGCCGAGATGGTCGCTTTCGTCGCAGAAACGACCGATTTAGCCGCCCTGGCCCGCGTCGGCGGCGACCTGCAGACCCTCAAACGCTTCATCGCCGCGGGCTTCCCCGTGGTGATCGAAAAAGGCTACGACCCGCCTCATGACGACTGGATGGGGCATTACCTGACCCTGAACGGCTACGACGACGCCCAGGGCCTTTTTACGGCCCAGGACTCGTTGATCATGCCGGATTTCCCGCTGCCATACGACCTGGTCGAGCAGCGCTGGCGGGATTTCAACTACGTCTACCTGGTGATCTACCCTGCCGGGCGAGAGACCGAGGTCCTGTCCTTGCTCGGGCCACAGGCCAGCCAGCGCTCCAACTACGAGTACGCCGCCCAGCTGGCCTCCCAGGAAACGGCGACCTTGACCGGTCGCGACCAGTATTTCGCCTGGTTCAACCTGGGCAGCAACCGGGTCGCCCTGCAGGATTACGCCGGGGCGGCCGAGGCCTACGACAACGCCTTCGCCGTATACCCCACCATCCCGCAGGAGGAGCGCCCCTGGCGGGCGATGTGGTACATGGACGGCCCGTACGCCGCCTATTACCACACCGGCCGCTACCAGGACGTGATCAACCTGGCGAACAACACCTTCTTTGCCCTGGGGGAATACACCCTGGAAGAATCTTTCTACTGGCGCGGGCTGGCCAAAGAGGCCTTAGCAGACCTGAACGGGGCCATCTTTGACCTGCGGAAGGCGGTAGAATTGAACGCGAATTACATCCCCGCCCGGGAGGAGCTCGTCCGCTTGGGAGTTGTGGGCCCGTAAATCGGCTACCCGTTGCTCACCCCGCCCGGCAGGATATTTCGTGGTCGTTATTGGCACTGAAGCTGCAGCTGATGCGCCCTCTGCTTCGTTCCGCGTTTGACCGATCCGCAGCCCATTATGCCGCCTCGATGTCCTCCCAGATGCATACAACCGGGCAACTATCGCGTATAATTAACCACAATGAAAAACCAGCAATTGAATGAGGGTATATCCATGACCGATCAAGAACTATTGAGTCTGATTACTGTTGATCCTAAGGTGATGGTCGGAAAGCCTGTCATCAGAGGAACCCGCTTGACCGTCGAATACATCCTGAACTTGCTTGCGCATGGCGCAACCGTAAAAGAGATCCTGGAGGAGTACGACGGTCTCGCTCAGCAAGATATTCAAGCATGCCTGCTGTTCGCCTCTCGTTCTCTGGAAAACACTGTCTTCATGCCGCTGGTCGCGGAGACAGCCTAGATGCGCTTTCTGGTCGACGAGAGCACCGGTCCGGCGGTTGCTCGCTGGTTACGCGGGCATGGGCATGATGTCTTTTCGGTATACGAAGAAGTTCGGGGGATGCGCGATGATGACATTATCCAGAAAGCATTCTCCGAAAATTGGATACTGATCACTGACGACAAGGATTTCGGAGAAAAGGTTTATCGAGAACGACGCCCGCACAGGGGGATTGTGCTGTTACGGCTTGATGACGAACGGGCCGCAGTCAAAATTGAGATTATACAAAAATTGCTTGAGAATCACTCTGACCAGCTGACGGATAGCTTTGTCGTGGTTACCGAGAAGCGGGTTCGATTTGCGCGTGCATGGATCATGCCAGCCCAATAAAGCGCCGCGCTTCTTTTGCCTCTCCTTCCAAATGTTATAATCGCCTCCATGCGCAACCGCTTTATCGGCATCTTATCGGTAGGCATCCCCCTGCTCTGCCTGCTCAGCTTTTTGGTCTATAACCTCCCCCCTGTAAATTCCCGGCTGGCCTGGCGGGTGGACGAGCTGCGCACACGCATCAAATATGCCCTCGACCCGCCCGAGCAGGCGATCTTCGTCCCTCAACAAGGGGCGCAGTTGACCGGGCTGCCTTCTCCGCATGTCGCCGTTACCCTCGCCCCTAACGCGACCGCTACCCCGACCCTGCCCGGCCCTACGGATACCCCGGCTCCCACGTCTACCCCGACCATCACCCCCACGCCGCTGCCCGACCAAGTCATTCTGAGCGGCGTCAAGTACGAGGACCAGCACGGCCGCTGGAATTACTGCGGCCCGGCCAACCTTTCCATGGCCCTGACCTTTTGGGGCTGGGACGGGAACCGGGACGTGGTCGGGCAAGCCATCAAGCCGGAGGACAAAGACAAGAACGTCATGCCCTACGAGATGCAGGACTTCGTCGAAACCCAGGCGGCCGGCCTGGCCGCCATCGTCCGTTCTGGGGGCGACATTGAGCTGCTCAAGCGCATGGTCGCCGCCGGCTTTCCGGTGGTCGCCGAAAAGGGCTATTACGAATACGATTACACCGGCAAGCTGGGCTGGCTCGGCCATTACCAGTTCGTCACCGGTTACGATGAAACCAAAGATATCCTCATCGTTCAGGACACCTATGTCAAGGATGGTAAGGACCATAAGTTTCCTTATGCTGATTTTGTTGAAGGGTGGCGTTCGTTTGACTACCTCTTCCTGGTCGTCTATCCCCAGGATCGCCAGGATGAGGTGATCGCCCTGTTGGGTCCCTGGGCCGATCCCGTCTGGGCGTTCGACCACGCCCTGGAGATGGCCCAGGCTGAGGTGCAAACCTTGAGTGGCATGGACCAGTTCTTCGCCCAATTCAACATCGGCGCTAACCAGGTCAACCTGCAGCAGTATGTAGATGCAGGCTACGCCTTCGATCAAGCGTTCAGCCTGTACGCCAACCTGCCCGACGACGGCACTCGTCCCTACCGCATCCTGTGGTACCAGACCTGGCCTTATTGGGCTTACTTTTACAGCGGTCGTTACCAGGATGTGATTAACCTGGCGAACACCACTCTAAACGATACGATCAGCGAACCGGTTTTGGAAGAGAGTTTTTATTGGCGTGGCCTGGCGCGCGAAGCCCTGGGCGATACTCCGGGGGCGATCGCCGACTTTCAAGAATCGGTTCGCCTCAATCCTAACTTTGCGCCCGGCTGGGAACAACTCGACCGGTTGGGCGTGGGAGGCGGTTAGGCGTGCCGACCATCCTGCATTTCGCCGACGCCCATATCGACATGGCTAATTACGGCCGCCACGACCCGCAAAGCGGCCTCCCGATGCGGGTAATCGACTTCCTTAAATCCCTGGATACGATCATCGATACCGCCATCGCCGAAAAGGTGGACCTGGTGCTGTTCGCCGGAGATGCCTATAAAGATCGCAACCCGGCCCCCACTTTCCAGCGCGAGTGGGGAAGGCGCATCATCCGCCTTTCCAAGGCTGGCATCCCCACCCTTTTGCTGGTAGGCAACCACGACCTCTCCCCGGCCCTGGGACGCGCCCACGCCGTCGAGGAGTTCACCACCCTGGAAGTGCCGCACGTGCGTGTGATCGACAAGCCAGCCTTCCTCAGGCCCGCTGACCTGGAGGGGCTGCCGCTGCAAATCCTGGCCTTGCCGTGGGTCTCACGCTCTGGTCTGATCGCTCACCTCGGGTTGCGGACAACCGATCCGGCTCAGGTGTACGCAGAGCTGGAAGAACGCCTGACGGAGTTGGTGCATTCCTGGCTGGAACAGGCTGACCCCGATCTGCCCATCGTGCTTACCGCGCACGCCTCGGTGCAGGGAGCCAAATTCGGAGCTGAGCGAACCGTCATGCTGGGCAGCGACCTGGTGCTGCCCGGTTCACTGGTGCGCGATGCCAGGCTGGACTACGTCGCCCTGGGTCACATTCACAAGCCGCAAGACCTCAATGAAAATGGCCATCCGCCGGTGATTTATCCCGGCTCGATCGAGCGGGTGGACTTCGGCGAAGTGGAAGACGAAAAGTTCTTCGTGATCGCGCACGTCGCGCGCGGCCAAACCCAGGTGGAGTGGCGGCAGCTGCGGGACATCCGCCCGTTTGTAGACTGCTACATTCGGCTGGAATCAAAAGATGAGGTTAATACACGCCTAAGCGCCGCCCTGCCCCCTCCCGAAGGACTTGAAGGGGCGATTGTCCGCCTGACGGTAGATTACCCGCGTGACTGGGAATCATTGATCAACGATGGGGCGCTGCGTGAATATGCCGCCAATACCTTCGAATTCCACCTGGTCAAACGTCCCCAGATCGAAGGGCGCGTGCGCCTGCCTGAAGACCAGGCCGTTGGCAGTTTGACCCCGCTGGAGTTGCTCGACTTGTACTGGCGAGCCAGCCATACCTCCAAGATCGAGAAAGAGGAACTGAGCAAACTGGCCGCGCAAGTCATCGAGCACGTTCAGCGAGAAACAGGGAGCTAGGGATTCCTTTGTGATCCAGGCTTTGATCTTCGATTTCGATGGCCTGATCCTGGATACCGAAGGGCCGATCTTCCAATCCTGGCAGGAACTCTACCAGGCGCAGGGGAGCCACCTGCCCTTATCCACCTGGGGGGACTTCATCGGTACCGCCAAGGAGACCTTCAACCTGTTCGACTACCTGGAGCAGCAGCTCGGGCACCCGCTTGACCGGACTACGCTTGGCCCCCGACGGCGGGGACGCGAGATGGAACTGGTTGCCATGCAACCTGTCCTGCCAGGCGTGCAGGCCTATATCGAACGTGCCCGCCAGTTGGGCCTGAGGCTCGGCCTGGCATCCAGCTCGGACTGCGGTTGGGTCAGCGGGCATCTCGAGCGCCTGGGGTTGCTCCCCGCTTTCGACTGCATCTGCGCCGCCGACGACGTTCAGGTTACCAAACCCGACCCTGCCCTTTATCTATCGGTCCTGGCGGGATTAAACCTCCGGGCAAACCAGGCGATCGCCCTTGAGGACTCGCCCAATGGTGTCCTGGCGGCGAAACGAGCCGGGCTTTTCTGCGTCGCTGTGCCCAACCCACTCACCCGCCAGCTCCCTCTCGATCACGCCGACTTGCTGCTCACCTCGTTAGAGGAGCTCTCCTTGGATGACCTACTCGCCAGGGTTGAGAAAACAGGTTAACGAAGAAGAGTTGCGATTGGCTATCCACGGCTTACGCCTAAGCCCAGTTGGCTGAAATCCAGCTATAAGGTCAACCTCTTTAGCCCCACCAAAGTAATGTCGTCTTCTTGTTCCCAATCCTTCCCGGTGAAGGCCTGAAGTTCGTTAAGCAGGCAATCGATGATTGTCTGGCCATCTTCGAAGCCTTCCCCCAGGAGGGTCTGCACGCGTTCTGAGCCGAACATCTCGCGTTGGTTGTTGTGAGCCTCCACCAGCCCATCGCTGTAGAAGATCACGCAATCCCCGGGCTCAATCACTACCTCTTTCTCTTCATAAAACATATCTGCAAATAAACCCAAAGGCATACCGGTGGCGTGCAACTCGCTGACGCCATCTCGGGTTCGGCAGTAAGGCAGGTTTTGACCAGCGTTGGCGTATTGCAACCTGCCGCTCGCTGGATCGAGGATGGCAACCAGGCAGGTGACAAACATATTGGCCGGGATATCCGGCATGAGCAAATTGTTAACTCTCTCCAGCACCTGGCCGGGTGAGAGGGCTTCCAGTGCCACAGCCCGCAACAGGGTGCGCGTGGTCGCCATCACCAAAGCCGCCGGCACTCCTTTATCGGTGACATCACCGATGAAGAGACCTGTGCGACCATCTTCGAAGGTTACAAAGTCATAGAAATCTCCGCCTACGGCACGGGCGGGCTGGTAGTATGCCGCAAGACGCCAATCTTCCAGTTTGGGCAGCTCTTTCGGCAAAAGCGCATGTTGAATACGACGGGCGACGTTCATCTCATTCTCCAGGCGCTCGCGCTGCAGGGCTTCGGCTTGCTGCTCGGCAACCAGCCGGGCAACGTGCACAGCCGGAGCAGCCTGGACTGCCAGATTAGAGAGCAGGGCACGATCGTCAGCAGAATACTCCTGGCCGCTAAGACGGGGTCCCAGGCTGATCCACCCCACCAGTTCACCGTGTGTTACCAAGGGGACGACCATTTCCACACCCGTTAATTTCAATGTTTCAAGTCCGGGTGATACCAGGTCCAGGCCCTCGATTTCCGCGGCATACGAGGCCTTGCTAAAAAAGTCGATCACCGGATCTTGGATCTGGATTTCAGCCACAGCCTGCCTCGAACTGGTCAGTTCACGGGGTGATTCGTGATTTGTTTCGCCGACCCGGTACCCCGATCCAGTACGCAACCAGGTCTGGACATGGGCGGGCATAATCGTTTCACCGATCACGACCTGCAATTGATCGATGAGCGCAGGTAAATCCACCTCATCGCGCAACGTCTGGCTGAAAGCGCTCAAGGTCCTGGCCGTATCGTACTTCTGGCGATAGAAGCGACTATCGATAAAGTTCTGCAAGTTCTTCCGCAGGGGAGTAAACACGGCAACGATCACCAACGTCGAGGCAACACTCGCCAGTTCCGAAGCCTGGCCTGTCAAGGTACGGAAGATCTCGTGCAATGCGAACACACTGCCAAAGTAGATCGCCGCCAGCAAGACGGTCAAAAGACTATAGACCAGGGTGCGATTGACGATGACGTCGATATCCCACAGCCGGTAGCGCAAGATGGAAATCCCAATCGAAATGGGAAATATCAATAGGAAAGGCGTAAAGATCGCTGGATTCCACAGAACGTTCATGCTGAGCAAAGGCGCTCCCAGGTAGATACTAACCGGACCGAAGGCCAGCAAACTGCCCCATAAGACGATGCGCGCCTGCTGACGCGCGATATCCGAACGGACAGTGGCCTGCCGGTAAAGCATAATGCCCAGGAAAATGAAGATCCCCAAAGCCGCATAAACATAGCTGAAGCGCCAGGCTGTGATATAAGCCCAGGGATTTTCCTTGCTGTTCACCACAACCAGACCCCGGACCATTAATATAATTGAGATACTGTATGGCAATAGGCGCATCACCGGCCAGCGCTTCACTGGCGCCCACTCTTCTGGAAAAACTAACCCTAAACTGATCAGCGCGCCGCCGATTTGAGAGATCGCCATGGTCCACAGGAAGGGGGCGGCATGGGTCGTGCTCAAGTCAAACAATAACCCATTGGCCAGTGCCGCGCAAACACTAAAAAAAGCGAAAGCACGTACCGGTAAGGTTAATCCTCGTATTCGATATATCCAAGCACCGACAGCCAAATACGCTAACCCAACGACGTAAGGCAGCCAAAACATGCGTATCAGATCAGCCGTGGGAAATCTCCCAACCTCGACAAATGGAAACATGCGCGTCTTACCGTCCGGTAAGACAGTCCTCACCTCAGTGAATTCGCCAGTCCTCAACGTGGATAAAGCTGAATAATAATCTTCAGGCGAATGGACTGCTTTATTCCCAACCTGGATCACACGCTGAGGAAAGACTAATCCCATGGATGGGTTAATCCACTCCTTCCCTGTAGAACTCGATACGACCAAGGTCTGTTCTACAACAAAACCGACGAAAGGCTTGGTACTCCATGTCATAGCCAGGATCGGCGCGTCAAGGAAGACAAGTAAGCAGAGGGCAAAAAGGGCCAGATGAAACCAATGCCCGGGGTTAAAGCGCTGCGCCGCTTTTCCCTTTCGCGCTGTAGATAGAGATGAGGCTGAATTACCTCGGGAATCCATGCTCCTTACCCTCAAATGTTCCCGTAACCACCCAAACCTGTTACCATTCCTAAATGTTGCTCCGCTCCCACTCGGCGGCGTGTGGCTTCCCCAGCGCACGCCACTGCGGCGTTAGCGGCATCACACCCAACTCTCGTACCATCTGGCGGGCGGCCAACCCAATGATCGCCGTGTAGGTCGGATAAGCCAATTCCAGCTCGGCCAGCTGCTCTACCCACATATCTCCCGCCATGCTGGCTGCCACCAGTTGGATAACCTCTAAAGCCTGTTCCCCTACTATGTGTGCGCCTGTTATGCGGTGAGTCTCCCGGGAGACGATCAGCTTGCAAAAGCCTTGCGGGTGATCATCGACTACTGCCCGGTCCAGATCGGCGTAAGGGACAACAGCCACCAGGCAGTCGCTTTCGAGGGAACGCGCCCGCTCTTCGGTCAGACCTACGCTGCCATATTCAGGATCAGTAAAGCCTCCATGAGGGACGATCTTGTGTGAATAAGGCATGCCGACGCCGAGCACAGCGTTTTCTGCAGCGATGCGCGCCTCGTACCCCGCGCTTTGCACCAGCATCATGCGCCCGGTGATATCACCGGCGGCAAAGATATGCTCCACTGATGTGCGTAAATAATCGTCTACCACGACATAACCCCGCTCGCTCTGCACTCCTGCGGCAGTCAGGTTAAGTCCATCAGCGTTGCCAGGCCAGCCCGTCGCCATGATCACGATCTCGGCTTCAATCTGCTGCGCCTGATCCTGGTGGGTGTACCAAAGGCTTAACTGGTTCTCGTTTGATTCGAGCCGGTCCACGCTGCTGACGCCGGTGAGCACCTGCATACCGCGCCCACGAAAAGCCTCGCCGACCACCCGCGAAACCAGATCATCCTCCATCGCCAGCAGGCGCGGGGCCACCTCGAGCAGCTTCACCTGCGCACCAAAGGCAGCAAATATGGAGGCCAGCTGGCATCCTGTCGCCGCGCCCCCCACCACGATGACAGATTTAGGCAGCCTGGGCAACGACCAGACATCGCTATGGGTGAGGGCATGTTCGCTGCCTGGGAAGGAGAGGCGGCGTGGGCGGCCTCCCGCGCAAAGAATGAACTTCTCTGCCTCTAACCGGGTACCGTCGCCCGCAGTGAGGGTGTGTGCATCGGCAAATTGCACCGCCCCCAGGTTGGCGTACACGCTCACGCTGGCCTGTTCCAGATGGCTGATCAATTGCTTTTTCTCATGGATTCTATAGACAATCTGCTGGGTGCGCTGCAACAAACGTGCGAAATCCACCTTCGGTCGCTCACCCATCAAGCCGTAATCCTCGAAATGCTCCGCTTCGCGCGCCAGCCGGGCTGCCCTGGCCAGGACGCGGGTGGGCACACAGCCATCGTTGGTACAGGTGCCGCCCAGGCGGGCGCGCTCCACCAGGGCTACTTTTGCGCCCAGCTCACTGGCGCGCAGCGCGGCGACTACTCCCGCCGGCCCTCCCCCAACCACGATGATATCAAACATTGGCTGCCTCTTTAATCCGTAATGCGTGGGGACAACCAGAAAGCCTCGTCGTCGTTGGGTGAACCATTTGCCAGTACGCCCAATATAAACTTAACTCTCTGCCCAGCCAGGGGTCTTAGGTCGAGATCCACCTTCGTAAAAGAGTCGTCATATACTTCGCGCGAATCCCAAAATATTTGCACAGGGCCATCGCCAATCCGGTAACTGACCTGGAAGATGACGTCACAATCCTGAGCGCCATCCTGGCAGCCGACAACAGCTTTGAACCGGTCCCCCTCCTCAACTTTGAATTCCGGATATTCGCCTATGATCCAGCCATCGTCCTCATCTTCCGGATTGGTCCACAAGGCTGGTTCGTTCTCCACGCGACCGATCTCGATCTCCGGTCTATCCACCAGGATCACAAAGCCATCGCTATCGCCCACGTCACCTGGGCAGTTCAGGCGGCCGGCGTCGCTGCTCCACCGCGCCAGGCAATAGTTCAAGGCAAAGTCATAAGCGAACTCATCCGATTCTATCACCCTAATCTCGACCCAGAAGGCATCGTCTGCATTAGCGCCGATGCCAAACTCCTCCCCGGAAGAGTTGCTCAGCATCCAGTAGCCGCGGTATCTGCCACCTTTCTCCGGAGCGATCAGCTCGACCGAGACATCGACCGTCTCTCCAGGGTCGACGTTCTCTTCCAGCTGGCTGACCCTGGGGCCATCCATCCTTTCCCCATCGAAGAACACCAGGCGGTAATCACGACTCCAGGTGCAGGAACCGATGTTCTCAAGCCGCCAGGTCTTGAGCAGTTCGGCGTTCGGCGGAAAGACAGTGCCGTCCTTAACCGTCACATCCTCGATGAACTTGGCCCAATTGCAGGGGATTGGCGTGGGAGTGGGCGGCAGCGGGGTAGCCGTGGGAGGAACAGGGGTAAACGTGGGGGGCGGTGGCGCGGTCAGCGTGTTAGTCGGCATGTCGGTCGGCAAAGACGTGGTCGATGGAGGCACAGCAGTCGGGCCTACTGGGGAACCCGCCGCCGCCGTCAGAGTGAACTGCGCCGACACCGTTTGGGCAGCCTGCGTGTAGAACGTTTCCGGACCGGATTGGGTGGGTTGTTGTGCCGGTCGGATAAAATAGATAAACAGGCAAGCGCCTCCAATGATCAGGACGAAAATCACCAGCGCAATGCCGATACCGAACACATATTGGGAATAGTTCCTTTCCATACCCTTCTCTCCTCTCTATTGATCAATCAATAAAAGAAGTCGTCATGTGGATAATATCACCGATGTAGGCCAATCCCGAAGAAGACGTACGACTCACTCGATTTGTTCCAGATAAGCAACATTTCCGAACTATCTTTATGGCAGCAATGGAAAGAGAATGGATTTTACACTATTTTACCAATTCGCAAAGACATATCTACCGCTCGTTAGATCCTGGAGTGTTTGTCTGGATCTAATTCATTGTCTGCCAAGCGCAGGATTTCATGATCGCCATTGGCTCGAGGCCCGCCTCAAGAGCTGCTTGAGTCAGAGCTACCGTCTCAGCCGGGTTTCCCTCTACCAGGCTGTTGGTCAGTTGAGGAAACAGGTTGCCTGACATCTTTTTCTCTCCTTGCATGGGTTTGAATTAATTGCATCTGTGTATTCCCCATTCGGATAGTCTTATTATAACGAATGGAGTGAATTCGTTTTAACCAATGCACAGAAAATCTATCAAAACTTCCTCCACCAAGGTGAATGACCTTCACAAAACTCTAAATCAAGGTATGGCAATCTTCAGTTTACAAACTATTCGCCATTGGCTAAACTGTAAGGTAGAAAAAACGCGGATCGCATGTGGCATGCCTGAGACTACTACCTACATACTCAACCACTTTTCCTTGATACGTTTCAAGGATAATTACTTCGGACTCTCTATAACGGAGCGGCAGACCTTCCACGAAAACTTCTTAAGAGACCTGCGTAAAAGCGCCACAGCAATTCAGGTTTATCAGGTATTTCCAACACACACTGGTGTTGATTTCCTGGTCTGGAGCAGCCAACCCCTCAACCAAACCCGGGACGCGGCGCATTTCTTCGAACGCTTGGCCTGTGCCACAACGCCCTATCGTCACCTGATCGAGCTTGTTCATACCCTTTGGGGATATACAAAACCTTCCCAATATACCAGGAGCGGTTCAACCCAGGAAATTGACCCCTTCGCTTTTGAACGCAAACCCTACCTGGTAATTTACCCTTTTACCAAAACTACCGAATGGTATCAACTCAGTCAAGAATCTCGCCAGGGATTGATGAACGGGCATATCAAAATAGGAAAGCAATTCCCAAAGATCCACCAACTGCTCCTATATTCTTTCGGCTTGCAAGATCAGGAATTTGTTGTCGTCTACGAAATGGATGACCTGACACAATTTTCTGACCTGGTCTATGCATTGCGGGATACAGATGTCCGCCGTTATACCTTGCGCGACAACCCTTTGTTCACCGCAATCTATCACCCCGCGGAAGAAACGCTGGCTTTGTGGGCATAAATCTCATGGAGACAATTGCTGTTTTGCTGATGGCTTATGGTAGCCCAAATTCTCTTGAGGAGATTGAGCCATACTTGCTAGATATCCGCGGTGGGCGGCCCACTACTCCAGAGTTAGTTGCCGAAATCCGCACCCGCTATGCCCAAATTGGTGGCCGCTCACCTCTGTTAGACATCACCCGCGCCCAGGCTGCTGTCCTTGAAGAAGAACTCAACCGGAGTTACGCTGATTCTGATCTCAATTTCCGCACCTATGTAGGCATGCGCCATTGGGAGCCTCGCATCCGAAAAGCAGTAGCACAAATCACCGCGGATGGCATTCATACCGCGATCGGCCTGGTAATGGCTCCACACCAATCTCTACTGAGCACGGGTGCATACTTCAGCCATTTGGATACTGCCATCACAGAGCAGGGGGTAAACCTGGAAGTAATCCGGATCGACTCCTGGCACGACCATCCGGGCTTGATCGATGCATTGGCGGAAAAAACAAGTACTGCGTTGGCTGGTTTTGATTCGCCTTCCTATGTACTCTTTACAGCGCACAGCCTACCAATGCGCATCCTACGGGAAGGGGACCCTTATGACGCTCAGTTGCGCCAGACGGCAGCTCTGGTAGCAGAGCAGCTGGATCTGGCTCCTGGTCGCTGGCAGTTCTGTTATCAAAGCGCTGGCCAAAGCCAGGAATCCTGGTTGGGGCCTCCCATCGAACAGGTAATTATTGATCTCGCCCAGGCCGGGGAAAATAACCTGTTAGTTACGCCGATCGGCTTTCTGTGCGACCACGTGGAGATCCTTTATGACCTGGATATTATAGCTCGCCAGGTTGCTCACCAGCATGGTGCTCGCCTGGAACGAAGCGCATCGCTCAACGTCTCTCCAACCTTTATCGCCGCTCTGGCAGACTTAGTCTGGTCTTATGCACCTTCATTGTATCGGCATTAATCACCGGAGGGTAAGTGTTACTCTCAGGGAACGCTTGGCCTTTAGTGAAGAGGCCCTGAAAGCGGCCTTGACCCGCTTGAGGCGTGGTGAATTGCAGCAGAGCGCAGTGAGCGAAATGGTGATCCTCTCAACTTGCAACCGGGTGGAGGTGTACGCCGTAGCGCCTGAGTATGTCTTCGATGCTCTAGAAGCGTTCCTTGCTGAAACCAGGACTGTGTCAGCTGCTGAGTTTCATCCATACTTGTACCACCTGGCCGACGAGAAAGTAGTGGAACACCTGTTACGTGTAGCAGCCGGACTAGACTCTCTGGTGCTGGGCGAGCCACAAATATTGGGCCAGGTTATCTATGCGCTGGAGCTGGCGCGCGGCCAGAATGCCGTTGGCCCGGTACTCTCCCGCCTTTTCCAATCCGCCATCCACGCCGGGAAACGCGTCCGGACCGAAACCGCCATCGCTAACAACCCGACATCGATCCCATCAGTGGCCGTGCGATTAGCTGCGGATATTTTCACCAACCTGGATACAACTCAGGTCGTCGTCTTGGGGGCTGGTGAAATGGCAGAGCTGGTCGTAGAAGCCCTAAGGAAGCGAGGGGTGGCTAACTTCTTGGTAGTGAATAGAACCTTGGAACACGCCCGCCAACTAGCCACCCGCTGGCAAGGGAATACTGCTACCTTCGAAAACCTGCCTGCTGCCCTTGAAAGTGCCGATATCTTGATCGCCTCCACTGGCGCTCCATACGCTTTGATCCATCCACCGCTGGTCGCGCGCGTCATGGCAAATCGACCGGAACGCCCATTGGTAATGATCGACATCGCCGTACCGCGCGACGTTGACCCAGGGATCCAGCAAATCTCCGGAGTGAGCGTGTATGACATGGACTCACTTCAAGAATACCAATCAAAGTCCATGATCTCACGCGAACTCCAGGTACCTTATGCGGAGACCATCCTGACTGAGGAACGAGCCGCTTTCACAGAATATTTAAATACGCATGAACTGCTTCCCCTAATCAGTGCCTTGCGCCAGCAGGCTGAGTTGATTCGCCAGATTGAATTGGAAAAGACTTTACGCCACCTGCCAGATCTTTCCCCAGCAGAGCTCAAGCATATCGAAGGACTCACGAAGGCGCTGGTCAATAAAATCCTGCACGCCCCCACAACCCGTTTGCGTTCCGAAGCAGGCTGCGAACACGCGGCGGAGTTCACCAGCGTTGCCCGCTCCTTATTCAGCCTGCAAATTAACCATAACGAACCCCCACCCTGCCACTTCGCTTCTGGAACCTGTAACCATAATCATTCAGACGATAGCCTTCAAACTCCGGCCTTCAACCTGTAAATCCTACCAACTTTTCCCCATCCCCTCTCCATGCCGCTTATCTTTGCAACTCGTCCCTCCACCCTCGCCCGTTGGCAGACCCAGTCTATCATTCACGCCCTCCAGGAAGTTTGGCCTGGACTGGAATGTGAGGAGGATGTCCTAACGACATCCGGTGACCGCATCCTGGGTCGGCCTTTGCCCGAGATCGGTGGTAAGGGCTTGTTTACTCAAGAGCTAGAGAATGCGTTGCTTTCCGGGAGCGTTCACGCTGCAGTGCACTCGCTCAAAGACCTGCCTGTAGAGAATGCTCCCGGCCTGATCGTTGCGGCAATTCCCCTCCGCGATGAAATGCGCGATGTCCTGGTTTCCGCCCAGGGCTACTCGCTGGATACTTTACCGACGGGTGCACGTGTGGGCACCTCTAGCTTGCGCCGGGCGGCTCAGTTGTTGGCCCATCGTCCAGATCTACGGGTTATACCTCTACGCGGCAATGTAGACACCCGCCTGCGCAAAGCCCTCGACGGCCTTTACGATGCGATCGTTCTGGCCGGAGCCGGGCTGATCCGTCTGGGCCTGGCGGAATATATCACACACTGGCTGCCGTTGGACGTGATGACTCCAGCTCCAGGACAGGGTGCGTTAGCTGTTCAATGTCGGGCCGGCGACATCGAGACCCAGCAACGCCTGGTTGTACTCGACGACCCGGCGACTCGCATGGCCGTGACGGCCGAGCGCGCCTTCCTGGCCGGCCTGGGCGGAGGATGTTCATTGCCCGTTGCTGCCTTTGCCCTCGTGAAAGGCGAACAAATCACCCTACAAGGAGTAGTCTCATCGCCGGACGGCCAGCGTCTGCTCCGGATGCAGGATCGAGGCAGCAACCCTGACGTCTTAGGAACCGACCTGGCTCGCCAGGCGATCGAACGAGGGGCTTCTGAGCTGCTTACCCCAAGCATTAATAATAAATCCGCATTGAGGCTATCAGAGACATGAATCTTACCAACGCCAAGATTCTCATTACCCGACCCCGTCGCCAGGCGGATTCATTCGCCATCGCTCTGCACGCCGCGGGAGCCAAACCGATATTCTTTCCGGTGATTGAGATCGGCCCAATGGAGGATACAGCCCCTCTTGATCGCGCCTTGACCAGGTTGGCCTGCTACGAATGGCTGGTATTGACCAGCGTCAACGGCGTTGAAGTGGTCTGGAAGCGGCTCGCTGCCCTGGGTTTGCTAGGTATCCCGACAGGTGTGCGCGTCGCTGCCATTGGCCCCAAAACTAGTGCTGCTCTCCAGGTGCGTGGTGTGAAGCCGGATTTCGTCCCCGATGAGTACGTTGCAGAAGCCATCCTGCCCGGCCTCGGGTGTCTGGATGGGCGGTGGGTATTACTGCCCCGCGCCGATATCGCCCGCCCCGCCTTGGCTCAGGCCATCCAGGCAGTCGGCGGGATTGCTCACGAAATTGCTGTCTATCGAACCCTGCCTGCCAACCCTGACCCCGCTGGTCTAGCCGCTCTTCGCAGCGGGGTAGATGTGGTGACATTCACTAGCTCGTCAACGGTGCGAAACTTCATTGCTCTCGCCTCAGCTGCTGGCCTGAATCCATTCCATTTAGCAGGATATCCCACCTTCGCTTGCATTGGACCGGTTACCAGTGCAACTGCTGTGGAAGAAGGGTTGCCGGTGGCAATTGTCGCTGAAACGTACACCACGGAAGGATTATTCAAGGCTCTGCTTGACTTTAAAGAGAAAAGTACCATACGATTGGAGCATGATGGAAATGCACATGATTGAACCAGTCAATGTTAAACCCTCGCATATATCCCCTATGCCTCTCTCGAGCGCGCCTTTTCCCAATTCCAGGCCGCGTCGCCTGCGGTTGACGCCCGTCCTGCGCAGCATGGTTCGTGAGACAGAACTCAACCCACGGGACTTCATTTACCCACTCTTCCTACGCTCTGGTCGAAATGTAAAGGCTGA
>Ga0209341_10001635_pt1 | contig 22031 bp, 22 predicted proteins | sample RifCSP13_2_FD_184020 | JGI IMG/M metagenome (GOLD analysis project Ga0209341, IMG submission 184020) | Soil microbial communities from Rifle, Colorado - Rifle CSP2_sed 13_2 (SPAdes) (version 2) | ecosystem: Environmental > Terrestrial > Deep subsurface > Rock core/Sediment | place: Rifle... | reverse complement strand
CTCCTGTCCGAAGGCGCGGGGAACACGTTCCTGTTCTCCGTCACGATCATCCCGATCGGCACGGCAATCGGATTCCTCCTCGGATGGGGCCGGGTCTCCCGCCATCCGCTGGTGTCGTGGCCCGCGGCGGTGTACGTGGACATCGTCCGAGGGTTGCCACCGCTCCTCTTGATCCTGTTCGCATACTTCTGGCTCCCGTTCATCCTCCAGATGCGAGGCGCGTTCAACGCGGGCCTCGTCTTCGCCGTCCTCGCCCTCGGGATCCACAGCGGGGCGTACCAGACGGAGATCTTCCGCGCGGGGTTCAACTCCGTGGCGCGCGGTCAGGTCGAGGCCGCGGAGGCGATCGGCCTCACGAAGCGGCAAGCGATGCGACACGTGATCCTCTCGCAGACGTTCCGGGTAACGCTGCCCGCCCTGGGGAACGAGTTCGCGAACGTGATCAAGGACTCGTCCCTCCTCGCCGCCGTCGGGGCCGCGGACCTCGTGTTCTGGGCGCGGAACGTGCAGCAGTTCGCGTTCCAAGAACTCGGATGGGTGTTCGTGATCTGGATCGTCATCGCCCTGCTGTACTTCGTGATCACGTACGTGATTACGCAGGTTGTCTCGATCCTAGAGCAGGCGTACCGGGTGCCCGGGCTCGGGAGCGTGTCCTTCTGATCCGCGTCGTCGGCGTGCACAAGTGGTTCGGCCCCCTCCACGTGTTGCGCGGCGTCTCCCTCGAGGTGCAAAAGGGCGACGTGCTCGTGATCCTGGGCCCGAGCGGGTCCGGGAAGAGCACGCTTCTCCGGTGCATCAACCTCCTCGTCCGCCCGGACAAGGGGGACGTGTTCCTCGAGGGCGTGCGGGTGACCGCGCCAGAGGTGCGCCCGGAGTGGGTCCGGGAGCAGGTTGGGATGGTGTTCCAGCAATTCAACCTCTTTTCGCACCTAACCGCCCTCGAGAACGTCACCCTCGGCCTTCGCAAGGTGCGGGGAATGGACGACGAGACGGCGGATGAAAAGGGGAAGGCGCTCCTGCAACGGGTGGGCCTCGCGCGGAAGATGGACGCGTATCCCGCCGAGGTTTCCGGCGGCCAGCAGCAACGGGTTGCAATCGCCCGCGCGCTCGCGATGGACCCCAAGGCCGTCCTGTTCGATGAGCCCACGAGTGCCCTCGACCCGGAGTACATCAAGGAGGTCCTGGACGTGATGACGGGACTCGCGCGGGAAGGGATGACGATGATCGTCGTGACGCACGAGATAGGCTTCGCGCGGAACGTGGCCAAGCGCGTCCTGTTCATTGACGAGGGAGTTGTCCTCGAGGAGGGGACTGCGGACGAGGTGCTGCTTTCCCCGAAGCATGAGCGAACGAAGGCGTTCATGGGGAAAATCCTGACATGAGCGAGGAAGCGCCGCCAATCGGTCCCCGCATCGAGCAGTTCGGCGAGAAGGTCGGCGGGATCGCAATCATCCTCCTCATCGCGGGCCTCTTCGGGTATGCAATCCTCAGTCGAAAGCCCTTGGATGTCGAAGCGATGGCGGAGGTCTTTCCCGAGCTCCTCCAAGCAGCGGGGCTCACGCTCGGCATCACGGTCGGCGCCTACTTCGCGGGGATGGGCCTCGGGTTCCTAATTGGGTGGCAGAAGTCCTCACGCCGTCGGATGGTCCGAGCCCCCGCGACGGTATGGGTGGAGGCGCTCCGCGGGACGCCGTTCTTCGTCCAGCTTCTCCTCCTCAATGCGCTGATGAGCTACTACAACCCCGGAGACCTCGAGATCGCGACGCGCGTCCTGATCACCGGGTTCGTTGCACTCTTCCTGAACACGAGTGCATACCAGGCGGAGATCTTCCGCGCGGGGCTTCAGTCCGTCCACGCCGGGCAGGTGGACGCGGCCCGTGCGATCGGCCTGAACCACTGGAGCGCGATGCGGAACGTGATCCTTCCTCAAGCGGTCCGCGTCGTCGTGCCGCCGCTCATGAACGAGTTCATCGCGCTTCTCAAGGCGTCCGCGCTGCTGTCCGTCATCTCCATCCGCGAGCTCACATATCAGGCGAAGACGGCGACCAGCTTCGGACAACCGTGGCTGGAAATCTCATTGATCGTCACACTCCTGTACCTGCTGATGACGGTTCCCCTCGCGAAGATCGTCGGGTTCTTCGAGCGGCGGTTCCGGATCCCCGGACTGGGCATGCACCAGGAACCCGTCGCCCGTCGGGCTCGCGGGACCCGGTCCGTCGCCGCCCGGACGTTTGGATTCGGCGTCTCCGATGGAGTGCGGAACCTTCTTACCCGCCGCCCGGATGCCACCGCCACCCATGGTGCGGACCTACGCGGACGCGGGCGTCGACATCGACCGGAAACAGCGGCAGATTGACGCCTTGGTGTCCGCGCTCACGTTCAAGCGAAAGGGCGTCGGGAAGCCGTTCGGGAAGATCGGCGCCTTCACGGGGATGGTCGAGCTGGGGGACCGCGTCCTCGCGTTGTGCACGGACAGCGTGGGCACGAAGGTCCTCGTGGCGGCGGAGATGAACCGCTGGGACACGATCGGGATCGACTGCATCGCGATGAACGTGAACGACATGATCACGGCGGGGTGCGAGCCGATCGCGTTCGTCGACTACCTCGCGATCTCGAAGTACGAGGAGGAGGTCGCGCGCGGGATCGGGGTCGGCCTGAACCGGGGCGCGGAGATGGCGAACGTCACGGTCATCGGCGGCGAGATCGCCGTCGTCCCCGAGATCGTGAACGGGTACGATCTCGCGGGGACGTGCTTCGGGATGGCGCGGAAGAAGGATGTGATCGACGGGAAGCGGGTGCGCGTCGGGGACGCGATCGTCGGCGTCGCGAGCACGGGGATCCACAGCAACGGGCTCACGCTCGGTCGCCGCGTGTTCCGGGACGCGGGCCTGTCCCTCCACGACCGCCTCCCCGGGGACGGGTCGTCCATCGGGGACTCCCTCCTAGAGCCCACCGCCATCTACGTGCGCCCGATCCTGAAGGTCCTCCGCCGCCACGAGGTCCACGGGATGGTGAACGTCACCGGCGGCGGGCTGCGGAACCTCCTGCGGCTGAAGCCGACCGTGGAGATGCGGATCACGGACCCGATGGCGGTCCCGCCGATCTTCGCCGCGATCCAGAAGCTGTCGGGGACCTCGGACGAGGAGATGTACCAGACGTTCAACATGGGGATGGGCTATGCGATCGTCGCTCCGGAGTCGGAGGCGGCTGCCATCGTCCGAGATCTCGAGCCGATGCGGGCGGCGGTCGTCGGCGAGGTCGTCCGTGGGCGGGGCGTGACCTGTCCGGTGAAGAAGCTCGCCTATCTTCGCTACTGAGCGAATAGCTTTTAACGGAACCTCTCCTTCCGCGCGAGGAGGAGAGCGTGGCCGAGGGCGAGCGACCGAAGGAGGCGACGGCCGCGATCGGCCTGATGGTCGCCGCGGGGATCGTCGAGATCGTTCTCGGCGTCTACTTCTTGCTCTACGGGGGCAACCTCCTCGGAGGCCTCCTGTTCCTCCTGCTCGGGGTGGCGTACGCGCTTGGCGGACGCGCCCTCTTGGCGGGCGAGAGCTGGGGGTGGGGGGCGGGCGTGTTCGCCGGCGCCTTCTACGTCTTGTTCGGCCTCCTGCTCCTCCCGTTGGCGGCGGTCACCATGGTCCTCGCGATCGTCGTGATCGTCCTCCTCTTCCGCGTGCGAGAGTACTACGGCATGGTCCGGTACGACCCCGACGAAGAGGAGCGGCAGAAGCAGGACCTCCGGGCGCAGCGGACCGCGAACCCGGAGGACGTCCACTGCCCGAAGTGCGGGGGGACGTCCCTATGGATCGCGCCCGACGGCTCGGCGTACTGCGAGTCGTGCCGGACGGGGACGATCTCCATGCGGCGTGCGTGAGGAGGGTTTTTCCCGTCGGAGGGCATCCCGCCGGCGATGGCGGAGGATCCGGCCGCAGAGCGGTTCCTGAGCGAGGTCGAGCGGTTCGCCCTCCGGATGGTGCCGGAGCCGCTCCGCCACGTGGACCGGGGCTCCGCCCCCGGACGCCGCGAACTCCGGTACGCGGACGCGCCGGACGTGCGGATCGTCGTCGAGATTCACGCGGGGAAGGTGTCCACCGGAATCCGTCTCGAGGGGGACGTGGGCGAGAAGGTATTCGGGAACCTGAAGGGGAGCCGGGAGCTCCTCGAGCAGACCCTCGGGAAGGGACTCGAGTTCAAGGGCAAGAAGGGGGAGCGATGGATCGGGGAGACGATCCCCCTGGCGGCGATTGACCGGCGAACCGCGGAGCGCGTCGCCCAGCGGGTCGCGACGTACATCCTGTACTTCAAGCCGATGATGGACGACCTGGGGAGCCGCGCGTGACCGCCCGGAAGCGCACTGAGCCGCCTGCGGACCCGGAGACGATTCGAGACCGGACCCTCTCGGGACTTCGACTGGAACGAACGTACGGTCCCTTCGAGGTCGACCTCGGTCGCCTCGGGTTCCCGGGGGAACCGCCGTTCACGCGCGGGATCCACGCGACGATGTACCGCGGCCGCCTGTGGACGATGCGGCAGTACGCCGGGTACGGGACCGCGGAGGAATCGAACCGGCGGTACAAGTTCCTCCTGAAGCAGGGGAACACGGGGCTCAGCGTCGCGTTCGACCTTCCGACGCAGATGGGCTACGACAGCGACCATCCGATGGCGAGGGGCGAGGTCGGAAAGGTCGGCGTCGCGATCACAGGCCTACGGGACATGGAGGCGCTGTTCGCTGGGATCCCGCTCGACAGAGTGAGCACGAGCATGACGATCAACGCGACCGCGATGATCCTCCTCGCCCTCTACGTCGCCGTCGCCGAGAAGCAGGGCGTCCCCGCCGCCAAACTTCGCGGGACGACGCAGAACGACATCCTGAAGGAGTACATCGCGCGGTCGACGTACATCTACCCGCCCGAGGCGTCGATGCGGTTGGCGGTGGACCTCATCGAGCACTGCGCGAAGCACATGCCCGGCTGGAACCCGATCAGCATTTCCGGGTACCACATCCGGGAGGCGGGTTCGACGGCGGTCCAGGAGGTCGCGTTCACCCTCGCGAACGCGATCGCGTACGTGGAGGCGGCGCTCGCCCGCGGGTTGGCGGTGGACGCGTTCGCCCCGCAGCTCTCGTTCTTTTTCGCGGCGCAGACGGACGTGCTCGAGGAGGTCGCGAAGTTCCGCGCGGCCCGGCGGCTGTGGGCACGGATCATGCGGGAGCGGTTCCGCGCGAAGACGGCGCCGAGCCTCGCGCTCCGGTTCCACGTGCAGACGGCCGGGGCGGCGTTGGCGGCGCAGTCCCCGCACAACAACGTGGTCCGCGTCACGCTCCAGGCGTTGGCGGCGGTCCTCGGCGGCGCGCAGTCCCTCCACACGAACAGCATGGACGAGGCGCTCGGCCTCCCGAGCGAGAAGGCGGTGCAGCTCGCGCTCCGGACGCAACAGATCCTCGCGCACGAGTCCGGCGTCGCGAACACCGTGGACCCCGTCGGCGGTTCGTACGCGATCGAGTCCCTCACGGGTGAGCTTCAGGACGCGGCGGGGAAGCTGTTGGACCGGATCGACAAGATGGGCGGCATGCTCCCCGCGATCGAGAGGGGCTGGGTCCAGCGGGAGATCGCGGAGAGCGCGTACCGGTACCAGCGGGAGGTCGAGGACCGCACGCGGCTCGTCGTCGGCGTCAACGCGTTCCAGGAGAGAGCCCCCGTGGCCGTCGATATCCTTCGGGTGCCGCCGGATCTCGAACGCAAGCAGGTCACGCGGCTGCGGACCTTCCGGAGGACGCGCGAGGCGACCGCCGCCAAACGCGCCCTGAGTCGCCTGCGGAAGGGGGCGGCGGGCGAAGAGAACCTGTTCCCCTCCGTCCTCGCGTGCGTCCGTGCGCGGGCGACCCTCGGGGAGATCAGCGACACCCTCCGCGAGGAGTTCGGCGTGCACGCGCCCCGGGACGAGGTTTAAGGAACGCCCCGCCATCCGGGCCCGCGTGAAAGTGGATCACATCGGGATCGCGGTCCGGAGCGTGGACTCCGCGCTCCGCGTCTACCGTTCGATCGGGCTCGACGCGGCGATCACGGAGACGGTCCCGTCCGAGGGCGTGAAGGTCGCCTTCGTCCCCCTCGGGGAATCCCACCTCGAGCTGCTCGAGTCGCTCACCCCGGACGGGGTGATCGCGAAGTTCCTCGAGAAGCGGGGCGAGGGCCTCCACCACGTCGCGTTGGCGGTGGACGACATCGTGGCGGCGATGGACCGGTCGCGGTCCGCGGGGCTGGCGGTGATCGACGAACGGCCCCGGCAAGGGGCGCGAGGGCGGAAGGTCGCGTTCGTCCACCCGAAGAGCACGGGGGGCGTCCTCCTCGAGTTCGTGGAGAACCCGCCCGGAAATGCGAAACGTCTATAACCGCATCCTCGGTGCACAGGACCATGTCCCTGGCCGGTGCGGCGATCTCGTTGTCGGCGGCGATCCTCAGCGCGGTCTTCACGATCATCGTACTGCAGCAGTTCCTCGAGCGGCGGAAGGCCCGCAGCTTGCTGTGGTCGATCGGCCTCGGGATGTTCACCCTCGTCGCCGTCGCGCAGCTGATCGCGGAGACGGGCGGGTGGACGGACGGGCTGTTCAAGGCGTGGTACGTCCTCGGGACGAGCCTCGTGGGCTTCCTCGGCGGGGGCTCCGTGTACCTCCTGAACAAGAAGGCGGGCCACGCATTCACCGCCTATCTCGTCGCCCTGTTCCTCGCGTTCGTCGCGATGGCGATGACGACGCCGACGGACCCGGCCGTGCTCGCGGCGTACACGGCGGGGGAGCCGCCGAGCGGGACGGCGTGGGCCGCGGGGGCGGCGGTGCGCCGGATGTCCCCGCTGTTCACGATCCCCGGCTCCGTGACCCTGATCGGGATCGCGCTGTACGGGCTCGTGCGGTATCGAATCGAATACACCGCATGGATCGCCGCCGGGGCCGTCGTCCTGGCGGTGGGGACCGGGCTCGCGCGGATCGGCATCGCCTCCGTGATCTACGCGGCCGAGTTCGCCGGGATCGCGCTGATGTTCGTCGGCTTCTGGAAGGCTGCGGAGTGGGCGAAGGAGCGGGCGAAGACGACCCCCGTCCTTCCCCCGGAGCAGGAGACGACCGAGGCGCCCTCGCCGACCGTGCAGACCGCCCCGAAGTGAACGCTTATCCCCGCGCGGCGGTTCCGTGGCACGATGGACACGCTCGTCCCTCGAGAGATCCTCCGGTTCGACGCGGTCGAGTCCACGAACGACACCGCCAAGGAGCTGCTCGGGGAGCGGGCGCAGGAAGGCACGGTGATCGTCGCGGAGCGGCAGGTCGCCGGCCGGGGGCGGCACGGGCGCGCGTGGTTCTCGCCGCCCGGCGGCTTGTACTGTTCGATCGTCCTCAAGGGCGACGAGAAGTCCGTCCCGCTCCTCAACCTGGTGTGCGGGATGCCCGTCGTGAAGGCCCTCCGCCACTGGTCCGTCCTCGCGACCCTGAAGTGGCCGAACGACGTCGTGTTCCGGAATCGGAAGATCGGGGGCGTCCTGTGCGAGGGCGTCTACCGCCACGACGCGTTCTGGGTCGTCGCGGGGATCGGCGTGAACACGAACGTGCCGCTCGACCGCCTGCCCGAGGAGGTGCGCGTCACCGCCACGTCGCTGAAGGCGGAGACGGGAATCGAGGTCTCGAACGACGAGTTCCTCGAGTACATGCTGCGCGAGTTCGACAAGGTGTACCGGGCGACGCGGTCCGGGGCGCGGAACGTCCTCGCGCGGGACTACATGGCGCTGTGCTCGACGATCCGGCAGAAGGTCGAGGTCGCCACGGCCAAGGGAAAGGTCCGCGGGACGGCGGTCGAGGTGACACCTGCGGGGGCGCTCGTCTTGATGGACGAGGCGGGGACGCGCGTCGAGGTCGCAGAAGGGACTCTCAGCCTTCTGTAGCCTGTTTGTTGGATCGGGATGGCTTTTTGGAAGGAGCGGTCCGGCCACCCGAATCTGGGTGGCGGCGATTCATCACCCGGCCCTTGGGGGTCCGCGGGAAGGTGCTCTTCGCCATGGTCACAGTCGTTGTGCTCCTCGTCACGGTGGTCTACGTCCGAGCAGAGGACGTCGTCGAGCTGACGTGGAGCGACCTCCCTTATGCGAACACGTTCGCGGGCCCCGTGGACGTCCGGATCCACATCACCGGCATCCCCGCCCCGGTCGTGCTCCAGGTGAACATGACGAAGCCGACCGCCTACATCGCTGGCCTTTCGGTCGACGGCGTGTTCTACGGCGACATCGAGTCCCCGATCACGATTTTCAGCGTCCCCGTCTCGACGACCGAGACGAACCTGACGTTCCTCGCGCGGGACCTCACGGTCCAGATCTCCCCCGTCGGTCGGGGAGCGGTGATCCTGAACTCGCTCGATCACGTCATCTTCGCGGGCTACACCTATCCGGAGGAGTTCCAGAAGCCCGTCGGCGGGCAGTGGACCCTGTTCCGCGCTTCCCTCGCGATGCGGGAGTTCGGCTCGGTCGCCATGTCGAACCGCGTGTACAGCCTGAACGTGACGTCGCCGAGCGGCGAAGACATCGAGATCATGAGCGTCGGGCTTTCCGGAATCTCCCGATATTCCTACCTCGGGATCGCCGCGTACTCCAACACCTCCGAGCCCGGAGAGACCCAGTACTTCAAGATCCGGTCGACGAATTCGGCGCGGTACCGCGCGCTCATGTGGACGGGGGATCTCCCGGCTCAGGCCATGAGCCGGGACCCCAACCTCGTCCTCTTCCCGCCCGATCCGCCGGGGACCGTGGTTGAGGGGGACACCGTCGACGTCGACGCCTCGCTCTCCAACACGGGGAACGACACGGCGGAAGGCGTGTGGGTCGACCTGTACGTGGACGGATTCAACGCCTCGTCCCGCGTCGACACCCACTTCATCAACATCGTCAACCCCTCCGAGACGTGGAACTTCACCCTACAGTGGAACACCACGGGCTGGTACGGATGCCACGAGGTGCATGTGATTGTCGACCCGAAGAACTACATCGAGGAGAAGAGCGAGGACAACCACCAGCAGTCGACAGTGTGCGTCGACAGTCCTGTGCTGTACCAGGACTCGGACGGAGACGGTCTCCCCAACCAATGGGAGATCGACCGGGGACTCAATCCGAACAGCAACGTCGGATCCGATGGTGCTGCGGGAGACCCGGACGCGGACACGAGGACGAACCTGCAAGAATACCAGGCGTGGTCGTACCCGAGGGTCGCGGACACGGACGCGGACGGGCTGAAGGACGGGGGGAACGAAATCCTTCGCCTACGCCTCCTTGCAATCCAACCGTTCTTCGTACCCCCCTCTTCCTCCTTTTATTTGAAGGTGGCCACGTACCGGACGAGTTCCCAGAAGCCCGTGCCCTATGCGGGATACCGGGTTCCGGAGACAGGATACGTGGATTACAACGGCTTCTCGCCGCAGAATCTGTCCTCCGGCTGGGTCGTCCACGGAGTGCCCTTCGACATCTACAACGCCCAGCTCCCTGACTCTCTCGGCCGCTTTTCCGTTACGGTGGACGGGAGCGCGCTGACGCCCGGATTCGAGTATCCCCTCTACTACCAGAACGCGCAGGTCGCCGTGACCTTGGGGGCAACGCGCATGCTCAATCAGTTCATCGACCCGAGCGCCCTCCTCCGCGACGGAGACTGGGACCGCATGTCCGACGCGTTCGAGATCCTGCGCGAGAGCTCGCGGGTCGTCGACTTCCGAGGACACGACGCGGACAACGACGGACTCGCGGACCTTGCGGACAAGGACAGTGACAACGATGTCGCGATGGACAGCCTGGACCTCCGGACGGACTACTATCCGGCGTGGTGCGACCTCGTCTACGACTTCCCCATCTACGAAATCGACATGGAAGGCCCCTGTCCAGGGTCGACATATCGGTACCCCGAGTTCGTGATCGACGGGGGTTCCCCAATGCTGGACTACCTGACAATCGTCGACGAGTTCAACGGAGACACGGACGGGGACGGCCTGGTCCCTGCCGTAGGGGAAAGCTACATGGCTTCCGCGGAATCTCTGGGAAAAGGACGGACCGGTATGGTCACACCCGTGCTGTTCGTGGACAGCGTCCCGCGAGACGAATTCAAGAGAGGCTTTGTCGGAGTCTTGGTCCTGTGGTTGATCGCGATGTCTTTCTCTTGGTGGGCCGGGAGTAGGCAATGGGCTCGTAACGACATCGTCAATTCAATACTGCTGATTCTGGGAATCGTGGGGGTAGTCTTCGGACTGTGTGCTCTTGCGGCGCTTCTGCTCATGCGTCCGGTCCCCCTGACGGTTTGGGCAGACGGAATCTCCCTGCCGGGAGTGCACTTCGGACTCCGGGGGAGACGCGGCTTCATACCGAAGGATCGGATCTCGTCCGTAGATGTCGACGAGCACGCCGGTTTCCACCGGGTGACTCTCGTGACGAGGGATGGCAGGAACATCTGGGCTTACTGCCGCGACGCCGGAATTGTACAGGCTCTGGACGGATACCTGGCCTGAGCCAACATTGCGGGCGCCAAAGGCCGACGGTGTAACTCATGAGTCCTTGTCCAGCTCTTGGAGGACGGAGGCCTACCTATCGCCAGAAGGACGAAGCCCTGAGGGATCGGCTGTCGTCCCTTCGCCCTCGACGCGGTTGATTGCGTCTGAACCCCGTCTGGCCGTGATGGCGTCGGCAGGGCGAAGCTGTCCCTTGCACTAGGCGAACTCACACACTAGACTCGGTCATCGCTTGAAAGTCGCGCGGTACCGAAAACTAATCCCGTGAGCGGACAAGTCCCCGCGTCTCCTCCCCGTCCGATGAGGCAGACCCATACGCCGAGGCTAAAGGAATCGACAAGAGCATCCGGGGTTTCTGCGCCATATCTTGCACGGAGGGCGCTCGTTGTCCGGCGATGGTCGGGAAGCGTCGCCGCATGGCCCGCAGCATCCGCCCAATCGTCGCATTCATGTCGCACCGCAGGAGACCTCCCCTCGATTGCCCTCGCTCTCCCGACCGAGGGTTTGGACGGAGGAGGAATTGCGAGACCGGCGGCGATCGCGGCGTCCGGGACTAGGCCTATCCCGAGAACCGAGGATACCGGAACCTATTTCTCCGGAGTCGCGGGTTTGGACCCGGAGACCAAGGACTTGGACCGTCGCGTTGCCGCCAAGGGCTTTGCGTCCGTCGTCCTTTCCGTGATCTTCCTCGTCCTCCTGTCCACGCCGCTCGGCATCCTGCCGCCAATCGGTGGCCTCGCGAACCCGGGCGGCGGCATCTGGGCAATCGCGGTCGACGCGGAGCACCCGACGTTCCAGGAGCTGACCTTCTCCGGCCTCGACGGGACCGTGACCGTGTACCGCGACCCCTACGGGATCCCGCACGTATTCGCCGCCACGGAACACGACCTGTTCTTCGCCCAGGGGTTCGTGCACGCGCAGGACCGGATGTGGCAGATGGACTTCATGCGCCGCGTCGCTCGCGGGGAGCTGTCGGAGATTCTCGGCGCGAAGGTCGGCACGTTGGACGTCGTGGAGGTCGATGCGTTCATCCGCGCGATCGGACTGCCGTCCCTCGCCCGTTCGTCCTGGGCGAACACGACCGCCGCGGACACCTCGTACGTCCCGCTCCGTTCGTACGCCGAGGGCGTGAACGCCTTCCTGCGCAACGTCGGCACGCCCGGCCTCGCGCTCGAGTTCAAGCTCCTGAACTATGGACCGAGAGACTGGAATCCGGAGGACTCCCTCGCGATCGGCCTCTTCATGGCCTGGAGCCTGAGCGGCTCGTTCGAGGACGCGGAGCTGGCGGCGCTCGCGCAGGCCCTCGGGATGCCCGCCGTCGATGAATTGTTCCCGATCCTCGGGCCGTACCAGCGACCCGTGGACCCGCGGCCCGGGACCCGTGGCGGCGACGCCGGCTTCACACCCGGAATACGCGAGGCGGCGCGGGACCTTCTCCGGAAGGAGGACGCCTTGGCGGCGCTCACCGGCCTCCGGGGGCCGTGGCTCGGGAGCAACAACTGGGCCGTGAACGGGAGCCGGACGGACACGAACCGCCCCCGCCTCGCGAACGATCCTCACCTCTCCCTCCAGATGCCCGCGATCTGGTACGAGAACCAGCTCGTCGGCGCGGGGTTCGACGTGTACGGCGTGAGCATCCCCGGGATCCCGGCGGTGATCCTCGGGCAGACCCGCCACCACGCGTGGGGCTTCACGAACGTCGGCGCGGACGTCGTGGACCTGTACTCGGAGACCGTCTCGGGGGACGACTACTTCTTCGAGGGGGCGTGGCGGCCCCTGGAGCGGCGCGCGGAGGTGATCCGCGTGAAGGGCGGGAATCCGGTGACGGTGACGGTGAGCTCGACGGTCCACGGCCCGATCATCACCACGGAGGGGCAGGCCTTCGCGATGCGGTGGACCGCGCGGGACGCCGCCAATCTCCTCGCCGCGGTCCTCGGGATGAACACCGCGGCGATGTGGACGGAGTTCCGCGAGGCCCTCCGGGACTGGGGCGTGCCCGCCCAGAACGTCGTGTACGCGGACGAGGATCGGATCATCGCGATGCGGTCGAACGGGTTATATCCGATCCGCGCGGGCGGCGGGGACGAGGGCAGATTCCCCATGGACGGCGCGAGCGGAACCCATGAGTGGGTCGGCTTCGTGCCGTTCGACGAGCAGCCGGAGTCCGTGAACCCGATCGAGGACTTCGTCCTGAGCGCGAACCAGCAACCGCAGGACGACGCGTACCCGTACTACGTCGGGTCGAGCTGGGACCCCGGGTACCGCGCCCGGCGGATCAACGAGATGCTCGAGAACGACACGTCCGTCACCGCCGCGGACCTCCAGCGGATGCAGCTCGACACCCTCGACGTCATGGCGCGAGAGTTCGTCCCGTTCATCGAGGACGCGGTCATGTACTGCGCGAACCCCCCGTGCACGCCCACCGTGATGCCCGATGAGCTCGCCGCCCTCCTCGCGTGGGACTTCCGCATGGACGCGGACAAGGCGGCCCCTGCGATCTGGTGGCGGTTCGCGAACCACCTGCGGGAAGAGATCTTCGGGGACGAGTGGGAGGCCGCGGGCGTCGCGGACCTCTCCCTCCCGCTGCCGAACATGATGGAATACCTGCTGAAGGAGGACAACGCGTCCGCCTGGTTCGACGACGTGCGAACGCCGACGATCCGGGAGACGTGGCGGGACACCGTCGTCCGCGCGTTCGGATTCGCGTCCTCGGACCTCCGGTCGGAGCTCGGGCCGGACGTGGCGACGTGGCGGTGGGGCGACGTCCACGCGCGCGTCTTCCCGCACCTGACGCAGCTCGACGCCCTGAGCCGCGGGCCGTTCCCCTCGGGCGGCGATTCCCTGACGGTGAACGTCGCGCCGGGGGACCTCGCGAGCGCGGGACCCTCCTGGCGGCTCCTCGCGGACCTCCACGACCCGACCGAATCGAAGGGCGTGTACCCGGGCGGGCAGAGCGGGAATCCCCTGAGCCGCCACTACGACGACCTCCTCGACCTGTATCTGGCAGGGGAATACCACGGCTTCGCACTGCCCGCAACCGTCGCCGACATGCGGCCCGCGTGGATCGAGTCCACGTTGATCCTTCGGAGGACCTGAATGGAGGTCCACCGCCAACGCCATGATTGGCGCACGGTCTTGTTCGCGACGTTCCTCCTCGCGATCCTGTTCGTGTACACGGGCGTGTGGCAGCTCGCGTTCCTCGCCGGCTACGTCGGCGGCTTCCTCGGGAAGCGGCCGCGGCGGGACTTCGGCCTCGCGTTCCTCGGGGCGGCGCTCGCGTGGGGCGGCCACCTCCTGTGGTTCTACCTGTTCGCGCCCGCGGGCGCCCTCGCCTCCCTGTTCGTGCAGATCCTCGGCCTCTCCGGCGGCCTCGGCTTCGTCGTGCCGATCCTCACGCTCCTGATCGCCGGCCTAACCGGGGGCCTCGGCGGGCTCGTCGGGGCGTACGCGGGACAGCTCGCGTATCCGCCGTCTCCGGCCTCGTCATCCTCCGAGTGAAGCGATCACGAACGATGTCCATCGTCGGAAAGGGGACGCACCGCCGCGAAGGCTTATGTGGCCTCTCGACGCTCCCGTCCCGATGCTCCGCTCCGCGGACGTGATGGCCTTCGTCTGTACGACGGATCCCGCCCGCGCGCGGCACTTCTACGGCGAGGTCCTCGGGCTCGCGATGAAGGCGGACGAGGAATTCGCGCTCGTCTTCGAGGCGAACGGCACGATGCTCCGGGTGCAGAAGGTGAAGGAGGTCCCGCCGCCCCGGGCGACCGTCCTCGGGTGGAAGGTCGAGGACATCGAGGCGGCGGCCCAACGCCTCACGCGCAAGGGCGTCGAGTTCATGCGCGTCGACGGGCTCCCCCAGGACGAGATCGGGATCTGGACCGCGCCAGACGGGACGAAGGTCGCGTGGTTCAAGGACCCGGACGGGAACATCCTCTCCCTCACGCAGTTCTGAGAATCGGCGGTGATTCCCTCCGGCGGAAGTCCAGGTCGGAACGCTTATGCGGCCGCGGCGGGGGTGACCCGACCCATGGCAACGACGCAGTGGAAGGCGGCCCAGGACCGCTGGGCGTCGACCACGAACGCGCTGTCCCGCATGCCCCTCTGGCGGCTCGCGATGGCGCTCGGCGTGCTGCTGGCGGTGGCGGCCGCGGTGGCCGAGCTGCTGCAGCCGACGAACCGCCAAGGCCGCGGGGGCGCGGACATGACCGTGGTCGTGTACGACCTCGTCCTCGCGGGCGTGGGCTTCCTCGGACTCACGGTGTCCGGCAAGAGCGTCTTGAACGGCTCGATCGTCGCCGCCGTCGCGGGCCTCGGGCTCGTGATCGTCGGCGGAAGCACGATCGCGCTCCTCGGGGGCCTCGCGCTCCTCGGTGGGGCGGCCTGGGCCTTCGTGACGACCCGGCAGCCGACGCCGCCGCCGATGCCGTACTACCCGCCGCCGCAGCGGTAGGCCGCAGCTTCGTCGACCCTTCTTCCGATTCAGCGAGAGCGCTCGACGCGCCGCCAAAGGGTACTTATCCGCGCCTCGGCATCGCCGCCAAACCCATGGCGAAGGGAGACAAGGTCGCGGACCTCCGCCGCCGAAAGGAGGAGGCGAACCTTGGGGGTGGAAAGGAGCGCATCGAAGCGCAGCACAAGAAGGGAAAGCTCACCGCCAGGGAACGCCTCGCCCTGCTCCTCGACGCCGACTCGTTCATTGAGCTCGATCCGTTCGTCGTCCACCGCACGACGGACTTCGGGATGGCGGACAAGAAGGTCCCGGGCGACGGCGTCGTCACCGGACACGGGACGATCCACGGGCGCCTCGTGTACGTCTTCTCGCAGGACTTCACTGTCTTTGGCGGCAGCCTCGGTGAGATGTTCGCGCAGAAGGTCACGAAGATCATGGACCTCGCGCTGAAGACGGGCGCACCAATCATCGGGTTGAACGATTCGGGCGGTGCGCGGATCCAGGAAGGCGTGATTTCCCTCGGCGGCTACGCGGAGATGTTCTGGCGGAACGTGCAGGCGAGCGGCGTCGTCCCCCAAGTCAGCGCGATCCTCGGTCCGTGCGCGGGCGGCGCTGTCTATTCGCCCGCGATGACGGACTTCATCGTGATGACGAAGGGGACGTCGTACATGTTCATCACCGGCCCCGAGGTGATCAAGACGGTCACGCGGGAGGACGTCTCGTTCGACGACCTCGGCGGGGCAATGGCCCACGCCGCCAAGTCCGGTGTCGCGCACCTTGTCGGCGGCACGGAACATGAGACTCTCGAACTCGTCCGGAAGCTCCTCTCGTACCTGCCCCAGAACAACACGGAGGACCCGCCGTTCGTCGAGACGGGTGACGACCCGAGCCGCCAGGACGCGGAGCTCGACGACATCGTCCCGGAGGATTCGGACAAGCCGTACGACATGCGGGACGTGATCGCGCGCGTCGTCGACCGGGACACGTTCTTCGAGGTCCACAAGGAATGGGCGCAGAACATCGTCGTCGGGTTCGCGCGGCTGGCGGGGCACGCGGTCGGCGTCGTGGGGAACCAGCCGAAGGTGCTGGCGGGGGTGCTGGACATCGACTCGAGCACGAAGGCCGGCCGCTTCGTCCGGTTCTGCGACGCGTTCAACCTCCCCCTCGTGACGTTCGTCGACGTCCCGGGATTCTTGCCTGGCACCGCGCAGGAGCATGGCGGGATCATTCGCCACGGGTCGAAGCTCCTGTACGCGTACTCCGAGGCGACCGTGCCGAAGCTCACGGTGATCACGCGGAAGGCGTACGGCGGCGCGTACGACGTGATGGCGTCGAAGCACATCCGGGCGGACTTCAATGTCGCGTGGCCGACCGCGGAGATCGCGGTCATGGGGCCGGAGGGCGCGGTCCAGATTATCTTCAAGAGGGAGATCGAGGCGGCCGCGGACCCGAAGGCGAAGGAGGCGGAGCTCGTCGCGGATTACAAGGCGAAGTTCGCGAACCCGTACAAGGCGGCAGAGATGGGGTACATCGACGACGTGATCGAGCCGCACGAGACGCGGCCGCGGCTGATCAGCGCGTTGATCGCGGCGCAGAACAAACGTGAGGCGCGGCCGAATCGGAAGCACGGGAACATCCCGCTGTAGCCCGGAGAAGGCCCAAAAAGCTTATATCCAGTACTATTCAATAGTACGAACCATGGAAGAAAGTGCTATGGCATATGTCAAGACCCGCCGCGCCGGGGGTTCGCTCATCGTCACGCTGCCGCGGGAGGTGGCGGAACTGCTGGGACTCCGTGAGAGCGAAGTCATCCGCATCACCGTGGAACGGCCCAACCGGAGCTACTTCGGTGCGTTCCGGGGCGTCGGGAGATTCAGACACAAGGAGCGTGCGGATCACCGTGACTGAATACGCAGTGGACACCTTCGCTTGGATCGAGTATTTCGCAGGGACTCCGATCGGCGAGCGCGCGCGCACAATCATCGAGGACTCGGGAAACCGGCTTGTGACGCCCGCCCCCATGCTGGCCGAGGTTCGGAGCAAATTCATCCGCGAAGGTTTGGATCCCGAGCCGCCAACGCTGGCCATCGAATCCCTCTCCGAGGTGGTGCCGCTGGATCGTGCCCTCGCCCGCTCCGCGGGGGAGGAGCACGCACGCCAACGGAAGACGTCGAAGGACTTCGGGATGATGGACGCATTCCTGCTCGTGACGGCCCGGTCGCGGAGCGCCAGGGTCCTGACGGGCGACCCACACTTTCGGGGCTTGGCAGAAGTCGAGTTCCTCGAGTAGGACTGTGCGCGCGGGGTCGTTCTCTCGGGCGGACGGCCGGATCATGCCTCGGTGTCGACGGGGGCCTCGCCGACGATCCCCTTCGACGGCATCTTCTCCGCCGGCTTGTCCCCGCTCGCATACAGCTGTAGGTACGGCACGAGCGCCTCCATGATCCGGTTCTCCGCCTTCCGCAGGTGCTCCTCGTACGTCGAACGGGAAACGCCGACCGCGGTCGCGATGTTCTCCGTCGTGATCCGCCGCGGGCTCGTGTAGTACCCGTACCGGTGCGCCTTCAGGAGCGCGTCGACCTGCTTCCCCGTCATCTCCCCGAACAGGCTGTTCACCCAAATCGACGTCGGCAGCACCTGGAGGGACAGTTCCCGCTTCCGGATCAGCTCCGTCGGCCCGCGCTTGCCGAAGTCCCGGAACAGGTCCTTCGTCCGGGTCTCGTCGAACCCCACCACGCGGAAGTAGCCCCAGCCGTCCTTGTACACCGCGGGCGGCGCGTCCGTGAACTCGTGCTTCTCCCACACGTTCCACGGGGAGTCGTGGTTCCCGCACGTGCACTTCAGCATGAAGATCCGCGTGTCGCCCGCCTCGACCCACTTGTCGATGCACCGGCCCGCCTTCCGGATCCCCTTCTCGAGGTCCTGGATCACGGTCGGGTCCTGCGTCGGGACCTGGAGAAGCTCGCGGCCCCAGTTGCACCACATCGAGATCGGGAGGCCGGGGAACTGCCCCGAGAGGCGGATGAACGGATACTCGTACTGCGTCCGGAACGTGACTTCCCAGAGGCTCATGACCCGTCGTATGACGGTCCGGGGTCATATCCCTTGACCCGCCGTATGACGGCTCACCGTGCCGGGTCAACGCGCATCGTGCCGCCCGCCATCGTCCTCCCCGAGGTGCGACAAATGCACGTGAACGGAATGAGCCTGAACGGACGGACGACGGACCTGCGGCGGTACGCGCGCTGGGAGTACGGGACCCAGGACGCGGCGTGGCGGATCCTCGCCGAGGCGCAGGCGGCCCGGCGAACCTTCTGATCGTTGTGTCCTCCCCTCCCGAACGCGTCCCCCCGGGGACGCGCCCCCTCTTTTTCTGTTCGATGTGGCGATGCGATCGAGAGTCTCGTGTGGGCCGTCATCCGACGCCCGTCAAACGGCGGCTCACCATGCCGGCTCAAAGACGTTCGGCCCCGCCGACCTTCGTCCCTCCGAGGCACGCAAAGTGTACGGAGACCTGAACGGACTCGGACACACGCACGCGGTCGGTGGCTGGAAGGCGGACATCCGGGACTACGCCCGGTGGGAGTACGGGACGGAGGAGGCCGCGGGGTGGCTCCTCCGGAACGCGCGGATCGAACGCCGCCGGACGCGAACGCCCATCGGCACGCGGATCCGCCGACTGTTCCGGCCCGCCGCGACGGTGCCCGCGACGACCGCGGTTGCCGCCGTTGAGAGTCGGGCGCGATAAGCGGGCCGGGGCGCTTGAGTCTCCGCGCCCGCATCGTTTCCGGGGGACGCTTCCTCCGGCGCGCCTGTTTCCCGACGACACAAGGCTTTAGGGGACACTCCCTCTCACGAAAGTGGTGTTCCGCAGGATCCTAATCGCGAATCGCGGGGAGATCGCAATCCGCGTCGCTCGCACGTGTCGCGAGGGAGGCATCCACGCGATCGGCGTCTTCTCCACCGCGGACCGGGACGCCCTCCACCGCCGCCACATGGACGAGTCTCATGAGATCGGACCCGCCCCGGCGGCAGAATCGTACCTGAACATGAGTCGCATCCTGGCGGTGGCGAGAGAGACCGGCGCGGAGGCAATCCATCCGGGATACGGGTTCCTCTCGGAGAGCCCCGCCTTCTCCAAGCGGTGCGAGGAAGAGGGGATCGTCTTCATCGGTCCCGGCCCCGCCGCGATGGCGAAATCCGGGGACAAGCTCGGCGCGAAGGCGGCGATGCGGGCGGCGGGGGTCGCGGGCACGCCGGGTTCCGACGCGGTTCGGTCTGAGGAGGAGGCGCGCGCCGCCGCCAGGGACATCGGCCTCCCGGTGATCCTGAAAGCGGCGGGCGGTGGCGGCGGGATCGGCATGCAGGTCGTCCACCGCCAGGACGAGATCGGCCGCGCATTCCGCCTCGCGCAGTCCGCCGCCGTGGCCGCGTTCGGCGACCCCACGCTCTTCGTCGAGAAGTTCCACCGCCACCCGCGCCACATCGAGGTCCAGGTCCTCCTCGACCGCCACGGGGGCGCGGTCCACCTCGGGGAGCGGGAGTGCTCGATCCAGCGCCGCCACCAGAAACTGATCGAGGAATCCCCGTCTCCGGCGATCGGCCCGAGGACGCGGAACAAGATCGGCGAATTGGCGGTGCGAGGACTCCAGTCCATCGGCTACGTGAACGCGGGCACCGTCGAGTTCCTCTCCGCGGGCGGCAAGTTCTACTTCAACGAGGTGAACGCGCGCCTCCAGGTCGAGCACACGGTCACGGAGATGGTCACGGGCCTCGACCTCGTGCGGGAGCAGATCCGGATCGCCGCCGGGGAGCGGCTCGGGCCCCACGTGGAGCACGCGAAGATCCACGGATGGGCGATCGAGTGCCGGATCAACGCGGAGGACCCCACCGCCAACTTTGCGCCCTCGCCCGGACGCGTCACCCGATATCACGAGCCCGGCGGGCCGGGGGTCCGCGTGGACAGCGGGATCGCGCAGGGGTCGAACGTCCTCGCGTTCTACGACCCGCTCGTCGCGAAGGTCATCGCGCACGGGCGGACGCGGGAGGACGCGGTCGCCCGCCTCCATCGCGCGGTCCGCGAGTTCGTGATCGAGGGGATCGCGACGGTCCTCCCCCTCCACAAGCGGATCCTGACGGACGAGGCGTTCCGCAAGGGCGAGCTCGCGACGACGTTCCTCGAGGATCGGGGCATCTTGGCGGCGATGATGACGGAACGGGAGGACGAGGTCGCGGCGATCGCGGCGGCGCTGGCGGCGAGCCCGGCGCTCGCGGCGCACCTCCGACCGCGTCTGGAGCTTCGTTCGACGACGCCCTCTCGATGGGCCCTCGCCGGCCGGATCGGAGGAGGTGACGATGCGGCTGCGGCTCGCGGTCGACGGAAAGGAGCGTGACGTCATGGTCGAGGGCGACCCGCCGGACGTCCGGGTGACGGTCGACGGGCGGACCGTGCCCGTGCGCGTCCGCGTTGACGGGATCACCGCCACCGCGGACATTGACGGGAAGACGATTTCATTGCACTTTGGCGGCGGTGTCCGCGTGGACGGGATCTCGCGATCCGTGCACGTCGAGTGGGCTGCGGAGGAGGCGCTGCACGAGGGCTCCGAGCAGGTCGTCGACGTGCGGCCGCCGATGCCCGGTCGGATCGTGCGCGTCCTTGCGACGCCCGGGGAGTCCGTCCGTCGGGGCGCGCCCCTCGTAATCCTCGAGGCGATGAAGATGCAGAACGAGATCCCCGCACCCGTCGGCGGCGTCGTCCGGGAGGTCCGGGTCCGCGAGGGAGACGCGGTCGCCGCCACGGACGTCCTCGTGCGGCTCGGCCGCGAGGCCCGGGGCAAAGGTTAAGGGGCTCCCCGGAAATCGCCGCCTGAAGGCCAGCTGGCAGGAGGGCGGGGCGCGTCGTGCGACTAGCCGCGGTGTTGGCGGTGGTATTACTAGCGTCCGCTCTCCCCTCGGCGCTCGCCCTCGGATCGGAGTCCCCCGCGGGCGCGTCCTCCTACATCGTCCTCCTGAAGGACCAGCGGTCCCACGACGCAAGTCTCGCGACGCGGGCCGTGTACGAGACCCAGATCGACGCGCTCGTCGCGCAACGGACGCCGCTCGTGCGGACGTGGGCGGACCTCTCCGAACCGACCGTCCTCGAGCTGAGCTCCCGGATCGACGCCCTCCTCGGGGAGATGCGGGTCCGGATCGCGGCCGACGCGTCGCGCCTTCACGCGCCCACCCGCGCCCCCGTGGAATCGTACGTCGGCGAGATCGGCGGCGTCGTCACGTATCGGAGCCCCCTCCTCAATCTCCTCGCCGTCCGCCTGCCGGACGATCGCGTCGACCTCCTGGCGGCGCACCCGCTCGTCGCCTCCGTGGAACCGGACCTGGCGATGGACTTCGCGCTCGACATCAGCGTCCCCGCGACGGGCGCCCCGAGCTTCTGGGGCGGCGGCTTCACGGGGGGCCCGTTCGAGCTCGTCGTGCCGGACACGGGCGTGGACGCCTCCCACCCCGCGCTCGTCGCCCGGATCTCCGACGCGCAGACGTTCCACGACGCCGCGCGGTTCCAGGGCGACTACGCGGACAACTTCTCGACGACGGACGACCTCCACGGGCACGGGACGCACATCGCCGGGATCGTCGCGAGCCAGGACGCGACGTACCGGGGCGTCGCCTACGGGATGCTCGGCGTGATCAACGCGAAGTTCGGGTACCTCACGAACGTCGGGGGCGGCCGCGGGATCGAGAGCGACTCGATGAAGGCGATGGACTGGGCGATCCTCACCGCCGGCGGCGACGTCCTCTCCCTCTCCTTCGGCGGAGGCCCGAACGACAACGGAGAGTCGGGCTGGGGCCGGTACATGGACGCCCTCGTCGACGACCTTGGGATTCCGGTGAGCGTGGCGGCGGGGAACGGCGGCCCCGGCACCGGCACCCTCGGCATCCCTGCCACGTCGTACAACATCATGACCGTCGGCGCGATCGACGATCAGAACACGGTCTCCCGCGCAGACGACGCGATCGCGGCGTTCAGCTCCCGCGGTCCGACGGGGGACAACCGGCAGAAGCCGGACATC
>Ga0209341_10001634_pt1 | contig 22035 bp, 19 predicted proteins | sample RifCSP13_2_FD_184020 | JGI IMG/M metagenome (GOLD analysis project Ga0209341, IMG submission 184020) | Soil microbial communities from Rifle, Colorado - Rifle CSP2_sed 13_2 (SPAdes) (version 2) | ecosystem: Environmental > Terrestrial > Deep subsurface > Rock core/Sediment | place: Rifle... | reverse complement strand
CGTAGCTGCTTCAAAACCCTTGTTGCCCAACTTGACGCCGGCGCGATCAATTGCCTGGTCAAGCGAGTCTGCCGTTATTATGCCGAAAATCACTGGCACGCCAGTTTGCATACCAGCCTGGGCAATCCCGCGCGTTACCTCATTGGCAATGTACTCAAAGTGCGGTGTCTGCCCACGAATTATCGTGCCCAGGCAAATGACCGCATCAAATCTGAGCGACTGCGCCAGCTTGAGAGCGATCAGCGGTATCTCGAACGACCCCGGCACTCTATAAACGCTGACGGCTTTTTCTTCAGCGCCCAGCCGCTCGAGAGCGTCAAGCGCCCCCTCTAGTAGCCGGGAGCTGATAAAGTCGTTCCAACGGCTCGCCACTACTGCAAAGCGAAACCCTGCGGCATTGAGACGACCTTCATAGACTAATGGTTGCAAGAGGCTTTCATACTCCCTCATGCAGCATGATGCGAAAACTCTTGCAGTATAGCAAGTTACTTCAGTTTGTGCTCACAAGAATTCTGATTGATTGGGCGCCAGTGGAGGCGCTGTTGCAATTAATGTCAACTCAGTTTACACCCGGCTTAACGGCAGTGCGGTTGAGTATCGAATACGAGGCCGCAGACGTTAGAGGAGGTTCATGGGAACCGGGTTCTTGGCGTCCTTAGTATAATCATAAAATCCACGACCCGACTTGCGACCATAGAGTCCCGCGAGAACCATACGCTTCAATAAGGGTGGAGGCGCGAACCGTTTCTCGCGGAATTCGTTGAACATAATCTCGGCAATGTAGTAGGTAGTATCGAGCCCTACGAAGTCCCCCAACGTGAACGGCCCCATGGGGTAGCCACAACCGAGCTTCATTGCGTTATCAATGTCAACAATCGACCCCACGCCTTCCTCCAATGCCCGAATCGCATCGAGCATGTAGGGCACGAGCAGACGGTTCACAATGAATCCTGTTGTGTCGCCGGCGCGTGCCGGCACCTTGCCTAGCCTCTTGCCGAATTCGACTGCCTGCTCGTATACAGCTTCATCGGTAAGAATGGTTTTTACTACTTCAACAAGCTTCATAAGTGGTACAGGATTGAAAAAGTGCAGGCCGACGAATCGCCTTTGACGTTCGGCAGAGACCGCAGTCATGATTTCGGTAATAGATAATGAGGAGGTATTGGAGGCAAAAATTGCCTGAGGTTTACAAATGCGATCGAGCTCAGCAAAAGTCTTCCGCTTTTCATCGAGATTCTCGATTATGGCTTCGATCACGATGTCACAATTTGCCAGGCTCTCGAAAGATGTAGTGCCGGACAAACGAGCGCGAGTCTGTTGCTGCTGTTCAACGCTAATCGTTCCTTTTTCGGCAAATTTCGCCAGCGACCTTTCGATGCCTGCGAAGCCTGTGCTAATTAAGTCGTCAGAGACTTCTCGTACCACAGTTTCAAATCCAGCAGTCGCGGTCACCTGAGCGATGCCTGACCCCATCAGCCCGCAGCCAAGCACGGCCACTTTTCTTATCTCCATCTCGTCTCCTCTCTTCTCGGTAGGTTAATCTGGGCAATCTGCGGACAAACCGTGGCTCAGGGACTCGGTGAACCCGATACTTCCTGGAGTCCCGCATAGTTCTTTCCTTCGGTTTTCAGCCACTCATTGTACTTTTGCGACCAGGCGCCGAATTCCTTAATCAATTCGTGCTCACGCTGCCGCAATTCTTTCCCCGCACGCTCATCGGCCGCCGCCCGATCATCATTCAACTTCTTTGCCTTAATCAGAAGCGGTTTGAGACTCTCGCGCAGCTCATCAGCATTAGCATTTAGCGAGGGTGCCGACTCGAGCGCCTTCAACGCCCCGTCTATCTCGCTGGCGTCTTTCCTGGCAACCACACTATAAAAAACCTCCTGAGCTTTGTTCATCGCCTGCGCGAAGTTTAAGAACTCCACATTCTCTTCGCGGAGTGGCTCAGCCTGATTAACAGGCGCCGCAAGAGGATGAGGAAAATGTTGGACGACTTTGAAAAAACTGATTGCCACCAGGGCGATGGCAGCAACCTGCAGGACGTACCAGAAAAATGCCATCCCGGCTTTGGCCCCCGGTCTGCGATACCCCACCACCAGCGCCAGAGCCGCGCCCGATACTAGTCCACCCAGATGAGCGGCATTGTCAATAAACCCGCGACCAAGGTACCCGATGAACAAGTTAATAAGAATGATCGGCAGCATTCCGGTTCCAAAGGCGCGTTTAAACCCTTCCGGCAATTCGTGACGAAACTTGATGCCAAAAATGAACAACACTCCTACCAGGCCGAAGAGTGCGCCGGAAGCTCCCGCCGATGGAACGTCCTCGGGTCTAAACAGGAATTTTCCCAGTGGACCCAGTCGCGGACTGGGCGTCCCGACGGTAAGGTAGCTGGCAAAAACAGCTGCAATGCCAGTCAATACCCAAAAAACGACAAACTTAGCGGAGCCATATAGCTTTTCAACGTATGGGCCAACAACCCACAAGCTATACATGTTCACCATCAAATGCAGAATGTTCACATGAACGAACATCGGTGTCACAAAACGCCACCATTGATGAGAGACACGAATCAAAAAATTCTGCTTTGCTCCGTAGGCCAGCAACACTTGGGGCGAAAAGACATCGACGATGTGCGAGTGCAGGCCACTGGACTGCCACATCAGGAGAAAAATCAGAAAGTTTGCGATCAGGAGGATGATTGTGAATTTGTAAGGACGGCCCAGGATTGCCCGGGCAAAGCGGAGCGTCTCGCGGTCGGCTGCGTGATGGGCGATTTCCGGCGAGTTATTTCCCTGAGCAACGGCACCACAAACAGCACAGTGGTCTTCACCAGCGCCGATGATTGCGCGACAATTACGGCACATGCTGGGCCGTCCCTGGTTGGGCGGGTTTGGCTGAGTTTCGGGCAAGTATCTACACCAACGAGCGTGACGCTTGTTCAAGCATCACGCCCCAAAAGTTTTTACGATTTAGCGAAGCCGACCGCGGTTCCTTCTCAAGAGCCCATCTTCTCGAGCAGGTTGACCAGATCATCGGCGTGTTCCTCTTCGACGGCCAGGATCTCTTCCATCAGCCGGCGAGTTGTCGGATCGTCATTGCCAAAGTAGCTTATCATCTCCCGGTAACTGTCGATGGCGATGCGTTCGGCAACCAGATCTTCCTTGATCATGTCGTTGAGTGTGTCGCCTTCAACATACTCAGCATGACTCCTCATCAAGAGACCGTCCGGATTGAAGTTTGGCTCACCTCCCAGTTGCACAATCCGCGCGGCAATCTGGTCGGCGTGACCTTGTTCGTCATTGGCATGTTGCAGAAACTCAGCTGCCACGCTTTCGGCATTGATGCCGGTGGCCATAAAGTAATGGCGCCTGTATCGAAGCACGCAAACTATCTCGGTGGCGAGCGCCTCGTTCAAGAGCTTAATCACGGTCTCGCGATCAGCACTATAGCCTGCCGTTACCGCGCCCTTCTCGATATGAGTGCGAGCGCGTTCGCGCAACGTTTTAATGTCGGTCAGAAATGGTTTATCAGCCACGAGCGGTGACTCCTCTTCATTGGATTTAGGGGGAGCACGATATTACTCGTCGGCTGAGAGAGGAGCAAGCCGCCTTATGTTCAGGGACGGCACTCCGTTTCCCGCCCTATTTCGCAATCGCAGCCTAGAACGGCGAAGGCGCGGCCACTGAGTTCACCAGCTAGCGCGAACGTGGCAGATGTTAAATGGAAACCATTGCGCTTTGCTACGGCTGTGCCGCCCGATGTGCGGCGGTGGCTTGCCTCGCCGGAACGCGCCTCAATGAGGTTGGGCTGTGCCCTCAATTGGTTGCGCCCAAGTTCTTCGATTGAACCTGTGCTCGAGACAGTCATGGGGCACAGCCCATAATCAATCAAACGCGTTCCGGCGAGGCAAGCCACCGCCGCACATCGGGCGGCACAGCCGTAAGGAATCTAGCTTGCTCCTCGCCTGCCAGAGGGGGAATAAATAGGAGGCAAAATGACATCGGGCGGCACAGCCGTAAGGAATCTAGCTTGCTCCTCGCCGCCGTATTGAGCATACCGGCGAACTTTCAGTTGGTCGCTCAGCCCTGGTCATCGATCGTTTTCACGCAATAGCCCGATGGTTTCTAAAGAGTGCCCGCCCCTACAGCGTGATGTTTCCTTGCAGGCGGATTTCAGTTGGTGCGCTTGAATCAGAAGAGACTTCCACGGGCGCCTGCCAGATCAGTGTTTTAATACGGCAGGTGCCGGTGTTGTCTTCGCGGCAGTAGAACAGAGTGAGCTGCACGCGCAGTTCTGCTTTGCCGGGCGTCAAAGTCCGGAACGGAATGCGCAGAGGGAGCTGGAGATCTTTGCCAGAGTGCGAAACAACCTTGGCGTTTGCTGCGGCTCCGGACTGAGGATCTGGTTGCAAAGCGAGTTGTTGGGGTCCGGATTCAATAGAGAGCCGGTAACGCTGTGGAGCTGCCGGATTGAGATGATATCCGGAGGGCAGAGCGACATTCACAACAACGAATCCATCACTGCCCGCACGTGCACGCTGCACGGAAGTTATTACTTTCTCTGCATTCGGGTCATCGATAGCAACAGCGTCGTACTGAATGACGCTGGGAGCCTGCAAATCCTTAATGCGAAGCGTTGAGGTCTCTCTGGTTTTCAGATCGACCACTCTCACGGCATGGTTGTTGGTATCGGCGACATAAATTTTGTCATTGGCAATGCTCAGCCCGCCGGGTTCATAGAACGAGGCCGCCAGGCCATCAACCTGCCCGGGCTTCCCGGCACCTTGAAAAGTCCTAACTTTAGCTTTCGCAGCATGCAACTCTTTAATTTTGTGGTTGTAAGTGTCGGCGATGAACACTCTGCCATCCAGAGCAAAGACTCCTAGAGGGTGCTGTAGCCGCACATCATCGCCTTCGCCGTCCGTGTCCCCAAACTCAAACAGATCGCCGCCTACCAGCGTTTTCACGACGCCGCTAGCGAGATCTATGGCTCTAATAATGTTCGATTCACTATCGGCGATGAAGAGACTATGCCCGTCCGAGGTAATACCGGAAGGCTGAGCAAAGCCGGCCTCTAAGACTGGTCCATCCATGCGTGCTTCGCGACCTGAGCCGGCAAAAGTTGAGATCTCTTGCTTATCAAGATCGAGCTTCCAGATCTGATGCGGACCGGCCATGGCAATGTAGAGTATGCGTCCCACAAGTTCGAGGTCCCAGGGCGAATTCAATCCAATGCTCTGTGCCGGACCAGTTTGAAAATAGTCGTGCGATTGTTTCCCTGTGCCGGCAAAGGTTTGGACTGTGCGCCTCTTCAGGTCTAGCAGACGTATCAAATGGTTCTCCGTGTCGGCTACATAAAGCTTGTCCGCCTCGAGTGCCATGCCCTGCGGGCGATAAAAGGTGGCCTTTTCAAATGGTCCATCCGCTGCCCCGGGAGCTCCCGTGCCAATGGTTTCGAGCAATGTGCCGTCAAGCCGCGTTATCACCAGACGATTATGATTTGAATCGGCGATGAACAGGCGATTGCCCTTGGCGTCGGCGAGCACTTTTCCGGGAAATGCCAGCGGCAGGTCGGCCACTTTTGCGCGCTCCAGCGTGAGTTTCAAAGGTTCTTCTTTTAGTTCACCGCGTTTGCGAAAATCATCAGCGGCCTTGGCAATAACCTGATCAATCAAGTCGTAGTTTGCTTCACCTGAAACAGCGCCAATGACATAGCCGGCCGGGTCGATCAAGACTTGTGTTGGCCAGGCACGCACACCGTAGCTTCGCCAAACCACGAAATCAGCGTCGTTGTAGATGGGATGTTCGATCTCGTAGCGGAGTATTATCCGGCGGATATTCTCAGTCTCTTTCTCATTGGCAAACTTTGCCGAATGCACGCCAATGACGACGAGCTCGTTTGCGTACTTCGCTTCGAGCTTCTTGAGATCAGGGATGATATGGATACAGTTGATGCAGCCGTAGGTCCAAAAATCCAGCAGCACGATCTTGCCTTTCAGGGCAGCAAGCGAAAGCGGCTTGTCCGTGTTCAGCCAACCTCGGCCTCCTGTGAGCTCTGGCGCACGGACGCGAGCACGTTCCTGGGACATAACCTTACCTTTCGTATGATTGACCCACCAACTACCGCGCGGTGGTTTTGACCTGACCGACCCGTTGTCGGGCTGCGCATGATTGGCTGACCCGCGACCGAGACTGAGCGAAAACGTGGGGGGCAAGAAGTCAGTACCACCACGCGGTAGCGGGTGGGTCTCTCCGTTACCAAGGTCGCCTCCAATGAACACAGACCCACCCGCTACCGCGTGGTGGTACTGACTTCTTACCCTTGCATTTAGAGAAACTGTTCCGCCGAGGGCTGGCACAATAAGGAACGACAGTGCAAGGCTTCGAAATCTTGCTTGATGAATTCCAGAAGAACGTTGCTTACTCATGCCGGTGCTGTTCTGCTCCTGAGACGTCCGACTCATTCTCCAGAATCTGATCCAGTCGATCTATTGCGCGGCGAAGATGGGGAATGGTTATCGAGCCGCCCACTACCAACGCAACATTAAAAGCGTCGAGAAACTCTGACCTGTTCACGCCAAGACTGACACATTGCTTGATATGGTAGGTGACGCAATCGTCACACCGCAGCACAACAGAGGCCACCAAACCCAGCAATTCTTTGGTGCGCCTGTCCAGGGCCCCGTCCTCATACGCTTGCGTGTCGAGAGCGAAGAAACGCTTAATACCAAGATGGTTGCTGCCCAGCAACTTCTCATTCATTGCTGCGCGATAACGATCAAAATCATCCCGATCATCCATCAGGACCCCTTTCATTCAGACCGCGAGCACACTATTACTCACAAGTACCCGATAATGAGTCGGGTGTGATGAGTTGAAACTTACACATTCTACGTTAGAATGCAGGCATAGTTGAAGATACGTCTTGACGCAGTATGAGCAAGGAATCGAGCAATGGCGAGGAGAGTGTTCGCAAGCTACAGCTGCTTCGCGCGGGTTCGCTACGCCTGGCGGTGATCGCGGACGAGATAGCGGCCATCACAGAATGGATGGATCCGGTGCCGCTTCCCAACGCGCCGCCGGCAATTCTGGGCGTTGCTTCCGTTCAAGGCCGTATGCTCACAGTGATTGACCCGCTCGTGTTGTTTAAAGAAGAGCAAAAGTCTTCGCCTGCTCACATCGTCGCGCTGCGAGGTGATGAACAATTGGCTCTCGCCGTTGGAAGCATCGAAGCCCAACTCAAGTTCAATTTAGAGGATATTCAGAAACCTGAGAACACCAGCAATGCAGTAATGGGCACCCTTGTTCATGATTCCGAGCAAACCTACCTGATTGACGTAACACAGCTCTTTGCTTTATCCATTCAGGGTCGTGAACGCCGCCGCCGCCAACTCTAATCTGATTTAGTCCATGCAGCCACAATCTTTCACAGTTCTCGAATTCGATCAGCTTCGCGCGTTGGTACGTCGCGGCGCTCAGACACCAATGGGACAGGCACAAACTGACTTGGTGTCGCCGATTGAGGATCTCGAGGAGTTGCAGCGGTCGCTGGCTGCTGTCGGCGAGTTGGTGCTGGTGAAGCGTCGGGGCGTGAACTGGTCATTCACCGGCATGATAGACCCGGCTCCGGCGATTGTACGGCTTCGCATGGAAGGCGCGTCCCTCGACGCGCCGGATCTTCTCGAGATAGCACGCCTTTGTGGCCAAGCGCTGGAAGCGCGTGCGTCGATCATGGCGGAACGCGAATTAGCCCCGGTGCTATGGAGAATTGTTGCTGACCTGCCGCGAGACCTGCACAGCGTGCTGGCTCGAATCACCAACAAGATTCTTCCAGGTGGAGAACTCGATGATCGCGCCAGTCCAGAGTTGGCACGAATTCGCCACGAGATTGCGCGATTGCGTTCGAATATTGAGCGCTCCCTGGAAAAGTTGATGCGAGCGTCGGAAGGCGCGATTCAGGACGAGTTAGTCACGCTCCGCAATGACCGCTACGTAATTCCAGTACGCGCGGACCATCGCGGCCGCGTGCAAGGCGTGGCGCATGGCTTCTCCTCTTCAGGGGCCACAGTCTTCATTGAGCCATTAACCACGATCGAGGCGAATAATGAACTACAAGGTTTGCGGGAGAGCGAACAACAAGAGATCGGCCGGATCCTTTTAGACCTTACAGCGCAATTGCGTTCTCAGTTGCCAGCAATTGAAACAGCCGTCCAGGTAGTTACGGAACTTGATCTCATTAATGCAAAAGCTATCTTCCACGAGAAATTCAACTGTGTAATCCCGCAGATTGGAAGCGGCATGTTGGAGCTAATTGAAGCCCGGCATCCACTGCTCGAAGAGAACCTGCGTGGGACTTCAGTTTCCGTGGTCCCAGTTTCATTCTCCCTGGACGATGACGAAGACACGATAGTCATCTCGGGAGCAAACGCCGGCGGCAAAACCGTGGTGCTCAAAACCTCCGGGTTGCTCTCCTTAATGGCGCTTTCAGGATTGCCTGTGCCCGCGCGACGGGCAACGGTGCCCTTCTATTCACTGGTGCTGGCAGACATTGGCGATCATCAATCGCTGGCCGCCAATCTCTCCACCTTCACGTCCCACCTGGCAAACATCTCGGAGATGCTGAAAATGTGTCGCCGCCCAGCGCTGGTACTATTAGACGAAGTGGGGACAGGTACCGATCCTGAGGAAGGTTCGGCGCTTGGTGTCGCGGTTGTGGACCACTTCCGTAAGGTTTGCGGCGCCCATGTCATGGCAACTACACATTACAGCGGGTTGAAGATGTATGCGGCGAGTGAGGAAGGTGTCGTCAATGCCAGTGTCGAGTTTGACGAAAAGACGCTCAGGCCGACCTATCGTTTGATTATCGGCATCGCTGGAGCTTCATCCGGGTTGGAGATTGCGCGTCGTTTTGGCATTGATGATGAGATAGTGGCCGCAGCAGCAAGTCGAGTTAGCGCCTCAGCCCGCCAGGCAATGGAATACTTACAGCGAGTCAAGCGAGAAGCAGACGAGGTCACAGCGTTGCGTCAGGCTTTGGAAGAAGAACGCGCCGCCGTTGCCGAAAAATTTTCAAAGCTGGACAGGCGAGCAAATGAACGTGAGCAGCAAAGGCAAAAGGAATTCGAGCATCTTTTGCAAAAGAGTGTTGCGACTTTTGAGAACCGGGCCAAAGAACTGGTGGCCGGGATTCAGGACCGCGCCGAGCGTTTAAAGGTGGAGCGCGAGGTACAGAAGCGGGCGGCGGAATTGAAGCGCGAGGCGGCGCGCGCAGTGAGTGCCTCTCGCGGCGGGGTGCCGGAAGCTCGCCCTGCAAGAGGGATAAGGGTCCTGCGCAACGGCCAGGCCGTTGGAAAAACCGCCCAGGCGGAGAATCGATCTGCTATGAGAGAGCTACCGGCAGCAGAGAATTATGTAACTGCGGAGCCGCGCGATATTGTTGTTGGCGATCGTGTCAGGTTGCGTACGTTGGGATTAGTTGGCATTGTGGAGCAGATCAGGGGCGACGAAGCAGAGGTTCGCGCCAAGTCGCTTCATTTCAGAGAGAAGCTGGCGCAACTCGAGCTCGTTGAAGCTATTGAATCGGCGAAAAGAGAAGGCCGTTTTGTTAGTGCAGAAAGCCGAGCGAGAACGAAAATGCAGTTGAACGTAGCGGAAGAAAACGTGCCTTCTGAGTTGAACGTCATTGGCAGAACGACAGACGAAGCTGTTGATGCTGTGGACAAATTTCTGGATCAGGCTACGCTGGCAAATCTCGGTGAGGTGCGAATTGTTCACGGCCATGGCACTGGAGCCCTGCGACGTGCTATTGGTGGTTTGTTAAAGGATCATCCTCACGTTGAACGGTTTTCGCCGGCGCCGCCCGAGCGGGGTGGAGCTGGCGCCACCATTGTTCAGTTGCAGCAATAATTCTAAAGTGCGGTACCCCCAAACTTTCATCGACGACCTCCGCCGGCAGGCAGACATTGTGCGCGTGATCCAGGATTACGTGCCGCTTAAGAAGAAGGGCACAAACTGGATGGCCTGTTGCCCATTTCACAAGGAAAAGACGCCCTCATTCTCCGTAAGCCCTACGAAGGAGTTCTTTCACTGTTTTGGTTGTAACAAAGGTGGTACGGTCTTCAACTTCGTGATGGAGATGGAGCGAGTTTCTTTTCCCGAAGCCATCAGGATCGTTGCTGAAAAGAGTGGCGTGCCGCTGCCGAAGTTAGTTGATGATACGGGTTTCGAAACAAGACGTGCTGAATCTGAGGACGTTATTCAACTCAACGAGTGGGCGCTCATTTGGTGGGAACAGCAACTCGAGCAAAGCGGCGCTGAAGTTGACCTGGTACGTGAATATCTCGCCCGCCGCGAGATCACGAACGAAACATGCAAAACCTTTCGTCTGGGTTATGCGCCTGATCGTTGGGACGCTCTTTCTTCCTATCTGAAGCAACAAGGCGCTACGCTGCTACAAATAGAACGAAGTGGCCTGGTGGTAAAGAAAGAGGAAGGCGGTTCTTATGATCGCTTTCGCGGTCGGCTCATTTTTCCCGTGATGGACACGCGGGGTCGTGTAATTGCTTTTGGGGGACGAACGTTGCGGGCTGAGGAAGGCGCTAAGTACATCAATTCACCGGAGACCGCAGCCTACATCAAGGGTCGAAATCTCTATGGTCTCAACCTCACGCGAGACGAAATCCGGCGCCAGGGCTTTACTATTCTGGTTGAAGGTTATCTGGATCTGATTATTCCCTACCAGTACGGCATTCGGAACATGGTGTCCAGCCTGGGAACCGCTTTAACGCCCGAACAAGTGAAGCTGTTAGGTAGATTTGCGCGTAAGGTCCTGGTCAATTATGATGGTGACCGCGCGGGTGTGCAGGCTGCGAAGCGCGCAGTTGAAATCCTTCTCACAGAAGATCTTGAGATTAAGGTCCTGACCCTTCCGGACAACGCAGATCCGGATGAGTTCATCAGAAAATTCGGACCCAGTGAATACCAGCGGCGGCGCGCCGAGGCACAACCCCACATACAATTCGTGATCGATCAGGCTGTACGGGATCGCAATCTTCATCGCCCCACCGACAAAGCCGAGGCAGTTGAGGAAGTGCTTCCGTTTGTGCGTGCCGTTCGCAGCCGGTTGCAGAAGAGAGAGTATTTTGATATCGCCATGGATGCGCTGCGCATTGAGGATGCGGCGCTTAAACGGGAACTCTGGCAGGCCGTCAGAGCGGGAGCGAACGCGGTTCCAGCGATTGCTCAGAAGATTTCGCGAAGCAGAGAACTGCGGCCCACTATGGCGGAGAGACAGCTTCTGGAATTGCTTTTTGCCGACGCGGACCTTCGCCAATCTGTTCTCGCAAAACTGAACAATGCAGACTACGAAAATTTGTCGACTGCCGGACTTTTTCGCGCATTAATTGAGATAGAACATGCTCGTTTGGTTCCCGACTTCGAAACTCTCAGCCAGAAAGTCGAAGGAGATGCAGTGGCGGCCGAGCTTCTGCCGGCGCTTTTGATGAGCGAGCCCGAACAGTATTTGGAAAGCGAAAGGCAGCTTGCTGCTGAAAGGTGCATCGACGCCTTGCGACTGGTGACAGTGGATCGCCGGATCCGGGAAGTGAGCGCAGAACTTGCTCAGGCAGAACAAAGTGGAGACTTGGAACGGCGTGACAAGCTATCGCTCGAGCAACTGGATTTAACACGCCGTCGAGCCGCTCTCTTACCTAAAGCAGAAGCAATGCACTCCTGATTTTATTTGGAGCGGATTAGAAAGTGAGTATCGAAGACAAAGATCGTGATGACGTCATGGAGCGCCTTCTCGAATTGGGTGGCGACAAGAAGTACCTGACATTCGACGACTTGAATCGCGAATTGCCGGATAACGTGGTTTCCCCCGATGACATCGAGGATGTGCTTCAAAAACTGGATAGTTCGAATATTCCAGTGGCGGACTCCGATGAGCAACTGCTGGCGCAGGCTGCTGCCGTCGTCACAGACGACGAAGACGAAACACTGGACGAAGACATTGAGCTCGACCTCTCTGCCGGGGCGTTGGAAAAGACGAATGACCCGGTGCGGCTGTACCTGCGCGAGATGGGCGTTGTGCCGTTGTTAACCCGCGAAGGTGAAGTTGCCATTGCGAAAAGAATTGAGCGTGGACAGCTCAAAACGCAGAAAGCGATTGCCCGCTCCCCCATCGCAGTAAAAGAGCTTTTGCGCATTGGCGAAGAACTGGAGGCGGGCAACCTGAATATCCGCGAAATCGTCAACTTTTCAGAGCAGGCAGAACTGACCGGCGACGAAGACAAGGCGGAGGAATATCGGGCCTGGACAATTGAGGGCATTCAGAACATTCGCAAATTGTTCAAGCAGGGGTTGAAGGAATGGGAGAAGCTTCGTGCGGAACAGAAGATCACGCGCGGCAAGAAGAGTAAAAAGGTGATGCGTCTGCGCCGCAAAGTCGCACGCATCCGTCTGGAGATTGCTCAGGAGATTGGCCGTCTCAACATGACCGAGCGGGCCCGCCAGCGTTTGATTAACGCAATCCGAGCAGTTCAAAAAGAGGTGCGCGAGTCGGAGCGGGAGATTGAGAGCTTCACTGAAAGGCTGAATCGAAAACGGGTCAAGCCGGATGATCAGAAGGAGTACAAGCGGCGGATCTCTACGGCCAAAAAGCGACTGCAACAGACCGAAGCGGATCACAATGTGGGTCCCGTAGAGATCAAACGCGCGCTACAGTCAATTATTACGGGTGAACAGCAGACTGGTCAGGCGAAACGCGAATTGGTGGAAGCCAACCTGCGTCTGGTGGTTTCTATTGCCAAGAAGTACACGAATCGCGGCTTGCAGTTTTTGGATCTCATTCAGGAAGGCAACATCGGTCTGATGAAGGCCGTCGACAAATTTGAATGGCGTCGGGGGTACAAATTTTCGACCTATGCCACCTGGTGGATACGTCAGGCGATTACGCGGGCCATCGCAGATCAAGCGAGAACCATTCGCATCCCGGTGCACATGATTGAAACGATCAATAAGCTAATCCGAACTTCTCGGGCGCTCGTGCAGGAGCTGGGTCGTGAACCCACGAGCGAGGAGATTGCGAAGAAGATGGACATCCCGGTTTCCAAGGTGCGCAAGGTTCTGAAGATTGCGCAGGAACCGATATCGCTGGAAACTCCCATTGGGGAAGAGGAAGATTCTCACCTTGGCGATTTCATCGAAGACAAATCGATCCTTAATCCGGCCGATGCAGTAGTAGCTTCCAATCTGCGTGAAATAACCGATGAGGTGCTGGCGACACTCACACCTCGTGAAGAGAAGGTTATCAAGATGCGTTTTGGGTTGGGAACCAGCGGTTCAGAACACACTCTTGAGGAAGTCGGACAGCATTTCGCCGTGACTCGCGAGCGCATCCGCCAAATTGAAGCTAAGGCATTGCGCAAGCTGCGTCATCCTTCCCGTTCACGCAAACTGAAAGCCTTCCTCGACGGCGCCCAGCGGTAAGTCAAGAAAATCAAAACATTTTTGCGGCGGATCATTCCTTTGGCTTGAGGGCAGCCTCTGTTGCAGTAGAATTTTCCGCCGTCACAGAGGAAGAAAGGAAAGTAAGCAATTCGAATACACTGAACATCGGGATTGCAACAAGGACGGCTGTTGCGACCACAAATGAGCAGCGGCAAAGTCCCGAGGAGACTCTGACCGCCACTTCCCACTACTAAACGTTCGTATGGTTCTGACATTGGGATTGCCAATGAGGGAGGCTCGGTCCCATTCAATGTCAAAATTAATTACGACTCCCATGTGCCAACCAGTTGAAGCGGTAGCGTGGAAGAGGACACTGGACTTTTTCGTTTCAGTGTTAAGTATAATCCAAGCGTCTTTACCATTCGTCGGAGAGATCCTGTACACAAAGCTTGCGGCTTTAGGTTCCTCATTCAGCTTTAGCTCCGCTGTTGCGACTGGCGTCTCCGATTTATCAAACAGCTCCAAAACTGCACGAGACCTGGATATTTTTAAGAATTGAAAATAGAAAGCCCCAAACCCCTGGAGTCGCTTCGTCGTGGGAATTCTCGGAGGCCCGGGATTTAATAGATAGGAGAGCGGATAAAGAGATGCATTGTGACCTAACTGCATCGGAAAGTAGCTAGGTGTGCGTTGCGCGCTTGCCGAAGACGTTACTGCGAACACGAGTAAAGCCGTCCAAAAACACTTAGCCATGATTTTCTCCTCTAGTGGTTCAAGTGATGGTAGAAGATCGGCTCGCGGTCCCGCGGTCCCTAACACATGATCCAGCGGATAAATAGCACTAACCCAGCAATGGAGATTCCAATAGCGGGAATCAGATATGCAAGCAAAGTGTTCCATTCAGCATGGAACTTGGATCGTTGAATGAGCTTCTTCATGAGTACATGTCCTCGAGTTGGGGAATTTATCTAATAGGGACATTCCCTGTGAAAGACATTCTTCATGCATTTTAATCTGTCCGCAGCGGTGAATTCCCTTCGTCTGCTTGTTGTGTGGCAAAGTCGACAACTTTTATGCAGTCGTCCGATCTGTAATCACGCTATCTCAGGCTTTTTCCCCCATAGGTGAATCGGTCTCCGACAACCAACGCTTGAGCACGCAAGATGGCGATGCGAACTCGAATGTCATTTAATCGTTAGGAAGGCGGTGCTTTTTACGGTGTGGTCGAATTCGTAGTCGTAGGTGTAGCCAGGAAACTCGACGGGCTTCGTATATTGCACGTGAACTTCGACCCGATTATCCTTTTGCGCCGGAGTTATTACCGCATTTGCCGGAACTCCGTATTCGGATGCACTCTTCGTCAATTGGTCACCCACCCAATTCGGAGGGTTCCCCAGCGCTGCAGCCGCGTCAACATTCCGTTGCATCAGGTCTTTAAAAAGGTATGCGTTATACAAGACAGGGATAAACTGATAGCACACGTAACCGATAGCACCGATTACGGCAATAACGATTACGAAGTTGAGACGTGAACCTCCTCGCTGACCCACTTTCGACATCTTCATCGTTGTTGTCCCTCACCCAGTATTTATTCTCATCGCAAAGCCGCACGTAATGAAGTGCGAAGCAGTTGCCGAGTAATCTCTTTACCGTCAACAATGCGCGCTCGTCCCAGTCGTTCAAGGAGTACCCATTGAACCCGGCCTCCAACAGTCTTCTTGTCGCGTTTCACTAGCTCGATAATCTTCGTTTCGTCAAGATCCTCTGCTTTAGGTAATTGGCCGCACAGGTGGATTGCCTCGCGCAGTAATTCTAACTCCGTCGGGGCCAGCAAACCTATATTTTTTGAAAGCTCACCAGCAACCAGCACACCGTACCCAACGGCCTCACCATGGCGAAAACGGCGGTAACGCGTTACTGCCTCCATGGCGTGGCCTATTGTGTGTCCAAAATTCAGAATCCGCCTGGACCGGTGATCCATTCGATCCGTACTCTCGCGCTCGTCGCGGGAAACAATTGCGGCCTTAAACCGGCAGTGGGAGGCGATGAGCTTTTCCAGTTCCGGAGAAAGCATTGAAGCCTCGTTTGAGCTGAGGCGCCGCAGAAATTTAGTCGTTTGATCAAACAAATCTCGATTGGCGACGGCTGCCTGTTTGACCGTTTCACACCACCCCGCAGTCAGTTCACGCGGCGTCAGAGTGCGAAGCGTTTCCAAGTCAATGATTACTGCTGCCGGTTGATGGAATGCCCCAACCAGGTTTTTCCCCTGTGGGAGGTTTACCCCCGTCTTGCCTCCAATTGAAGCGTCAATCTGTGCAAGAAGCGTGGTTGGCACTTGAAACAAAGGAATACCACGCAGATAGATGGCGGCGGCAAAACCGGCGAGGTCGCCAACCACTCCACCACCAAGGCCGAGAACCGCATCAGTCCGCTCTATTTCTGTTGTGGCAAGAAAATCCACGGCTTTGGCAACAGTCTGGAGTGACTTGAAGCGTTCGCCATCCGGCATCAACCAAGGTGAGCTAATGAGATTGTGAGCCTTAAGATTGCCGGCTATTCCGGCGCCATGAAGGGAAAAAACTTTACGGTTTGAGATTACCGCAATACGCTGGGCCCTTTCCCCAAGGGTCTTCCGCAGAAACTCTCCCAGTCTCCGAAGCGTACCTCGACCCACCGTGATCTCATAACTATGGGACCCTGTTTTTGTAGTCGCTCGGAGCTTCTGCACGTGAGTTAGAGGCCTTTTGGAGGCGACGTAACACAAGCTGTTAGCTATCGATTTGATAACGCAAGCTGACAGCTTGCGTTACAACTCTAAGGAGGGGGATTGTAGCATGTTAAGTTATGGCGAGCGTGAGTTGCTGTCTGGTATAAAAGCGAATGGGCGCGACAAACGTGGGAGTGCGTCGCGCCCATCCATATTCGTGGTCACTGTCCTCACCCCAGCAACCACTTGAGACGGAGGATCCACCAACCGTCTCTCTTGCCCCACAATATACATCGCAACACGTATGCCGTGCAAGAGCCATTTTGGCGGCCGTGTGACGAGCCGAATTTTGCTGGAGATTCATTTAGTTCCCCGAAAAAGTCGACGAGGACTGGATAACAAACCGCAAGATAGTATGTAGTTTTTTCCCGAGTAGTGTGTAGAAATTTCCCTGAGAAATTGGCGCTAGAGCGCTCCCAGAGTGTCTCTGATAACGTGGGCAAGATCATTTGCGTATTGCTCAATTTCGGTTTGGTTCGGTCCCTCAATCATCACACGGGCGAGTGGTTCAGTGCCCGAGTAGCGCAACAATAATCGACCCTGTCCGCTTAGTTTCGATTCCGTTTCGTCAGCGAGTTTCTGGATGGCTTCGATGTCGGAGAACGGACGCTTTTCCTTGACTCTTACGTTTACAAGCACTTGGGGATAGCGAGTGAAGCCCTCACTTAGTTTCTGTAGAGTCGTTCCCGCCTCCGTCATCGCGCGCAGCAGGAACAGCGTTGTAATCAGGCCATCTCCAGCCAGGCTTAAGCGAGGAAAAATAATGTGACCCGACTGCTCGCCCCCAAGGCTGGCTCCCAGACGAAGTAGTTCATCCAACACGTACTTGTCGCCCACGGCGGTGCGAATTAAGCGCAAGCCGCGGGAGTGCAGAGCAATCTCCAAACCAACGTTGCTCATAACGGTTGCGACCACCATCTCGCCAGCCAACTCTCGGCGTTTTTGGAGGTATTTTGCGAATATCCACAGAGCAGAATCTCCATCGACCAGTCCACCGTCGTTATCGACAAAAAGGGCCCGATCGGCATCTCCGTCATATGCAATGCCGAGGTCTGCGCCGGCAGTAACGACGCGTTGCTGCAACGTCTCGATGTGCAACGCGCCGCAGTTCTGATTGATGTTGCGACCATTGGGTTCCTTATTAATCGCCGTTACGTTTGCCCCGAGGCGCTCAAGAAGACGCGGAGCGAGTTTCGAAGCGGCGCCATTGGCGCAATCTACAACCAGAGACAGATGACTAAGCGATAGCCCCTGGCCGATTTCCGTCGTCAGAAAATCAAGATACCTGCCTTGTAAGGCTCGCGCTTCGTTCGGTTCTGATTGGCTTAGAGGCGAAGGTTTCTTTTGGGTCGCAGACTGCTCGCGAATATCCGATTCAATCAGACGTTCAGTTTCGTCATCCAGTTTTTGTCCGGACGGGGAAAAGATTTTAATGCCGTTGTCTTGATATGGATTGTGGGAAGCGCTGATGACGATTCCGGCGTCAGCCGGAAGCGCCCGAGTCAGGTAGGCTACTCCGGGCGTCGTGATGACACCAGCTGAGTGATATTCAGCTCCCACTGCACAAACCCCGTCCAGTAGGGAGCGCTCGAGCCAGGGGCCGGATTCTCGTGTGTCTCGTCCTATCACGATTACCGGTGTGCGGCTCAACTTCTCACTGAGATGAACAGCAAGTGAGCGGCCGACGGTCTCGATCGTAGACGCGTCGAGCGGGAATCGTCCTGCTTCCCCGCGCATACCATCAGTCCCAAAGAGCTTTTGCATTACTTTAAGATCTCGGCAGGGCGACGCTGGACGAGCACAACAGTAACATCCACTACCGGATCCAACACATCGACCTTTTGATCTGTAATGGCGATTGCTACGTGAGGAACAGTGAATGTTTCATTTCTGCCGGCAGCTGAAATGCTTTCAGTGGGCGCCTTCAGCAATGAGTTGACGTTGCTTGCAGGACCACGAACCCTGATTGAACTCGGTGACACCTGGATTTCATATATTTCATATCCTTCGGCGGGTTTTCCGTCGAGCTTTACATCAACATCCAACCGGCGTTCCACGCGCGGTTCCAGCCGCACGGTAAGTGTGCTGGGCTGAAAAGACTCGATCTTCACACCTCCCGGCAGGTTGATGTCAACGCTGTCTTGCGAAAGTCGCATGACTCTTTCTCCAGCTCCGAAGTCACTCAGGTTTACGGTGGCAACCAGATTGAGAAAATTGACGCGCTCGAGCCTGTTTTGACTTCCGGTTAGAAGCACATCAATCGACTTAGGCGGATCGTTACTTATCTCCAGGTCATCTGGCCGAATAATGTTAAGGGGTACTCCAGTGCGGATCGTAACCGGCTTGTTGACGCCCGTGACGGCAACCCAGAGGACGAGGGAAATTGTGAGAGCGAGAAGCTTTAGGCTCCAATCTTCAATGAACACCTTATGCAGCCATTGTTCCAGCGGACTCGGGGAACTGGGCGTCTCGGCTACGGGCTCATCAATGTCTTGATAGGGCATAAGAGTTAGATGGAAGCAACTTCTTCGGTTTCCGCGTCAGCTTCCGCCCTTTTTGCTGGCTCTTGTTTTGTTTCTCGTTTTACGTCAACACCTAAGGACTCCAGAATCGCCACCCTCAGTTTTGGGGCATCGAGTCCGCGCCTGATCTGACCCCGTTGTACAAACGAGATTAGTCCTGTTTCCTCGGAGACTACTACCGCAACTGCGTCAGTGTCTTCGGTGACTCCGATTGCGGCGCGGTGGCGCGTGCCAAGATCTCTTGAAAGGAGCGGGTTCAAAGTCAGAGGCAGAAAACAGGAAGCAGCGGCAATCCGGTGGTTCCGCACAATTACCGCGCCGTCATGTAACGGTGTTGCCGGGTTGAAGATGCTGACCAGCAGATCGTAACTCAGTTCGGCTTCCAGCTTGACACCTCCCTCACTTACATTTTTCAGGCCGACGTTCCGTTCAATGATGATTAGGGCACCGGTCTTGGTTGAAGCGAGAGTGGTGGCGGCGAGGACAATCTCATCGTAGAGCCCTTCTCCAAACTGCCCGCGATAGGCGCGAGTAAAGGGCACACGAAAGCGGTTGCCAAACGTGATCAAGGCCTGTCTGATCTCAGACTGAAACAGCACAATGATCGCTACTCCGAGATAAAGCAGTGCCCCGCGCAGCACAAACTCGAGCGTTGAGAGATCTTGTTTAACGGCTAACCAGTAAAGGAGGGCAAAAGCTCCGATTCCTGCGGCCATGGGAGCCGCACGAGTTCCCCTAACGAGCTTCAAAACTGCATACACGAGCAAGAAGACCAGGACGATATCCGCGATATTGCGCGGCTCACCCAGCTTTTCGAGGTACTCGGTGTATGGCAGTAGTAGCAGCATTTCCTGTTTTCAAATTTTGGATCCGCGATTTGCGATTCAGAGGTAGCAATTTAGTTTCACCAAACCGTAATCGAAAAATCCTTATTTCCTCTTTACCCGATATGTTCCGCAACGGTGACACCTTCCATGCCGGGAGCCGGCCGTTCAGCTTCCAAAAAGATCATCTCCACCTTGGGTTCGGCACGCCGGATGAGGTCTTCAACCTCTTCGATAGTTTTTTGGATATCTCCGGTCATTAGATCGTCTCGCATTGCCACATGAGCGTTGATCAAAATCTGTTTCGGCGCGAGATGCATCGTCAGCAATTCGCGCACCTTGAGCACATTGGGATGGCTCTCAATAGCTTCTCTGATGGCCCGGAGGCTCTTGGGATTCGCGGCTTCTCCCAGAAGGAGGCCACGTGACGTTCGCGCTAATACAAAAGCTACTACCGCGAGCACTAATCCGATGACGATGGACGCCACTCCATCCCAGTATGAACCTACACCCGGACCGGCTTGATATTCTGTCAGGACGAGTCCTGCTGCTGCAATCACAATTCCCAACAGGGCAGCGGTATCTTCAAAGAGCACTGTCTTGGCGGTCGGGTCTTTTGATTCGCGAATGTATTGAAACAGCCCGAGCCCTTCATGCCGCGCCTCTCCCATCTCCTGGTAAAGCGCCAGGGCGATGGACCCTGTCTCCAAAACGAAGGAGATGCCGAGAACCCAGTAAGCCCAGCTCAAGTTTTCCGGCGGATGTGGATGGCTGAGCTTGATTATGCCTTCGTAGATGGCATAAGTCGCACCCACTCCGAAGATAAACATCGCTGCTATGAAAGACCAGAAGAACCGCTCCTTCCCGTAACCAAAGGGGTGTTTAGTAGAAGCCGGCCGGCGAAAGAACCGGAGTCCCAGAAGCAAGAAGACCTGATTGGCCGTATCCGCCGCCGAATGAAGCGCCTCAGCCATCATTCCAGAGGAGCCGGTGATTAGGGCGGCCACCAGCTTCAGGACTGCAATTATTGCGTTTGCAAAGAGCGCACCCAGTACCGCAAGCATCCATCAATCCTTCAGTAGGGAAATGATAGCTCCGTTCGGATTATCGCGAAAAAACTGGCCTGTGGCAATGGCAATTATGAGGGCGAAGGGCAAAGAGCAAAGGGCAAAGAGCAAAGGCGACTATCGCCAATTGTTAATTCGCAATCCGCAATCTCTTCGCCCTACGCTCTTCGGCCTTTGCCCTTTGCTCTTTGCCCTCACGTCCGATTTGCAGGTCGCCGCCGCACTCTTCCGCTGTGCAGAAACCCAACCAGATCACCGTCATTGTTAACCACCGCCAACGAGCCTACACCATTTCGCTTCATCAACTCGCGAGCGAAATCCAGTGTCGCGGATGGTCCTACAAAAAAGCGCGGGCCAATTGGGTGCATCACTTCCCTTACGCGGGTGTCTCGCCAGCGTTCCCGCGGAAGCGACTTCAGATCTTCGAGTGACAGTATGCCGTGCAGCCGGCGGTTGAGTGCCACCGGAAAGCTCGTGTGACGATGGAGCGGGAGGATCTCATCGACGATTTTGCTGACTGTAGCTTCCGGCTCAATTGCGATTGGCGCGGACATTGTTTCACCCACGGTTATTACACGGGAAGATTGAGCCCTCTTCACAACTCGGGCCGCTGTATCCAACAAAAAGAGACCAACCAGTATGGACCAGGCTCCCATGAAGTATGGTTGCGATGGTCTCCAGTTTGGCGCGATCATTATGTAAACGCCGAAAAGGATCAGCGTCGCTCCAATAAGAATTCCGCAGAGTCCGGCCAGGCGCGTCGCTTCGACGATGCTGCCACTCCGCCGCCAGAGAATGGCCCGGAGAACCCGGCCGCCATCGAGCGGATAGCCCGGAAAAAGATTGAAGACTGCCAGCAGCAGATTGCCCCAGGCAATGAGAAAGAAAACCACTACGGTCGCGTTGTAATTGCCGAGGGCGGCGATCTTCGTGGCAGCAAAGGCGAGGATGGCAAAAAGGAAGCTGGCTGCTGGTCCAGCGACTGCAATGCGCAGTTCCGCCCGCGGACTTTCAGGCTCGGTGCGCAGTCGCGCTAGTCCTCCAAAAGGATGTAAGACGATCTCCTCGATTTCGATTCCTTCTGCTCTTCCCATCAATGCGTGCGAGAGTTCGTGGCCAAATACGGAAAGGAAAAGACCTGCGGTCGTAATAATTCCCAGCAACCAGGCTGTGTCGGACGGTAGCGGTTCTAACCGCACATTGCCAAGCTGGATGGTATGACTCTGCAGATTGCTGGAGATGAGCCACACGCTGAGCGCCACGACGACAAACCAGCGGTAGTCAATGCGCACCGGAATTCCGTAGACGCGAGCTACTGTTAACCGCCTCTTGTAAAACTGCCACCACCTCATGACGATCTCACTGCAACAGGAATATTGTAGGGGCGGCACTCCGTGGCCG
>Ga0209341_10001621_pt1 | contig 22149 bp, 20 predicted proteins | sample RifCSP13_2_FD_184020 | JGI IMG/M metagenome (GOLD analysis project Ga0209341, IMG submission 184020) | Soil microbial communities from Rifle, Colorado - Rifle CSP2_sed 13_2 (SPAdes) (version 2) | ecosystem: Environmental > Terrestrial > Deep subsurface > Rock core/Sediment | place: Rifle... | reverse complement strand
GATCAACTACTTAGGTCCCGTCGAGGTTAAGTCGATCAGTGATATAAAAGGATTTAAACCAATCCGATCATTTCGGTAACTCTGAATAAACCTGGATGAGTCGCCTGGCAATAACCTCCCAATCATAGCGAGATACGACCAGTTCTCTGGCTTGGGCTGTGATCGATTGCCGTAGACCTTCATCAGTCAGGAGACGTAAGGTTTTCTCAATGAACGCTTTCGGGTTGTCCGCGATGAAAAGATGCTTTCCATCCATCACATCCAGCCCCTCACAGCCGATCGAGGTGGAAACGACTGGCCGGCCAAGCGCCATTGCCTCTAGAATCTTTAACCGCGTGCCACCGCCAGCACGTAATGGAATTACACAGACTGTGCTCCGGCTGTAGAAAGGGCGCACATCGTTAACCCGACCCGTAACATGCACACTGTTACAGTCCAGGAGTTGTACTTCGGGAGGTGGGTTGATGCCGACAATCCACATTTCTAATCCAACAATCTCAGCACGTATACTCGGGAAAATATCCTGGCAGAAATGGGACATTGCATCGATATTCGGCCGATATTCCATATTACCCACAAAGATCAGGGCGGGTGATGAATTCGTATATGGCAATAGTTGATACTTATCTGCGTCGACACCGTTCGGGACCACCTCGATCTGCAAGCGCGGATTTTTCGATAGGAGTAAACGCCGGTCCGATTCTGACACGGCAACACACCGCCCGAACCGCTCTGCGTAGATAGGCTCCCAGCGTCGCATCATGCGACTGTACAACCAAATGCGCATTCTACGGCCTGGTTTTGGTTCAAGCCGGGAAATCCGGTCGCATTTGCTAAATACAATATCAATAAATGTCAAGACCGTCTTCGCATGCATCCTTGTGGGCAAGGTTTCCAGATACAGACCCATATAAGAGTCGATGATTTCCACCACATCAAAATTTATTTTTGAAACCAGGTAGTTTATCTTATGAACTAACTCCTCAGAATAATAATGCCTGAGCTCCAAGGGTCTACCGGCCAGCAAGTAGCGAAACGCCTCAGCTGGGCGCGACAATGCTCCCTCCGGTTGCACTTCGGCCGTTTCGATTCCCTGGCAGAACTCCAACAAGTGCTTTACATTATCGTACTCCTCCTGGGATTGAACAAATGTTGCCAGCCAGACTTCGTTTTCCCTGGAGATCCGCTTAAGCAGGTTGTAATTCCGTAATGGGGTTCCCGAGAACGGAGGGTAAGGAAGGTGGTTGGCGATCATTAATATCCGCATAGTGATAACACGTTCTCCGCTCAATTCGACACATTACCAAGGAGATCCTCCGGTATGTGGGCAAGAATATATTGCCTCTGTTCCTCATTAAGAAGCTTGAATGATTTGCGACTGTTGGCAGTTGAAATCGGCTCGCGTACAGAGGCTTTCCATGGTTCTCGGTAGAGAATTATCTTCTCAGCAACTTTGGAATAGTCCGTTAACATGCACTCCTCAAATGGCACTCTGATAAATTCACAAAGCTCTACCAGAACTGGCTTGGGATCTGTAATTAATTGCTCGTAGCTGACCAGACGGTGATTTTCCCGGGATTCACATCCCCGGCTTATGCGAGTGTCTCCTACCCATCGATAGATACACTGGTCGATTGAGCTGAACCAACGCCCCCAAGTTTCAGGATACTTGTTTACCATAGCATATAAGGAGGCAATATTATCCATCCCGTTGCGTAATATGTGTATAAACAAGGATCGATTCACCAATCTTTCTATCCAATCTACCGAGTGTAAGTGTGCTGGTGTCTTCTCGATCCAAACCAGCTTCCCCTGGTTTAAAGTAATTGCATCGAGTACTTGTATAAAGGTTTCAGAGAATTGGCGGACATAAATAGCATTCTTTGGCAAATTGGTTTGCATCTCCGAATGTCCGATTTCTTCAAGAAATTTTTTCCATTGTGGTCTGGCGCGACGTGAGGCGATCCCAAAAGCTGCGAGGAATTGCTTGCCGCTAAAGAGCTTTTCATAGAAGTGAGTCTCTGGAAAAGAGGCGACATGAGAATTTGCCGCCAGTATGCTTTGTAACAATGTCGTGCCTGATCGTGGGCATCCGACTAAAAAAACTCGCGTTAGAATATTCTTATTTCCCATGGCTTGGTAATTTATAGCCAAATAGATAGATCCTGGTGAATTAAATCTTGAAGATTTAATATATCCTCTTTGAATAGTTTCATCAATTCAGAACGTAACTTGGTTGAAAGCTCGGGGGGCTTAACCAGAAACTGTTTCCTAAAACCTCTTGAATACATCTTCACTCGCGCGCGTATTCCTGAAGGAATCATTGTCTTCCCCATAGCAAGGTAAGGATAGATATTCTGAAAGAAAACCCCCCAGAATCGATTTGACGGCACCCCCCCTACATTATAACGTTCGGAAAGGTTGGAAGGGACATAAGTGGGATCAATGTTTAAGAAATGATAGACCTTCTGAAGTAATCCATTCGGATCTGAGCATAATTGATCGAACAATAATACACAAATCTGTGATGAATCAAATAAATCGTAGTACCGTTTTAATAGTGAATAATACTTGCCACCATACACAAATCGCTGCCTGACAGTCCCATCCGGCATGGTTTTTCTGACCTGTAAGGCTTTCGCGAAATCGTTTATTGTTTCTGTGCCATTACGGATTTCCATCTGCCATTGAGAATATGCCCGATCGACGGGATTGCGCAAAATGGCGATCAACCTTACTTCAGGAATATAGTGCTTTATCCTCCCTGGCGCTTGCGGGGTTACAAGATACATAGGGGAAGCTTCGCCGATAGCGATATTCCCCTTTGCCCCTTCAAAGAGTGCTAGGTAATCTTCGAACCGCGTGATTACGCTGGTTCTCGTCCATCGGGTATCTGTGACTTTCTGGCCTTCATATGCAAAGAAACTAGGTTCTTTGATTGGGCACATGAATACCTGCGGATGGAATTGAATGTAATGGTACAGCGAATTTGTACCTGATTTAAGAGCTCCGATAATCAGAAAGTTTGGAAGAATTATATCTTTCCTGATTCCATTTTCATTCACATAATTGACTCCAAACACCCAATGCTCTTTCGATAAGCACCTGTGCTTCGTTTAAGAGTTGGATTACACATCCAACTTGTAATAACGTTTAATCCGCCTGAAAACTGTATTAATTCTTTTTATCACTCAGGTAGATATCACCATTAAGCGCCGGTTCAAGTCATACATAAGGTGCCATCCAGAATAGCTTGGTGATCATTAGTAGGTTGCCATTTGTGGGTTTTTTGTCAAGTTGCCACGATTTATGGCTGATAATATAACTACTAACTGACTGGTTTGGTTACAAACCCAAGTTGATAAAGCTTTAATAATTGAGGCCAGATGGATGGTTCGAAAACCTGTAATATCAATAGATAAATAATACCTCCAGATAACACATATATCGCAAGTTGCAAATGCATACCAAGCACTCCGACTAAGATAAATTTCAATCCTAAAATTACAGCCGCTATTGCCATAGAGCCTACCACCGGTACAATAAATTGTCTGAAATAAGTCTTAATGTTAATTTGAGCCAATTTACGGACCACCCAGATTTCTAAAGGAGAGAGTAGATATCCGCGGATAACGTATGCTGCAGCTACTGCCACAATCCCCCACTGCACCGTTATTGAAAAAGCAATCACGTTCGAAACAGCATTTAAGAAGGTCATACCCAAGCTCCAGGAGGGCTTACCAAGAGCAATCACCAGGGATTTGTGGAAGTAAAACACTGAGTGTAATATTCCAATGAAAGCCAGTATTCGCATCACTGGGATACTGAGCATCCATTGGGGACCAAATAGTGTGACGATCAATTCTGGGGCGACAATCGCTACACCAATAAAAGCAGGGAAAGAAATCAGGCTGGTGTAATGCACAGCCTGGTAGAATGCGCGGCGCAGGCGTTCAGGCTCTTTCTGCAAGCGTGAGAAGGTTGGTAATGCCACAGCATTGATCACGCTGGTTAACAGCTCCGTCATCATCCTTAAAAGTCGATAAGCTACGGTATAGTAGCCGAGCATGGTTGGTCCCAAGAAGTAACCGATCAATAAATCGTCGGTGTGTCGATTGAGGAAATTCAGGAAATCTATTACGATGATATTAATACCAAACAAAAAAAGATCCTTAAAGTGCTTTCTTGAGTAACGAAACCCTGGTCGCCATCGGCTGACACTCCATAGAACAATGACGCCGATCCCTCCGCTGACTAAACTCTGAGCTACCAAGCTCCACACCCCGTAGCCCAAATAAGCCAAGGCTACACCAATTACGCCACCTGCTAAGGTTGCGATTAGAGAACGTCCGGCTAATTTTTTAAAAGCAAGTTGGCGCCGGAGAATTGCCTGTTGGGTGCTGCTCAGGCCAGTAAAAACAAAAATGAGAGAAAGCCACTGGATGATCGGAGTTAGTTCAGACTGGTGGAACAAACCTGCAATCATACTAGAAGCAGCAATGCTGAGGAGGGTCAAAATTCCACTGATTAATAGGTTTGTCCAGAAAGCTGTGTCCAGATGTTCCGGTTGTATTTCATCGCGTTGGACGATTGCATCCCCAAAGCCCTGATCCTGGAAGGTTTGAACGATAGCCAAAAAAAGGGAGGCCATCGCTACCAGGCCGAAATCTTCTGGTGTGAGCAGACGTGATAGGAACGCGAAAACAACGAACGATATCACCCGCCCGCCCCACAGTTGAATGCCCGACCAGAAAACTCCTATTACCGCGTTCTGTCGAAGATTCATCTAAGAACTACCCACAGTCGTACTGTCTCGGATCATGATTGCTTGGTCAATTCCGGATTTTTCTCTCCAAAACTTCAAAATAACCTCGTTGATCCCCAGCATGATCCCAATAACCGGAGTCCAATAAGATTTTACAATCATGGCGCTGACAAAAGAGCCGATTAATATTCCGAGGAAGGCCAGGGTAAAACCCAATACAATGGCCTGGAATTGGCGGTCGTAAACTTGCCGCCAGAACTTGAACCCACGCCATAGAGAGACAAGTGAAAAAGAAAAGAAACAGAGAAATGCGAGCAGGCCTGATTTGACCATAATGTGAAGATATCCATTATGAATGAATCGCGTGCGATCATGCCCTGCCCAGTCTTTTCCCGGCACAAATGGCCGGTAACTGCTACCGAGGCCAAGGCCTGTCAGCGGATGGGAGGCAATTTGAGGTAATGCATAACTGTATTCAAAATCCCTCCAACGCAGGCTGCTCTGTGGATCCTCAAAGGTCTGGAGATTAGCCAAGGAAGCCAATCTATCAAAAGAACCACGCACCATATTGGCCACTTTCGAGCCTGGCTCGCTAAGGATTGGTAACAAGAGAATCGTTGCCAGTAAGGTGATTGCCAGCACCCCTATCAACATCCTCAACCGGACCTTCCCCCAACTCAATATAGCTAATAGTAGAATGGCCAAACCTACCCCCACCCACAAATTGCGTTTGTAAGTTAACGCCACAGCCAACCCTAACATGCTCCATTGGAGAAACATTAGCCAGCTGACCGGTTTGAATTTGTTCAGCGCCAGCGTAACCGTTAGCGTGATGAACGCCACATATATCAACGATTCTCCAGGTGGGATTATTCTGGCTACGCCTCCGAAGCTTTCCCCTTCCGTGTACAGGGTCTCAACCCGGCCAGGCAAGATCGGCACTGACGGGCCTAATAAATATTGGACGATCATCGCGATCGCAACAAAGGTTGCCAGGATTAACAGACCTCTTATCACTAAACGCAGTTGGCGTTCCTCTCGCACCAGGTTCGTGACGATGAAAAAAGCCAGGTAATTATTTATCATTCGGACATCCCCTAAACTTTCGTTAATTGTCAGAGATGAATGAAGAATCGCATTGAGAGTGGAGAGAATGGCTAGTGCGTAGAAGGCGAGGAGTGGCGCGTCGAGCGGTGTGCGGTTGATCTTAAAGCCTGGTTCCACCAGCCAACGGAAAACGATCATCCCGAACAAAACCAGGAGAATGATATCCGTGATTAGCAACCTGCCAAAGCCGAGCTGAATCCGTGGTAGGCTATCTTCGCTGATAATGGTCGACTTTAAGACCATAATACCCAATAAGCCTATCTCAGGTCTCTTAATAATCGCAAACGAGAATGGCAATACAGCGACCGCGACTAATACCCACAGCGGAGGGAGCAGTAATAAAGCGATACCCAATACTAATCCAAGGCCACACGCAACGCCAAGGTGAGTTTGTCGTTCTTGAGAGATCAAGTTATGTATTAATTCGGAGGTAATCATGTGCTTGCCGGCATTAAAGTAAATCTATCAACTCACATAATGGATGATTATTTCTATCGAGGCACTCCTCTGTACTTGTACGTCCAACAGGAGCGAACCAGTCTCGACGTAATACGGGAACGCCTGACCGTTGACGGTCAGCGAAACGATCGGCACATTCAGGGTTTCTTGCCTGGCGATGTGATAAGTCCGCCCGGTTTGAGACTCGTTCGCCAGGATTAAGTCATTGATATACATGCGGACGTCTAGGATGCCATCGTCGTCCGTTTTTTCGAGATACAGGCGCTTGAGGATGGTCCCCAGGCTTTGCCAGTCGACGCCGCCGGACAAGCTGTTGATCTGATCGGCCATGGGGTTAAAGGCCGTGATCTCGCCGGCCAACAATCCGCCTTCATTCGCTTCTGTTAAAAACAGCGCTGGTTTGTCCAGGAACAGGTCGAAGATGAAGGGCTGGACGTTTGGCCGGAAGGGCAGGTAGTCGCCCGGGTGGCGGCCTACCATGTATGGTATTTTCATACCCATGATATTCAGACCTCAGATAAATTAGTGATCCGACATATTTCTATTTTCAAAATGTAAAAATATACCCAAGCAAGCCAAAACATTAGAATAGGAACCAGAGGACGAAATTGTCTATCATAGGCGCTTAACAAGGAAGTACCTCCAAAAGAGATCAAAACCAAAAAAAGTAAAGCTCCTATCTCATAAGGGATGATTTTTCGGCAATAGACTCCTGGATAGACACTGAATGTGAGAAGTACAAATATAAACATATTTGGAAAGAGATAAAAATATGTGGTTATCTTTTGTTGGGTGTATGAGAAGGGGTAAGAGAATAGCAAACGGCCGATGTTTGCTATCCAGTTATTAAAGTATTTGGTTGGATGATGCACAATATTGTAAATGGCTTGTTCTTTGAATGCTCTATCTTTCTCTATTTCAGAATAATTAGATATTTGATCGAAGAAATCACGATGCGATATCAGTTCTGGACGTTCTTGTACTTCGGTTGCAGAGAACCAATCCCCTAGCTCATTTTTATTAGGTGTGGAAATCCAATAAAGGGACATTCCCCCTGAAGTACCCCAATAAAAAAGATTACCCGTTAAATAAAATGTACACAATAGATAAGGGATACACACTATAAGGGCGAAAAAGTAAATGCAGACCGTCTTTCTATGTCTGTTATCCCTATTCCAGATATACATAAAGAAGGAACACAATAATCCTGTAAGAATCACATAACCAAAGAGGACTTTCGTCAAAGCCAGATAACCCAAATAAACAGATGCTAATAGCATAGTAGGCCAGGAAACCTTACTACACTTGTATAATTTACAGAAGTGAAATGTAAAGCCACAAACCAGAAGAAAAACAAAGCTTTCTGTTAGCAACAGGTGTACATTTCGCATGAAAGGAGGATATAACCCTAATAGATATGTGCCAAGAAGCGCGGATTTTTCTGGTACGTAAAGACAGAGTGTTTTATTAAAATATAGGAGTGCCCCAAACAGAAAGCAAGCATTAAGCATTTTTGCAATTATCAATGGTAACCGTAAAAAGACAACTATTAGCAAAATAATAGGGTAACCGGGGCCCCACCATAGTGTTTCAGGAGAGTTTCCTTGGGAAAGATGAATCGCATAATTCAGGTAGTCCCTTTCATCACCTTGGAAAGTAGTTGAAGAGAATGTGATCACTAGAAATATGTATAGTAAGAATAGAGGAATCAACTTTTTCATTATTTATCTCATTGGTCAGCTTTTAGATAAGTCATAGATTTGATGGAAGCCACCCAACTCGCTATTGAGCGCCGGTTCAAAGCAACCACAAGGCGCCATTTAGGATGGCACAGTGATCATTATCCGGTCGCCCAGTGTGGGGTTATTGAGGCGGTAGCGTGTCTCCGACCCGTGGTCGGAGATCATGCGCATCCGGTAGACCAACTCGTTGTCGTTGGTGGTGATGAAGCAGCCTCCGCCGTAAGCGCCCAGCTTCTTGGAATAGTAGAAGCTAAAAGCCGCCGTATCGCCCTACAACAACCCAACCTCAAGGGTAGCTACAATTTAAATCAATACCCAGTTATTCAACCTGATTACCATATTCTATATTAATCTCCACAGAGCTGTGAGCAGGGAGGAGTACATCCAGCGTAAGCATTCTATCCTGCACGTGATACGCAAAGGAGTGATCGTTCAGCGTCAGGTTTACGATAGGGACGTTCAGGGTTTCTTCTTTGCTCACGTGGTAGCTCCGGGGCTCTCCGGATTCATTAATCAGGATCAAGTCATTCGTATACATGCGGACTTCCAGGCTGCCGTCGTCGTTAGTTTTTTGGGGGTAGAGGCGCTTGAGGATATTCCCCAGGCCTTGCCATTCGATATTGCCGGTCAGAGCGTTAAGGCGGTAGGCCACCGGGTTGAAGGCGGTTATCCCGCCTGCTAACATCTCATCTTTATAGGCATGCGTGTAGAACAGGGCCGGTTTGCCCAGGAACAGGTCGAAATCCTCGCCCTTTTCCGGGCCCACTTTGATAGGGAGCGGAGCTGGAGTCACGGTAGGGGAGGTGACCGTAGGGAGGCTGGCGCTGGCGATGAGTGCAAGCGCATAGGACGAACTCCCAGAGGCCTGGCCGGACTCTGGGGAGGCGGTTAAAGTTACCGCCAGCCTGGCCTCACCCGCACGGGGCGGCTTTCTCAGGGCAATCCAGCCCAGGCTGTCTAAAGCCAGGGTGGCGCATGAGCCAAGGAAGAGGATAAAAATCGATACCAGGGCAAAACCCCGCTTTTTCAATACCAGTCACTCCAGGACGACTACCGGTTAATTTACGCTATAGAAAGCTTTGATCGAACCGGCGACATATTGGATCTGTTCATTGGTCAACTCGGCGTACATAGGCAAAGACAACACCTCGCCGACCACGCGCTCGGTGACCGGCAGGTCGCCGGCCTGGTAACCGAGGAAGGCCATGGCCTGCTGGAGATGACAAGGCACCGGGTAATGGATGCCGGTCGATACGCCCTGCTCCTTTAACCAGGCCTGGAGCGCCTCGCGCTGCGGGGCGCGGATCACGTACAGGTGGTAAATATGGCGGTTCCCTGGGCGCTCGACCGGGGTCGTGGCTGGTGAGCCAACCAGCAGCTGGTTGTACATGGAGGCGTGGGCGCGGCGCTGTTCATTCCACCCTGCGAGATGGGGCAGTTTCGTACGCAGCACGGCGGCCTGGATCTCGTCCAGGCGGCCGTTGAAGCCCAGCAGGTCGTGGTGGTAGCGGCGCTCGGAGCCGTGGTCGCGGATCATGCGCACCCGGCGGGCCAGTTCGTCGTCGTCCGTGGTGATGAAACCGCCTTCGCCATAAGCGCCCAGGTTCTTGGAAAAATAGAAGCTGAAGGCAGCCGCATCCCCCAGGCTGCCGGCCCGGCGCCCCTGGTACTCCGCACCGTGAGCCTGGGCGGCGTCTTCGATCACGCGCAGGCCGTGGCGAGAGGCCAGCGCCATGAGGGGGTTCATTTCCACCGTTTGTCCATAGAGATGCACCGGCATGATGGCCTTCGTACGCGGTGTGAGACTGGCTTCCACCTGGGAGACGTCCATCAGACAGGTATGCGGGTCGATGTCGACGAACACCGGTCGCGCTCCGGCCAGGAGGATGGCCTCGATGGTGGCGATGAAGGTGTGGGAAACGGTGATCACCTCGTCTCCGGAGCCGATGTCCATGGCTCGCAGGATGATTTGCAGGGCGGCGGTGCCGTCGCTGACGCCGATCCCGTGGCGCGCCCCGCAGAACTCGCTGAACTCTTTCTCCAACCCCTGGACGTTCTCGGCCAGGAAGAGGTGCATGCTGTCCAGGATGCGATCGATGCGCTCGAAGATCTCATCCTTCAGAGGAAGATACTGCATGCGTAGATCGACCAATGGGATTTTCATGGTAAGGCCCCTATTTTCGATTCGATTTTGCGGAGAAGGCGCGCCGGGTTGCCGGCCACGATGGCGCCCGGCGGGACGTCGTGCGTGACGACGCTGCCCGCGCCGACGATGGCACGCTCGCCGATGGTCACGCCGCACAGGATGGTGGCGTTGCTGCCGATGGACGCGCCGCGCTCGACCAGGGTGGAGATGCACTCCCAATCGGCTTCGGTTTGCAAGCCGCCGTCGTATGTCGTGGCACGCGGGTATCGGTCGTTGATGAACATGACGCCATGCCCGATGAAGACCTCGTCTTCGATGGTCACCCCTTCGCAGATGAAGGAGTGGCTAGAGATCTTCACCCGGCGGCCGATGCGGACACCTTTTTGGATCTCCACGAAGGCGCCGATCTTGCTCTCGTCGCCGATCTCACAGCCATACAGGTTGACGAAAGCATAGATCCGCACATCTTGGCCCAGTTTCACGTCGGGTGCGATGCGCACAAAATCCCCTGTTTTCACCTACCACCTCCTGGTTTCCGCCATTGAGTAAAGAATATTGAGCTGTTTCCAGGACCCTGATCACCTGGAGGCCGATTCTGCCGCTGCTGCGCGGCTCGATACCTTGCCGGATGCAATCGATAAAGTGTTGGCACTCTACCTTGAGCGGCTCTACCCAGTCAACGGGATATGGGACACCATCGCGGATGTGGTATGTGAGGTGGAACTCTTGCTCGGTGTCCGAGTAAGGCGGCACATCTACGCCCTTGTCATGGATCATGAGCTTATTCACCGGATCGACGTCGTCATAGACGAGCATCTTTTTACTGCCGATGACCGTGTATTGGCGGACTTTGATGGGATCCAGCCAGCTGACCCGGATTTCAGCCAGAACGCCATTCGGAAAATTCAGGCTGAGATATGCCACATCATGGAAAGCCTTCTTACGCTGCACATAAACCCCCCCATGTGCGCTCGCCGATTCAGGTTCCATATCCAACACATACATTAAAATGGCGATATCATGGGGTGCCAGATCCCAGGCTACGTTGATGTCTGGCTGGAACAGGCCCAAATTAACCCGCGTGGCGTTGATATAATAGATGTCGCCCAATTCGCCAGAGGAGATGATCTCTTTCATGGCCTTCACCACAGGGTTGTAAACGAAGGTGTGTCCAGCCATGACCACCCGGTCTTGTCGCAATCCCTCAGCGACGATCTCCTCGGCCTGGTCGACGCAGGCAGCCAGGGGTTTCTCCACCAAAACGTGCTTCCCTGCCCGTAAGGAGTCCACCGCCAGGGGATAGTGGAAGCGGACAGGCGTGGCGATAACTACCGCCTCGACGTCCGAAGTCAGTACCTGGTGATAGTCCTGGGTAGTTCGCACTTCCGGATAAAGACTCTTTAGATGATCTAATCGAGACTGGTCGAGATCGGCAATCCACTCGAGTTGGGAGTCGGATAACTCGAAGAAATTGCGCGCCAGTTTCGGTCCCCAGTAACCACATCCGATGACCCCTACCTTCATTGGATCCATGTCCTCCTTCCTACAGCGCTAAGCTGCCCCTTTGCTATTTAATACAACAAAGGGGGTTTTCAATAAGATGATGAGATCCAACCAGAGGGATTGTTTTTCGATGTACTGGATGTCAAGGCTGACCATTTCGTCGAAATCGGCCGAGCTGCGGGCGGTTACCTGCCACAATCCGGTGAGGCCAGGCAGGGACTCGAGCCGCTGGAGATGCCAGGGCTTATATTCCTGCACTTCATAAAGGATGGCAGGTCGTGGACCGACCAGGCTCATATCTCCCCAGAGGACGTTCCACAGTTGTGGTAGTTCATCCAGGCTGCTCTTGCGGAGGAGTCTGCCGATGCGGGTCACGCGCGGATCGTGGAGTAATTTCCGAACCTGGGTATCCTCTCCCTGCACCTCAGCCATCGCCAGCGCGTCGTTGTGAATGAAGGCCTTGATGTATTCCTGGTGCAAGGATGGATCGGCATTGTGGGCCATCGTGCGAAACTTTACAAACGGGAATGTCACTTTTTGCCAACAGGCATACCCGCCCCGGGCGCGCCTTCTCGCCCCGACACGTTCTTGAACGAAGAAGACCGGGCCAGGAGAATCCAGCCGGATCAAAATGGCGATCAGGATCAAGACCGGGAGGAGGATCACCAGGGCTGAGATGGTCAAAGACAAATCCAACAGGCGTTTTAAGACGAAATAGGTGGAACGATCTTTGACGAGCGGGTTGAGCGCAAATGGATCAACCCTCTCCAAATCCTCGATTGTGAATTCTTTTTGCATGACACCCTCCCTAAAAGAACTTGTGACTTCTAAAGGCAGCAGTCACCATGCCGGTAAGTGTCCCGACTCACTTGGATCTCGCTTTCGCCCCTTTGTTGTAATAATAGTAATTACTATCAGGTCTGACACCGTTCACGACCAGGCCAATGGATCTGGCCTTGGCATCTTCTAGTTGTTTGCTGGCGTCAAGTAATGCTTCTTCTTTCGTCTCGCCAAGCATCACGACGAGTAGCACACCATCGACAATTGGAACGAGCACAGCCGCATCCGCAAGCTGCACTATCGAGGGCGTATCCAGCAAGACTACATCATATTGCTGGGTTAGTGCGTCGATCAGAATTGACATTTTAGGTGAGGAAAGTAATTCGATCGGGTTAGATGGCGAAGGCCCACTGGTGATCACCTTTACTCCAGGGAACTCGGTAGATTTGGAGATCTGATTTATCGCAGCTTCCTGGCAAAGGTAATCGCTCAGGCCGGAGGTATTCGGCAGTTGAAATAACTTATGCAGCGTTGGCAACCTCAAATCGCAATCGATTACGATGACACTCCTGTTCGACTGCGCAATGACATAGGCCAGGTTTGCCACGGTTGTCGACTTTCCTTCTCCGGGTTCTGCGCTTGTTATAAGTAAAGTCTTCTGCGGGACTCCTTCATCTTGCATGAAAATGTTGGTTCGCAGGCGGCGAAAAGCCTCGCGATAGATAGAATTTCCGTTTACGGAAAGCGTTTGTTTATGGACTTTCAGGCTAGGGATGTGGCCTAATGCGGTTAATTTGGTTACCTTTTCGACTTGCTCCGTCGTATAGAGCGTGCTGTCGAGATTCTCGAACAGGAACGCCAGGCCTACCCCCCCGATAAGTCCCACCATAAATCCCAGGATGATATTCAGCAGCCTGTTCGGTTTCGATGGGGCTTCTGGGTAAACTGCCGGCTCAACAATGGAGAGCGTATTGGCCCGGATCGCTTCGCGGATGCGGGTTTGTTCGTATTGTTCTAAAAGATTTGCGTAGATTTGTTGCTTTACCTCAAGCGCCCGACTGGCAGCCGCGATCGCCTCCGCGTCATTGGGGGAATTCGTCACCAGCTCTTCGTAATCGCTTTGGGCTTGATTTAATTCGGTCTCCATTTGCTGGAGTTGCTCGCTCAAGATGTCTTGTGGGCTTTTCCCACCCCCGCTGTAGAGGTCCTGGCTTTGAGTGATCAAGATGGACGTAAGGGTGTTTGCCGTGGTAGCAGCCAAGGCAGGATCAGGATCTTCGACCAGGATCTGGATTAATTCTGTATTGGGGACGATTTTTACCTCGATTTGAGGCAATTTGACTTGGCCGAGCTGCTGCTTGAGTTCGTCCATCACCGGACTACTGGTGGCGATCGAGACATAGGTGTTCATTATCCGGTCTGCATACATGTAATCCGAGTAATTGACTGTCCCGCCAGATGCCGTGGCAATCCGCATTGTTGACGAGGCGGTGTAGATCGGGGTCGTGACCAATAAGCCGATGATGACTACAGTTAGCGTCGCCACTAAAGTAGCAATGATCACCTTCCACCGTCTCCAAATGATCGCCAGATAATCTTTTAGTTCCATTGGCTTTCTCCAAGGGTAGATCGGATGAAAATCAATACTTTTGTAGATCCCGGGCTATTAATGTTTACAATTGAATCTTATATTATGCCTTGGTGGACAGGTTCTAACGGTGCAATGAGGCGATGGTTTTAACTGTTCTAGCCCTATTGTTAACTACACCCCGGCGTGACGCAGAAGTAGTCCAGAGAGCGCCTTTCCGTGCCCCAAAATCACCGCTCTGCATAACTGAACTCGGCCGATATTACCATTCATTGGAGATCTATTCGTCGTAATAAAAAACCGGCCTTCAGGCCGGTTTCGCTATTAGCTCCCCGATAACCCCCCTTCCTAAAAGGAGGCCTCTCCCGTGTAAAGGTCTGCCCTTTTAAGTTGGTTAGCGACCAGACCAGGTTATCGGTTCAACGCTGCCTATTAGATATTTAGAGACTTCATTATCTACACAAACATTATAGACAAAACTGATTGCAATGTCAACCACTATTTACAAAATAATTAGAGCAATAACACCTTGTTTGGGTAAATTAATCCGAAGGTATGTGGAAAAACCTGCTATAAATTATTATATGGAATAAATTTTTATAGTCAATTACAAAAGTAACAATAACTTTGGACAAACATCCTGGACAGATAGCTCACTTAGAGTAGTTGGAAATGCCAGTTCGTCCAGCAGTTCAACTGCTGGAGGTTAGAGTTTTTGACTCAGGCTCCAGAGACGGGGCCTGATTTTATTGTTTTGACAAGTAACACACTTTTTCATAACCCTACTTAAACCCTACTTTCGATTAACGCAAATGACGGCCAGGAAATAATGACCGCCATATCGCAATTGATTGTGACCCCGGGGCGGATCGAACGCCCAACCAATTGCTTAAGAGGCAACTGCTCTGCCGATTGAGCTACGGGGCCGCTGAGGCACGCGAATTATACCGCATGTCTCAGCCCTGTCAACCAACCCCTCAGCCCTCCAATTCTTGGAACGTTTGTTCTGTATTCAGTGGCGTGCATTCTGGTTTCATAATTCGCCCCCCTTACCTGCCGACATTTGTTATACTTGGCCTAATTTTCTGGTTCGTGTTGATGCGTGTAATTCGCGGATAGACTCCCGAGATTAATCATTGGCTAAGCGCCTGCACAACGCCATCACTGACATCCCCGGCCTGCGCGTCGGCCACGCCCAGGATGAAGACGCGCTCACCGGCTGCACCGTCGTCCTGTGCGAGGGTGGCGCGGTGGGCGGCGTAGACCAGCGTGGCGGCGCCCCCGGCACCCGCGAGACCGACGCCATGCACCCCCTTCACCTGGTCAATGTGGTTCACGCCGTCGTCCTGGCGGGCGGCTCAGCCTTTGGACTGGACGCCGCCTCAGGCGCCGTGCGCTACCTGGAAGAGCGCGGCGTCGGCTTCGACGTGCGCGTGGCGCGCGTCCCCATCGTGCCTGCCGCCATCCTGTTCGACCTGGGGGTCGGTCGCGCCGACCTCCGCCCGGATCCTGCCATGGGTTACCAGGCCTGCCTGAATGCCTCTCCGGAGCCGCCAGCCGAGGGCAATGTCGGCGCAGGGACGGGGGCCACGGTGGGCAAGATCCTCGGCATGGGCCAGGCGATGAAAGGCGGCCTCGGCACTGCCAGCCTGGAGATCGGCGGCGGGGTGATCGTCGGGGCGATTGCTGCCGTCAATGTCTTTGGCGACGTCGTCGACCCCAGTACGGGTCACATTGTCGCTGGGGCGCGGGCGCTCCGAAAGGGCCGCCTGAAGATTGGCCGCGGTCCTTATTTTGCCGATACGCTGCATGTGATGAAGTCTCTGGCCGGGCGTACCATCCTGGGGTTCGCCACGCGTGAGCACACCGTGATCGGCGTGGTGGCTTCCAACGCGAAGTTGAACAAAGAGCAGGTCAATAAAGTGGCACAGATGGCGCACGATGGTCTGGCGCGCGCTGTCCGTCCAGCGCACACCATGTTGGACGGCGACACCATCTTCGCCCTCGCCACCGGCGAACACGACGCCGACGTCAACATCGTCGGCGCTTTTGCCGCCGAAGTCTTCGCGCAAGCAATCCTGCGCGCCGTGCGCGCCGCCCGGCCAGTCGCCGGGCTACCTTCTGCCGCTGAGGTGGGCCAGTGAATAATAATGAAACACTGTTGATCGTCGAGGATAACCCTGTCCTGCGTGAGGGGCTGGAGGAGATGCTCGGGCTAGAGGGCTTTACCGTGTTCACTGCCTCCAACGGTCGCGAGGCCCTCGAGCAAATGGTCGCCCTCATCCCAGGCTTGATCGTTTCTGACATTGCAATGCCCGAGATGGACGGCTACGCTTTCTTCCGCGCCGTGCGCGCCCGCCCAGAATGGATCTCTATCCCCTTCATTTTCCTGACTGCCCGCGGTGAGAAAGAGGACGTTCTGGCAGGCAAAGACATGGGCGTCGAGGACTATTTGGTGAAGCCGATCACCCGCGACGAACTGCTCACCGCGGTGCGCGCCCGCCTCGAGCGCTCCGAGCAACTGCGCATCGCCCAGTTGCAGCAGGCTTATGAGACCAGTTTGGCCGTGCTGGCCAACGCTATCGAAGTCCGCGACCAGTACACCCGCGGCCATGTCGAGCGGGTCATGGCCTATGCCTTAGCCCTGGCCGAGCAATTAGGTTGGCGCGGCTTGAACCCGGAACACCTGCGCTTCGGCGCCATCCTCCACGATATTGGCAAGATCCACATCCGCGAAACCACTTTGAGCAAAACAGAGCCTCTCACCTCTGAGGAATGGGAAGAGATCAAAAAACACCCCCTGACGGGGGCAGAGATGATCAAGGATATTCCTTACCTGATGCCGGCCATCCCGGTCGTGCGTTACCATCACGAACGCTGGGACGGCGGGGGATACCCGGATGGGCTGGCCGGTGAAAACATCCCCCTGGCGGCGCGGATCGTGGCCGTGGCGGATTGCTTCGACGCCATGACCACTCACCGCCCTTACAAATTCGCCCGTACTCCTCAAGAAGCTCACCAGGAAATCCTCAGTGGCGCGGGGAGCAGGTACGACCCGCAGGTGGTCGAGGCTTTCGAGAAGGCCTGGGAAGCGGGGCGGATCCTGTCGATATAGAGCTGGGAAGCCGGGTGGTTCTAATCCATACAGCCCGGGGAGGTTTTCTCTCTGGACCGGTCAAATGGAAAACGAGAATCAATCATCTCCACTGGCTATCGCGGGTTCCTCGATAACCTTTGCCTTTGGTGAGACCGGTTGGGTTAAAGTAATTAAAGCTACGGATCCCACGATGATGGCGCCTGCGATCAGGATGCGGGCGGTCAGCGGCTCCGCAGCCAGCCAGTTGCCGATAAAGATCGCCACCAAAGGATTAACGTAGGCATAGGTTGAAACCAGGGTCGTCGGGGCGACGCGCAGCAGCCAGACGTAAGCTGCGAACCCCACCCAGGAGCCGAATACGATCAGGTAAAGCAACCCCCATAGAGAACGCGCCGTGATCGCTGCCAGGTCCAACCGGCTCCATTCCCCGGTCAACGTGCCCAGGATCAGCAGCCCGGCGCCGCCGGCCAGCATCTCCATACCAGTCCCCAGCATGGGGGAGGCCGGAAGCTGCGCGCTCCGGTTATACAACGAACCGATCGCCCAGGCGAAAGCCGCAAAGGTCAAAGCCGCTGCCCCCATTGGATCCACGTTTCCTTCGATGCCGATAACCTGCGCCGGCCCAACCAGTACGACGATGCCAACGAATCCCAATCCGACGCCCAGGATAGTTGCGCCTGCCGGTCTCCGTCCACCTGGGCGAAGTGCGTCAATTAACACCATCCACAAGGGGGCTGAACCGACCAGCAGGGCGGCGATGCCGGAGGGGACGTGTTGCTCTGCCCACACCACGCTGCCATTCCCACCTACCAGCAAGAAAAGCCCAACAATGGCTGCGGAGCGCCATTCGATCTTTTGGGGGATGGCGTCCTTAGCGAGAAATCGCCGCCAGCTGTAGAGCACCGCCCCCGCTATCAGAAAGCGCAAACTTGCCATCAAGAAGGGGGGCATGCTTTCGACGGCGAACCGGATCGCCAAATAAGTCGACCCCCAGACGACATAAACTGAAATCATGGCGGCCCAGATCGCCGCACTTGACGGACTGCCCGGTGTTTTCGGGGATGGCTGTCGAAAATCGTTCATGCTTATTAACCCTCAACCAGCTGCGGGCGCAGGTCAATCTGAGCCGCTTCCCAACCCAGGATGGCCTTCTTCCTGGCTGTTCCCATGCTGTAACCGCCGAAGTCACCTCCCTTGTGGATCACCCGGTGACAGGGAATGATCACAGGGATCGGGTTGCGGGCGATGGCATTACCGACCGCGCGGGCTGCTCTCGGCATTCCGATCTGCACTGCAATATCCTCATAAGAGACTACATAGCCGGGCGGGATGCGCAGTAATGCCTCCCAGACCTTGATCTGGAAATTCGTGCCCTGTAAATACAGCCGCAATGGGGTCGCTTCTTGACCTTGGAAGATCCGAAAGATTCGGCCGACAAAAGGGCCTGTAGCCCGCGGGTCTTCGCTTAGGTGGGCGCCTGCCCACTGCTTCTTGAGAGCGGCGAGCACTCCTTCCCGGCCGCCTCCAAGGCCGCCTCCGAGGCCGCCTTCCAGGCCGCCTTCCAGGACAAAGGCCAGGCTGCAGATGCCTCGCTCGGTGAGTGCCAGCAGGCATTCTCCAAATGGGCTGGGGTGGAAGCCATAAACGATGTGCAGCCCTTCCCCCCGGCGCTTAAACTCGCCAGGGGTCACTGCCTCGCAGCTTACAAACAGGTCGTGTAAACGACCGGGACTGGAAAGCCCGGTGGCGTAGGTGACATCCAGTAGATTTTCCGATCCTGCCAGCAATTGCTTGGCGTGTTCCTTAGTCAGGTACTGCATAAACCGCTTCGGGCTGATCCCGACCCAACGAGTGAATAGCCTGTGGAAGTGGAACTCGCTGAGAGCGGCGCTCGCGGCCATGGCTTTCAAACTTGGCTGCTCGTCGAAATGCTTCTCGAGAAACGTGATCGCACGCTCGATCCGCAGATAGTCCTCAGATAGTTGTTCGTAACTAATCAATGGCAATTCCATAGAAGGTTCCTCCGCATTCATCGCGTTATTCGTTGCGTGAGGAATTATAGACACTTCTGTCTATAATGCCACCCGATTCTTGCTATTTGAAGTTGCAAAAAATCGGTTATCTCTGTCGATCAGGATAGCGATCGGGTTTCTTTCAGGCTAATTTAAAAACAAAAAGTGGCACACCAGGGCGTGCCTATAAAAAATTGTACCTGTCTTCAGCCCGAACTGTCAAGACGATAACGCGAATCGCCCAACTTATCCCAGGGCTGTTGCATCCCAGCCCTGCCCATGTTAGAATACTCCCATATCGCCTCAGAACTTCCCGGAAGCTCCCTGCATGCCTGATTACATCTGGTTTATAGGTTAGAGTTCCGAAAAATGTGGATCCATTAGATTCGCAGCTTCCAGGAAGTTGATCAAGAAGGCAAGGATCAAGTTTGGAGGACCTCAATGTCCGATATGTTAGAAGTGGTCATCGACAGCATCCGGGTCAGTCTGATGTCACAGCAGAGGATCGTCATCCTGCGCGAGGCGAATGCCGAACGATACCTGCCCATCTGGATCGGTGTTTATGAAGCCGAATCGATCACCATCGCCCTGCAAGAGGTAGAAGTTGCGCGTCCCTTGACACATGATCTGGTCAAGAATATCTTCAATCAACTCAACGCGCGCGTGGTGCGTGTCGAAGTCGTAGCCTTACGAGATGACACTTATTATGGCAACATCGTCGCTGAGGTGGATGGTCGTACCCTGCACATCGATTCACGCCCGTCAGACGCCCTGGCTCTGGCGGTGCGTACGCATGTGCCCATCCTGGTCGCCCGTTCAGTGATGGACACCGCGGGCATCGTCCCTGAAGAGGATATGCAAGCTGTGACCGAAGAACCTGCGGCTGAGGAAGTCGAGGGTAGCTCCGAACGGCTCTCAGTGTTCCAGGATTTCCTGGAAAAGTTGGAGCTGGATGATAAAGAAGATAAAGAAGATGATGAGGATGAAAACCGAGATTGATCTCTGAGAATGCCGATCCGCCGGGGTACGCCAGGTCGTCAGGCCGGTAGCCCCGGTTTTTTATCCAGATGAACGAGTTTCCTTACCCCGAAGTCAGCACCTCCCCCGGCCCGCAATTGGTGCCGCACAGCCGCGAGGCGGAAGAAGCCGTGATCGGCGCGGTACTGATCAACCCTGAAGCGTACTACGACGTGGCCCAGTTTCTCCAAGCGGATGATTTCTATATCCACCGCCATCGTTGGATCTGGCAGGCATTTACCCGGCTGCATGAACAGCGCACACCGGTCGATTTTCTCACCGTTACCGAGGAATTGGACCAGATGGGTCAGCTGGCCGAGGTCGGTGGGCCAGCTTACCTAACCGCGCTGATCAATAATGTACCGACCTCGCTGCACGCCGAGGCTTACGGGCGCGTGGTGGAGGAAACTGCCGTCCGCCGCCGGATGTTGGATGCAGCCAACGCCATCGCCAAGCTGGCTTATAAAGAAGACCTCGGCATCGATGAGGTTATGAACGAGGCGGAAAAGTCTATCTTCGGTGTCAGCGAACGCCGCCTCACACGCGATTTGCAGCCGATCCAGCAGGTATTGAGTGAATACTACGACCGCATCGACCAACTCATGCGGCGTGGTGAAGACACTTTTGGTGTCCCGAGCGGTTTCATCGATCTGGATCGCCTGTTGGGCGGCATGCAGCCCTCGGATTTCCTGCTCATCGCCGGTCGGCCTGGCACAGGTAAGACGGCTTTCATGCTTTCGGCAGCCAAGAACGCCGCTCAGATGCATAAGAAACATGTCGCCATTTTCTCATTGGAGATGGCCAACGAACAACTGGTGCAACGCCTGATCGCTCAGGAGACGGGCATTGACACCCATCACCTGCGAACTGGCAAGCTCGGTGAAGAGGAATGGCCATTGTTCGCGCATGCCATCGAGGTGCTGGCCGACACACGGATCTTCCTGGACGATACCCCTGGCTTAACGCCGCTGCAAATCCGCACCAAATGCCGCCGCCTGCACCTCGAGTTCCGCCTGGACCTGGTTTTGGTGGATTACTTGCAGCTGATGAGCGGCGGGATCCGCATCGAGAACCGCGTCCAGGAAGTCTCGTATATCTCCCGCAACCTTAAAATGTTGGCCCGGGAATTAAGCGTCCCCGTGCTGGCTGCCGCACAGCTCTCGCGTGCCATCGAGCAGCGCGCTGACAAAGAGCCGCAGCTTTCCGACCTGCGCGAGAGCGGTAGCCTGGAACAAGATGCAGATGTGGTGATGTTCATCCACCGAGCGGAGATGTACGATAAGGATACATTGCGACCCAATGTCGCCACGATCAAAGTCGCCAAACATCGCAATGGGCCGACTGGCAACATCGAATTGATCTTCCGCAGCAACCTGGCTAAATTTGAAAACGCCGCCACCCGGCAGGTAGATCAAATAATCAGGTAAGTTGTTCGGCTGTAGCAAATGATGGCTGGATTCAAAGGGTTTCCGGAGGGCAAAGTCCAATTCACTGGTATCCCAGCTCCCTTCTTCCGGGAGCTGCTCTCCGAGATCGACCACCTGGGCGAGCTCAAAGTCACCCTGTACGCCTTCTGGCGCTTGGACCACATGGAAGGGGCTTTCCGCTATTTGCGGCGCGCCAATTTCAAAGAGGATACGCACTTCATGGAGGGTATGGGAAGCGCCCCGGAAATAGCAGAAGCAGCCCTGGACGAAGCCTTGGAGCGCGGTGTGCAGCGCGGTACCTTCTTGAGAACTACGCTGGCAGTGGAAGAGGGCGAGGAGACTTTCTATTTCCTCAACACCCCTAAGGGGCGCGCGGCTGTGCAAGCCATTGCCCGCGGCGAATGGCGCCATACTGGCGACGCCCAATCGCCCCTCGACTTAAGCCTGGAAAAGCCGAATATTTTCCGCCTTTACGAGGAGCATATCGGGCCACTCACCCCGATGAT
>Ga0209341_10001617_pt1 | contig 22159 bp, 26 predicted proteins | sample RifCSP13_2_FD_184020 | JGI IMG/M metagenome (GOLD analysis project Ga0209341, IMG submission 184020) | Soil microbial communities from Rifle, Colorado - Rifle CSP2_sed 13_2 (SPAdes) (version 2) | ecosystem: Environmental > Terrestrial > Deep subsurface > Rock core/Sediment | place: Rifle... | reverse complement strand
GCAATCAGCCTACAACAAGGCCAACAACATCACGCCCGAGACGATAAAGAGCAGGATAAAGGACGTCCTTGGCTCCATTTACGAGGGAGATTATTATACGGTGCCCATAGCGGCTGATAGGACAGAGGAGTACATACCGCCGCACGAGCTGCCGCAGCTCATTAAGTCGATGAAGAGGGAGATGGAGAGGGCGGCCAGGAAGCTGGACTTCGAGAAGGCGGCGGAGCTGCGGGACAGGATAAAGGAGCTGGAAGAGCGCGAGCTAAAGATAGGTTAGCAGGCATGAAATAAGTCCATCTGCTTGTCGAGTCGCTCGTAGCGATGTACGCAAAAGTACTCGACGCCTCGCATATGGAGCTCATTTGAAGCCTGAACAAAATAAGAATTTTCAGCAACCTGTTAGTACCTGCGCCTGTGAACGTAGACCCTGCGGTAGATGTACGGGTGCATGACCTTCTCCCATACGCGGCACATACGCAGAGCCTTGGGTTTGCTCAACCCCAGCGAGCGCAGCCTGCAAAAAAGGTGCAGGCTGTTAAAATAGTGCTGCAGCAGGCGCATGACGGTTACCTCTTACCTGGCCTACATATGATTTCGTGATTTCGGATGGGAACTTCGGACTTGAGGTCTTCCTGAGGCGCGCTTCAATGCAGGAGTCGCTTCGGCGGTAGATGCGGTAATAAGATAGAACTAAAAGTCCGGACAACCTGTGCCTGAGAAGCAGATTCTTTTTGTCCCTCGTTGTTCCTGATCCTGCCGCTTCCGGCGGCCCTGGGGCTATGACTCTATAATCCATGCCCAGCTAAGTAGATGTCCGGATTATATCACTTTTTGGCCCGTTTCAAACAGAATTATCTTCTGTGGCAGGTACCGCACGGTATCTGGGTGAGGGTCTCACGGCGCACCACCTCGCCAGTGCTTTTGTCTGTAACCTTGTACCTGGCGCTCTCTATCGGGCACTGGGCGAAAAGAGGGGTCCTGAATATATCCTCGCCCGGCCTTATGTACCTGAACTCGGCCTCGTAGCTGTACCACTTGTCCTCGTATTCGAGATTCCTGGAGTAGGGATCCTTATGTTGAAGCACCCACCAGAGGGGCTTCTCCTCTTTTACCTCCTCGCCGGGGCGCTCAAAGAGGTACTGTCTGTCGCATGCCTGCAAGAGCAGGGGGAATGAAAGAAAGATTATCCTCAGGATATGAGAGCGCATTTTTAATCATAAACTGCTTTTGGTAAAGCGCAAGATGTGTCAATGCACTTGCGGGCGGAAAGATAAATGGTTACAATTGCTTATTGTTTATTTCACTCGGGAGATAATTAATGCGCGACTTTCTGTCAGCCATGTCCTCAAGGCCGCTCGTCTTTGACGGCGCAACAGGGACCATGCTCCAGAAGCTGGGATTGAAGCCCGGCGGGTGCCCTGACGAGCTATGCCTCAAGGACCCCGGCCTTGTGAAAAAGGTGCATACGGCCTACATAGAGGCCGGTTCGGACATAGTCACGACCAACACCTTCGGGGCGAACAGGGCAAAGCTCAATGAGTATGATCTCGGTTCGAAGCTCAGGGAGATAAACATGGCGGCCGCAAGGTGCGCCCGCGAGGCAGCCGGAGACAGATTCGTCGCGGGCGGGCTTGGTCCTACAGGCAGGTTCGTCGAGCCTGTGGGCGATATGCCATTTGACGATGCACTGGCCATTTTCACCGAGCAGGCCGCGGCCTTGAAAGAGGGCGGGGCAGACCTCATCATCATCGAGACCATGATGGACATCCGCGAGATGAAGGCGGCCATCATGGGCGCGAGGGCGTCAGGGTTGCCGGTCGTTGCCACCATGACCTTTGACGAGACCATGAGGACTGTCCTGGGCACTCCTCCGGAATCCTTCGCGATCATGGCAGAGGCCCTCGGGGCCGCCTGCATAGGCGCGAACTGCTCACTTGGCATAGAGGGCATCTACAAGGCCCTGCTCGCGATGTCAAAGGTATGTTCAATCCCCTTGATAGCGCAGCCGAACGCAGGCATACCTGTCCTGAAAGGAACAGAGACGGTCTTCCCGGCCTCCCCTGATGAGATGGCGGCGTATGTGCCGAAGCTCGTTGATTCAGGAGTAAAGATACTTGGCGGCTGCTGCGGAACTACGCCCGAGCATATACATAAGATGGGCTCCGCCTTCAGGGCATTGAAGCCGGTTGCGCCGGGAAAGACCGGTTTTACGGCCCTTTCATCGAGGACATCGTTTACGCTCTACGGCGGAATATACGCGCCTATAATAATCGGCGAGAGGATAAACCCCACTGGCAGGAAGGCGCTTGCCCAGGAGATAAAAGAGGGCAAGACCGCGGGCATAAGGAATGAGGCAAGGCAGCAGGAGGGCGCTGGAGCGAGCGCGCTCGATGTGAACGTGGGCGTGCCGGGCATAGACGAGGTCTCTGCCATGGCAAGGGCAGTATTTGCCGTGAACGGCAACTCGAAGCTGCCGATTGTGATCGACTCGTCAAACCCCGATGCGGTGCTCGCTGGCCTGAAGGCTTGCGACGGCAAGCCCCTTATCAACTCCATAAGCGGGGAGGAGAAGAAGCTCGCAACGATACTGCCTCTTGCAGCCGAGTACGGCGCAGCGGTGCTGGGCCTTACGCTCGACGACGACGGCATACCGGATACCGCCGAGGGCAGGCTTAAAGTAGCCGAGAAGATGCTGGAGAGGGCTCTGAAGGCAGGCTTGAGGAAAGAGGACCTTGTGGTGGACTGCCTTGCCATGACCGTAAGCGCTGCCCCTGAGAGCGCGAAGGAGACATTGAGGGCAATAAGGCTCGTAAAAGAAAAGCTCGGCCTCTCGACCGTGCTGGGCGTAAGCAACATATCATTCGGCCTTCCTGCGAGGGAGGTCATAAACGCGAACTTCCTTACCATGGCCATTGAGGCAGGGCTTGATGCCGCGATAATAAACCCCAACAACAAGGCCATGATGGACGCCTTCCATGCCTCTCTGGTACTCTTGAACAAAGACCAGAGGGCTGAGAGGTATATAAAGAGACACCAGGCGTTAGAAGCGGCCAAGAATGCGAGCGAGACTGGGGCCACAGTTGTAAATCCCGATACGCTTAAAATGAATATCAGTGTAAATAGTCCGACCGTTATAACGGGAATAGGTGATAAGCTCAAGAAGGCTGTCATCGAAGGCGACGAGGAGAACATAGTAAGGCTCGTCGAAGAGGCCCTGAAAGAGGGCTGGGAGCCGATACGTGTAAGCAACGAGGCGCTTGTGCCCGGCCTTGAAGAGGTGGGCAGGCTCTTTTCCTCGAACAGGTACTATCTGCCGCAGGTCATGCTCTCCGCGGAGACCATGAAGAAGGCGTTCGGTAGGCTCAAGAAGGAACTCCAGGGCAAGAAGGGGCCGTCCCTCGGAAAGGTGCTGCTTGCCACCGTAGAGGGCGACATACACGATATCGGCAAGAACATCGTCGCCACGCTCCTTGAGAACCACGGCTTCGAGGTCATCGACCTCGGCAAGAACGTGCCCGCCGACAGGATTATCGAAGAGGCTGAAAAGCATAAGGTCGATATAGTCGGACTCTCGGCGCTTATGACGACGACCGTGCTTGAGATGGACACAGTAATAAAGAGGCTTAAAGACAAGGGCATAAAGGCCCTTACGATCGTCGGCGGCGCTGTTGTCACGCAGGAATTTTCGGACAAGATAGGCGCTGACGAATACGGCGGGGACGCGCTCTCTGCCATTGACAAGATCAAGAGGATGCTCAAGCAGCACGCTTGAACAAGGTCTGATTTTAATATCTGTTACTGAATGGGGTGCAGGTTCACCCTCCCATCAACCCCCCTCCTGTCAAGGGAGGGGAGGAACAAGGAGATACCCTGCGGTTTTTCCGCAGGGTCGTTTTTTTATGACAAAAAGAGTAGAGATAACGTCTCTTGCATTTGGCGGTAAGGGCATCGGCAGGATAGACGGCAAGGTCGTGTTCGTGCCTTACGCTGCGCCGGGGGATATCCTCGATGTCGAGATAGTCACTGAGAAAAAGGGCTTCTCCGAAGGGGTAATTGAAAAGATAGAGAAGCCGTCTCCGTTACGCATCGAGCCAGCCTGCCCCTGTTACGGGGAGTGCGGCGGCTGCAACATGCAGCATATGGCCTATGCTCATCAGCTCGAATGGAAGCAGAGGATATTCGAGGAGACATTAAAGAGGATAGGCAAGGCAGAGGGGATAAAGTTTGACGAGCCCCTGGCCTCGAAAAAGGAATTCAATTACAGGGCAAGGGCGCGTTTTCAGGCCCTGATGGGCAGGACCGGCTTTTTCGGCGCGAGGTCGCACAGGGTGGTGGATGTAGAGAGCTGCCCGCTGCTTGAACCCGCTGTAAACGAGACCTACGCCGATATCAGGCGGGTAGTCGCTAACGGGCAGATGCCGCCCATTCACTCGTTTGAAGTGAATTTAAGCGAACAGGACTCAATGACGGTCGCTGTCTTCCATACCGACGGAAAGGCTGATTGGTCATGGTCAACCGCGCTTCAGGGAATAAGGCACCTCAAGGGCTTCGAGGTGTGGCTGAGCCCGGAGAAGGGCAGGGCAAGGAGGCTGGTCTCCGAGGGGGATACAAGGGTCTCTTATTCGGTCGAGGGCTTGGGGATATCCGCCGGGGTCAGCGTATTCTCGCAGGTCAACAGGGGGCTCAACAGCGAGCTTGTGAAAAAGGCGGTCGACCTGGCCCGTCTTACGGGAAAAGAGACGGTAATAGACCTTTTCTCCGGCGTGGGCAATCTTACCCTGCCCCTTGCAAAAGGTGCGCGCGCATCCATAGGTATTGAGTCAAACGGGGAGGCCGTAAGGGAGGCACAGGAGAACGCCGTGAGGAATGCCATTAAAAACACCGAGTTCCATGAGGCTGACGCAACGGCTTGGCTTAAACAGAACCTTAAAAATCTTGAAAGGGAAAGGGACTGTGTGTTAGTATTAGACCCGCCGAGGGGCGGAGAGCCTGATATCGCGAAGTCACTTTCCGGGACAAGGCCAGGCAGGATAGTCTACATCTCATGCAGCCCGCCCACCCTCGCGAGGGACATCTCGGCGCTTGCCGGATGCGGGTACAGGGTCTCCAGGGCCGCCCTGATCGATATGTTCCCCCAGACATACCATATTGAAAGCGTCGTCGGATTGGAGTTGGCGGGGTAAAAACGCTTTGTACATTCAGGAGAAGATATGCACGAGCTTCCTATTGTAAAACAGCTCAAGGAAGAGCTTCAGAAGGTCGAAAAAGAGCTCAGGGTAGATGTGCCCAAGGAACTGCAGAAGGCGGCGGCCCACGGGGATCTCCGCGAGAACGCGGAGTACGAGGCCGCCAAGCACAGGCAGTCGTTCCTGCAGGCCAGGGCAGCCCACCTCAGCTCCAGGATAAATACGCTTACTTCGCTAAAGCTCGATGATATCCCCAGGGGGGCAGCGGGCTTTGGTTCAAGGGTGCACCTGGCTGAAGCCGCGACTGGCGAGGAGCAGGTATTCGAGCTTGTAACGCCAGAAGAGGTGGACGCGAGGAACGGCAAGATATCCGTCAGCTCTCCTATCGGCAGTGCGCTCCTCAACAAGGCAGTGGGAGATGAAGTGGTCGTAAACCTGCCCGGCGGCAGGAAAGAGTACGAGGTCACCGAGCTATATACGCTCCACGACCTCTTTTTCAGGAAGGCCGACAAGTAAAGGGAGGCTCAATTGGCCGCAATAATAGTCCTTGTCGTAATCGGTCTCATAGTCATCTGGGCGATACTGGCCTACAACGGCCTTGTCACGCTGAGGAACCAGGTAGAGAACGCCTGGAGGCAGATAGACGTACAGCTTAAACGAAGGTACGACCTCATCCCCAACCTGGTGAACGCCGTGAAGGGCGCCATGGAGTTCGAGCGCGATACCCTTGAGCGCGTCATGAACGCCAGGGCAAAGGCAATGGGGGCGCAGGGCGTGCATGACAAGTCCGCTGCCGAAGGGCTCCTGACGCGCGCCATAGGCGGCCTTTTTGCCGTATTCGAGAACTACCCTGACCTTAAAAGCAGCAAGAACGTGCTTGAATTGCAGGAGGAACTCGCCTCTACCGAGAACCGCATAAGCTTCGCCCGCCAGTTCTACAACGACCTCGTAGCCAGGTTCAATATCAAGCAGGACGTATTCCCGACAATGCTCCTGGCCGCCCTCTTCGGTTTCAAAAAGGCCGAGTACTTTCAGGCTGAAGAGGCCGCCTCCACGCCGCCCAAGGTCGACCTTGGCATGAAGTAGTCTTTCCGCATGACAGACATCTACTCCCAGCAGAAGAAGAACAGAAGGACAACGGTCCTGCTTATGCTGGGGTTCTTTGTCTTCGTCATCCTTGTCGGCCTCTCGGTCGACGCCTACACCTACGGCACAATCGATTTAACGGCAAGGCTCCCTGTCGCCACGATATTCGCCTTCGGCCTCGCCTCGATAAACAGCTTCACATCGTACTTCTACGGAAGCTCCATCGTGCTCCGCTCTCTCGGCGCCTCTCCGCTCAAGTTCGAGGACCAGTCGCACAAGAGGTTCCGCAATGTAGTGACGGAGATGGCCATTGCATCAGGCCTGCCCATGCCCAAGGTCTATGTCGTCGCTGACCCTGCGCCGAACGCCTTCGCTACAGGCAGGAACCCGGCGAACTCGGCCGTGGTCGTGACGCAGGGCCTCCTCGATTCGATGAACAGGGAAGAGATTCAGGCGGTCGTGGCGCATGAGATGGGCCACATAAAATCGTTCGACATACTTACAATGACCGTCGTTACCGTCCTTGTGGGCACTGTCTCCGTACTATCCGACTGGGCGATAAGGACGTGGAGATACGGCGGCATAAGGCCCAGAAGGAACCTGAAGGACAGGGGCGGTATACACCCCCTTATACTCTTCCTCATAGGCTTCTTTGTCCTGCTCTCGCCTCTTTTCTCGCGCATAATAGCCATGTCGGTCTCAAGAAACCGCGAGTACCAGGCAGACGCGAGCGCAGCGGAGTTCACCAGGAACCCCCTTGCGCTCGCGAGCGCACTGAGGAAGATATCCTCACATACCTCGCCCCTTATAAAGGCGCGCAGGGCAACTGCCCACCTTTTCATATCCGATCCTTTGAAGAGGAAGCTTGACGATAAGGAGGGGCTCGTGGCAGACGTCTTCTCAACGCACCCGCCGATCGAGGAGAGGATAAAGAGATTAGAAGCTATGGCGTATGTCAGGACATAGGATATGGCTGATATGAAAGAGATGGCCTGCCCCGAGTGCGGCGGCAAGCTGCACGAGGTATACGCAGAGGCCAATTACGGCAGGGTGCTCCTGCTGGACCAGTGCCACGGCTGCGGCGGGGTCTGGTTCGACAAATGGGAGCTCTCTTTCGTTACCAGCGAGGCGATAAAGAAGCTCGAAGGCATTGACCTCAAGAACCTCCTCGCTGAAAACCCGGACTTAAAGGGAACGGGCCTTTGCCCCAGGTGCTCCAATGCCCTCGTCATCTTTACTGACCCGAACCTCCCCAAGGACGCGCTGATAGAGAGGTGCCCCGGCTGCAGCGGCCTGTGGCTCAACAGGGGAGAGCTGGGAAAATACGCTGACCATAAGGACTCGTTCAGGCGTGGACGGCCGCCTTCGGCAGCAGGCGAGGCAGATACGCTCAAGCACCTGCAGAAGGAATTGAAGCTCGATAATATCTCGATGCCGACTTCAATGGAGCTTGCCTCCAGGCTGCGGGATGAGAATGACAGGCCCATCGACACCAAAGAGGTCGCAAAGGACCTCGCATTTCTGGCTTTGCAGTCCTTCTTAAGGCTCGCCTTTAAAATCTGAGCGTACTGTGGTATAAGCTCCTACTAAATGGAAACCGGCTTATTCATAGCCCTTGGCCTTGCGGCAGGCGTCCTGAGCGGCCTTGTGGGCGTTGGCGGCGGCATACTGGTGGTGCCTGCACTGGTATTCCTCTTCGGCTTCTCACAGCACCAGGCGCAGGGCACGACCCTTGCCATGATGGTGCCGCCCATTGGCATACTCGCGGCATGGGCCTACTGGAGCCAGGGATATGTGGATATAAAGGCCGCCTCTTTGCTCTGCGCGGGCTTCTTCATAGGCGGTTATTTCGGAGGCAGGCTTGCGACATCGTTCTCTTCACCCGCGCTTGAGAGAATATTCGGTATCGTGCTCCTCGTCGTGGCAGTGAAGCTCATCTTTTCTAAATAGTTGCCTTTGGGCTAATCAGCTTATATAATCACGGCCTGAAGGAAAACCCCGAAAGGAGACAGGATAATGAGAGCAGGAAAAAGATTATTAATCGCAGCGGCTTTTGCGCTTGGCCTGGGCCTTGCGGCCTTTACCGTGCAGGCAGGCGACCACGGCCCGCACTGGGGTTATGAGGGCGACCACGGCCCTGATCACTGGGGCCACATGGCAGCTGACTTCAAGGCCTGTTCAGAGGGAAAGACCCAGTCTCCGATAGACCTTTCGAACGCCACGCCAGAGGCGCTCTCCGAGATCAAGTTCGACTACAAGGCCTCGAAGCTCAATGTCGTAAACAACGGGCACACCGTGCAGGTCAACTATGACGGCGGGAGCTCGGTAGAGGTGGACGGCTCCGAATACAAGCTCGTGCAGTTCCACTTCCATACCCCCAGCGAGCATACGGTAGACGGCAAGTCGTACGGCAACGAGATGCACCTGGTGCACAAGAACGACAAGGGCCAGCTCGCGGTCGTGGGCGTCCTCATAGACAAGGGCGCTGAGAACGCGGCGTACAAGGCGATCTGGTCGAACCTGCCTGAGGTGGCGAACGACAAGAAATCCGCCGATGTAGATATAAACGCCGCTCTTCTCCTGCCAGAGGAGAAGAGCTATTTTACATACGCAGGCTCGCTTACGACCCCTCCTTGCTCCGAGAGCGTAAAGTGGATAGTGCTCAAGAGCCCGATTCAGATGTCGGACGGCCAGATAGAGGCGATACAGAAGATAATGCACAAGAACAACAGGCCCGTGCAGAAGATGCATGATAGGAAGCTCAAGGTCAGCAAGTAAGCGTAATGGTTTGAAAGTAAGGCCCCTGCCGTAAGCGGCAGGGGCCTTTTTTTATTTGGGCTTTTTTGCGGCAAGGGAATACGATAAAATATCAGGACGAAAAAAGGCGGAGAGGGAATGGGATGGACAAGTCTTTTGCATTTGCTTTGTTGACGGCTGTGATTTGGGGCCTCGCGCCCGCGTTTGAAAAGATAGGCCTGAGGGGGACTACCATAGACCCCGTCCTCGGCGTGTTCATAAGGACCATGCCGATAGCCGTGATAGCGGTGCTCGGAGTCCTCTTCATGGGAAGGCTCGGCGAGGTAGCGGCGGTAGACCTCAAAAGCGCGCTCTTCGTCGTTGCCGGGGGGCTTCTCGCGGGACTTCTCGGGCAGCTCGCCTTTTATTCAGCGCTCAAGGCAGGAGATGCGTCTGTGGTCGTGCCTGTCGCGGCGACCTACCCGCTTGTAGCCCTCCTGATATCGGTCCTCTTTCTGGGCGAGGCGTTCACAATTCAGAAGCTCGCCGGAATTGCCCTGGTTGTCGGGGGAGTGATACTCCTGAAGTGATTACTTCTGGAGTCCTGTCTTGAACTCGAGGACCTTCATGATGTCGCGCATGGAGAGTATGCCCTCGAGCCCGCCGTCCTTGTTGAGGACCGGGAACCTGCCGATGTGGTCGCCCGTCATCTTCGCGAGCGCGTCCATAGCGTTGTCCTCGGGGTTTAGCGCGTCGCCCGGGCCAAGCCTGTCCATGACGTCCGAGACCCTTGTCACGTTCCATTTTTCCTTGTCTACGGACCTTACGTCGCTGAGCGTAAGCAGCCCTGCCACATGGCCGTTCGAGGTAACGGGATAGCTCGCGTGATGGTACTTGAAAAAATAATTATCGACCGCTTCTGATACCGTGTTCGATTCTCTCACGGTTATGACGGGCCGGGTCATTATGTCCCTGACCTTCACGCCTTCGAGCGCCTTTTTTATGACGACCTGCTGGTATCCGCTCTCAGCCGCCTGCTGGACAAATACTCCGATCAGCACGAACCAGAGGCCTCCCACGAAGTTGCCGGCGAATATCTGAAAGAAGCCCGACACTATGAGGAATATGGCAAAGCCCTTGCCTATGTTGCTCGCCACCCTTGTGGCGCTCGCGAGGTTGCCGGTCCTCATCCACCACAGGGCCCTGAAGACCCTGCCGCCGTCGAGCGGGAAGCCGGGTATCATGTTAAAGACAAGCAGGACGAAATTGATGAGCGCCAGATAACCGAGAACGGAGTCCAGTACGGGGAAGGCTTCGCCGTCCACGATGCGCGCCCCGGCCCAGAATATGATCGCGAGCGCCAGGCTCGCGGCCGGGCCAGCTATCGCGATCTTCAGCTCCGTCCTGGCGTCCTCAGGCTCTTTTGTGAGCTGGGCCACGCCGCCGAATATGAAAAGCGTTATCTCCCTTACGTCCATCCCGAGCCTGTTGGCCGTATAGGAATGGGATAGCTCGTGTATGAGCACGCAAACGAAAAGAAGAAGAGCCGAAAGGACGCCCATGAAAAGGTATGTGCCTCTGGTAAACCCGGGCTGCTGGAAAGGAAAGTACCCGTATGCGAGCGACCAGGCGAAAATTACGAAAATAATGAACCATGTATAATCCAGCGAAATCTGGATGCCCAGCACCCTTATGAGCTTTATCCCTCTGTTTGCCATCCGGTTCTCCTGCCGTCTATTTCAAGTTTATCAGATGCGTATGTACCCCGCAAGATGAGCAACTTTCATCCAGTCCCTTGTTTTGGGCCCGAATAGAGGATAGAATCTCATATCGTGAACGGAACAGGGAGGGCTGCAATGAGATTAAAATGCCTGTATTCTATTGCAGTATTCATAATCCTGAGCCTTTTCATTGCCGCCGGCGCAGCCGCCGCGGAATTGAAGGAGCTTGCCAGGGGGGTATGGGCCTTTGTCGGCGAGAACGGCGCGACGAATTCCGGATTCATAGTGACCGGCAAGGGCGTGGTCGTAATCGATACGCAGGGGCCAAAATCGCTCGCGGAGGAACTGCGGGCGAAGATACGCCGGACAACGGAAGAGCCGATCGTTTATGCGGTCAACACGCATTATCACGGCGACCATACATTCGGAAACCAGTACTTCGGCGACGCTATCATCATTGCGCACGAGAAGACCAGGGAGGCCCTTATCAAGAGGGACGAGGGGCACAGGGCCATGTTCAAGAAGTTCTTCGGAGAGGAGAGCCTCAAGGACTTCAGGCTCACGCTCCCGGATATCACCGTAACGGACAGGCTTACATTGAGGCTCGGGGACAAGACCGTCGAGATTATATATGCCGGCGCAAAGGCGCATACCGAAGGCGACCTGTTTGTATGGTTGCCGGAGGAGAAGGTCCTCTTTGCGGGAGACCTTCTCTACAAGGGCCGCCTGCCGCTCCTTAACGACGGCGACGGCTTGGGCGCCATATCCGCGATAGACGCCGTCACCTCGACCGGCGCCGATGTATATGTGCCGGGACACGGCGCTCTGGCGACCAAAGAGGACGCCCTCTCATACCGGAAGTACCTGGAGGCGCTCAGAAGCGAGGTGGCCAGGATGATGAAAGAGGGCAGGGGGCTTGAGGAAATAAGATCAGGCATAAGCCTCCCCGGATACGCCTCATGGGACAGGTACAGGGAATGGCTCCCCGCTAACGCGGAGAAGGTCTATAAGGAACTCTCCGGAGAGGGCAGGTAGATATCTTTCATGAACGTCCTGGTGGAGGTAAAGGGTCTCACGAAGGCGTTTAACGGTTTCAAGCTGGCCGTTGACGATATCTCATTCGAGATGTACGAGGGCGAGATACTCGGCCTCATCGGGCCCAACGGCGCCGGAAAGACGACGACCCTCCAGATGCTCCTGGGGCTCACGACCCCCACTGCCGGAGAGATAAGGATCTTCGGCCTCGACATAGGGAGCGCGAGGGAGGAGATCCTGAGGCAGGTGAACTTTTCCTCTTCCTACATATCCCTTCCTTTTTCGCTTACAGTGGAGGAGAACCTGACCGTCTTCTCCCGTCTTTACAATGTGAAGGAGCACAAGAAGAGGATCCGGGAGCTGCTCTCGATATTCGAGATAATCGATATTAAGGACACGCCGACGAGGAGGCTCTCGTCGGGGCAGATAACAAGGGTCTGCCTCTGCAAGGCCCTTCTCAACAACCCGAGGATACTCTTCCTTGACGAGCCCACGGCAAGCCTGGACCCCGACATAGCGGACAAGACCAGGACGCTTTTGAGGGCCATCAAAAAAGAGCGGGGGCTCTCCATCCTCTACACGTCGCATAACATGAAGGAGATGGAAGAGATGTGCGACCGCCTCATATTCATGGACAAGGGGCGGATAATAGCCGCCGGTGACCCGGAGAGCATAATGAAAAAATTCGGGGGCAGGAGCCTTGAAGAGGTCTTCATAAAGATAGCGAGGCCGGGGCAATGAGCGCGAGGTCCCAGAGGATACTGGCCTACACCATACGCCACCTCTATCTCTATAAAAGAAGTCTGCCGAGGCTCATGGAGGTCTTCTACTGGCCTGTGCTGGACCTTCTCGTATGGGGCTTTGTTACCGTATATCTCTCAAGGCAGGGAGGGGACTTGCCCCAGTTCGTTACCTTCTTCATAGGCGCGCTCATACTCTGGGACATGCTATTCAGGAGCCAGCAGGGCATCTCCGTGTCATTCCTCGAAGACGTCTGGTCAAGGAACCTCCTCAATATATTCGTAAGCCCATTGAGCGCCACGGAGTACATTTTCTCGCTCCTCTTGCTCAGCATAATAAAGCTCATCCTCACATCGACCGTGATGATAACGCTCGCGTGGTTCCTCTATCAGTTCAATATTTTCGTAATGGGCTTTTCGCTCATCCCGCTTGTGGCGAACCTTATTGTCATGGGCTGGGCCGTAGGCATAGTTACGACGGCCCTCATTCTTCGGTTCGGGCAGGAAGCGGAGGTACTTGCCTGGGGCGTCGCGCTCCTGTTCCAGCCCGTGTCCGCGGTCTTCTACCCCGTAGCGGTGCTGCCCTGGTTCCTGCGGGTGATAGCGAACTACATACCGGCAGCCCACGTATTCGAGGGCATGAGGGTGGTCTTTACGACAGGCGCATTCCCAACAAAAGAGATTGTATGGGCAGCGGGCCTCAATGTCGTCTATATAGCGCTCTCAGTGCTCTTCTTCTACTGGAACTTCAAGGTGGTAAAGGAAAAGGGCCTGCTGGCCAAGGTCGGAGAATGACCTGCGCTGAAATGCAAAAGTCCGGCTCTTTTCAGGGCCGGACTTTATTTTTCAAAGCGTTCTTCGATGCTCGCGCCGGGTTTCGCGTGATCGGCTCACATGGGCGCGTTTGATATTCCTCGGAACAGGTCCTCTCTCAGCTCTTCGCCGACAACCTTCTCCATGCTCCAAAACAAGCCAGGCCGCCTCCGATGAGAAGGAGCGTGGAGGGCTCAGGCACGGAGGTCGAGCCGCTGAAATCGAGCGTAGCATTGAAGTAGGTGTCAGTGTTGAAGGACAGCCCTTTCCAGTCGAAAAGAGCGTAATCTGAGCCGAACGAGAGCATGGAAGTATTCCATCCTGCCATGTTGGTGTCGACCGTGACGCCCTGAAGCGGGTTGCCTGAACTGTCGTCAAGGCCCGAGACCCCGAGCCCGTTAAATGCGACCGGGTTATTTAACACCTCAAAGTTTGAGGTGTCCGGGTTAAACACGACCGTCGTATATGAATCCCACCAGGTGCCGGAGGCATCGAACAGATAATCAAAATCCACGAGGATGGTGTCAGCCCCGACATTTACTTTGTACCCGTAGGGATAACCACCGTAGGCGATTACAGTATCCGAGTCGTCCGCAGTTACGGTAGTGGACGGAGAAGAGACGCCGACTTGTATGGATACGGTCGTGCCGTCGGGCTCGTAGTGCCTGACTATGACATCATCGCCGATGAGCGTTGCTTCTGCGGCGCCTGCCCCTATGCAGAAGGCCATTGCCAGTGCGATATACCCAGCGGTTCGTTTCATATACGGTTCTCCCTTTTTGAGAGTCAAGGCATCTCTGTCGATATTTTAATGCAAGAAAAGAGCCACTTGTGTGTGGTGCTAACGGGTTGATTTTTAAGTATTTTTCAGGAGCCAAATCAGCGGAGTTGTAAAGAAAACGGACATTATGTGAGGCCCGCGCCTTCTAAAAATGTCAAATTACCATGCAAATCAATGTGTTCCGCTATTGTTTCGGGAAAGTGTAAAGGATTTCGACGAAAAACAAATAGGTCGACATTTTTACAACGGGCGCGGACGCCGGAGCATGAAGCCTTACACCTGCTCTTAACTTAGGACTGAGGCGTACTCTTCCCGTAACGCCGTAGTAGCCGGCTTCTGAGGCCAGCAGATGGACTTATTTCATGCCTGTCAGGCTACCTTTCCCCTGTACGCCAGCCCCTCAACGCAATAACCGGAGTTCTTCCACTCCTCTACGCCGCCTTCATATCTCCATACGTCGCTGAACCCGAGCGCATCGAGCTTTTCCGACGCTATGCCGCTTGCCGTGCATTTCGCGCCTGAGCAGTACAGGATTATGGTGTCGTCCTTGTTGAGGATGTCGAGCGCGTCCCTTGCTATCGTAGAGGCCGGGATATTGATAGAACCGCAGATATGCTCGTTCTCGAAGTCAGCCGGGTCGAGCACGTTTACGAGAACAAAGCTCTCGCCTGAGTCCATCATGTCCTTGAGTTCGTCTTTTGTGATGTTTCTTACCATATAGATCACACCTCCGAAATCATATAATTGAATTTAGCGGTCAACGAGCGCAGGTTCAACAAGGCTCTATGCTGATGGATGGAGTCCTGACGCCGGGTTCCACGGTGTACCCGGCCCTCTTCCATGCGGCAAGCCCGCCTGAGAGCACTCGTATGTCCTTGAAGAAGAGGGTTCTCAGCTTGTCGGCTGCCACAAAGGCCTCCATGGCCCAGCCGTCTCTGCCGTAGATTATGGGTGGCAACTCCCTGTCGAGATCAGCCGCGCATAACTCTACCGAGCCCGCCGGGATATTGAGAGCGCCCGCTATATGGCCTGCTCCGTATTCATCAGGCTCTCTTGCATCGATAAGGCAAATGCCGGCCGTATCCAGCAAGCGGGCAAGCTCGCTGGCATCTGTTGCCTCGAACTCTTCCGTGATATGCCCCAGGAAGATAGCTACTTCGTTTATGCCGTTGAAGTCTTTGCCTGTTATAGGGATGCCGCGCTCAAGGTCGTCCATAAGGGGCCTCCTTGGCTGAAAATGACTATCACTTATTCAGATTATCGGACCAACGGGGGGATGTGTCAAGAAAGGGGCTTATTCAGGAGAGAGGCGAGGGTGCGGCTGTAGACATCATAGTCAGCCTGGGAAAAGAGAACGAAGCGGACAAGTACAAGGCCCGGGTTGTTCCTGATGAACGAGAAGACCGTTGAGAGCGCCACGCTGGAGGCCTCTTCGATGGGATAGCCGTATGCGCCTGTGCTTATGGATGGGAATGCGACGGATTTGAGGCCCTTGTCCGTCGCGATCTTCAGGCTGCTGATATAGGCGCTCTCAAGGAGCAGGGGCTCGTTGTGGCGGCCGTCCTTATAGATCGGCCCGACCGTGTGGATGACGTATCTGGCCTTGAGGTTGCCGCCTGTTGTGATGACCGCGCTCCCGGTAGGGCAGCCGCCGATTTTGCGGCATTCCACCATTATAGCGGGGCCGCCCGCCCTGTGGATGGCCCCGTCAACGCCGCCGCCTCCGGCGAGCCTCGAGTTGGCTGCGTTCACGATGGCGTCGGTTGCCTCGTCCGTTATGTCGCCCTTGATGAGGGAAAGGGTCGTAGCGTCGATGGTCGCGTCCATTTTGTACTCCCGATGAGTGTCTAAATTATGGCAGAAAAAACGGGCTTTGTCAGACGGGCCTTCTGGAGAGCACCCTGTAATGGGAAGGATTGAGAGGGGAGGTCTGGACAACGTCGAAGCCAGCGGCCTCGACAAAGCCCCTGGCTTCTTTGGACGTGATGCGCTCCTCCACAGGCGGACCTTTCTCTTCGGCCTTCTTATCCCAGTCGATCACAAGGAGGGTGCCGCCGGGCTTCAAGACCCGCTTTATCTCCTGGAGAAGCCGGACCTTGTCGCCGGTCTCGTGGAGCACATAGGCCAGGAGCGCGAAATCGGCCTCGAAGTCGGCGAGCGGTATTTCGTACTCTTCGGATTTGATGAGGATGACATTGTCAGGCGGGTTTCTCCTGTCCCGGAGGTAGATGAGCATCTCCGCCTGCGTGTCTATGGCAAAGGCAATGCCCGCCGGGCCGATTATCTTCGCTGCCGGGACAGAGAAGAAGCCTGGGCCGGCGCCGATATCCGCGAATATCTGGCCAGCCTTAAGCCCCGCCTCCTTGAGAACGCGTTCAGGGGATATGTCATTCGTCCTCTCGTCGCTCAGGAGCCTCTCAAGGTGCTCGGGGTTGAACTTGTGCACTTAGATGCCTCCGGCCCTTATAAGTACGGCGAAGACGACGATGAGAAGGGCGATGAGGAGATTGACCCTGCCAAATATCCGCGCAATAGAAGAATGCCTCGGCGAGTTCCGCGCCTTCGGCCCTATCCAGAAGTCGTGCACAAAGCTCGATATGACGATTATGGCCACGAGGGCGAGCTTGTAGCCGACGGCTCTTCCGAAGCCTGAGGAGTGGAATCCGGGGTCAAATATTGCTGTTATGGGCAGCCCGTAGAGGCCGGTGAGGATGATCGGGCCGGTTGCAAGGAGCGTTATAATGGCGACCCAGCCCCAGAACCTGTACTGCTTTCCGACTACCTGGTATATCTGTGATTTTGCCTTTGGGTCAGCGATGGTCTTGAGGTAGGGGGCCACGACGAGCACAAGGAATAGCATGCCCCCTATCCAGAAAATGGCTGAGATGATGTGAAGGAATAGAGCAAGCTTGAGGACCATCCAGGAAAGCCTCCTTATTTAAATAAGCACGCGTACAATATAACTTATTTCAAGGCGGCTTTCCATGACCTAAATCAGTTGCGGGAAAGTCCGGTTCAGAGGAGCGATTCGACGCCCCTCCTTATCATCATGACCGCTATTGCCGCTAAGAGGAGCGAGATGACCTTCGATATGCCCAGGGCCCCGTTCTCGCCGATACGGTCGATTATCTTCTCCGACAGGAGGAAGGCAGCCCATACTACAAAGAGGTTTACGAGCAATGCCGAGAGCGTGACCGTAAAGCCGTACAGGTCTGAGAGCATAAGAAGAGTCGTAAGCGCGGCAGGCCCCGCTATAAGGGGCGTGCCTATGGGGACTATGCCTACTCCGGGCGTGGGCAGGACGTTAAGATAGCCCCGGGCAGTGTGCACGATATCTACTATGGCTATGGAGAGCAGGATGAGGCCGCCGGCTATCTGGAAGTCGGCAATCGTGATGCCGAGTGCCAGGAATACCGCCCTGCCGACCATGAGGAAGGCTATAGTGATTGCCGCGGCTGTGAGGACAGAATAGAAAAGGACGACCCTCTTCTGTCTCGCGTCCATTCCGCGGGTAATGGCATGGTAAATAGGTATGACGCCTATCGGCTCCATTGCCACGAAAAGGGGTATGAATGCAAGCAGGAAGCTCTCTATGAATCCGGAGGCGAGGTCCATTGGATTATCATACCAGATTAAAGCGTTTTCCGTAAAGCCTCAAGCCCTCTGGAAAGACGCGCCTTTCACGGATACAATGCCTTCCTGGCCGCGCGTTCCGTCTATCTGGAAGCGGACCGGCAGGAATTTTTCAATTACATGGATGTTGGTCAGAACGTGACGGGTTATCTCAACTGTGCTGAAGACAGATTCGCCCTTTGCGAGCGCCGCGTAAAGAAGCACCTGGTCGGAAAGGTGTTTATCCAGAGCCCCGTTTTTCGAGGCGTATGAAAGGAATTCCCCGGCAGCTTCGATGCCGACTGCCTCCGCGCGCTTGCCCCTTGCGCCGTGAGCCGTAAACCCGGCCCGGATGTTTTCGAACTCGGCGAGTATGAAAAGGTAAGTGCCTCTCCCTGGCGACGGGGCTTCGATGGATTCGGCATGGATTTGGGCAGAAAATCCGGAAAGTCGCTCGATCGAACTATTGAGCTGCCTGTAAGCTATTGATATGGGAAGGTTCGAGACCGCCGACGTGATGCGGATATCCTTGAGCCTGCCGCGCCCGGCAATGTTGAGCGGTGCCAGAGGGGTCTGTGCGGTCTGGATGGCGGCCTCTATTGAGCCGCCTCCGCCCGGATAATAGCCCCTTGCAGGCGAATCGATTTCCGCCCTGAAGCCCATGGGCCTTATTGCCGGAAGGAAGACCTCTGCAAGATAGTCCGGAACAGGGCACCATGGGACATGCGTGCCGCCGCGTATGGATAATTTCGATGGTCCTCCGCTTAAGAATAGCGGCAAAAGCACGGTCTGGAATATAAGGCCCACAGATCCTGCAGTGCCCACAGAAAAGGAATACCTGCCCGGCTTCGGTCTTCCGGGCAGGTATTCGACTGTCATGGAGCCTGGCTCCGCGCCCTCTAACTTTGCGCCGGTTATGGCCGCGACGGCCTTTGCGCCAAGGACGTGCTGAGGCTTAAGCCCCGGCTGCTCTCGACCGGCCCTCACGTTAAAGATCCTGAAAGACGCGCCGGTAAGCGACGAGAGGCTAAGGGCGGTCCTCAGCATCTGGCCACCGCCCTCGCCGTAGCTGCCGTCGATTTCGATTGATGGCTCGATAGCTGGCTCGATTATTTCTTGACCTCTTTGCCGAGGCGTTTTTCAACGCTCTTGAGCTTCTCGGTCAAACGGTCCTGAGGCTTCCCTGGCCTTATGTCGAGCTGTAAGGTGCTGGTGACCCGCGGAGCTTTTTTTAGCACCTCTTCATGGCACCTCTTTACCAGCGACATTATGTCGTCCCAGCCGCCCTCGATAACGGTACCCATGGCATTGGCCTTGTAGGGCAATCCGCTCTCCTGCACAACTTTGAGTACGCTCGCTATCGAATCCCCCATGCTCTCGCCAGTTCCCAATGGGATGATGTTGAACTCCGCAAGCATTTTTATCCTCCTTCCGCCCCGGTAAGGGGCACGCTCGGATAAAATTATTGCTCTATTTTCTGATTATAGCAGGTTAAGTGAAAAGTATGCGGGAGGCAGGCTTTTAAAGGTCTACCCCGTCGATCGCGGAGGCGCATCCGGGGCACTTGGAATCTTCGATGACGTTCTTTTTCACGACAAAGCCGCGACGCTCGATGAGAAGCTGCCCGCAGCTATAGCAATAGGTAGACTCGCCCTTGCTGTTGGGGATGTTCCCGGTGTAGACATACCTGAGCCCTTCGGCAATGCCTATCTCCCTTGCCCTTTCAAGGGTCTCAAGTGAAGTGGGAGGTATGTCCATCATCTTGTACGAAGGGTGGAACGCGCTTATGTGCCAGGGCATGGCGGCATCAGTATCAGCTATCCATCTGGCTATTTCTTTCAGCTCCTGGTCGCTGTCGTTCATGCCGGGGATCAAAAGGGTCGTTATCTCTACCCAGATACCCGCGGACCTCATGCGCTCTATGGATTCGAGGACAGGGGTGAGCTTGGCGCCGCAGACCTTCTTGTAGAACGAATCGCTGAAGGATTTAAGGTCGATGTTTGCGGCATCGAGAAAGCCCTTCAGCTCCTCGATGCAGTCGGCTGTCATGTAGCCGTTCGTGACGAATACGTTCTTCAGGCCCCGGTCCCTGGCGAGCGCTCCGATGTCCTGCGCGAACTCGAAGAATATGGTCGGCTCCGTGTAGGTATAGGAAATGCTCGTTGAGCCTGTCTCGTAGGCGTCGTTCACGATCTCTTCGGGGGTCGTCTCTTCGCCAAGCACAACGCCCTTGTCCCTGGGCATCTGGGATATATCGGAGTTCTGGCAATGGAGGCACTTGAAATTGCAGCCTGCCGTGGCTATGGAATAGGACCTGGACGAAGGCTGGAAATGATAGAGGGGTTTTTTCTCTATGGGGTCAACGTTTGCAGCTACAACGCGGCCCCAGGTATGCGTATATAGCACGCCGTCGACATTCTCGCGCACGCCGCAGATGCCGCGCTTGCCAACATGTACACGGCAACGGAATGCGCAGAGCCTGCAGGAGGCATTGCCGCCTTCCGCGCGCGTGTATAGTCTTGCTTCCTTCATCTGTTCACCAGGCTGCTGAAAAAAGCCCATCTGCTTTGTTGTCTTCATCGCTCGTCACTGCGACGTACATGAAGAGTACGCCTTATTCCTCGCTCCCCGATTTAACTGGGGCCTCGCGTCTGGACCTTTTTGAGCAGCCTGAAAAAAACTGCGTTTGCAATCCGCCAAATTGCTCCAGTCGCTTATTCGTCATCCCTCCACCATACAACACGGGCTATTTTGGTGTCAACGCTCCATTTGTAGACAATCTCGCCGCTGAAGGTCTTCTGGAGTATCCGGCCTATGCGCTGGGCGAGCTTGCCAGTGGTGGTCTTGACCTCGATATGTCCGTCATGGCGGCGTATCTCGATTATCTGCTCGAGGGGATTGATATGGAGCTGCCTGTCCTCCTTGTTCGCTATCAGGTTCATTATCTCGTCCCCGTGCGCCTCCACGAACTTGCCCTCTATCGTAAGATAGCCTTCAGGGTAGTTGTCCCTGAACTTCTGGCAGGCGGGGCAAAAGACGATATCGGTATTAGGGGTTTGAGAGAGCTTCTCCGGAAGGTCGTCCCTTTTGTACCATCTCTTCTCATGGTAGATCGAGCCGCACCGCTTGCAGAGCGCCATATCCTGAGGGGCCGCCTTGTTGAGATACGGGTCCCCGCCCGGGTCGATGGCCTTTCTCCGTACCATGTGCGCGCCCTTCTCCATGAGACCTTTGCCGGCTTTCTTGGGCATACTATCATCTCCTTACACTCATTATATCAATAATCCGGCAAGCCATTCTCAAAAAAATGGCTGGAATGAGCAAAGCCTCTTCAGGCGCAAGGATTTTCATGGTTGTTAAACTGGGTCAGATCTTCTTGAAACGTTCTTTGACTTTATTGAGGATGATGGGTATGGATGAATATTGGAGCTCTTCCGGGGCAAGCCTGTGCGGCTGGAAGGGGCCATGCCTGCGGAGGTAGTCGGCAGCCTGGTTCGCGGTCCTTCGTGTCTCGTCAAAGCCAGGGTCGTCGAACATGTCATGGGGGCCTATAAGGCGGGCGTCAGAGATCTGGTATCCTGCTGAAATGACGCGCGGCGGGCCGTCGAACCTGGCGGCGTTCGCTTCATAGAACGGCACGGGCATGACAGGGCCGATATGCGAGTATCTCATCCAGCCCGAGACGAGCCAGGGGAACGAGAAGGCCTCCATGACCTCGCCCACGGCCGGAAACCCGGACTGGCAGCGTACTAACATGGCCGGCTCGGAGCATGCGCCTATCCTGCCGGCGTGCACGTCATATTTCTCGCTCGAGACTACCGCGGCCACCTCGCCGTCAGTCCTTCTTGATACCGAGGTGATGACGTACCTCGACGTGGATCCCGCGAGAGCAAGCAGAATGTGCAGTTCTTCTGGCGTATTGAGGTCGATAGACAGACCTTCTTTTAGATCAGCGACCCTGAAAGTAAAGCCGTTCAGCATGGCCGGGTCTGAGATGAGCCCTGCCGTGTTGAAGGGGTCGGCGAAAATCTTGAAAAGAGGGAAGTTCCAGGCACCTATGGAAGCCTTGTTGGCAAGAAATATGAGTATGGGCTCGCTTGTGCGCTCCGCGAACTCCATCTCGGCTGCGCCGGGGCCCAGGCACCGAATATTGCCGGTGAAATCATCGAGCATGCCGCGCGTCGTGGCGTAAAGCTTGAGGTCCTCGGCAACCGCCCTGCAGGCGAGGAACGTGTCCCACGCAAGGCCGTGTATGCCCCTGTCGTCGACGCCCATCGAATGCGTCATGACGAGGCTCAGGTCGTCACCGCACCTCAGGACCTGGAAATCGCGTATCCTGCCCTTTCCCAGCGAGGCAAGCGTCTCCCTTGCGGCGTCGAGCACCTCCGGATGGCTGCTTGTATGGCCGACAAAGCCGCCAACGTCGGCAGTGAAGACGCTCAGGGTCAC